>BNJU01004713.1_pt1 | contig 162481 bp, 214 predicted proteins | sample 8539281 | NCBI WGS metagenome assembly BNJU01 (sample SAMD00202456, study PRJDB9452) | human saliva metagenome | isolation source: human saliva | place: Japan | reverse complement strand
GAACATCTAGATGCGCGTGCCTTTAAACTCTCAGGCGTTTGCACCCTAACAAGTCTTCCGATTAGCAATTTCTCCAGAAACATAGTAAGGCAGACCACAGTTCGCAAAAGAAACGAATGGTCCCTTTTTCAAAAATAATAATCTCAGCGTCTTCTTTTTAGCCGTCTTAAACGCGTCGCTGCAGACATTCCACCTGCAACCCCCCAACAATGATAATTTTCATTCAACTTCCTCCTTTATCACTTTTAAACAACTTTTTCCGGTCCAAGCACTCATACCGCCTTGAACATTGACAACATCGTAGCCTTTTTTTCTTTAGCTTTTTGGCTGCCATTTTTGCTCCGCACACCGGAATGGCAAATGACATACAGTGTTTCATTTGTTGCTGGCGTGTATCTTGCGATTTCATTGAGTGGGACATTCTTCGCTTTGATATGACCACGCCGATATTCAGACGGTGTTCGTACATCTAGCAGTTGAATTTTTCTTTTTAATTTTTGTTCCAATTCCTTGTAGAAATACTATCTATTTTTCGTAAATAAGTGAAACATAAGCACCTCCATTTATACCCTTATGGGGTATATTAAACCATAAACTTTTCTTTTTGTCAAGCAATCTTGTTTCCAATATTTTTACAAAAAGCCCCACAAATCAACCACATTAGGTTGCTTGTGAGCTTATCCTTTCTATCGAATGATTCAACCTTTAGATCACTTTTTATATGTTTACAAGATTCATCAATCCTCTTTTTCGACGACCAATATAACCGAAAAGCTGATAAAGTAAAACTAACACCAGTCAGCGTTGCGAGCGTTGGACCAACTTGAGAGTCACCTGTGCTTGGCAAGATCTCTGTTTTCTTTTGGAGTTGACTGCTGAGAGTCGTTGGTACAACTGTCAGAGTTAGTTGGTCTTGTCCGGAGTTGACTGGAACGACTGGAGGAGTTGGGTTTGGCTTTATCTGGGGTTACTGGGACTCGCAGTATAATGAACATCCTTACTAATGTCCTCTTGTGTGACTTTTTCTGCTGCCACAGTTGCCACACATCTACTGTGTAGCCTGGAATGACTGGAGATGGAACAGCGTCATGAGGTTGCCTTGTCAGCTACAATCCGTGGTCTTCACAACATCGTCCCGTTACCTTGCTCTTTCGTCACCGTCCGTGTCCAAGTTACTGTTTTGCATTATCGGCTGGCGTCTGGCTACCTGCTCCATGATAACGAACCGTCAAGCTCACTTTCTTGCTTTCTTGACTTTTCTGCTGTGCCATGTTTTCACAAACCGTCGTTTTGATCATGACTGCTATCAAGGTTGAACTTAGCTGGTAATTCGTCTTTGGAAACCAATTCATAGCCTCAGCCAGATAAGCTGCAACCACGTTCGTACTTCCTTTGCTAGCGTCGTTGGTAGAGTTTGCATACCTGAATGACCAGTCGTCAAATTCTACTTGGTTTTCTAAAGTCGTACCGGTTGTGTCATCAGTAGCTGTATAAGTCACTTTTGTTTGTTGACAACACTTCCCTTATAAACGTACGCTACTTTGGGTCGTCCCGCTGTCCACGACCTTCCCTTTTCGTTGCTTTGCGAAAGTTGAAATCCACTAATCGATAGGTCTTCCCGTCAGAAGCGACTATCGTTTGGGACAAGTTCTTCCGTATCATATGTATTGGTGGAGGCCCGAGTGGGCTGTACATCGTCTTGCACAGACCGACCATCTTGGTACGAACCGTCACATTTCCAACACTTCCTTATAAACGTAATGTCACTTGTCGTCCCTTCAATGACCTTCGTTGCTTTCTGGAAGTTGGGAACCACCACCGATAGGTCTTCCCGTCAGCGACTATCGTCGTTTTGCGATGTTCTTCCGTGTCATAAGAGCGTATTGGTGGGAGGCTCCGGAAAGGGCTGTGACATCGTCTCTTGCGGCTGGTGACCGGACCCATCTTGGTAATGAACTGTCACATTTCCCAACACTTCCTTATACACGGCCGTCACGTGCGTCGTCCTCTCAATGACCTTCCCTCCCTTTTCGTTGCTTGCAGGTTGGATCACCAATCGACAGGTCTTCCTGTCAGAAGTGACTATCGTCGGTTTGCATGTCTCTTCCGCATCGCAGGCGTACAGGAGGCTCCCGGAAAGGGCTGTGACATCGTCTTGCAGCTGCTGCACCGGACCTCATCGCGGTAATGAACCGTCATATTCAACACTTCCTTATAAATCGTACGTCACTTGGGTCGTCCCTTCACGACCTTCCCTTTTCGTTAGCTTGGAAGTTGTGGGATCCACTAATCGATGGGTCTTCCACGTCAGAAGTGACTATCGTCGTCGTTTTGCGACGTTCTTCCGTATCATAAGGCGTATTGCGGAGGCTCCGGAAAGAGCTGTGACGGCGATCTCTGCAGCGTGACCGGACTCATCTTGGTAATGAACCGCACATTTCAGCACTTCCTTATAAACGGCCACGTCCCGCTGGTCGTCCCTTCAATGACCTTCCTTTTTCGTTGCTTTTGCAGTTGGGAAATCCACTAATAACGACGAGGTCTTCCCGTCAGAAGCCGACTATCGTCGTTTTGCGATGTTCTTCCGTATCATAAGGCGTATTGGTGGAGGCTCCGGAAAGGGCTGGCGAGCATCGTCTTGCAGCGTGACCGGACTCATCTTTGCAATGAACCGTCACATTTCCAACACTTCCTTATAAACGTAGTCGTCACTTACGGGTCGTCCAGCCCAATGACCTTCCCTTTTCGTTGCTTGCGGAAGTTGGGATCCACTAATCGATAGGTCTTCCGTCAGAAGTGACCATCGTCGTTTTGCGGATGTTCTTCCGTATCATCAGGCGTATTGGTGGAGGCTCCGAAAGGGCGTGACATCGTCTTGCAGCTGGTGACCGGACCTCATCTTGGTAGTGAACCGTCACATTTCCCAACACTCCTTATAAAGCGTACGTCACTTGGGTCGTCCCGTCACGACCTTCCTTTTCGTGTGCTTGGAAGTTGGGAATCCACCAATCGATAGGTCTTCCCGTCAGGAAGTGACTATCGTCGTTTCTTTGCGATGTTCTTCCGTATCATGAAGGCGTATTGGTGGAGGCTCCGGAAAGGGCTGTGACGTCGTCTTGCAGCTGGTGACGACCTCATCTTTGGTAATAAACGTCCACATTTCCAACACTTCCTTGCCGGCAGTACGTCGCTTGGGTCGTCCCTTCACTGACCTTCCTTTTCCGCTGCTTGGAAGTTGGGAATCCGCACTGACGATGGGTCTTCCCGTCAGAAGTGACTATCAGTCGTTTTGCGATGTTCTTCCGCATCATAAGGCGTATTGGTGAGGCTCCGGAAAGGGCTGTGACGACTGTTCGCTGGTGACCGGACCCATCTTTGGTAATGAACCGTCACATTTCCCAACACTTCACTATAAACGTGCGTCACTGGGTGCACAGTCCCTTTCAATGACCTTCGCCGTCGGTGCTTGGAAGTTGAGGAATCCACTAATCGATAGGTCTTCCCGTCAAGAAGTGACTATCGTCGTTTTGCGATGTTTTCCGCCATCGCAAGGCGTATTGTGGAGGCTCCGAGAGGGCTGTGACATCGTCTTTTGCAGCTGGTGACCGGACTCCACCTTGGTACGAACCGTCACATTCCCCAACACCCCTTATAAACGTACGTCGCGGGTCGTCCCTTCACCGCCTTCCCTTTTCGTTGCTTGGAAGTTGGGATCCACCACGATAGGTCTTCCCGTCAGAAGTGACTATCGTCGTTTTGCGATGTTCTTCCGTATCGGGCGTATGGCTGGTGGAGGCTCGCGGAAGCTGTGACATCGTCCGCGCGGCTGGTGACCGGACTCATCTTGGGCGTAGACCGTCACATTTCAACACTTCCTATATACGTACGTCACTGGGTGCAGTCCCTTCAATGACCTTCACTTTTTCGTTGCTTCTCGTTTGAAGTGGAATCCACCATCGATAGGTCTTCCGTCAGAAGCGGACTATCGTCGTTTTGCGATGTTCTTCCGCATCATACAAGTGCGTACTGGTGGAGGCTCCGGAAAGCGGGCTGTGACATCGTCTTGCAGCTGGTGACCGACTCATCTTGGTACGAGACCGTCACATTTCCCAACGCTTCATATAAACGTACGTCCTTGGGTCGTCCCTTCAATGACCTTCCCTGTTTTGCGTTGCCATTTGAAATCCACTAATCGATAGGTCTTCTCTGTCGAAGTGACTAATCGCCGTTTCTGCGACAGTTCTTCCGTATCATAAGGCGTATTGGTGGAGGCTCCGGAAAGGGCTGTGACGTCGTCTTGCAGCTGGTGACCGGACTCGTAACTGCAATGAACCGTCACATTTCCCAACACTTCCTTATAAACGTACGTCACTTTGCACGGTCGTCCCTTCAATGACCTCCCTCGGGCTGCTTGAGTTGGGAACCACTCAATCGACAGGTCTTCCCGTCAGAAGTGACTATCGTCGTTTTGCGATGTTCTTCCGTGCATCATAAGGCGGCTGGTGGAGGCTCCCGAAGCTGGCCTGGGCGCCGTCTTGCGGCTGGTGACCGGACTCGTCTGCACGAACCGTCACATTTGCCGACACTGCTTAGACAAACGTACGTCGTCACTTGGGTCGTCCCTTCTAACAATGACCTTCCCGCTTTTCGGCAGGTTGCTTTGCAAGTTGAATCCGCTAATCGATAGGTCTTCCCGTCAGAAGTAGACTATCGTCACGTTTGCGATGTTCTTCCGCATCGCCAGGCGTATTGGTGGAGGCGCGGAAAGGGCTGTGACATCGTCTCGCAGCTGGTGACCGGACTCATCTTGGTGCGAAACCGTCACATTTCCTGGGCCACGCCATATAAACGTACGTCACTTGGGTCGTCCTGCCATGACCTTCCACCGTTGCTTGGAAGTTGGGAACTCACCAATCGATAGGTCTGCTGTCGAGCGGGCTCATCGTCGTTTTGCGATGTTCTTCCGTATCGCCAGGCGTATTGGTGGGAGGCTCCGGAAAGGGCTGTGACCATCGTCTTGCAGCTGGTGACCGGACTCATCTTGGTAATGAACCGTCACATTTCCCAACACTTCCTTATAAACGTACGTCACTTGGCCGTCGTCAATGACCTTCCCTCGTTGCTTGAAGTTGGGAATCCACTAAATCGATAGGTCTTCCGTCAGAAGTGACTATCGTCGTTTTGCGATGTTCTTCCGTGTCATGAAGGCGTGATTGGTGAGCTCCGGAAAGGGCTGTGACATCGTCTTGCAGCTGTTGACCGGACTCATCTTGGTAATGAACCGTCACATTTCCCAACACTTCCTTAGACGTGCGTCACTTGGGTCGTCCTTCAATGACCTTCCTTTCGTTAGCGGAAGTTGGAATCCACTAATCGATAGGTCTTCCCGTCAAGTGACTATCGTCGTTTTGCGTCTTCCGTATCGCAGGCGTGATGGTGGGCTCAGAAGGGGCTGTGACATCATCTTGCAGCGGTGACGGACTCATCTTGGTAATGTCACATTTCGCTTCTTATAAACGTACGTCGCGGGTCGTCCGCTTCAATGACTTCCCTTTTCTGATTGCTTGGAAGTTGGGAATCCACACTAATCAGTCTTCCCGTCGAAGTGACTATCGTCGCTTTGCGATGTTCTTCCGTATCATAAGGCGTATTAGCGGAGGCTCCGGAAAGGGCGTGACATCGTCTCGCAGCTGGTGACCGGACTCATCTTGCATGAACCGTCACATTTCCCAACACTCCTCTATAACACGCATTGGCCATCCTTGGTCGTCCCTTCAATGACCTTCCCTTTTCGTTGCTTGGAAGTTAGGAATCCACCACCGATAGGTCTTCCCGTCGAAGTGACTATCGTCGTTTGCGAGTGATGTCTTCCGTATCATAAGGCGTACAGTTGGGCTCCGGGAAAGCTCAGCATCGTCTTGCGGCTGGTGACCGGACTCGTCTTGGTAATGAACCGTCACATTCTCCCAACTCCTTCGACATAAACGTACGTCACTTGGGTCGTCCTTCAGTGACCTTCCCTTTTCGTTGCTTTGCAGTTGGGAATCCGCTAATCGAACTAGAGCTTCCCGTCAGAAGTGACTATCGTCGTTTTGCGATGTTCTTCCGTATCATGTGGGCGTACAGTGAGGCTCCGGAAAGGGCTGTGACACAGTCTTGCAGCTGGTGACCGACACTCTTGAAAGTACGAACTCGTCATTTCCCAACACTTCGCCGCAAACGGCCGTCACGGTCGTCCTTCACGACCTTTCCTCTTTCGTTGCTTGGAGTTGGGAATCCACTAATCGATAGGTCATTTCCCGTCAGAAGTGACTATCGTCGTTTGCGATCTTCTTCCGTGTCACAAGGCGTATTGGTGGAGGCTCCGGGAAAGGGCCATGACATCGTCTTGCAGCTGGTGACCGGACTCATGCAGCAATGAACCGTCACATTTCCCAACACTTCCTTATAAACGTACTGTCACTTGGGTCGTCCTTCAATGACCTTCCCTTTTTCGTTGCTTTCTGGAAGTTGGGATCCACTGTCGATGAGGTCTTCCCGTCAGAAGCGACTATCGTCGTTTTGCGACAGTTCTTCCGCCATCATAAAGGCGTATTGCGGAGGCTCCGGAAAGGGCTGTGACATGTCGTCTTGCAGCTGGTGACCGGACTCATCTTGGTAATGAACCGTCACATTTCAACGCTTCGCTTATAAACGCACGTCACTTGGGTCGTCCCTTCAATGACAACTTCCTTTTCGCTGCTTGAAGTTGGGAATCCACTAATCGATAGGTCTCTCCCGTCAGAAGTGACTTTACCGTCGTTTTTGCGATGTTCTTCCGTATCATAAAGGCGTATTGGTTGGAGGCTCCAGGCAGTGACATCGTCTCCCAGCCTGGTGACCGGACTCATCTTGGTAATGAACCGTCCACATTTCCACACTTCCTTATAAACGCTGCGTCACTTGGGTCGTCGTCAATGACCTTCGCATTTTCGTTGCCCGGAAGTTGAGAATCCACTAATCGATAGGTCTTCCCGTCAGAAGTGACTATCGTCGTTTTGCGATGTTCTTCCGTATCATAAGGCGTATTGGTGGAGGCTCCGAAAGGGCTGTGAGCATCGTCTCTGCAGTTGCGACCGGACCCATCGCGGTACGAAACCGCCCATTTCCCAGCACTTCCTTATAAACGTGCGTCACTTGGGTCGTCCTTCAATGACCTTCCCTTTACTCGTTTGCTTGAGTTGATCCACCAATCGATAGGTCTTCCCGTCGAAGTGACTATCGTCGTTTTGCGATGTTCTTCCGTATCATAAGGCGGCTGGTGGAGGCTCCCGGAAAGCAGCGACATCGTCTTTGCAGCTGGTGACCGGACTCATCTTGGTAATGAACCGTCACATTTCCCAACACTTCCTTTATAAACGTACGTCACTTGGGTCCTTCAGACCTTCCTCTCGTTGCTTGAGTTGAATCCACCAACGATAGGTCTTCCTGTCAGAAGTACCATCGTCGTTTTGCGATGTTCTTCCGTATCATAAGGCGTATTGGTGGAGGCCCGGAAAGGGCTGTGACATCGTCTGCAGCTGGTGACCGACCTCATCTTGGTAATGAACCGTCACATTTCCCAACACTTCCTTATAAACGTACGTCACTTGGGTCGTCCCTTCAATGACCTTCCCTTTTTCGTTGCTTGGAAGTTGGGAATCCACTAATCGATAGGTCTTCCCGTCAGAAGTGACTATCGTCGTTTTGCGATGTTCTTCCGTATCATAAGGCGTATTGGTGGAGGTCCGAAAGGGCTGCTGACTATCGTCTTGCAGCGCAGACCGGACTCATCTTGCATGAACCGTCATATTTCCCAACACTTCCTTATAAACGTACGTCACTTGGGTCGTCCATCAATGACCTTCCTTCGTTGCTTGGGTTGGGAATCCACTAATCGATAGGTCTTCGTCAGAAGTGACTATCGTCGTTTTGCGATGTTCTTCCGTATTATAAGGCGTATTGGTGGAGAGTGCCCCGGAAAGGGCTGTGACATCGTCTTGCAGCTGGTGACCGGACTACATCTTGTACGAACCGTCACATTTCCCAACACTTCCTTATAAAAGCATGCAGTCACTTGGGTCGTCCCTTCAATGACCTTCCCTTTTTCGTTGCTTGGAAGTTGGGAATCCACTAATCGATAGGTCTTCCCGTCAGAAGTGACTATCGTCGTTTTGCGATGTTCTTCCGTATCATAAGGCGTATTGGTGGAGGCTCCGGAAAGGGCTGTGACATCGTCTTGCAGCTGGTGACCGGACTCATCTTGGTAATGAACCGTCACATTTCCCAACACTTCCTTATAAACGTACGTCACTTGGTCGTCCTTCAATGACCTTCCTTTTCGTTGCTTGAAGTTGGGGAATCCATAATCGATAGTCTTCTGTCAGAAGTGACTATCGTCGTTTTATGCGATGTTCTTCCGTATTGTAATCGTACCAATAGAAGCATTAGAAGTATCTTTCAACACTCTCTCTAATCGTTTCGCCAGCTTGATTTCTATAATTTACGATAACATTTCCAGTCACTTAACGTAAGAAATTATATACATTGGTTATTCCTAATTTAACTGTACCTGTTATATTATCAGATGACGATACATATTTATAAACTTTACCATTGAATGTTATTCCGGTCTTCATGCGTTCCTGTATAACTTTCACCTATAAGTGTGCCTTTTAGGTTTGGACAGTTTGTGCTTCTGTCAACTTAGTAGTTGTACTGAATATAATTGTCAAGTAATACAGTCCCTGCTGTTATAGCTAAAGAATTTATAACTTTAAATTAGGCTTAGTTAAAACGAAAAGGTGAAGGCAATTTACTTGTAAGTACACCAGTACCAGCTATCAACTCTGAACTCTACGCATGGTAAACGAGATAACATCGCCATTATCTATTACACCAGCGATACTAGTCTTATAAAAATCCGGATGGTTATATCTATCTGGGATATTTTGTGTCGGACTACTGCAGCTAAACGATTATCAGATTGTTTTCAACATACAGAACCAGTTATTTTTACTGGTTTGAAGTTATAATCTGTTATCCCTTCCTCATGAGTCTTTCCATTAGCAAGTATCGTTTTTGACAAACTTGTCACGCCAATATAGCCGGATTGTCTTTGATTAAATTGAATGGATTATCATCTTCATCATAAAAACGGAGCTTTTTGGACTACCATACCTCAGACGGTGCTGATAAATTATAAAAAGTATAGATTCCTTTTGTTGGATCTTTCTCATGCAAAAGCGATGATTCCTTGTTGATTCGTTCAAATTTTGTTACTTCATAAACCACTTTGTAATACCATTGTAGCTTGAGTTTTGTAGATTTGTATAGTAGCAGTTATAGTCTGACCTTTTCAATCTTGGGTATCTACATCTTCCTGATAAAGAGTGGTTGCTATGCGGCAACCGGATTATTAGAAATGTCTTGCCACTACTTATATACTTTCATACGACATCGCTTTTGGCATATCTTGTTGACCAAATTCAGTTGTACCTGTAATTGATAAATGAGCATTAGGCTCACTTTCAAATTTCAATCTTGAGTTACAACTTTACTAAGATATCCTGGCTTAGTTGTATTGGTCTGCGCTGCACGCAAGATCGTTTTTATATTTCTCTGTCGCTTCTTTTGATACGTTTTGCTTGTTCTTTTTCACGCATTAGCTTCTGCTTCTGAGAGCAGCGACTTCGTACAGTATTCGTAGTTCAATATTTTCTGTCGCCTCTTGCTTTGCTTCAATCCCATTATTCTTGGCTTCTGTTACAGCATCTTTAATTCTTGATTTTCAACTGCTACATTTGGATTTTGATTTTCATCTGGCACCAGTAGATAGCATTGTTTGAGAAACGGCTGCAGGTGCTGTTGCAGCTGCTCACTAGTTGAATCTCATAGTAGTAGCTGAATCAGCCTTTTGTAGTTGTCAGAGTAGTATTATCTCCTTGTTCAGCCATCTTGTGATTGTCACAGCAAGACTTGCATCTGACTGCTTCAGCTATAGGTATAGGTGCTGTTGTTTTAGGACTTTTCAATATCATCAGCCGCCACACTCTTGTGTAAACCACATTGCGATTATTCCAAATATAATAACACCAACAGTCCTGCAAAATTTTATTTTTACGAATTGAGCCATGACCTTGAAGTTCATTATTTTTCTAAACATGCTAGTATCCCTATAAATTATTTATCTTATCTATTCCTGAAGGTATAACTATATATGGAAATAGAAGAGTTTATTACTAATTACAACTATATTATTACTTTGTAATCACGTTAAAGATGTGTCAATATATAATATACTTTGATAACTGGAATAATTCAACTAATATGATACTAAAATACATAAACACACGTAAAATGTACTTAAAATAAAGATAGCTGCAAAGTTGTTCACAGCTATCTTATAATGAGATGAAGATTAGTTCGTTTTATCTACATTTCTTTTTGTTGTTTTCAAATTATCATTTCAAAAGAAAGAGACCCACACCACTGAGGTAGGGGACTTTCAATCTTATTTCGCAATTGGGTAAACAGAAACTTGTTTTTATCGCGACCTTTGCGTTCAAAGCGTACAACGCCTTCAACTTTTGCAAACAAAGTGTCATCTCCACCGCGTCCAACGTTGACACCTGGATAGATGTGAGTACCGCGTTGGCGGTAAAGAATTGATCCACCAGTTACAGTTTGTCCGTCAGCTGCTTTTAGCTCCAAGACGTTTTGCTTGATGAATCACGTCCGTTAGATGTAGAACCTCCACCTTTTTTGTGGGCGAAAAGTTGCAGGTTCGCAAGATTCATTTTCAACATAATGTTTTTCCTCCGTGTTAGTTTTCTGTGATAACTCTTGTTTGGACGAACTCAGCTGAGTCCTCCGATAAGTTTGCCATACCCAAGAAGAATGATTCAAAGAAAAGTTGAGTCATTTCTCTTTGGTGAGGTGGAATATCTGTAGGAATCTCTACCCGTAAGAATCCACCTTCTTCTTCGTTTAATTCTAAGATTGGTTCATAGCCTGCGAATTTTTCAATCGAATTGATAAAATTTATGGCAAGCGTAGAAACCGACGCACACACGACATCAAAGCCGTATTCGCCACTTTCGGCGTGTCCAGTAATTTCTGCACTCCTCAGCTCACCATCCTCGGCTCGTTCAAAGACTGCTTGTATCATGTGCTCTCCTTAAAAATTAAGCGTTGATTGCATTGATGACAACCTTAGTATATGGTTGACGGTGACCTGTTTACGATGGCTACCTTTTTAGGTTTGTACTTGTAGTAACAACTTTCTTTTGTTTTCCTTGTTTTTCAACAGTTCCAACAACAGTAGCTCCAGAAACAAACGGAGTTCCGACAACAGTGTTTTTCACCACCAACAAGAACAACTTCGTCAAATGTTACATCTTGACCAGCTTCAACGTCTAATTTTTCAACGTAGATTGCTTGACCAACTTCAACTTTTAACTTGTTTTGCCGCCAGTTTTAATGATTGCGTATGTGCTCATTATGACCTCCTATGAATTTTACGGGTTTCCCCTAATTTTGTGAAGACTCGCCTAGCATCGTGGGACGAACCACTTATGACGATGTTCGAGCGGTTGCAGAGCTGTGCATAGTCAACTCTCTAAGTATAGCATTTCTAGAATTATTTGACAAGTATTTTTATCAAAAAGCGCACTATACGCATAAAACTTAGGTCTTTAGGAAACATTATAACTTTGAGAAAGGAAAGACAATTCCAGATTCTACAGACTAGGTAAGTTAAAAAGTTAAAAAGTAAAAGATCAAATAAATCATTTTGAAAGAACTCACTCATTGGTTTCCAATACTCTATCCTCGGTGTCTTCTACCCAAGACGTTTGATTAAATACCAACCCTCACCTCTCTAGTGACACTATCTATTATTGGGCGTACAAAAGCAAATCGGGCTACCATGTGGATTTGTTTTGAGATTTTCACTCCATTCCCTGATAGCTTTAAATTTTGCTTCTGAGTACTGGTCAATATTTTGATTTTTTCCACCTTTGGTTTCAACAATGTAAGTCCTGCCATCTGTCCCAAGGAAAATGTAGTCAGGAAAGAACCCTTCCTTTTTCTGTCCATAGGCAACAGAAAAATACTTATCTCCTCGGTCCTTGCTACGATACCACCACTTGACCTGATCATTACTTTCAAGCCATTCTTCAAAAAGCTTTTTCCGGTTTTGAAGTTGTCACCCAATTATTTTTACCATACCCTTTGTAAAACATTTTTGGAGAAGACTACTCCTGCTTCGTTTTTCAAAGCCTGGTACATCTCATATTGAGGTAGTTCAAAAGGGACAAGATCTAGTTCTTCATGACTGATGCCGTATTCTAGGGATAATTGCTTGTCAAATAGACCTCTGGCATCTGCACGTTTTGCAAGATCACGAAGAAGCCTGTAATTATTAATGACAAAGCCATGAAGTCGGACTGCTTTAGGCTCAAAAATCGTTTGGTTGGTTCTTCGCCACGGTTGGAAAAAGTTCCACCAGAATATCATCCACATCTTTAGACGTGTCACGATAGAGAGATTTTTGTATAGCTTGCTCAGCGTTCAGCAAATCTAAACGATTTTCCTTCACGTTGACAGGCATACTAATCTCGTATGTTTGTTGCTGTTCTGTCACAATGTCTCGTTCAGTTTATCCGATGTCGCCAATCGTTGGTAAATCATTATCCCAAATCGAAAAACCATAACTTTTCCAATTTTTCTTGATTTTGTTTTCCCATTTTGTTCAATAAGGCTATATTCTTTTTGAACTGGCTTCTAAGCGCTTGTATGATTTCGCTATTGGTCAGACCTGCATAACTATTGGGTTTCACTGACTTCAGTTGAAAATCTGGTCCCCCTTCTTTTAGCTCATAGGTTGCAATATAAGTGCCTTCGCCTTTTTTCAAGACATCAGCAATGTATTTTTGGTCATTCGAGTAGATAAAAGCATTATCCAGCAAAGGATTGTCATAATGCTTTTTGCTGGGGCATACGGCGGATACGACCAATGGTTTGCAAGGTAAAATTGGTTTCCGTATTGAGACGCAGTTTGACTAAGATTTTCGCTCGAGGTGAATCCCAACCAGTAGAGACCGCCTGTTTCATCAACAGATAATTAACAGGACTGTCTAATTTTTCAATATCAGCGACATTGATTTTCTCGTTTGCCAGCCAAGTTGCCACTTGACTATCGTCTTGGCCAATTTCACGGAGGTACTCTCTGACTTGCTTGATAGAGACTTCTGCGCTCTTCCTTATTCGCTTTTTCTCATCTGGAAATTGAACCAGAACTAAGGGATTGACCGTCAGGCCTAATTTTTCATACTCAGCCTTGATTTGACGGCGCTTATCATCCGCAAAATCCAAAAAATACTGAACCATATTATCCACGACATCCCCATCAACACCGTCTGGGTTAAGCTCAACATTACGGACAATGAGACCCTGTGCAATCACATCTTCATCATTGACTTGAACATTGTCATAATCTGGCGATGACGACTTTAGGTGTCGCTGAAGCTCGGATAATCTTATCTGCATCGAATTTTATCGATAATCCGTTGCGCTTTTTCCGTCTGGTCGCGATGTTCTTCATCGATAATCAGCACAAAGTGCAGACCTTTATTTCTGGCGCCTTTGATAATATCGTCAAGATTCTTGGTTTCACCTTCACGAAGCGCAATCGCCTTGTCATTTTCACGCGCTCCCAGTTTAGGAAAGTTGCTGTATTGGCTTGAAAAACCTCCCGTCAACGCATCATCTAGGGTAATAGATTTGACGAATTTTCCATAATCTTTTGACTTATTCCAGGACTGCTCCTCAAGCTCACCATTTCCAGGTGTCAGCCAAACAAAGACATAGTCATAGGATTGGGATTATTTTTCGATAATCCTGTCCATGAGATTGATGAGCATAATCGTCTTTTCCTGCTCCCGTTGGTGCATAAAAAGACCGTTGTTTGTTTTGAAGAATAGAAAAATTTATCTATGCAGGGTTTTGTACTGCCTGCTCTTGAAAAGGAAATAATTTCATTAGAGTCCTGCCTCTCATCTCTTTTTGCAAAATAATATTCTGGAACATCAATGAGTTCTATACCTTCATATCTCACTAGGTCGTCTTTTAGTCATCAAGGCATGAGAATGCTGGCGAACATAGACCGTTTTAATCCTGTTAAGTCTAGTGCTCTGATTTCCGATAGACTAAAAGCGACAGCCTCTATCACCTCATTCAAGTCAATGGCATGTCCAGCTCAATCAAAGTCTTGACATTGTTAAGAAGGGAATATTCCAATTCCTCGTCTTCTTTTTCGATAAACTGCGTTTTTGAAATATTTGAGATTATGCGGTAACTCCTCTTGAATATTTGACAAACGTTTATAGGTCACCTCTTCACAAATCTTATTTTCATTATTGGTACAAAGGATGTACTTTGATTGCCCCCATCTTCTTTGTTCAGTTGAGCCACCGCATGACCAGTTGTTCCGGATCCGGCGAAAGAAGTCGAGGATGGTAGCATCTTTGTGTACAATCTGCAAACACCTACGAAATCAATTTTCGTTGGCTTTGGATTGTCAAACTATCCTCGCATTCCTAAAAATCTTATCAAGCTCCTTCTACCACTTTGTATGCTCTGATAATTGAGACTATAATGTATCAATTCTTTTCCTTCGAATCACGCTCAGTTTCCATAATCTTTTACTCGTAAAGTTTTTCCAGTTATTTTATAGGTATGTGACTATCATTCTCTAAAGTTTTTAACCTTTTCTATGTCATCCTTCAACTCTTGGTGGACAAGATTCAACTATTTCCACTATTATCCACATATATCATAATGTTTTCATGACCTGGATCACTGGTTTTTGTAGACTCTATACTAGCTATCTCCACGTCCATCTTTATCATCTTTATTGTACGATTTCATGGTTGCTTCAGATAATGGTTTATAAGCAGGATTCAGTAAAACTCTGGTTTTGAGTATACAAAAGGATATATTCTGTATTTACTGTAAACTTATCTTTGTTTCTGTTTTACCACTAGAATTCTCTTTTCCAAATAAATGTATTAATAAAATTATCCTCTCCAAAAATTTGAATCCATTAATAACTTTTATTTGTGAAAATTCATTATCATCAATTGAAATAAAAGATTAACCCCTGTTGTCACTACAGTCAAACTTTCTGAGGTTCAATCTTTCATCATAAAGAGAAACCACTTTTGCTGTGTCTATAGAGATCTGTTATCTATAAATCTCATCATTATAGATGAAAATCTGTCTTCCCTCTGTTATAAGGGTGGATCGATATAAATCACATCAATCTTTACCTGCATGCGTTTTTGAAGGAGATGAAGGCTGTGGAGATTATCACCTTCAAGCAGGAAATTATACTCCTCAGACTCAGGATTTCCTAGATTTTTCTGGTCTCGTCTTCGACGAAAACAGGTATCTTTGTTTTTCATCTCCTCCTCGACCAATTCAGCATGTTCCTCCCAGACCAGACCATAGCGCTTTGGGAATCAATCAACTCTAGTACTTCTCTAGTTTGGGAAGATCTTCATGGTTAGATTCTTTTCTTGCCTGCTCCATTAGTCGTCTAACGTAAGCAAGTGCCTCAGTTTTTTCATTTCTGGTGAGGGCGTTCGTTAAATGTCGCAGGCATTAGAAAACACCTCAATCTCAAGGATTGAAAGTGTTTTTGGGCATGCCGAAAAAGGGGGTATCATACCTCTTCTCTTCTCTTCTCTTCTCTTCTCTTCTCTTCTCTCTCTCTTCTCTTCTCTTCTCTTCTCTTCTCTTCTCTTCTCTTCTCTTCTCTTCTCTTCTCTTCTCTTCTCTTCATAGTAAAAATCCTTTCTAAGTCTTGTCAATACATTTTATCAATTTTATTCATTTTTGCTATAACCACACTTTAGTTTTACGCATTATAATTATAAAAATTCAATATAAATCTACAACAATCCCTCAATCATCTCATCCACTTCGTCTGTTTCTACTTCTGGTGTGATTTCAGTAATGATGATACCAGCAACAGCACGTTCACTAAAGCATCCACATCCATACGTGTTTCGTATTGCTCTGCATTTTTATCTTTGGATTGGTTTTAGGACGGTCTGGAGCAAAAATGGTACAGCAATCTTCAAAGGGCTGAATTGAGATATTAAAGTATCAATCTTTTCAGCAATGTCAATGATTTCCAGCTTATCCATGGTCACAACTGGGCGAATAATGGGAGTGTTAGTGACAGCATTAATCGCTTGCATACTCTCTAGCGTTTGGCTAGCAACTGACCAAGACTTTCTCCATTGATGATAACAAGTCCCATCGCGTTCTTCACGAATGCGATCTGTAATCGCATCATAAAACGACGAGTTAGGGTCATCAGATAAAGCTTCTGGTGCTTTAGCTTTGATTTCTTCTTGAATTTCTGTAAATGGCACTTCAATAAATTGAATATTGCCACCAAATTTGGTTAATTTGCGCGTCAAATCCGCGCCTTTTTGAGAGCACCGGGACTTGTATAAGGCGGGCTAGCAAGTGCACCGCTTCAATATCCACCCGCGCTTTTAGAGCCAGATAACCTGCAACGGGTGAATCAATCCCGCCTGACAGCATCAGCATGCCTTTTCCAGATGTTCCGACAGGAAGACCGCCTGCTCCACGAATCGTTTCATAGGACAGATAGGCTGCTTCTTCGCGGATTTCTACTTGCAGTGTAATATCTGGCGCTTTCATCTTGACTTGAATATGTGGAATCGCATCAAAGACCGCATTCCCCAAGGTCTGGTTCAATTCACGACTATCAATTCAAAATCGTGGTCACTGCGTTTTGCTGGCAATCTTAAAAGTCATCCCCTCTTTGTAAATTTCTTTCATAATTGTCTGCACCGCTTCAACCAAAGCAGGAACTGATTTTTCAATCTTATAAGACGGCGAGAAATTTTGAATCCCAAAAATCTGTTTAAGCGATTCTGCAACAGGTTGATAGTCCGTTCCGTGAAGATAGACATGTGACGATCTCGGTCTGCTTTTCACATGCACATCTGGGTAAATAGAGAGGACTGCTTGCATATTGCGTTTCAATTTGTTAATAAAACGCATGCGATTTTTCCTGGTTGAAAGCTCGCCGTAGCGAACCATAATTTCTGAATATTGCATTGTTTACCTTACTTTTCTAGTTTTTTCATAAATGAGTTTAAACGTTGTCAGAATTTGCTCAATCTGACTCATATCATTATCTGCATCCAGACTAATCCGAACAGCAGTTTGAGCTAGGGATTTTTCAACACCCATAGCTATTAAGGTTCCAGCTGGTTTTGCCAGCTTTAGAGAACAAAGCACTCGTAGTAGATATATAAATGTCATACTCTTTCAAAAGCATGAACCACTACTTCACCTCGTACACCTTTAATCCCAAAAGTCAAAGATATGGGGCGCAAACTCTTCTATTCCTGAAAAATTATCACATCAGGATATTTAGCTAGCTCTTCTAGGATAATCTCTTTCATCTTGGTCGTTCGTGTGATGAAGACTTCCAGATTTTCTATAGATAAACGCAAGGCTTTTGCAGTTGCTGCAATGCCAGCCAAATTTTCAGTCGTAGAACGCTTGTCTGATTCTTGACCGCCACCATTCAACAGCGGGCTGATTTTCTTACCAGACTTGATATAGACAAAACCAACACCCCGTAAGCCATGAAATTTATGACTAGAAAATGTCGCAAAGTCCACGCGCTCGGTCAAGTAATCTTCCGTCGGGATCTTAGCTACAGCTTGCACTGCATCCACATGAAAAAGAAATAGTTGGCTTGTCCGCTAAAAAGTTCTGAAATAGCTGCAATTGGTTGAGCAGAGCCGATTTCATTGTTGACCGCCATGACTGAAATTAAAGTCGTATCCGATCGGATAAGGGTAGCTAATTTTTTTCAACCTCTACAAAACCTTTTGTTTTATCGACAGGTGCCAAATCCACTTCAAAACCTTGCACGTCAGCCAGAGAGCAGATTCTTTCACTGCTGGATGCTCAATAGCAGATACAATGATATAGCTTGCCATAGCGTGCTTTTTCAAAAAGCCACACCCTTGATAACCCAATTATCACCTTCCGTCCCTCCAGACGTAAAGAAAATCTCTGAGAGGATTTACCAGAAAGCTCCGCAATTTGCCTGCAGATGCATCTAACAAGCGGGTCGCCTGATTGCCCAAACTGTCGGAGACTAGAAGGATTTCCCAAATTTTAGAAGCAACTTCTATAGGTAGCCAAAGCCTCTGGGTAAGGCTTGGTTGTTGCTGAGTGTCTAAATAAATCATCTTAAATCTCTCCATTTCAATACTCCTATTGTAACACGAAAAAGAAATGGGGACAACAGCAAGACTTGAAATGAAAAAGGCCTCCAAGTTTTGACTTGAAGAGCCATGAAGGTTAATCATAAAATTCATGCAAGAGAGCGGATAGTTCCTGTTGTTGTTCGATGAGGCTTTGACCGATTGTCGTTGATTTTATCAAAGTTCGCTCACGGACATGCTCAATCACTCTCTTCAAGGATGAGAGATCTGCAGCCTTCTCAATCATTTTTGCACATTTTGAAAAAGGTGATGTGTGACAATTTGAAAACCATATGAATTATTGAGCAAGGAATAACCAGAAATACCCGTTTTCTTTTGGTAGGCTTCACACAACCCACCGTCAATGACAAATAGCATGCCTTCTCCTCGGATTGGAGATTCGCCTTTCAATGTTTTTACAGGTGTATGCCCATTTACAATCCTAGAATCTTCAGAAAAGAGACCGAATTCTTCCAAAATCAACTGCAGATCTTAGCAGAATTCCGATAGGAGAAGTAGGGATTTTCCTTTTCAACGTGCGTTTCCTTATCCTCAATAAAATAACGCTCTAGGGTGGTCATCTTGTCCTTGCCAAACAAGGGAGATAGTTTTCCATTCCAACAGTACCAGATAAGATCCGTTGAAAATCGTCTCTGAATCTCTGGATTTTTAGAACTTTCTCGAATGTGATATTCAAAAAAGTCGAGCAATTCTTTACCAGCATAGCGAATTTCATTGATCTGCAAAGGTTGAAAATCTCCAGACTCTTCCAAAGGAATGCAACCATGAAAAAGGAGATGATTGTTATAAATTTTATACATCGAGCCCTTGTTCATCAAAAAGAAATGTGGTTCTGAGTTTGAATGAATGCTGGAATGAATCCAGCAAAGTAACCACTTCTTCTTCCTCGTCTGTCAGCTGATCTGGCTGTTGAGGATTGATTGTTTGGAAAGCAAGTATTAGCTAAAAATGCTTCTTTTTCTTCAACTAGAATACTCTCTTCCCAGTAATCAATCTTATCAAGAGTAAGATGTTTGAGCCATATCAAACTCCAGTCGCCTTTTAATCAGTTGATTTTCCAATTTAAACTGAATGATTGCTAGTGCTTGGTGAACCTTTTCCAGCTGGAGAATTTCTTTAGGGAGAATAGCTATCGCTTCTTTTTCCTAATTTTGGGCTTTGAACTTTGCATTTTCAGAATAAGTCTTTTCGGCAAAAAGAACGAGCGGTCTTAGATTGAGACCATAAGTTCTCTCAATATCGTAAAGATAGCCATATCTAGCAGCTATTCGCAAGAGAATAAGCAAGCATTCTTTTGATCCGAAAGCCCCATCCAGATAATATCGTGATTGCCCCACTGAATATCAACAGAATGATAAGCCATGATTTCATTCATTACTTTATCTGCGGCTGCCCCTCGGTCAAAAATATCGCCGACTATATGAAGATGATCAATGATTAACTGCCGAATGACTTTTGCTAATGCCGAAATAAACTGACTTGCCTCGCCTAGATCAATCAAATAGTTCTGAATCGTTTTCAAAAATAAATATTACTATCCGGCAGATTGCGATCTGTATAGAGCAATTCTTCAATCACATAAGCATATTGTGGCGGCAAGGGCTTTCCTTACTTTAGAGCGTGTGTATTTGGCTGCTACAAAAGCTAGCAAAGTCAACAAGTTTTGAATAATTTCTCCATACCATCTTTTATCTTTCAAAGGATAAAGAAAACCATCGCTCAAAACTTCCTGAGGATAAGCAATTAACAAGGTCAGCTTGTCTTTTTCCGCTTTTGATAAATCCTCTCTAAAGCAGTCATTGATTTTTTCATTCAGATTCCCCGCACAGGTTCTTAAGATATGAGTCAAAAGCCTCAAACTCACCGTGAATATCACTAAGATACAACTCTGTCCCTTTTTGGCAAATTTAAAATAGCTTCCAGATTGATTAGCTCTGTAATGACTTTTGCTTGAATCAAACTCTTTTAATAAAATTCGTTTGTATTGTTCCATTCGTTCACCTCGTTTAAATACAGCACCTTAGGGCTTTAATTCTTATTTTGAAGCCAGAGATTTTAAATGTTCTTCAATGATGCAAGCCAGTTTCTTCAATAGATTTATCTGTCATATTGATAACATGTGCTTGATATTTTGAAATACTTTTTAGAATAATCCAATTCTTCATAAATTTTCAATATCTGTATAGCTTGTAGCTTTGTGTCAAACCAAGCGCATCCAAACGATTACTTCTTACTTTTGACCAATTTTATCCAGGTTCACAAACCAGCCCAATCATTCTTCTTCTATCTACTTTATCCAAGATTTTGCGGTAGCGGAACCTCTGGAATCAAGGGAAGATTGGACACTTTGTAGCCTTTATTAGCTAAATAGATGCTAAGCGAGTCTTGGAAGTTCGAGAAACTCCCTAAGATCACAGGTCTGACTCCAAAAATCCTTGTGGATTCTTGCCGTCGTCATATTTAACAGCAAATTCAATAGCAGAGATTTTATTGAAATATTCCGTGTCCAAACGGTGCAGAACTCCCGGAACTTCAATCAGTTGCGTGCCTGTTTTTTCTTTGATGATTTCAAAAAATGGATTCATCAAATCCAGATAAGACAAATGATTGACTCTGCTAAATTCCTCGCAGTTGCTGCTAAATGACTGTCTACTAAGGTACTGATCACAACTGCGTCATCCTTGATAGCGTCCTGCAAAATATCCAACAATTCAGATTCCTTATTGATAAAAGGAAACCGATAGCTATTATTAAAAATCAAATCTGGATATTGAGCCATAACAGCTGATAATAATTTTTGGGATGTTCCTCCCAAAGAATCCAGAAATAGCGTAAATGGTAATCTCTTTTTCATGAAAACTCCTTTTTATCTATTTACTTCTGCATTTCTAGCTTCTTGGATAATAAAGTCCAACAGGCTGACTTCGTAATTGTTCCGATAATATGACCTTCATTTTGCTCCTCCACAACGGGCAAGGAATCAATGGCAAAATCCTGCAAAAAGTGCCGCAACTTCAAGAATATTCAAATCCTTATGGCAGGTTTTATATGCGGCATTCTGGTCATGCAAACGGCTACTGGTGTCACATCAATATTGTCATTGAGCGCCGCTCTTAACAAATCCTTTCGCGATAAAAATGCCTAGTAGCTGCTTTTTTCATCTATCACTAGAGAACATCTGCATCATACATAAATAATGTAATAATGGCATCTTGAATAAACGAATCGTGCGCCACCAATACTGGTGAGGTCATGACATCTTCAACTTTCTTCTGAAAAAGTATCAAAGAAAAAAGCGTTTCCAAATCCGAACCAGCATAAGTGTAGCCAACTTTCGGACTTGCTTTTAAAATCCCACTAAGGTTAGAAAGGATAAATCTGAGCGCAAAGTTGCTCTAGCACATCTAGCAGTTCTGAGATTTTTCACCGCTAACCGGTTGATCTTTCTTTACAATCTCAACGATCTCTTTTTGTCGTTTTTGTTAATTTCAACTTTTACTCCTTTTTCCAATATCAATTTCAAATCATTATTATGTGTCATATTATAACAAATAAAACTCGTTTGTCAACGATTTATGATTGGTTTTTCAGTTGACAAAACATATATGACGTATATTACAATGTATTTGTCTTTTATTATGACACATATTTAATAAATTGGAGGCAAAAATGGATAAATGGATTTTATTCTTTTTGAAGAAGGACGCGCTGAAGACAAGGCGCTACTAGGTGTAAGGGTGCCAATTTGGCAGAAATGCCACCATTTGGGACTACCTGTGCCTGAGGGATTTACGATTACAACTCAAAGTTGTCTACGTTGTTAGAAACTCCTTCCTTTTTGAATCTATTTTTAAAAGAGGAAATTTTGAAAGCGATTACTAAAGCTGAAAGCAAAACAAATAAATTTTTCATGGGAATGAACCCTCACTACTACTGGTTTCTGTCCGTAGCGAGCTAAAATTTCTATGCCTGGTATGATGGACACGATTCTCAATCTTGGGACTAAATGACTTGCGTGTTCAGACTTTAGCAGATGCGACAAATGCCAATTTCGCTTACAATTGTTATCGGCGTTTATTGCAGATGTTTGCTGATGTCGTTTGCGCATTCCCAAAAGAAGAATTCGACCAATGTTTAGAAAAACCGAAAAACAATTGAGTAAGAAGGTCAATGACTTTTTCAAAGAAGAACACCAATCACTTATTCAACAATATAAAGAAGTCTATCAGAGACACTATCAAAATTTTCCCAAAAGCCCTAAGAGCAACTTTTGACGCTGCTATCAAAGCGGTATTCAAATCATGGAACAACCCACGCGCTAAAGTTTACCGCGAATTGCAACCAGATTCCCCACGACTTTAGGGAACGGCTGTCAATGTTCAGAGTATGGTGTTGTGGCAATAGCGATCAAAAAGTGGCACAGGCGTTGTTTTCACGCAGAAATCCTGCTACTGGTGAACCCTCATCTGTTTGGGAATTTTCTGCTCAATGCGCAAGGAGAAGATGTCGTTGCCGGTATTCGAGACCTCAGAGCCCGATTGACTCTCTTAAACGGATCTTACCGCAAGCCCTATGAAGATTTCTGCAACTACGCTAAAGGTTCTTGAAAAACACTACAAAGATATGCAAGATATTGAATTTACTATTGAAAAGAAAAACTTTATATCCTGCAAACTCGAAACGGAAAACGGACGGCTAAAGCAAGCTTAAAAATTGCTTTGGATTTAGTGAACGAAAAAATGATTTCAAAGCAAGAAGCTCTCCTACGAGTTAGCCCTTCTGCCATTACCCAACTGATTCACCCTGTTTTTGAAGAAAAAGCTTTAACATCAGCTCATCACTTAACTCAGGGGACTTCCTCACTAGTCCAGGTGCCGCAACAGGAGAAATTGTCTTTACTGCCGAGCGCGCCAAAGAATTTCATGCACTTGGAAAGAAAGTGATTTTAGTTCGCCAAGAAACTTCTCCCGAAGACATTGAAGGAATGGTAGTTAGTCAAGCAATCGTGACCAGTCACGGGTGGCATGACTCTCATGCAGCTGTTGTAGCTCGTGCATGGGCACTTGTTGTGTCGCAGGATGCGGAGAATTATCTATCAACGAAGACGGAAAAACGCTTGTATGCGGTAAGGTAACCTTTTAAAAAGAGGGAGACATCCTTTCTGTAGATGGCACTTCCGGCAAACTCTACATTGGGCATATCCAACCACTATGATTGATATAATGACGAATTGCAGCTGTTCCTTTCTTGGGCAGATGAAATGGCACAGCTAACCGTTCGAGCGAATGCCGAAACCATTCAAGATTTGAAAACAGCTGTTCAATTTGGAGCCAAAGGCATTGGTCTTGCTCGTACAGAGCATATGTTCTTTGGTGAGGAACGGATTTTAGAAATGCGTAGATTGATTTTATCAACGAATGAAATCGAAACTAAGCTCTGCTTTAATGACCTTTTGGCTTTCCAAGAAGAAGATTTCTATCAGATGTATCAAACCATTCAAGATAAAACCGATGATTGTCCGCTTGCTAGATCCGCCTATGCACGAATTTTTGCCAAAAACACAACAGGAAATTGAGCAATTAGCTGGGGAGCAGTACCTCTTGATACACTAACGCGGAAAAATCACTTCTCTGCAAGAAACGAACCCAATAGCTGGGACATCGTGGTTGCCGCTTGGGAATTACACAGCCTGAAATTTATAAAATGCAGGTAGAAGCCATTTTTAATAGCGCTATAAGACTAGCAAAAGAAGGCATGGTCATTAAACCAGAAAATCATGATTCCTTTAATCGCAGAAAAGGCGGAGTTGGTTTTCAATCAAAACATCTCTTTGTCAAAGCATATTGATAAGATTTTCAAGAAACATCACATGCAGCCATTCACCCTTTATGAAATCAGGTACAATGATTGAACTGCCACGCGCTTGTTTATCGCAGACCAACTAGCTGAGGAAGCAGACTTTCTTTAGTTTTTGGTACCAATGACTTTGACACAAATGACCTATGGTTTCTCGTGATGATATTGGAAAGATTTATCCAGCATTACAAAGAGGAAGAAATCATGTCATTTGATCCATTCCAAACCATTGACCGAGCTGGAGTGGGCGAGCTCATGAAAATAGCTATTTCTAAAAGCTCGTCAAGTGAAGCCAGAACTCCAATTGGCATTTGCGGTGAAGTCGGAGGAGATCCAGCTTCTATTCCTTTCTTCCAAGAGATTGGCATTACTTTATGTTTCTTGCTCACCTTATCGCGTTCCTGCTGCACGATTAGCTGTTGCGCAAGCATATCTTTCCTAGTTCCTTCCTTATAGAGTAGAATCAGCTCTTTCTATCTGCTAACAGGGACAGACAAAGGATGGAGCTGATTTTTGTAAAAGTCATTTTTTCAATCAATTTTCAATCGCTTTACATGAAATTTTCAACATTTTGAATAAGACAATTTTTAAATAAAGAGGGTATAATGAAGATGAGAAAGGAGATTATCAACTCACAATGGAAAATTATTCTCGGAAAAAACAAAACGTCAAATGCAAAAGAAGAAAAACACCTACTCGTCACTCATATCAAAAAGGACTTTCTGCTTTTTCAGAAGACCCTTTGCTACGATTGGGAGTATTCTTGGGATTATCACTGCAACGATTACAATCTTGACTTTCATGAACAATAATAAATCTGATACCAAGACAAAAAGTAGCCAGACGACACAAACAACTATTATCAAAAGAAATTCAGAAAGAACAACAACAGACGGGGCTAAGTCTAGCACACAACAGCTGCGAGTCAAGGCGCAACAGAAACGAGTAGCGCTAGTTCTGGACACCACGCAGTCTAGCAATACATCAAGCGATACTGGCTCTGGTCAGACAAGCAGCACAACGACTGACAACGATACAACACAACTTCAAACTGCTCTAGCAATTAAAAAAGCGGAGCGAGACAACCAATCAGACCAAGGTCAGGAGTTGCTCAACTTCCGTTTTTTATATTTAATTTATACCTCAATGAAAATCAAAAAGTCTGAATGAGCTATTCATGGAATGAACCCTAGCCCTCGACTTCAACTGAGCTTCCAGAAATGTTTTGATGGGACTCGTTTTCTTTATCCGCAGTACTTTAATAGTCCAGTGGCTAATCGAAGTTCGAAACAATTTTCATGGAGCATTATTTCCGATACATTTTCACTTGAAGATACAAGTCATTATAAATTCCAGCCACTTAGAGCCGAGTTGTTGATAAACTTCTAAGTGCTTCATGAGTTTCTTCATCTGGGTAAAAAGCTTTGTCCTCTTGGATTTCTTTTGGCAGCATCGCCTTAGCAGGCATGTTAGGCGTTGAGTAGCCAACATACAAAGCATTTTTATAGGCATTTTCAGGTCTTAACATAAAGTTAATAAATTGATAAGCAGCTATTTTTAACTGTTTTAGGAATGACGATATTGTCAAACCAAAGATTGCTGGCTTTCTGTTGGAACAACATAGCGAAGTTTGTCGTTTTTCTCTAACATTTGCCGTGCTTCTCCTGAAAAACTAACACCAATCGCCGCATTGTTTTGAATCATATAGCCTTTCATCTCGTCTGCTACAATGGCTTTGATATTCGGTGTCAACGTATAAAGCTTATCAACTGCTTCTTGTAATTGCTTAGTATTTTTAGAATTGAGGCTATAACCTAAAGCATTTAGCCCGACACCCATTACCTCGCGCGCTCCATCAATCATCATAATAGAGTTTTTATATTCAGGTCGCCACAAAGTCACTCAATGCTTAGGTGCTGTTGCTGACCAATTCCGTGTTGTAGACAATCCCAAGCGTTCTCAAAAAGTAAGGAATAGAGTATTTGATTTTTGAGGGATCAATGATTGATTTAAAAACACGATTTCAATATTTTCTAAACCCTTTAATCTGAGAATGATCCACTTTTTCTAATCAAAGTGCTCCGACATCATTTTTGAAATCATGTATTCACTAGGGAATAGCAATATCGTAAGTTGTCCCGCCCTGCTTAATCTTCGTGTACATGGATTCGTTGGAATCCAAAGGTTTCATATTGGACTTGGATACAGTTTCTCTGGTGAACTTCTGTCAGTAACTCTGGATCAATGTAGTCTCCCCAATTGTAGATGACAATTTGTCACCATATCCACTTTTTGTCCGACTTTCAATATGATAGCTACTCCCCAGAGGACAAGGATAATGGCAACAATGCCCATTAAAAATGAATAGAGCTTTTTCATGCTGCATCCTCCTTCTCACGAGAGAAATAAAGTAAGCCAATCACCAAAAAGAATACTGAACAGAAATACCAAAGCTGAAAGAGCATTGATTTCAGGAAATTCCTTGCCGAGCCATGCAGTAAATCTCAACCGACAAGGTTGAAAAACCATTTCCTGTCACCAAAGAATGTCACATGCAAAAGTCATCCAGAGAGATAGGTGAAAAGCCATAAAAGTAACCGGCAATGATCGCTGGTATCAAATAGGGCAACTGATTTCTTTTGAACATCTGAACTTGGCTTGCTCCTAAATCATAGGTCTGCCTTAACTCATGTCGTCATTCATCTCTTTTTAGCCGTGGTAATATCATCAAAGACGACGATAGGAATTGAAAAGGCAATATGACTCGCCAGAACAGATAGAAAACCCTAATTGAAATTTGATAGTTGTAAAAAGAATTAAGAAACTTGCCCCAATCACGACATCTGGCGCTACCATAAGGATATTATTAACCGATAAAAAGGCGTTCTGGTATTTCTTTTTGGCTTGATAAAATATAAATGGCACTAAACGTTCCGATTGCTGTTGCAATCAAAGAAGATAGAAAGCTAAGAAAAGGTCTGCGCTAAAATGAGCATTAAGCGAGTATCACTGAACATATTTTGAAAAATGCGTCAGACTAAAGCCTGTAAACTTGTTCATATCATCGCCAGCATTGAACGCATAGCCAATCAAATAAAAATCGGCAAATAAAGAATTAAGAAGACGACTGTTAAATAAATACTAGCAGTTTTTCATCGTTCTCCCTTCTTTTTCGTTGCCCATGATAATGAGCATAGCTACAATCAAGACAACACCAATGGTTGAGCCCATGCCCTCAATTTTTGTGTAGTCAGAAAAATGCTGCTCAATGGCTGTACTCTAGCGTACATAACGCGATTGCCACCGATCAAACGCGTCAGCATAAAAAGACTGAGACTGGGAATGAAAGACCGACTGCACACCACTTCTCACGCCATTCATAGATAGAGGGAAAAACAACACGACGGAAAGTTTCTCCAACGATTGGCACCAAGGTCATAGCTGGCATTGATCAGATTTTTGATCCATGTCCTCTAAAACATTAAAATCGGCAATATCATAAAGGCAGTTCAATATAACTGGCTACAAAAATAAAAAGAGAAATCTGTAAACAGGAGTTTGCTGAGGACCAATCCCTGATAAAACTTAAAAATCTGATTGACATGAACCATTTTGTCCAAAAATCCCAATAAAAGCATAAGCTTTGAGAAGTAGATTGACCCATGTCGGCAAAAATAATGAGCATCAACCAGCTGTCTATGCTTTTAATTGTGTCAATAAAATGCAGTTGGATAACTGATTACAAAGTGACAACTGTGATAATCCCCTGCATATAAAAACAGAGTTTCAAACCTCATTTTGAGATAAGTCAGATTTTTATGAAGCGAAGTAAGTCTTATAATTTTTCAAGAGTAAAGTGACCTTCGATATTGAAAAACGACTGCCAAACAATCATGGCAACAGGCGCTAATACAAATAATAGAAATCCAAAGAATATAAGGAGCAACAAAAGATTAGAGGTTGTTTTCTTCATCGCGCTCCTCCTCAATAGCATTGATTAAGCCTGCTTCTCTTCCATTTCGACATATTCTTCAACTCGAGCATCAAACTCTTCCTCTGTTTCATTAAGCCGCATGATATGAATATCTTCTGGTTCAAAGTCCAGTCAATCTCTTCTCCGACAATGGCCTTGCGAGTCGAATGAATCATCCATTCATTGCCCAATTCATCATAAGCGATAATCTCATAATGCACGCCACGGAAAAGCTGCGTATCAACCTTAACTTGCAGTTTTCCTTCTTCCGGAAGTGTAATCCTGCAAATCTTCTGGACGAATGACGACTTCCACCTGCTCATTAGGACGCATTCCTCCGTCGACAGCTTCAAATCGCTTGCCATTAAATTCAACCAAATAGTCTTCAATCATCTTTCCTGGAAGAATATTGGATTCGCCGATAAACGTCGCTACAAAGTGATTGATAGGTTCATCATATATATCAACAGGTGTTCCTGACTGAACAATCTCTCCCTCATTCATAACAAAAATCCAGTCGCTCATGGCCAGAGCTTCTTCTTGGTCATGGGTGACAAAAACAAAAGTAATCCCTAGACGCTGCTGCAATTCACGTAATTCATACTGCATGTCTGTTCGCAACTTCAAATCCAGTGCAGATAAAGGCTCATCCAGCAAAACAACCCGCGGTTCATTGACAATAGCACGCGCAATAGCCACTCGTTGGCGTTGTCCACCGGACAATTTTGCGAATAGAGCGTTTCTCAAAACCATCCAAACGCACCATTTTCAGGACTTCTGCAACCCGTCGTTCTATTTCTTGTTTTTCAACTTTACGCAAACGCAACGGAAATGCCACATTTTTCAAAAACAGTCATGTGCGGAAAAAGGGCATAGGGACTGAAAACACCGTATGCACATCGCGTTTAGTTGGTCGGAATATCGTTGATTCGGACGCCGTCAAGAAAAAGCATCACCGCTGGACGCATCCAACAAGCCAGCGATGATATTTTAGAATGGTTGATTTTCCTGATCCAGAAGCACCTAAAAAGTGTGTAAAACTTTTGCCTTCTTCTAATTCAAAATTGATGTCCTTTTTAAAGACGACTGTATTATTATCTTCAAAAACTTTTGATACGTTTTCTAAATTCAATGATTGGTTTGTTCAATTGCCATAAATTCCTTCTTTTTCATAGATTGACAGATTAAAGTCTTGTCCTGACTGATTTTTCTTTGAGAATGATATCAAATGTTGCTACTAAACTACACTCTATTTCTCACCGATTATTCGGACTTCTCTTTCCAAAGTCACACCAGAATGAGCTTTGACTGTCTCAATCACATGTGCAATCAAATTTTCATAATCAGCTGCTGTTCCATTATCAACATTGACCATAAAACCTGCATGCTTTGTCGAAACTTCTACCCCACCAATGCGGTGCCCTTTTAAATTTGCTTCACTAATCAATTGCCCTGCGAAATGCCCTACCGGACGTTTAAAAACAGAGCCACAAGAAGGATACTCTAATGGCTGCTTCAATTGACGAAGGTGGGTCAAACGTTCCATTTCTTGACGAATCACACGGTGCATACTTTGGTGCTAAGGCAAACTTGGCAGAAATCACCACATCACCTGTCTGTTGAACATATGAACGGCGATAACCAAATTTCATATCTTGTGCACTGATATTTTTGATTTCTCCATCACGTGTCAGCACCTTTACAAGAAAGTAAAAATATGCGAAATTTCGCCACCATAGGCACTGGCATTCATAAAGACAGCACCGCCAATACTCCCCGGAATCCCACAGGCAAACTCAAAACCTGTCAGACTGTGATAAAGCGCAACATGGGTCGTCTCAATCAGATTAGCACCCGCTTCTGCTTCAATGGTGTAGCCATCCACTGCAAACACCATTTAATTTGTCAAAACATAATCACAAAACCACAGAATACCACCATCACGAACGATGATATTGCTAGCATTCCCTAGTACCATCCAAGGAATCTGCTCCCTGATTAGCAAATTTGCACCACTCGTGCCAATTCATAACGATTTCGCTGGGAAAACCAGATAATCAGCAGCTCCACCTACTTTGGTATAAGTGTATTGTTTTAAAGGTTCATCAAAACGGATATCAATTCCGTTTAATTCAGATTTTAACGTTTCTAAAGTTGACATTTTTTTCTCTAAACAAAATTCAATCTATTATACCAAATTTAGCAACATTTACGATAAATTGAAGAAAAATATTCTTTCAAAAAAGCCCCAAATAATGAGCAGAACCCTTTCTTATAGCTTTCCCAGACTATTTAAAAAGTGGATTGAAATCGCGATGTTTGTAAAATCACAATTTGAACTCCACTTTCCTTTTTAAATTTTTGTTTTTCTTTACTCAAAGCTCCATGTATTTTTCAATATAATCAATGAACTTTATGAGTGTTGCTCGATCGCCCTCGAATGCAATGAGATAAACTTTCGTCTTTTTGAAAATCCAACTAATCAAGTATTGACCTGATTTCATTATAACATTGACTTGATAGGCTTCGTTACCTGCAACTGTACTTTTGAGCCTCAGATTTTCTTTACGCTGTTATTGTTTTGCCAATTGTAGTAAAATGCGATTAGCAATCGTTTGTGCCAAAAATTCTTCTCCTTCTTTGATGTTGGCTTTTTCTTTCAGTATAGGCATTCATGGTCACAATATTATAGGCAGAACCATCTGTATATTGAATACTATCGTCACCATTTACATCAGTAAACTTCACCCACTTTTTAGGAATATCAATATAACCGTAATCATCCGAACCAACACGTTGCATTTCTTCCATCTTCACATCTTTTTTCGTAGCATTTGATGAACTTGAGCTATTGCTTTCTTTTGCAGAGACTCTCCTTGACGAAGATGACTGTTGTGATGATTTTGGGTTTGTTCCTCCACTTGAATCTACATGCTTCTAGTGTAAAGATAAGGAGTACCGCTAAAAATAAAATCAGCCAGCTCTTTTTCTTCTTCATAACCAATTCCTTCTATATTTTTATTTTTAGCATATTTATTTAGAGTTCACAATTATTTCACGACACAAGAAAAGAGAGCATTCCACTCTCTTTATAGCTTTTGGTACAATATCACCATCATCCATGCTGAGGGACGCTTAGGAACGCTTCTGAGGCACTTCAACAGATCCGATGGCTTTCATCCGCTTCTTACCAGCCTTTTTGTTTTTCCAAGAGCTTACGTTTACGGGAAACATCTCCACCATAACATTTGGCAAGTACATTTTTTTCCGTAGAGCTTTGATGTCTGTCCGTGCCACAATTTTCTGACCGATTGCTGCCTGAATCAGCACTTCAAATTGCTGACGCGGAATAATTTTCTTTAATTTTTCAACAATCAATTTTCCGCGTTCATAGGGCAAATTCCTTGTGAACAATAAAAGCTAAGAGCGTCTACTTTGTCGCCATTATGAGAATATCCATTTTTAACGAGACTCGACTTTGCGGTATTCTGAGATTTCATAGTCAAAGCTAGCATAACCACGAGTTGAGGATTTTAGTTTGTCAAAGAAATCAAAGACAATTTCTGCCAACGGAATTTGATAGATGACATTGACCCGATTTTCATCGATATAGTCCATGGTCACAAAGTCACCGCGTTTACGCTGAGCCAATTCCATGACTGCTCCGACAAATTCCTGCGGCACCATAATCTGTGCTTTTGACATAAGGCTCTTCAATGGAATCAATCTTGGTCGGTTCTGGAAATTCGCTCGGATTGGAAACATCAAGGGATTCGCCGTCTGTCATATTAACCTTGTAGACAACCGACGGTGCCGTCATAATCAAGTCAATATTAAACTCTCTCTCCAAACGTTCCTGAATCACATCCATGTGGAGCAAACCGAGGAAACCACAACGGAAGCCAAAACCTAGAGCTTGAGAAGTTTCGGGTTCAAATTGAAGACTAGCATCATTAAGCTGGAGTTTTTCTAGAGCTTCCCGCAGATCATTATATTTATTGGATTCAATCGGATAAAGTCAGCAAAAACCATCTGGGATTCATTTGCTTGTAGCCATGAAGTGGTTCATCTGCTGGATTATTCGCTAAGGTCACCGTATCGCCAACCCGAGTATCTTGAACGGTCTTGATCGAAGCTGCGATATAACCAACATCACCTGTTGCGAGGAAATCTCGTCCAACAGCTTTTGGAGTAAAAATACCAACTTCAGTCACATCAAAGGTCTTGCCATTGCTCATCAGCTGAATGGTATCACCTGGCTTCACAACTCCGTCCATCACGCGCACTTGCAGAATAACTCCACGATAAGCATCATAAACCGAGTCAAAAATAAGGGCCTTTGAGTGGAGCGGTCACATCTCCTGTCGGTGCGGAACTTTTCTCCACGATTTGCTCTAGAATCTCTTCAATCCCGATACCAGCTTTAGCCGAAGCCAACACAGCTTCGCTTGCGTCCAAACCAATGACATCTTCAATCTCAGTCCGTACTCGCTCTGGATCAGCAGCAGGTAAGTCAATTTTATTGATAACCGGCAAAATTTCTAAATCATTATCCAAGGCGAGGTGAGACATGGCTAAAGTTTGTGCTTCAATGCCTAGCTGCATCAACCACCAAAACAGCCCCTTCACAGGCTGCCAATGATCGGGATACTTCATAGGTAAAGTCCACATGCCCTGGTGTGTCAATCAAGTGGAAAATATAAGTTTCGCCGTCCTTAGCAGTATAGTTGAGTTCAATCGCATTGAGCTTTAATGGTAATGCCCGCTCCCGCTCCAAATCCATGCTATCCAAAAGCTGAGCCTGCATTTCTCGACTCGAAACCGTCTCCGTTGCTTCCAAGATTCTGTCTGCAAAGTTGATTTACCGTGATCAATATGAGCGATAATGGAGAAATTTCCGAATCTTCTCCTGCCGCTTTTTTAATTCATCTAAGTTCATTTTTCTCATCCTTTTCGGGTATTCTATTTATTATAACATAAGGCAGGTGACTTCTACCAGTCTTGAAAAAGCATTCCATATCCCGTTTCATTTGTGCTATAATAAAAAGCAAATACATTTATAGAAATGAGGGTGCTATGATTAAACTAATCGCATTAGATATGGACGGTACGCTTTTAAATAGTCAAAAGAAATTCCTAAGCACATATTCAGGCTATTCATCAAGCTATTGAAAACGGAGTGAAGCTCGTTCTTTGTACAGGTCGTCCCTTGGTCGGAGTAAAACCTTACTATGAACAATTAGGGTTGAGCGGAGAAAACGAATATGTCATCATTAACAGCGGTTGCTCTACCCATCAAAGACGAAAGATTGGAATCTTGTTTGGCTTGGAAAGAGTTGAGTGTGGAAAACATTCTTTACTTGGATAAAATTTCCAAGCAAACTCCTGCCCAGTTGACTCTTTTTGATGAAGAACGTTATTTAGTAGTAGACGAAAAGCCGAGTGAGCTAGTTACCTATGACGCAAGCCTTGTCTTTTTACAACTCCCCACAGAAATCAGCCTCGAAAGAAGCTATCAGCGGCAAGAATATCATGTTCAAGCTATGTTTTTAGCCCAGCCTGATGAGTTAGATACCTTTTGAAAAACAATTTGTCGCAGATTTCCAACATTTCAGCGGCGTTCGTTCCCAACCAGTCATTTACGAAGCTATGCCCAAAGGCACTACTAAAAGCGACTGCTCTTAGGAATTAGCTCAACGATTAGATATCAAGCCCCAAGAAATTATGGCAATTGGTGACGCCAATAATGACATCGAAAATGCTAGAGTTTGCAGGTCTTGGTGGCTATGGGAAATTCCAGTGATTATGTAAAACTCGCTGATTACGTTACAGATAGCAATGATGAAAACGGTGTTGCCACAGCTATTGAAAAACTCATTTTAAATAACTAATAGGATGAATCATGAGCTTCTTTTTCAAGTTCATGATTTTTATTGAGAATATTGTCATTCTTTCACTATTTGTAAATAGCCTTCCCTCTCAAAATATGATACACTAATTACATCTATGCAAAAAGGAGAACTTATGAACTACCCTACTCTTTTAGAACGTTTTTTGACTTATGTAAAAGTAAATACGCGTTCAGATGAACATTCTACAACAACACCAAGCACACAAAGCCAAGTAGATTTTTGCAATAACATCCTCATTCCTGAGATGAAACAGCGTTGGTTTGGAAAATGTATATCATTTATCAAATGGCTACGCTATCGGTACTCTTCCTGCAAATGACCCAAGTTTCACACGCAAGATTGGTCTCATTTCCCACATGGACACCGCAGACTTCAATGCAGAAAGTGTCAATCCGCAAATCATTGAAAATTATGACGGTGGCGTGATTCCACTGGGGCAATCTGGTTTTAACCTTGACCCTGTTGATTTTGATAGTTTTAAAAAATACAAGGGACAAACCTTGATTACAACTGATGGAACAACCCTTCTCGGCTCTGATGATAAATCAGGTATTGCTGAAATCATGACAGCGATTGAGTATCTAACAGCTCATCCTGACATCAAGCACTGCGAAATTCGAGTTGGCTTTGGCCCAGATGAAGAAATAGGTGTCGGAGCTGACAAGTTTGATGCAGTAGATTTCGATGTGGATTTTGCTTATACGATTGACGGTGGACCGCTCGGTGAACTTCAATTTGAAACCTTTAGCGCAGCCGCAGCTGACATTACTTTCCAAGGACGCAATGTCCACCCTGGTACTGCCAAAGGACAAATGATTAACGCTCTGCAATTAGCCATTGACTTTCATAATCAATTGCCAGAAGGTGCTCGCCCAGAGCTGACAGACGGCTACGAGGGCTTTCTACCACCTTATGAATGTAGAAGGAACTGTCGAAGAAGCAAAAGCAAGTTATATCATTCGTGACTTCGACACAGCAACTTTTGAGCAACGCAAAGAACTGATGCGCTCTATTGCCGATAAGATGAATGCAACGCTTGGAGGCGAACGTGTTCAGTTAGAGCTTAAAGATCAATACTACAATATGCGCCAAGTCATTGAAAAAGACATGACACCTATCAATATTGCAAAGGCTGTTATGGAAAAATTGGACATCAAACCGATTATCGAACCTATTCATTGGCGGAACAGACGGTTCAAAGATTTCCTTTATGGGCATTCCGACACCAAATATCTTTGCTGGCGGTGAAAATATGCATGGACGCTTTGAATATGTCAGTCTGCAAACAATGGAACGCGCTGTTGATACTATTATTGGTATCGTTTCTTACAAAGACTAACATTCCATAACTCTATCAAAAACTGCAACTCTCATCAAAGCTGAGTTGCAGTTTTTAATTTATCTTCTGCGAGATGTATTGCACCATTCTAAAAAGTTAAAAATGCTAGTAAAAATAATAGCTACGAGCCAGATTGTTTTCAACAAATAAAAATTGTATCAAATAAAGTGGAAACAATCGCTCCTGTCACAAAAACTTCCTAATAAAGCAACGAAGAAAAATGCCTTCTGCTAAACAAGTTTTTCTTTTTGTCCGCACATAAGTACCAAAAAGCTACCATTGTGATATTGCCTGTCATAAAAGAATTATTGTAGACAATGCCGTCCACTTCACCAAAAAGCTGTTGCCACCAACCCCATACAAAAACCAATCAGCGGAACAATGAAAAAGATTAGACACGGTTGCTGGTAGAAATCCTGTAAGCCCACAAAACAAAAATCAGTGGAAGAATGCTGGATAAGCGCCATAAAGAATTTTCAAAGTTATTTTTGAAAAATAGTTAGCACAAAAATGCCTCAGCATAAAAAAGCCAGCATCGTTGCCAACTTCACTTCTATTTCCCTGTCTCATGATGAATCAATTCAACTGACAAGAAAACAACATTTCCTGTTTGGTCCCGCAACCAATGTCCCGCCTCTTTCAATAAAATGTATAAGCATCAATAAATCCCGCACAAAAAGTCAGCAGACAGGCAAAAAATTTCGAGCGCGAATGAAACTCTCTTTTTCTTTTTACATTATTTATCATCATCACCTAAAAAGTCTAGCACTCCCTCACTAGACTTCCTTTCTATTGCTCTCTTGCTTCTTGCAAGATTTTTTCAATTTTCGTTGTAATCAAATCAATCGCCACTGTATTAGAAGCTCCTTCTGGAATAATCACATCCGCATAGCGCTTGGTAGGCTCAATAAATTGATGATACATGGGTTTTACCACACCTAAATATTGCTCAATGACACTATCTAAACTACGTCCACGCTCATCCATATCTCGCTTAATCCGACGAATGATCCGAACATCATCATCTGTATCCACAAAAATCTTAATGTCCATTAAATCACGTAAGCGTTTGTCCTCTAAAACCATAATTCCTTCTACAATAAAGACATCCTGTGGGTCTTGACGATACGTTTTATCACTGCGTGTATGAGCTGTATAGTCATACGTCGGAATATCTACTGGACGTCCTGCCAACAACTCCTTGATTTGCGCAATCATCAAATCTGTATCAAAAGCAAAAGGATGGTCATAGTTGGTCTTGATTCGCTCTTCAAACGTCAAATGTGACTGATCCTTATAATAAGAATCATGCTCAATCATAGCAATCTTTTCATTTGGAAAATTTGATAGAATAGCTCTCGAAACACTGGTTTTTCCACCACCAGATCCACCAGTCACGCCAATAATAATCGGTCTATTTTGCATTATTCACTCCATTTTTTTATCATCTTATCTATTTTACACCAAATCATGATATAATGAAAGAGGTAAATTAAAAATAAATGACAAGACAAAAATAAGGAGAAAACGATGTTAAAACTCGGAACGATTGGAACTGGAGACATTGTTCACCAATTTGTCAAGGCTGCTCATGCGACAAAAGAGTACCAATTGACTACAGTATATTCACGGACGATACAAGCTGCTCAAACATTTGCCAGTCATTATGAAAATGTAGATTGCTACACAGATATGGCTGATTTTTTAACTAGTGATATAGACATTATTTATATTGCAAGCCCCAACTCTCTGCATTTCCCGCAAGCAAAAGCTGCTATTTTAGCAAGCAAACATGTGATTGTGGAAAAGCCTGCTGTTTCACACCTAGAAGAATGGGCCGAATTGGTAGCATTGGCTCAAGAACAACATGTATATATTTTTGAAGCGGCTCGAAACTATCATGAGCAATCATTTGATGTCATTTCAGAGTTTCTCAAAAACAAAACGATTCTTGGAGCGCATTTCACCTATGCCAAGTATTCTTCCAAAATGCCAGACTCTGCTAGCTGGACAAGAGCCAAATGTCTTTTCTGCTAAGTTTTCAGGTGGTGCTTTAATGGACTTAGGTATTTATCCTGTCTATGCGGCCATCCGACTTTTTGGAGCACCAGAAAATGCCTATTACACCGCTCAGCAGTTACCAAATACTGTTGATCTAAATGGAGTAGGAAGTTTAATCTATCCAGAATTTCAAGTGATTATCCAAACTGGAAAAATATCAATAGTTTTTACCTGCTGAAATTTACACAACAGACGGTACACTAACCTTGAATTCAATCGAATTCATCACTTCTGCTGTTTTTCCAAAAATCTAAACAAGGAGAAAAATAACTCTTGAAATTGCGTGCTCTTCTCACACCATGGCTGAAGAAGCCAAACAATTCGCTCAAAGCATTAAGTGGTGAAATAAAACAAGAAATCTACCAAAAACTGGCTAGATGCTGCTGCACCGTGCATAAAACCCTGCTTTAGCATGCGACAAGATGCTGCTATTAGATTTGAGGCTGATGATGATAACAACTAAATTTCCCAAAAGTTGGCAAGACCAACTCACTAAACTTGGCTTTGAGCATTTTAACTCCTATTCAAGAACAACTCTTTTCTCCCATTACGGAAGGAGAGAATGCCCTTGGGATAAGCCCTACCGGAACTGGAAAAACACTTGCCTATCTTTTCCCAACTCTTCTAAAACTAAAACCTAAGAAATCCCAGCAATTACTTATCTTAGCTCCCAATACTGAGCTAGCTGGACAGATTTTGACGTTACTAAAACGTGGGCTGAACTACTTGACTTAACAGCTCAACTCTTTTCTATCTGGTTCCAGTCAAAAACGACAAATTGAACGATTAAAAAGGTCCTGAAATTCTCATTGGTACGCCAGGACGCATTTTTGAACTCATCAAACTAAGAAAAATCAAAATGATGAATGTTGATACAATCATTCTGGATGAATTTGATCAACTGCTTAGCGATTCGCAATATCATTTTGTTCAGCAGATCCTGCACTATGTACCACGTGAACATCAATTGATTTACATGAGTGCGACTGCTAAGTTTGACCAAGACAAGCTTGCTGAAAAATACTTTTGCTCATCAAACCAGAAGAGCAACAGCTTGACAATATTCGACATTTTTATATGCAGGTCAAACAGCGCGACAAAGTTGAATATTTGCGAAAGCTCGCTCATGTCTCAGAATTTCGTGCGCTTGTCTTTTTCAATGCCCTCTCAGACTTAGGAAGTGCTGAAGAAAAGTTACAATATCGTCATATTCAAGCTGTGTCCTTAGCTAGTGATGTCAATATTAAATTCCGCAAAGTCATCTTGGAGCAATTTAAAAACGACGAAATCACACTCTTACTTGCTACTGACTTAGTAGCTAGAGGAATTGACATTGATTCTCTCGAATGTGTCATCAACTATGACCTGCCTCGCGATTTTGAAACCTATACCCACCGCGCCGGACGAACCGGTCGTATGGGCAAAGAGGGCTATGTCATTACATTCATCAGCCACCCAGAAGAATTAAAAACACTTAAAAATATGCCCACGTTCAGAAATTATCTTAAAAATCGTGAACTCTATGTGAAATAAAAAAGGATAGGAAACAATCATTTCTATCCTTTTTCTATCTAATTTGCACCGTAATATAGCCGATGTCCTTCCAATTGATGATTCAGAAGTTCACTAACTGTAACCAAAGTGTACCCATTCTTTTGCAAATATTAAATCACACTCGGCAAGGCATTAATGGTTGTTTGATGAATATCATGCATTAAAATGATTGATCCTGGACAAGTCTGCTTTTTCACTTGCTCCATGATAGACCCAGTATTGCGATTTTTCCAATCCAAGCTATCCACATTCCACATAATAAAAGACATATCAACAGCATTTCGGATTGTATCGTTGCTAGCTCCATAGGGTAGACGCATCATTTTTGGACTCTCTCCGATAACAGCCCGAAGTGCTGCTTGTGTATCCTCAATCTGTTTTTTCGCTTGCTCAAGAGCAAGAGTTGGTAACTTGTGGATGACTCCAACTATGATTGCCAATCTCATGCCCCTCATCATGAACACGTTTGACAAGTTGCTCATTTCCAGCTACATTTTTCCCCAACATGAAAAAAGTTCCTTTGACATGGTATTTGGCTAAAATATCCAAAGCCTGCGGTGTCGTTGCTGCATTAGGACCATCGTCAAACGTCAAAGCTACTAATTTTTGCTGTTTTTTAGCTTGATAGGACTGATATGCTGCCAAATCCTCTCCCTTTAAATAATGCTCATCAATTACCTCATATAAGGCTGGTAAGGCGATTTCCACCTTTGAAACTCGCTCATTGTTTTTATAAAAATAGATTGAGTTTTCCTTTTTCATAACTGAATGTCCATTGGGAGATATCTCTTGTTTAAAATGCTTGTAGAATCTTCTGTCCTTCTGTTTTATGGAGAGCGGTGATTTTCTGCTGCATTTCTTCTAGCAATAACTTTTTGGCTTGCTCAGTATTTTTAAAAAGTCGATTTAAGCTAAACAATTTATTATCAGACGACATGTAAAAGCGAGTCCAAAACTTCTTCTCTAGCCTTTCCAACTTTCGTAGTCAACACTGGATAAGATATTCGCTTGATTTCAACTTGCTTTACTCCAGAAAAATTTGTCTCTGTAAAATGACTCACATAAAAAATAAGGTTATCGTATTGCGATGCTTGACTTTGTTTATCTGAAAATTTCTGAATATCGGCATTGATTTTCTCTTTAATAACACCAATATCTTGCTTACTCTCTATTAATGGATAGTAAGACGTAATGAGCCGACTTCCTATACGTCCTGTCTGCTTTCGTACTGAACCATGATGATATTTTGGTATCTGCCCTTTTCAGAACTTGTGAAATTTGTCGATTTAATTTTCTTTCTTGTAGCAATTTTCTAATCCGAAAACTCCCAAAAATAATAATCATTAAAAAGCGACATTTAGGACAATGAGAAGTATTTTTCACTACACTACCTTTCTATCTCGTCTCTTTTCGTTTTATACTCTACTAAAAAAAGGCTAAAATAGTTTCAAGCCTTTCATTTGCAATTATTTACAAACTTATAAAGTTTTTCTTGAATCACTTCAACTTTATAACCATCCGGATCCTTAATAAAAGTAATAATTCGGCTTTGTTCCAGGAAGTCCATTTGGCTGTGTAACCTCATATCCTTTAGCAGTGTGTTCAGCGTGAAGCTGCAACAAATCAGGCGTACTCAAAGCCACATGAGCAAATCCATCGCCAATCACATAAGGTCCGTGTCCATAATTATAAGTTAATTCCAACTCATACTCATCACCTTCAAGCCCCAAATAAACAATTGTAAATTGATGTTCTGGGAAATCCTTGCGCCGTAATTCTTTAAATCCAAATGCATCTGCATAAAATGCAATAGATTTTCTAGATTTTCCACTCGCAAGCAAGGATGCAACATTTTCGAAGCCATAACATCCTCCTTTGCTTTTTCCATTATATCCTAAATCACAATTTTTCTCCAGCTTCAGCTATGATAATAAGGAGTGGGATCGAACTAAACAAAAATTTAGTCCCATCCCGCTCCTATAAAGTTGCTGAGTTAAAAAACGAATAGCCTTGAGATTTGTTTCGCACATTCTATCTTGCAATCTCAAGGCTCTTCTTTGAACAACCAACCATTGCGTCGTTGGTCTATGACACAGTATAATTTAAGGCCGGAAACATTCTCCCAGCCTATTTTTCATTATTTACCTAATTTTGCTTTAGCTGCATCTGCAAGAGCTGTGAAAGCTGCTGCATCGTTGACAGCTAGGTCAGCAAGCATTTTACGGTTGACTTCAATTTCAGCCAATTTCAAACCGTGCATCAATTGTGAATATGACAAACCATTCATACGAGCTGCCGCATTGATACGTGTAATCCACAATTTGCGGAAATCACGTTTCTTTTGACGACGGTCACGGTATGCATAGTAGTAAGAGTTCATTACTTGTTCTTTTGCAGTACGGAACAAGATATGTTTTGCACCATAGTAACCTTTAGCTAATTTTAAAATACGTTTACGACGTTTGCGTGATACAACGCCACCTTTAACACGTGCCATTTATATTTCCTCCAATATTTCCTAGAATAATCTGCTACAAAATCTCTTATTTAAGACCTGTAAGCATTGCTTTGATACGTTTGAAATCTCCTGAATGCACCATTGCTGCTTTACGAAGATGACGACGTTGTTTTTTAGTTTTTCCGTGGAAACGGTGAGAAGTGTAAGCACGGAAACGTTTCAAGCCACCAGAACCTGTACGTTTGAAACGTTTAGCTGATGCGCGGTGTGTTTTTGTTTTGGCATGATATTTTTTTCTCCTTTTTCTAACTTCTGACAGATTATTTTTGTCAGGGATTGGTGCTAACTGCATGAACATTTGACGTCCATCCATTTTAGCTCTTTGTTCAATAATCGCAATGTCTTGCGTTGCTTGAGCAAAGTCGGCTAATACTTTAGCTCCGATTTCTTTGTGAGTAATCATCCGCCCTTTAAAGCGAATAGAAACCTTCACTTTATTTCCTTTTTCAAGGAACTTGCGTGCGTTGCGAAGTTTTGTATCAAAGTCACCTTTATCAATCGTTGGACTGAGACGAACTTCTTTCACGGTAACAACACTTTGCTTTTTGCGTTGTTCTTTTTGTTTTTTCTGATACTCAAATTTGAACTTTCCATAGTCCATAATTTTTGCAACAGGCGGTTTAGCTTGTGGTTGAATCAGAACAAGGTCCACATTTGCATCATCAGCAATTGCTTGTGCTTCGCTAAGTGGTTTAATGCCCAATTGCTCACCATCAAGACCGATCAAACGAACTTCACGCACACGAATTTCATCATTGATGAATAAGTCTTGTTTTGCTATGGTTTTCACCTCTTTTTTTATTTTTTTAGAGAAAAACAAGAGCGGACTTGCTAACGCAAGCCCGCACTACATGATAGTATTTCATTACTGAAACTTAATCCGTAGAGCCAGACAACGTTAGTCGCAAGGCGAGAAGCTCTCACTTCTGCTTTTCTCAACTTTTCTATAATATCAAGTTTCAGATTATTTGTCAAGGATTTTTAGCTTTTTCTTCGATAAAAGCCACAACTTCAGCAATTCCGATACCCGTTGTATCAAAAATGAATGGCATCAACTGCTGGTTTTTAAAGGAGAAACTGCTCGGTGACTGTCTTTATAGTCCCGCTCTGCAATTTCTTTTTTTCAAAGTTTCTAAGTTCGTCGGAATGCCTTTTTCAAGATTTTCTTTATAACGGCGCTCAGCTCTTTTCGTCAACTGAAGCTACGAGAAAAAATTTTTAATTCCGCATGAGGTAGCACAACCGTTCCAATGTCACGACCATCCATGACGATACCACCTTGAGCAGCAATTTCTCGTTGTAAATCCACCAACTTTTCTCGTACTTCTGGAATTGCAGATACCCAAGAGACATTATTGGTCACTTCGTTTTCACGAATCGGATGCGTCACATCTACATCTCCGACAAAAACAAGCTGCTCCCCATTTTTATCACGCCCAAAACTAACTGGATAAGCGTCTAATAATGCGACAATTTCAGACCACTTTTCTGCCGATAAATCATTCTTTAAAGCTAAAGTAAGTCGCCGCACGATACATAGCTCCTGTATCCAAGTAAGTGTAGTCGAAATCTTTCGCAATAATCTTGGCAACTGTTGACTTTCCGCTTGAAGCTGGACCATCAATGGCGATTTGAATTTGTTTCATTCTATACTCCTATCGAATTTTCACCACATCACCTGGATTGGCATACCAAGCACCTGTCGTCATGTGAGAAGGATTTAAACGCTCCAATTCAGCAATCGAAATCCCTGCACGCGCAGCAATGGCCGCCTCACCTTCTCCAGCTTGAACGGTAAGCGTTCCTTCAGATGATTGCGTTTGACTGCTATCACTTGTTGCCTTAGAAGACTCTGGAACGCTAGAACCTTCACTTGGTTTGCTGGTAGCCTTAGTATTATAAAAGCCCTGTGTTGCTGCTTTTTTGCTGCTTCCGCCAGTTGATAAATAAATCATCATACCTACAATTGTAATCACCATGATGAAAAAAATAACCGCTAAAATTGTCAACACACGATTGGCCACTACATCGCTCGTTTTTTTACTTCTCGTCAATTCTTTTTCTCCTTGTCGTAAATATCTTCTTCCCATGGTTCCTTTGCCATGACTTCCTCCTTGTATTTTTCAAAATTCCGATTACAATATGAGTATGAAAGTTACACTCATTCCTGAACGATGCATTGCCTGCGGGCTTTTGCCAAACTTATTCTGAACTATTTGATTACCATGACAATGGCATTGTCAAATTTTATCAAGACGATGAACTTCTGGAAAAAGAAGTTCTTGAAACAGATGATGTTATTGAAGCCATCAAAAATTGTCCTACAAAAGCTCTTAAGAAAGAGTAGTTTTTTTAGGATGAGCATAATAGGTTTCAAAATAGTCTACGTGGGTGAAGTTGTCCATTAGTTCAACTTCACCTTTAAAATGGTCATTCAAAGCCAAAAGCATTTACAAAAATACTTCTTAGGCCACTTACGCATACAAAAACGTACGGTCTTTTTCTTTTGCCATCAAATAAAAGAGTAATAGAAGTTTTTGTCACTTCTACTTTACGAATTGTTGAAATTTCAATCTTTGAAGGTGTGAATGGATTTGCCGTAGTAATTCTCAAAATCCCGTCATCGTATATAGTGAAATATCTATGTACGCCAATCCCTAATAAGACCATAAAGAGAAAGAAAGAGAAAAGAACTAAAAACGGAACTTCTGAACTCTCAAATAAAAATGCAAAACCTATAAAAATCGGAATGACCGATAAAGACCAATAAATGATTAGAAGAGAAAGATCTGGTTGCCAATGATAGCGCAACTGACCAAATATCTTTATCATGTCTACACCCCTCTTATATAGTTTATCATAAAAAGAAAAATGGGAGTGAGATTGGACAACAAAAAGAAAAAAATTAGGGAAGTGAAAGAATACTAGTTCTAATCCCTTATTAAATTAGTCGAAAATGGCAGATGTAATAGAGATAATCGCCTCAACGAAAATGCAAATAGGTCAAATTCCACTTTCTCAAGATTCAGCCGATAGAGTTAAATCTTATATTTTTCATTTTTAATAGATTTCCAATATTTTGAGCTGTTCGGATGAGATTTTTCTTCTGCCTTGGCTAGAGTAATAGCTAGAGGTTCGACTTGAGAAATGATTGGGAAAAGCAGCTTGAATGTTTTCTACTGGAAAAGCAGGTAAGTCATCACTTAGGCTCCCACAAATAGCAATAACGGGGACATTCCTTGGTGTTCTTCTTGCCACTCCAATCGGGGCTTTGCCTGCCAGACTTTGTTGATCCATTCGTCCTTCACCCACGATGACTAAATCAGCCCTTTTGACACGATTATCAAAATCAAGCAAGTTAAGACAAGTATCAATTCCTGAAACAATTTTTTTCCATGCGCAAATGTCACCAGACCAGCCGCCATACCTCCTCCAGCACCTGCACCAGCTAGCGAAAAAATTGTTGGATTAGCCTGCTTATAAAAAGTCGCCATTGCCTGATCCACTTGAGAAAATAGCAGAGCGGGCAAACCTTTTTGTCCTCCAAAGACGTATGTAGCACCGTTTTCACCACAGAGAGGATTTGTGACATCTGTCAAAATCTGAATGTCCAGATTTTCCAAAATTGCAGGAACATTATCAGCTGAAATGCGAGCCACACGGTCTAAAGAGATACCCTTTGCTTGGAGCAGGTGATTGTCTTTATCGAAAAAAATTCATAACCCAGTCCAACTGCCATTCCAATCCCACCATCATTGGTAGCCGATCCGCCTACGCCAATATAGATTTGCCTCACACCTTCCTTAGCTAGATACAAAATTAACTCTCCCAAACCTCTAGTTTCAATGTTCAGAGGATTTCTTTTTCTGGCGAAATAGAGGCTAAACCAACCAAATCAGCCATTTCAAAGAGAGCTATACCTCCTTTTGCGAGCATATTTCACCGAAACAGGTTCTCCGAAAGGCCCAGTTACGATGTGAGTATAAGTGTCTAACTGCAAGGCTGCGATCAAAAGCTGTCATCGTTCCTTCACCACCATCTCCAATGGGTAGCAAGTCAAATGTTGCTTCAGGGAGTGCCTTGGAAAAAGCCTGCTTTTATAGCCTCTACAACACTTTGAGCTGATAAACTTTCCTTAAAAAGAATCCGGTACAATTAAAAACATGCATGGCTTAGTCCTCGCTTTCTATTTCTTCCAAAAGTTTTATGACCTGATACAAGTCCATTTGATTGATTTGATACGGTGCTTGCTCTCTCACAAGAGGCTTGGCGTTAAAAAGCAATCCCGATCCCTGCCGTTAGTATCATCGGAAGATCATTGGCACCGTCTCCTACAGCAATGGTTTGAGCAAGATTCAAATTGTTTTCCTCCACCCATTGTCTTAGCATTGCTTTTTTGACTTCTTTTGTGACAATTGTTCCTAAAACTCTACCTGTTAGCTTACCGTCTTTCACTTCCAAACGATTAGCTTTTACGTAATCTACATTCAATTTCGCGGCTAATTCGTCTACCATTTCATGAAATCCTCCTGATACAACGCCAACCTTGTATCCACGCTGGTGCATGTCTTCTATCAACTCTTGAGCACCTTTTGGTAAAATGAATTTGCTTAAAAACTCGTTTAAAAATTGTTTCAGGAAGTCCTTTGAGCAAGGCCACACGTTCTATCAGAGCCGCTTCAAAATCAGAGTCCCCTTGCATAGCCTTTTCTGTAATGGATGCGACTTGCTCACCAACTCCTGCTGCAGCACCTAGCAAATCAATTCCTTCTTCTCTAATCAAGGTACTGTCCACATCCACTACCAATAGCCCTCTTGTTTTTCACATCATCACCTCATATATTGCTTGTATTATATAAAAATTGATTGACAAAAACAACTACATATAAAGTAAAAATCTCTGCCTATATAATAAACAGAGATTTTTACTTTTATTCAATACCATTTCAGCGCGTACAATATCTGCAATTGTATTAACGTAATAATCGACTTCCTCATGACTTGGTGCTTCTGCCATGACTCGTAAAAGAGGCTCTGTTCCACTTGGACGAACAAGAATGCGACCATTGCCAGCCATTTCCGCTTCCATTTTTTCAATCACCGCTTTAATGGCAGGCACTTCCATGGCCTTGTCCTTCATGCTGTTTTCAACACGGATATTGACCAATTTTTGTGGATAAATTGTTACTTCTGACGCTAATTCAGACAAAGGCTTACCTGTTTCTTTCATCACTTTTGTCAATTGAACGGCTGTCAGCTGACCGTCACCCGTCGTATTATAATCCATGATAATCACGTGACCAGATTGCTCACCACCAAGATTGTAACCCGATTTGCGCATTTCTTCTACGACATAACGGTCACCAACAGCTGTAATCACCTTGTTAATGCCTTCGCGATCCAAAGCCTTATGGAAACCAAGGTTTGACATAACGGTTGTTACGATTGTATTTTGAGCAAGCGAACCTTTTTCAGAGAGATATTTCCCAATGATATACATGATTTTATCACCATCAACAATCTCACCATTTTCATCTACCGCAATCAAGCGATCACTATCTCCATCAAATGCCAAACCAAGTGCTGAGCCTGATTCACGAACTGTTTCTTGCAATTTTTCAGGATGTGTAGAACCCTACATTTAAATTGATATTCAACCCATCTGGATTTTTCTCCGATGACTGTCAATCTAGCTCCCAAATCGGCAAACACCTGGCGAGCACTTGTTGAAGCGGCACCGTTCGCTGTATCCAGAGCAACTTTCATTCCGTCTAAATCAAGACCAGTAGACACGAGATATTGTTGATATTTGCGCAGCCCTTCTGGATAATCCATCAGGGTTCCTAACCCTTCCGCACTTGGACGCGGTAAATCGTCTTCTTTAGCATCAAGTAGAGCTTCAATTTTCTAATTCACGTTCATCGTCCAATTTATAGCCATCACCACCAAAGAATTTAATACCGTTGTCAAGCGCTGGATTGTGGCTAGCTGAAATCATGACACCAGCACTTGCTCTCTCAGATTTCACCAGATAAGCAACGCCTGGTGTGGCAATAACTCCGAGCTTATAAACACGAATCCCAACAGACAGAAGTCCAGCTACTAAAGCACTTTCCAGCATTTCTCCTGAAATACGTGTGTCACGTCCTACAAAGACACAGGGGTACATCTTTCTCATGCTGGCTTAATACATAACCACCAAAACGCCCTAATTTAAAAAGCTAACTCTGGTGTTAACTCCACATTTGCTTCTCCACGAACTCCGTCCGTTCCGAAATATTTTCCCATTTTTATAAAATCCTTTCAATACTTTTATTTGGATGAGCTCGTCGAACTCGAAGACGAACTTGATGATTTAACAGTAATTTTTATGGTTGTCTCATAAGGAGTAATCACACTTGGCAAAACTGTGCCATTTGCATCAACTGCTTGTAGTGGGGCATTTCCTGAATAGTTAGCGGATATTTTTTCACTAGTTGGCACTACCGCTTCTACATGATCGACCTTAGCCAGCGTATCTTCGTCACTTGTAACAGTTACCTTATTGTCACCAACCGTCACGCGATCAACCATCAACCCATCTGCTAACTGGGCTGAACTGATAGTTGTTTTCACTTCAACTGTCTTGCTTGCTTTCTTGCCAACTTTCACTGTAATCTTAGCTGGTGTGACAGTCGCAGTTAAACCACTTGGTAAATTTTTAATTGCTAAAGGTACTTCTCTCGTTCCTTCTGTAGCTTTTGTCAAATCTGCCACAACCTTGAATTTTCGTGTACTTTCTTGCATTTCACTAGCAAGAGTCACACGATTAGAACCAGTTAACACCACTGATACTTCAGATGAAAAACCACTAATAAAAATACTTTTCACTATCGTATTTAATGTCAATTGGAACACTAGGCAAGGTATTAGTGTACGTTTCAGACGTAGTTTGTCTAGCACTTTGAATTATTTTGATAATTTGTCGTTGTTGCATAAATAAATAAAACAGCAGCAAAAAAAATGGAAGAAACGATATACCAAATCTGTTTACGATTTTTCATGTTTCCGACCTCCTAGCACACGATTTCTAAATGGTGATTTTGGTTGTTCATCTGAAATCAGCACTTTCCGCAATTCTGCTTCAAATTCTTCTAAGGTCAAATCGTGTTTGAAAAACTCCGTTATGTGTAATTGAAATCCCTCCTGTTTCCTCCGACACTACAAAAGTAAGAGCGTCTGACACTTCTGAAAGACCGATTGCTGCACGATGGCGCGTTCCAAATTCCTTAGAAATCCCTGTGTTTTCTGTGAGCGGAAGATAAGCGCAAGAAACGGCTATTTTATTGTCTCTTACAATGACAGCTCCGTCATGTAGCGGTGTATTAGGAATGAAGATATTGATTAACAACTCACCTGATACATCGGCATCTAAAGGAATCCCTGTTGCAATGTATTCTTGCAAGGTTCTGCTACCTTGGATAGCAACGAGAGCCCCAATTTTCCGCGGACTCATATAATCCACTGCTTTGACAAATGCCTGCACCATTCTTTCTTCTGAGCTAATGGGTGCTGTCGAAAACAAATTGGTAGCACGCCCCAGCCTCTCCAGACCTGTACGAATCTCAGGTGTAAAAATCACAACTGCCGCAATAACCCCATAGGTGATGACTTGATTGATTAACCAAGAAACCGTTGTTAAACCAATTGCATTGGCAAGAATCTGAGCCAACACAAATATTAAAACCCCTCGAACAAGAATCATAATTTTAGTGCCCGCGATTGCCTTTGTAAAATAAAATAAAATCCAAGCAACCAGTGCAATATCTATAATATTGGTAACAATACTCAAGGGCTAGAAAAATAAACTAGACCAATATTGGAGATTGGACAATTGCTGAAAAATTCATTTTCAGTGTCCTCTTTCTCAATCTAAAAACGTTCTTGATTATTATATCACTTTTCAAGATATTTTTTTCTGTAACCTTCTTTACTTTTTATGATAAAATATTTCTTATGAAGATAAATACATTATTTGGCAAACTTGCAGGAAATCCTCCCATTTTGTTTTAAGCAAACTGGGACGTGGTTCAACTCTGCCTGGAAAAACTTGCCCTGAAATTTGACAATGATATTTTTAAATACACTAGCACGTGATTACGAAGTAGTGGTGATTACAGGGACAAACGGGAAAACCTTGACTACTGCTCTGACAGTTGGAATCCTCAAAGAGGCTTTTTGGCGAGGTTGTGACCAATCCCAGCGGAGCCAATATGATTAGCGGGATTACAACCACTTTCCTAACCGCAAAAAGGAAAATCTGGCAAGAATATTGCTGTACTGAAATTGATGAAGCTAGCCTCTCACGCATTTGCGATTACATTAAACCGAGCCTTTTTGTCTTTACCAATATTTTCCGAGACCAAATGGATCGTTACGGGGAGATTTACACGACCTACCAAATGATTCTCGATGCTGCAGCGAAAGTACCTGAAGCTACTGTACTGATGAATGGTGATAGCCCACTCTTTAACTCGGTCAGCTTGAAAAATCTTGTCCGCTACTATGGATTTGACACCAAAAAGGGCAAGCTGAGTTAGCTCATTATAATACCGAGGGCATCCTCTGTCCCACGTGTCAGCATATTTTAAAAATACAAGCTCAATACTTATGCCAATCTAGGCGATTATATTTTGCGAGCACTGCGATTTTTAAACGTCCTGAATTAGACTACAAACTGACCCAATTGACTAGCCTCCAACACAACAGTTCAGAATTTGTCATTGACGGTCAAAGTTACCACATCAACATTGGTGGTCTTTACAATATCTACAACGCTTTAGCTGCAGTTTCTGTTGCTCAGTTCTTTGGAGTCGAATCGGCTACTATCAAGGCTGGTTTTGACAAAAGTAGAGCCGTTTTCGGACGTCAGGAAACTTTCAAGATTGGCGACAAAGAATGCACGCTAGTTCTGATTAAAAAAATCCCTGTTGGAGCTACGCAAGCTCTAGAAATGATCAAGCTTGCTCCTTATTCATTCAGTTTGTCAGTTCTCCTCAACGCCAACTACGCAGACGGCATTGATACTAGCTGGATTTGGGACGCTGATTTTGAGAAAATTTTTAGACATGGATATCTCGCATATCATTGCTGGTGGCGTTCGTCATTCTGAGATTGCCCGACGCTTGCGGGTGACTGGCTATAATGCTGAACAAATCAGTGAAGTAGCTGATTTAAGCCAGGTCTTTGAAGAAATTAAACATCAGAAAACCAGACATGCCTATATCTTAGCAACCTACACCGCCATGTTAGAATTTCGTGAATTACTTGCTTCTCATCAGGTTGTCAGAAAGGAGATGAACTAATGGTTTATACATCCTCACTTCTCCTGAAAAATCAGGGATTATACTTATTATTTAAAATTGCCCATCTCTATGGCAATCTCATGAATACCTATGGTGATAATGGTAATATTCTCATGCTCAAATATGTAGCTGAAAAAGCTAGGCGCTCGCGTTCAGATTGATATTGTATCACTTGAAGATGAGTTTGATAAAGATTACTATGATTTGGCGTTTTTCGGCGGAGGCAAGACTACGAGCAGACCATTGTGGCACGAGATCTGCCTGCAAAAAAAGATAGCTTGGAAGAATTTATCAATCATAACGGCGTAGTGCTAGCTATTTGTGGTGGCTTTCAGCTTCTAGGTCAATACTACATCGAAGCTTCTGGTCGGCGGATTGAGGGACTTGGAATTATGGGACATTATACTCTCAATCAAAAAAATAACCGCTACATCGGCGACATCAAGATTCATAACGATGAATTTGACGAAACCTATTATGGTTTTGAAAATCACCAAGGACGGACATTCCTATCTGAAGACGAAAAACCGCTCGGCAGAATTATTTATGGGAATGGAAACAACAAGGAAGACCAAAGCGAAGGCGTGCACTACAAGAATGTCTTTTGGCTCTTACTTCCACGGTCCTATCCTATCCCGCAATGCCAATCTAGCTTACCGCCTAGTGACAATCGCCCTGAAGAATAAATATGGCCAAGATACTCCACTCGCCAACTACGAGGACATTCTAGCTCAAGAAGTCCCAGAAGAATACGGAGACGTCAAGAGCAAGGCAGAGTTTGAATAGAGATATAAAATACAAAAAGGAGACTAATGATGAAAAGAAAGAATGCACTACATTTTACTGTTGCTCGCAATCCTCCTAACCGCTGGATTGTCCTTAGCTAATATGCAAAGCGTCACCGTCAGTTTTATTCTCTTTCGCTTTAAAATTCCACTGATTTTCTTAATTTTACTCTCTGTCTTACTTGGAGCTATCACTACTATCCTCATTAGTATGCCGAAGAATTTCTCTCTCAGAAATAGATTAGCCAAAAGCAAAAGAACTCAAAAATAAAAACTAGGCTGGAAATCCAGCCTGGTTTTTTCAAAAGTTCAGATTTTTACTTTCGGATACGTCTTTTTATCAAAATCTTCTTGTCCAAAAATCGGACGACATTATTTTTCAAAAAACTTTGTCCGAAACGAGAATATTCGAATTTGCTCCAAAAACTTCCTTCCGGAAAAACTGGACAAAGCCATTTTACCCTAAAACTCCTCGTCCGAAATGTAAAAAATGGCAAATTACTTAAAAGTTACCTCATCCTTCATGAAGGATGAGGTTTTTTGCTCAAAAAACTCTCATTCCCATTTTAAACGTTCAGGGATTTACTCTAGGGGAGGAATTTCTCCGTCTCGAACAAACTTTCTTGACTTAAAAAATAGCTCGCTCACACCTGTTCTGCCACTTCTTCCCACTCTGTCATGGCAGCTTCCTGTCGTTCAGTCAGCTGGTCTAGCTTTTGCTGAAGCTCCATGAGTTCGCTTGCGTCATTGGTTTGCCCTGCATAGCTGTAGTCAACTCGGTCGTTTGCATCTCCAGCTCTTCGATTTTCAGCTTCTAACTGCTCCAAACGGCGAGCTAATTTCCGAGCTTCTTTCTGTGTTTCTTTCTGGAGTTGATAGTTGGTGACTGGCTGAGACTGAGCGGGCTCTGCCGCAGTAGCTTTCTCCTCTCAAAGCTTCCAGCTCTGCTTTTTCTCCAGATAATAGTCATAATCGCCCAGATAAAGAGTAGAGCCAGTATCAGAAAGCTCGATAATCTGCGTGGCAACCCGGTTGATAAAGTAGCGATCATGGCTGACAAAGAGCAGAGTGCCGTCAAAAGTCAATCAAGGCATTCTCCAGCACCTCTTTGCTATCAATATCTAGGTGGTTGGTTGGCTCGTCCAGCACCAGAAAATTCTTGTTTTTCCATGAGACAACTTAGCCAGTAAAAGCCGCGCTCGTTCCCCACCTGACAGCATGCTGACAGACTTTTTGACATCATCACCTGAAAAGAGGAAAGCGCCCAGACGATTGCGGATTTCCACTTCTGGTGTTAGTTTAAAATCATTCCAAAGCTCGTCCAAGACTGAATTGCTCGGTGTCAATCGGCTTTTGGGTCTGGTCATAGTAGCCCAGCTCCACATTTGCTCCCAGATGCTCCTGACCCACGGATAAAAGGAATTTGTCCTACAATGGACTTGATAAGAGTTGTTTTGCCAATACCATTTGGTCCGACAATAGCTACTGCGTTAAATTTACGAATATCCAGATTGATAGGCTCGGACAACACTTGATGATCATAACCGATAGCCGCATCTTCCAGCGTCAGAACGACATTTCCAGAAAGGCTTTAGCTGAGCGAAAGGTCATATTAGCAGAACGGCTGCCTCTGTCTGGCTTGTCAAGACGCTCCATTTTTCCAGCTGTTTGCGTCTGGATTGAGCGCGTTTGGTTGTAGATGCCCGAACCAGATTGCGATTGACAAAATCCTCCAAAGCAGCAATTTCCTTCTGCTGCTTTTCATAATTCTTAGCCTCTGTCAAGAGCTTCTGCTCCTTTTGCTGAACAAAACTAGAGTAATTTCCCACATAGCGATCCAACGAGTGCTGGGTCAAAGTCCAGCGTCACAGTGGCTACCTTGTCTAGGAAATAACGGTCGTGACTGACGATGATGAGAGCTCCGCTGTAGTTGCTCAAGTAGTTCTCTAGCCAAGCAATCGTCTCTATATCCAAGTGGTTAGTAGGGCTCATCCAGTACCAATAAATCTGGCTTTTTCCAACAGCATTTTTCGCTAGAGCCAGCCGAGTATTCTGCCCGCCCGAAAGCTCTTCTATCTTCATCTGCCACATGGACTCATCAAACTTGAAACCATTGAGAATGGCACGAATATCTGCCTCATAGGTAAATCCGCCTGCCTGACGGAAATCCTCTGACAAGCGGTCATAATCTGTCATCAGTTTTTCCAGATCCGTCCCAGTCAAATCCCCCATAGACAGCTCCATCTGTCTCAATCCTTGCTCCTGCTGACGTAAATCATCAAAAACATGCAGCATTTCATCGTAAATGGTATTGGCAAACTCAAAGCGACTATCCTGCGCAAATAAGACAGGGACATGTCCCGCTTTTTATTGACTTCCCAGCACTTGGTGCTTCTTCACCAACTAAAATCTTCAAAAAGAGTGGACTTCCCAGCTCCATTTTTCCCTACTAAGGCAATTCTATCTCGTTCATCCACTTGCAGGTTGATATTATCAAAAAGAACCTCTCCTGCAAAAGAGCGTTCAATCTTATTTGCTTGTAAAATAATCATAAACCCTATTATAGCAGATTCCTATCCCAACTGCTATCTTAGAAAACAAAAATGCGGTCAAAATGGACCGCATTTTCATTTAAAAACTATTTAAAAATTTCTTGATTTTTGCATCACAAAGGTAAACACCTAATAGAATAATCAAAAGCAAAAAGCCCTCATTTGATGATTCCTTTTTACAAAACGAATGACCCAAAGAATCATCATCGAACCAATCAACCACATCACAGCTGAATGATTGAAAAAAATCCTTGAATAGCTTGACTGCTTTTGACCAAAAGAAATTCTGAATGGGATGCTGGAACATGTTTGCTGCCATGCAGCTGTCACACCGATATGATTGGCAATATCAGAACCACTTTGCCATAGCTAGGCAAAAATGCTAGAATTAAAGACAAACAAGAAAAACTTGCTCTGGGAAACGTCTGATGATTTTAAAGATATTTCTTATCATTTTATGCTTGATACAACTCCTTTACTGCTTGAACATCTACTGCTTGAATACCATAAAACGATCCAGAGGACTGCATGACAGATTTTTCTTCATTGTGCTCCAATCAATCGCATGTCCCAGTTCGTGTTCTGCTGTGTTTACGATTCGCTCATAAGAGTAGCCATATTGACTATTCAATAGATAATAACGATTTAGTCGAACCGTTACATTTGTGAAGCGTTTCGTCAATAAATTAGTTTGTGATTCTGCCTCACCTGCCGCACTCACCGTACCATCATTCATCTCTGTAGCCACAATATTGGCTTGACTTTTATCATTTACAATCTGAAAAGTAAAAGCACCTGTCTGATTCCAAGTACGAATGGCTTCCTGATAAGCTGAGCGAAATGTCTCATCTTGTGTATCAATATAAACCGTAGCACTCGCTTTATCCCATCGGACACCAGACGTTTGATGAACATGATTGTCCGATAGCTGTTTGGTCAGGTCTTTTACATTTTGTCCAAGGCCTAGTTGACTATCTTGACCACTTACATATCGATAAATTTGACTGACATCTTGCTGAAGTGTTGTCGAAAAAAATTGCTTTTAGAAGGACTCATGATATACAAGATTCCCACTAAAAAGAGTGCTGTTAATGCAACTGTATAAACCAATCGCCAGAGCAAGCGAAATAACGCTGAAAATCAATCGAAAATAGAACCTCATACTCTCCTCCTAATCTAAAATATAAAGAGTAAGTATAATGAGATTCGCTTAAAAAATTCTTAAAATGGGTGCTTGTAAAAGAAATAACAAATCACTGATAGGAAAATGTAATTTCCTGTCAAAAAGGGCATCTCTCAAGCAACTTTAGGACAAGCGCTCCTCTGCTTCAAAAATCAATTGGCAGCCATTTCAGAAATTCTTCTAATTGTTTTTCCCAATAATACCACTCGTGCTTTCCCTGGAGCATGATGATAGGTGATATCTAAGCCACATTCGCGCAATTGTTTAACAGCTACTTCATTTGCTTGATAGAGAAAAATCTTGCTCCCACACCAAGCGTAAAATTTAGTCTTTTTATCTGACTTCTTTGCCATTGTTGTTAAAAAATGCTGCTTGACATCAGCTGCTTTCAAATCACCAAACACACCTTGCCAATAGTTGAGCGTACCGCCAGGAAGTTCTTCTATGTCCACATCATCCAAACCGAGCCCAATAGCGCCTGAAAATGACCCTGCATAAGAGAATCGATCTATCGTCAAGGCTATTTTATAAGCCCCATAACCTCCCATCGACAGGCCTGCAATAAATGTTTTCTCTCGTTTCCGACTCATATTAGGGAAAGAAACGCTGCATAACCTCAGGCAATTCTTTTGATATGGCATCATAATACTTCAATCCATAAGCAGTATTGGTGTACCAAGCAAGATCTGTTGACGGCATAATGACAATTAAATTTGTATGGCGCAATAAACGCTCAATATTCGTCCGTTTTCGCCACGAATTTTCATTGCCTCCCATACCGTGCAAAAGGTAAAGAACGGGAATATCCGTATCTGCTACCTGACTGGGATCTACTGCATCCGCATCAGGATAGATGACATTGACACGACGCTCCATTTCCAACACTGCTGAATGATACTCTATTTCAAAAAATGCCATTTTTTCTCCTTTTCATATAAATGTAAGAAAGGGGTTGGAACAAACGTCCTGACCCCACTATTTTTGTTACTATAGGTTAAATGTACTTATTTATTTGCTTAACGCACTTCCATTACAACGGGTAAAATCGCTGGACGACGTTTGGTTTGCTCAAAGAGATATTTCGCAAGATTGTCACGCACCGAGCCTTTCAACTCACCCCAGTCAAAGTTATCTTTTGCAAGATAATCTTCCACTGTTTTATTGATTAAGTCAGCACTTTCACGCAAAATATCACGGCTTTTCTTGACATAAACAAATCCACGTGTATGAACCTTGGCTTTGGAAATAATCTTCTTGTCACGACGGCTTTCACTGTAATGGCGACGATAAAGATACCGTCTTCAGACAGAACTTTACGGTCACGAAGAACGATATTTCCGACATCACCAATCGCATTTCCATCAATCATGACATCACCAGAAGATACCGCACCAGAAGGTACAAAATCACCCTTTTCATATTCCATAATGCTACCACGTTTTGGAATAAAAATGTTCTCTGGCAACATACCAATTGCCATTGCAGCTTTAGCGTGTGCTGCCAACTCACGATATTCTCCTTGAATTGGGAACAAGAATTTTTGGCTGCAAGAGATTTAACATCAGCTGCAAATCGCGCTCATTTCCATGTCCAGACACTCGTAAATCTTGCGTAATTAGTTTGACAACACCACCTGCTTGGTAAATCATGTTTTCTACACGTGCCACCAAGGCTTCTTTTGCGATAGACGGCGTTGTAACAATATAAACCAAATCGCCTTCTTTGATTTCTACATAACGATGACGGCCGATAGACATCTTGCGCAAGCCATTGATTGGCTCACCCATACGCCCAGTTTCCAAAATAATCAACTCATGGTCTTCAAACTTGGACATTTCTTTAGGTTTAATCAACAAACGTTCGTCCACGAGTGATAATTTCTTCAAGCGAATAGCCGTACGAACGATATTTTCAATGTCAAATCCAGTCAATACAACACGACGACCTGTCCTAGCAGCAGCTTCAAAGACTTGTTGAATCCTAGAAAGATTGCTTGCAACCGCCGCAACAATCACGCGCCCTTCCCAGTCTCCAATTGTATCGCTAATTTCCTTTGCAACTTCGCTCTCACTTGCCACTTGAATCGTACTATCTGCATTTGCAGAATCACTAAGAAGAGCTAGAACGCCTTCACGACCAATTTCCGCCAAGCGAGCAAAATCTGTTGCATAAGACTGACTAGCCGTCTGATCAAACTTGAAATCACCTGTGTAAACAATATTGCCTTTCAGACGTTTTCAAAACAATCCCTAAACTCTCTGGAATAGAGTGCGTTGTTTTAAAGAAAGATACAACCGTACCACCAAAATCAATCTCTGTGTCTTCATCAATCACATGAAAATCATTGAACTTTTTGACTGTATCATTTCCTTTGACAAATAACTTAGCCAACTCAATCGTCAATTCTGAGCCAAATACAGGGACTTTTCGTTTCAGCCAATAAATAAGGCAGAGCACCAATTGCATCCGATGACCGTGTGTCAAAAAAGACCCTGCAATGCGGTCCTTATTTTCAAACAAATAGTCCATATTTGGGAATGACAAAATCCACACCAAGCTGTTCATTTTCTGGATACTTTTAATCCGACATCCAGGACAAAAATAGATTCATCCACTTCAGCGATGTAAAGATTTTTCCCATTTTCACGTACGCCACCTAAAAGCAATCAATTTAATATTGCTCATTGATTCTCCTTTTTCATATTTTTCTTACTAACGGTCCTTGGCTTCCCAAGTCGAATTACAGTTTTGCAAAGTATTTTGCATATCTAATTTATTATACTACTTTTCATGATTTTTCAAAGAACAGAGCATACAAAAAACTCCTAGTTACTGTATACCTACAGAAAGCTAGGAGCCGTCTCTATTTGCTAATAAGTGATAGATAGACTTTCAGAAAAGTAATTATCTGAAAAGAGATTCTTATGATGATTCCATCGTTATTTTATTAAAGAATGATTTTTCTTGTCCACAATATATCAAAAACAAGTTTTTTTCATCTAAAACAATAGCGGTTTTTTACCAAAGCATGAAAATCATTAAAAAAGCTTCTACCGACTGCATCAAATAACATTCTTATTTATTCTTACTTTTGCGTTCTTCATACGCGATGCAATTCTACAAACCACTACATGACATCTTCAGAAATATTTATCAAATACCTCCAATTAAGAAAAACAATTAGCAAATAGAAACTAATACATCATAAACGATTTAAAATATGAATGTTCCGATACCCATTGAATCAGCCCTTTCTTATCTTTCTTTAATTATATTGTACACTTCTTTTTAAAAAAGCAAGCGTTTACATTCATTTTTTTAAAAATATTTTTTACAAATGAAAAGAGGCAGAATTAACCATTCAAACCTCTTCTCAATGTAGATTTTTATGCCCGTACTGTGACACTTGTGCCGTCTTCTTTATAAAGATTTATCAAACCTTCTTTACGACTGCGTACCATATCACCTGGATAAACTGGATGTGGCAAGGAAATCGTCAACAGTTCCATCGGATTTGGAGCCCGATCAATTTTATTTCCATCTGAATCGTGTAAATCTGTAATGACTGCATCAAAATGACGGAAACCAGGACCATAAAATTCAACTGGGTCGCCCTCATTGATGACATTTCGTTGCCGAATAGTCGCTGTTTGCGTATCAGGGTCATAAGCCACCACTTCTGCCACAAATTTATATTGCGGAATTTTGCGGCGTGCTCCAAAAAGCTGCTCATTTTCAGTTGGTGTATGATAGTAAAATCCTGTCGCCAACTCACGTTGCGCAACTTTCCACATTTCATCTACTAAATCTTGCTTGATTGCTTCAAACTTTTCAGGACTTTCAAGATAAGCATCTACTGCCGCCTTGTAACAATTTGAAACAGTAGATACATAGTGAATAGACTTCATGCGTCCTTCAATTTTCAAGCTGTCTACTCCATTTTCAATCATATCTGGAATATGATCAATCATGGACATATCAACAGCCGACATAGAAAATTCTTCTGGAATTTCGCCTTTTAAGCTCTTGCGCTCTTGTCCAAAGGGCATATCGTAGAGATCATATTTCCAGCGGCAAGATTGAGAGCAGCCCCCACGATTGGCATCCCGCATGCTCATGTGATTGGATAAAGTACAACGTCCTGAGTAAGAAATGCACATAGCACCGTGAACAAAAGCTTCAATCTCCACATCAGTATGTTTGCGGATTTCTGCCAATTCTTCCATGGAAACTTCACGTGCCAAAACGACACGTGTCAACCCCAAATCTTTCCAAAATTCTAAGGTTTCATAGTTTGTTGCGCTAGCTTGTGTTGACAAGTGTACTTCCAAACCTGGCGCTTCTGTACAAGCAATGGCAATCAATGCTGGGTCAGATACGATAACGGCAGAAATGCCAATATCTCGCAAAGTGCGGAACCATTCCCCAGCTCCTTCTTCATTTCCTTCGTGGGTTACCATGTTCGCAGCCACATAGACTTTTGCGCCATGTTCACGAGCAAATTGAACGCCCTCTTCCATTTCTTCAAACGTAAAATTTCCAGCACGACTGCGCAAACCATAGGCTTGTCCGCCATGTAGACAGCATCCGCTCCATAGCGAATGGCGACTTTTAATTTTTCCAACGTTCCAGCAGGCGCCAGAACTTCTGGTCTTTTTCAAAGTTTTTGTCATATTCTCGCTCTTTTCTAAATTCTAATACTTAGCCTTTTTTATTTTATAGCAAAAAGGGCTTTGAAAAGCAAGCTAAAGAGATAGATTGTGAAAGATAAACAAGCAGTCACAACTCGCAACTACCTGTCTTCCTTTATTTCACCTGATCTGGATCATATTCATAAAATCCAGTATCCAAGAAACGATTCTTTGGGATGCAATTGATGAACCTGCTCATCCAAAAGGAAAGCCTGATCATGTGTAAATTGATTGGTCTCAATCAACTCACGCGCTTGCACAAAAGAGTTTGACAATTTTCAACAAAAATTGTGTCCTGGCATGTATAAATACCCTTCTAATTTCCAATGTGTAAAGCCATGTTCTACCAACTCTCCAAGTTTCGTCATCATATCCAAGTCATTATTCGCAAAAATATGCGTCCCATGATTGTCCTCAAAAATAGAATAATGGCTATCTGGGTCACTCGGCTCTGCAAGGAATAAATCACGCTCACGGCTCTTTTCGTCATCAATATGAGTAAAATTATAATAATTTTGCAAAAGTGGACGCTTAGAATGATGAATGACGCTAGCACCATAAACCAAAATCTCAACAGGAATTTCTAAAATATCTTGCATTTTAAACAGTTCAGCAGATGGGATCTCACGCGCCAAAACAGCTTCAGAAGCGCCAGCTTTTTGCCCCCAGAAGTTCACTTGACGACTGCTAGCAACCATAGTCGAGGCATCATAAATCGTCTTAAACGGATAACCATCACGTTTTTAACACATAAAAACACCAGCATCTCCCACAGTAATATAATCTGCCTGAATATCCACTAAAAAAATCAAGAAAAGGCTTGATTTTGATTCATCATTTCTGATGCATCAAACGCATTGACAGCAACTGTCAACTTTTCTGCCCAGCTTTCATGTACAAAGGGCTGCAATCTGCCGCAATTCGTCATAAGAAAAAGTATAGGGGTAATCGAAGACCATACTCTTTTTCACCTACATAAATGCGATCCACACCTGCTTCTAAAAGCTCTTTTTACTTGTTCAACGCTCTCAGCTGTCGCTGTAATGATAATCTTTTCCATGTTAAAAATTATACCACATTTTTTTGAGTTTCTCTTCTATTTTTTTAAATTTGAAAAGCATTTTTTAGCCGTTTTTGTAACCGTTATGTAATATTTATCTAATTAAAATCATGGTAAAATAAGAGAGTACTGTAAGGAGAGAGAACATGACCGCAAGAAAATATCAGTCCTATCAAGAGGACTACACCTATCCAGAATTAGAACAAGAACAATATCCCCTTTATCAAGATTACATTCCTGAAGCAAAAACGAATCCAAACCTGAAAGAATTACTATTTTTCGTGAATATTGCGACATTTTTGTATCTTGACAGCTTTGTTTAGTTTTTATTCTGTCAATTAAAAGTAAATACATTTTTAGCCTTTTGCTTTAGCAATTGCTGTTAGTTTAGTGTGCATCAAAAGTGCAGCAAGCATTTATTCGTCGAAAAAAATAAATAGTTTTTGAAATTAAAGTGCCTATTTGCAAGGCACTATTTTTGTTGTGATTTCGTTGTGATGTAAAATCGATGTTAGTTAAAAAGATAAAAATTGAGGTGCTAGTCCTCAATTTTTGTCTTCATTTTCCGATTCTTGGTTTTCTGTCAAATCAATGACAATATCCTCCGAAGTGGTTTCTTTTATCAATTGGTTCTTGCTCAGTTTTTGAAATCTTCTGGAGATACCTTCTGGTGTCATTTTTTCTTTCCATTCTTGCATTTTCTCTTGTGAAAAGTCAACTACTTGTTTCGTTGCTTCTTTCACAGAGTCAAGAACAGTTTCACCTGTAATTTCTCCACTCTCAACCTTTTCTTTGGCTTGGTTGACTGCTTCTGCAGCTTGATTAGAGAAATGATTGGCTTTTTGTACTACTTGATCTTTTAAAAATCATCTGGATTTTCTTTGACCTCATTCATAAAATCAGAAACCTTAGCAGTCACTTCTTTTCCTTTTTTGCTAGTAAGAAATACAGCTACAGCCGCTCCAGAGTTGTTCCTAAAAAGGATTGATGAAAATTTACCCATAATAAAGCCTTCTTTCTTATTTTTTTAAATAGTTTTGTAATCATCGCATAAAGCTGATAAAGTTGCACCAGCTTTGACACTATTTTTCCTGCTGCAGCAGCTTTTTACTCAAATGACGAGCAGAATCATTCAAATCTGAAACGGACTCAGATAAATCTGCAACTGCAGTGAAAAAGCGGGTCAATGGTTGTCATTTTTCCGTTAATATCATCTGCTAAAAACATTCACTTTCGTTAACAATTCATTGGTTTGATAGAGTGTCACATTGACATCTGTCGTCAACACCTGAATTGTTTTTCTGTTTCGTCAACGACATTTGAGATTTTCCTAACCAAAAATCGTATAAACAATCAAAAGGCAATCAAAGCGAGGGCAACTAAACTATAAGCAATCTCAAGCATTTTTCTTCTCCTAACTTTTTTTAATAATAAGGGGTATCTTTTTTTCTGCGTTGGTAAATGACGAGAATGATTCCTGCAACCACTAGAACAGCAGACAACCATTGTGACACACGCAAGCCAGCAAACATGAGACTGTCTGTTCGCATACCTTCAATGACCATGCGACCTATTCCATACCAAATCAGATAAAACCCTGTAATTTCACCACGTTTGAGGAAGTTTTCTTTTCTTCTAGCAATCATCACCAGAGCAAATCCCAGCAAATTCCAAACCGACTCATAAAGAAAAGTTGGTTGTCGATAATGACCATCAATGTACATTTGATTGCGAATAAAACTTGGTAAGTAATTTAAACTTTTAACAACCGCTCCGTAAGCCTCTTGATTGAAGAAATTTCCCCACGCCCAAGACTTTGGGCAATCATTACTCCTGGAACCGCAATATCTAAAAAGTCTAGCGTATTGATAAGCTTTCTCTGTGAGAAAAAATACAAGACAATCGCTCCGGTGATTAAACCGCCATAGATAGCAATTCCTCCGTGCCAAATGGCAAAAATCTCAGCAGGATTTTTAGCATAATAGCTCCAATCAAAAATGACATAATAAATGCGAGCTCCAACGATTGCTAAAGGAAAACGCAATGAGGATAAAATCAAGAATGTCATCTGGAATGATTTTTCTTTCGCGGTGCTTCACGCATAGCCAGATAAACAGCTAAAACTAAACCTGTTACAATACAAATCGCATACCAGCGAATACTAGAAGGCCCTATCTTAAATGCAATTGGATCAATCATGAGACACCTCATTTTTACTAATGAGATTGGTCAAGCGTTCCTCAAAAGTCTTCGTGGCATCAAAGCCCATCTCTTTTGCGCGGTAATTCATCGCTGCTGCTTCAATCACTACCGAAATATTTGCGACCCGTTTTCACAGGAATACAGATCCTTGGAATGGACACACCTGATACTTCAAACTCTTCACCATTGTTTCCCAAACGGTCAAATGTTTTTATTGACATCATAATTTTTCCAGATAAACAGCCAACTGAACCTGTGATGAATCTTTTGACAGCACTAGCTCCCATAAAGGCTCATAACATCAATAATCCCAACACCGCGAATCTCAAGTAAATGGCGCAAAATTTCAGCTGGCTCACCCCAGAGAGTCATTTCATCTTTTGCGTAGATATCCACGCGGTCATCTGCAACTAAACGATGCCCGCGTTTCACCAGCTCTAGTACCAGTTTCGCTTTTTCCGATTCCACTATCTCCTTGAATCAAGACACCCATTCCGTAAATATCCATTAGAAACGCCATGAATACTGGTTCGTTCAGCCAAACGTGAATCTAGATAGCTAGAAATTTCACCTGATAAACGACTCGTCGGTGTGCGGCTGCTGAGAACAACAATTTTATTTTCCTTTGCAGCCTTCAACATCTCATCAGGACTTTTCAGATCACGCGCCACAATCATAACAGTGTCTCGTTCAAACATTTTCCGTAAAACCGATAGCGATTATGAGACGTCATCTTCATCAAGTAAGACCATTCTTTCATTCCCATTAGCTGGATACGCTCTGGGTGTAATAGTCAAAATAACCTGTCATTTCAAGTCCTGGGACGGAAATATCAGAGGTCGTAATTTCTCTTTCCAACATTTTCTCGTCACCATAAACCACATTTAATCTGACTTTTTTTAATAGATCTTTGATCTTTACAGTCATATTCTTCCCTTTGATAGTTTCTTTTTCTATTATAGCAAATTTTTGAGATTAAAGGAGAGTTTCATCCTTGATTTTGCAAAGAAAAATGGATCAAACATATATAGCATTTACTACTTCTCTGACTGGAGCATTTTTTTCTACAATTTGTTTTTGATCTTTGAAATAAAGGATAACGATTCATAAAATATCGGAGTTCACTAGGTTTCAGCCAGATGTGACCATCCGTTTCACCCTCTTGATATTTCACATCTTTTTCTGTAACGGTTGCCTCATAAAAATCAAAATGACAGTGATCTTTAGGTGAAGTCGTCTGCTCAATCAGTTGTATTTCTCTAGGAATCAGCCCAGTTTCTTCCCTGCAATTCACGATAGGCTGCGGTCATGCTATCTTCACCAGCCAACACACTTCCTCCTGCACCAAACTCATAATAATTAGGATGAATTTCTTTTTCTGGACTGCGGTGCATCAGGAGAAATTCCCCATCTAGATGGCGAACGAAGACATTGACACAAAGGTGATACTGCCCTTCCGCAATTGGTTGACCTCTCTTTAGAAAAATCTCCTTGTCGCTCTTTTGCTCATTATAAGCATCCCAATATTCCATTTCTCCTCCTCCCTAAAATAAAGAGTCCATTGTCCGAACTCCTTTTCTAGCATATATAACCAAACGCTTGCTCCATCACACTCACCAAAACCAACCGTCTTCTTCTTTGATTGCTTCTGCTTCTTTGCGCTTACGAGGTCCTGTTCCATACATTTCTTCTTCTACGTCTTCCTTGTAAGGCATCACAGATGATAAGATGATGTAGATGATAATCCCTAAGCCCAAATTAGAAATGGTAAATAAAACGAATAAAAAGCGAACAAGCCCTACATCTAGACCAAATTTATCAGATAAACCTGCTAACACTCCTGATACAGCTCTATTTCGACGTAATTTATAAAATGTTGTTTTCATAATCAGTAAGCCTCTTTCATTGATACTGAAATCTAGTGTAGCACATTTTCAGTCATCATGCCATCCGTCCCTAGGCGGATTTCTGATTATCGCAAAATAGTCATTAAGACTGCAACTGTCTGATAAAATGAGCTTCCTTGACAACGTCTGCAGCAATACCGCTCAGTATTGATTCGTCTTTTTCTATGATATTGTGCACGACAATGCAGCATTGATAAACAAGCGTTTTTGCAGATGATTGGCTTGATAAAAGTAGGGCGCATAGCGCAAACCGTCCACGGCTTTTCAATAATTGCTTGAAATCTCGATCCTTATGCTCGATAGCCCTTTCTTTTCAAAGTAAAGATGATAGTGACACAACTCATGCCGCACAATTTTTCGGAAAGTTTCTAAACCAAACTGTTCATAGATTCTAGGATTAAAATCAAGATGACCATCCTTTTGGAAAAAAGCGTCCACCTGTTGAGCGAAGACGCTTATTCCAAGAAGCCGTATGTCGAAATTCTTTGTCAAAATCTTCCAAAGAGACTTGTCTGACATAGTTAGTTAGATTCACGCGGTGCCACCAAGGAAAGATTGACCTTTTCTCTTTCTATATCCAATTTATCTACCCAAACGGTTACCAAATCACCAACAGAAACTACTTGACTCGGATGTTTGACATAGCTGTTGCTGAGCTTAGAAATGTGAATCAAGCCATCTTCGTGAATGCCAATATCGACAAAAAGCACCAAAATCAACAACATTGCGAACAACGCCTTCTAACTTTTGCCCAATTTGTAAGTCCTTTATATCAAGGACATCTTGACGCAGAACTGGTGCATCAAATGAATCACGCATATCACGACCTGGCTTGAGCAAGTCTGCAATGATATCCTTGAGGGTAACTTCTCCCAAGTTCAAATCTGCAGCAACTTTTTGACATCTAAAGACTGCAATTTTTCTTGAGCGGCTTGATCAAGTCCGTAATTGCAAGCGTTTGGAACAATTTCTCAACAGCTGGATAACTCTCTGGGTGAACACCTGTATTATCCAAAACATTGTCACTTTCGGGAATTCGTAAGAACCCTGCCGCCTGTTCAAATGCTTTAGCACCCAGACGAGGAACTTTTTTAATCTCCTCACGCGAGCGAATCATGCCTTCTTCTTCACGATATTTGACAATATTTTCAGAAATCGTTTTGTTTAACCCTGCCACATGCGATAGAAGAGATGGGCTTGCGGTATTGATATTAACGCCGACTTGGTTAACAACGGTATCTACGACAAAATCCAAGCTTTCAGATAATTTCTTCTGGCTCACATCATGTTGGTATTGACCGACACCGATTGATTTTGGGTCAATTTTAACTAGCTCTGCAAGAGGGTCTTGCAGTCGACGTGCGATAGAGATAGCCGAACGTTTCTCAACGGTCAAATCAGGGAACTCATGCCGCGCCAATTCGCTAGCAGAATAAACAGACGCACCACTTTCATTGACAATAACATAGCTGACGTTTGGATGAGTTTTCAGCACTTCAGCAACAAACGCTTCACTTTCTCGACTGGCTGTTCCATTTCCAATAGCAATGATTTCAACACCAAATTGGTCAATCAAGTCTGACAAATCTTGCTTAGAAGCTTCAATTTGCGCTGCTTTTGCCGGTGGAACAGGATAGATAACCTGAGTTGTCAGCATTTTTTTCCAGTTGCATCTACGACTGCTAATTTTGCTCCTGTCCGAAAAGCTGGGTCAAATCCTAGTACCACGCGTCCTTTGAGTGGCGCAATCAAGAGCAGATTTCGCAGATTATCTGAAAAAAGCTGAATCGCTCCGTCTTCTGCAGTTTCGGTCAATTCTGCCCTAATCCGACGTTCCATAGCTGGAATGATTTTTCTTTTTCACAGCTTGCTGGATTGCTTCATGAATGTAGTCATTTTTTGACCTTAAAAGCGCACTTCAAAAAGCGGATAATCTTATCTACATTGTTCTCAAAACTAACTTTGAGAACACCTAGCTTTCACCACGATTCAGTGCTAAGGTGCGATACCCTGCATATCCGCGATTTTTTCGGAAAAGTCATAATAGATTTGAAACACTTGCTTTTCGTCCAAATCTTGATCTTTTAAAGTTGAAACAATGCTTGAATTTGTCAGCATTTCATGATAAGTCCAAGCACGCAGTTGTACATCTTCTGAAATGGCTTCCACTAAAAATATCTACAGCTCCAGCTAGAGCTGCTTCTGCTGTCGGAAATGTTTCGTTAGTTAAGGCAGTTGCTTCCTCTTGAAGAGTGGCAGCATTTTGTAATATGAGTCGTGCCAAAGGAAAAAGTCCTGCTTCACGTGCAATCGTAGCTTTTGTCCGACGCTTTTTCTTTGTAAGGAAGATAAGTTCTTCCACATCAGCCAACTTTTCAGCTGCTTCAATGGCCGCACGCAATTTGTCCGTCAGCTTTCCTTGTTCTTCAATCTTTGCCAGCACCGTTGCCTTACGCTCTCTGAGGTTCGTCAGACTTTTATCCAAATCAAGAATAGCCTTAATCTCTACCTCATCCAAATTACCCTGTCATTTCTTTCCGATAACGAGCGATAAACGGAATCATGTTGCCTGTCAGCTGTCAGTTCAAGAACTTTTTCAACTTGTTTTTGACTAATCATTTTAAACTTTGTGATAGTTCAATAATATTTGTTTCCATAAAGAATATTATACCACATTCATCTACCTTCTATTCACATAGGGGACTAATTCTACATGACTTTATTTCACCATAATTTTCAAAATGATAGTATAATAGTTAAAAAGAAAAGGAGGCTGTTATGGCTATTAAATTTACGTTCAGATGATTTGGACAAAATGTTTGAAGAATTTGCAACGTTACCTAAAAATCGAAAAAAAGTAGAATTTCCTGATGAAAAAGAAAAAGATTAAAAAGAGCAAAAAGGCTAAAAAGTCATGAATTTTTCATCAACTGCCACCTAGTGTGCTGCAAGCTGGTGCGATTTTTCCTCTCCATTATTATTGAAGCACTACCTTTTGTGCTGATTGGGAGTATTATTTCAGGTTTTATAGAGGTTTATATTACACCAGACAAAGTTTATCGCTATCTGCCTAAAAAAATAAATGGGGTCGATTTTCTTTGGTACTTTTATTGGCTTTATTTTTCCCTTCTTGCGAATGTGAATTGTCCCTATTATCAATCGCTTTTTTTGGAAAAGAAAAGTACCGAGTTACACAGCTGTACCTTTTTATGGTGACAGCACCCGTTATCAATCCTATTGTTCTTTTTGCGACCTATTCTGCCTTTTGGGAAATTCCTTTAAAATGGCTTTGCTCAGAGCTCTTGGCTCTATTGTTGTAGCAATCGTTCTAGGAATTTTCTTTGGCTTTCAATACTGCAACTATTCAAAAGAGAATCGAGTCATTCAGCATGAACATGACTTCTCTCATTTAAGTCAGCCAAAGAAAGTATTTCAAGTGTTTGTAGCAGTCTATTGACGAATTTTTCGATACAGGTCGTTACTTTAGTCTTTGGTTGTCTCTTTGCCAGTCTAGTCCAAGTCTATGTGCCTACACGCATCCTGACTTCCATTAGTGCAACACCGCTTATGGCTATTTTGCTATTGATGCTGCTTGCATTTCTTCTCTCACTTTGCAGTGAAGCAGATGCCTTTATCGGAAGTTCGCTCATTTCTAGCTTTGGCTTAGCGCCAGTTCTCGCTTTTCTCGTCATTGGACCAATGCTAGATGTGAAAAATATCCTCATGATGAAAAATTACCTCAAAGGACGATTCATCTGGCAATTTCATTGGAATTGTTAGTTTAGTTGTTGTCATTTACTCTTGGCTTGTGGGGGTGGTGCTATGATTCGTTTTCTAATTTTAGCTGGTTACTTTGAAATCACCATGTATTTGCAACTTTCTGGCAAGCTCAATCAATACATCAATATGCATTTTTCTTATTTGGCATATATTTCCATGGTACTTTCTTTCGTGCTAGCTATTGTGCAGCTCATCGTCTGGATGAAAAATGAAAGTACACAGCCATTTGACGAGTCGTTCGGCAAAAATTTGCTAGTATTGCTTTTTCTTGTTGTACCACTTGTCGTTGCTCTCTTCTTTCCAACGGTCAATTTGGACTCTACGACCGTTTCTGCTAAGGGCTACCATTTTCCTCTAGCTGACGGTAGTTCAAAAGAGCATTCAGGCTGATGAAGGCACTACCAATCAATACCTGAAGCCTGATACCAGTACCTATTTTACTAAAAGTGCTTACGAGAAGGAAATGCGGGCAGCTGCAAAAAAATATCTGAAAAAAGATGTCATCTCCGTTACGACGGAAAAATTATATGGAGGTCATGGAAGTCTCTATGATTATCCAGATGAATTTGCTGGAAAACGGCTAGAATTTACTGGGCTTTTGTCTATAATGATCCCAAGTGATGAAAAACAGTCAGTTTCTTTTTCCGCTTTGGTATTATTCATTGTATCGCCGATTCGGGGGTTTATGGACTTCTGACAACTGGTAAATACAGAGCATTTTGAAAATAATACCTGGATAAGAGCAAGTGGAAAAATTACGATTCGCTACCATAAAGCAACTAGGACAAAGCTTGCCAACGCTTGAAGTGGATAGTTTCAAGAAAGTTGAAAAAGCCTAGCAATCCTTATGTCTACCGTGTACTTTTTAACCCACATTGAATAAACAAAAAGAAGACCTGAGAAGTATTTCTCTAGGGTCTCCTATTATGCTCTTTTTGTGAGCAATTATGATAAAATAAGAGAGATTTATATTTTTAGGAGGTATTATGTCACATCAAAACCAACCTGTTTCAAGGAAAAACCTTGCTATCTATTTTCGCTACTGCATCTAATTGCTTTTTGCTGGAATTCTTTCTGAAACCAGTATGAATGTCACCTTTTCCGCATCTTATGAAAGTTTTTCATACAGACCTTGGCACATTGCAGTGGATTACAACAGGTTATCTGCTAGCTGTCGCCATTACGATTACACTAGGAGCCACTCTAGCACACAATTGGTCTGAGCGTAAAAATTCTATTCACCAGCCTAGCTATTTTTACGTTAGGAAATGGTGTTGCAATGCTTGCGCCTAATTTTGCCTTACTCATGTTAGGACGCATTTTGCAAGGTTCAGCAACTAGAATTGCTACCCTCTTATGTTTAATCTTATCGTAGAACGTATTCCGCATAGTCAAATCGGTTTTTACATGGGACTGTCTGGACTCGTTGATCAGCCTAGCTCTGCGATTGGTCCCACTTATGGCGGCTTATGATTGGTTTGTTTGATTGGCACATGATTTACACTCATCATGCCCGTTCCGATTATCTCCTTCATTTTAGGATTTTTCTTTTTAGAAAATACCCCCAATAGAAACAGAAAACGTCCCTTTTGAGTGGATTTCTTTCTTGCTCCTTGCACTTTCACTGACTTTTTCTATCATGGCGATTTCTAGCTTAGAAGAAGGTAGCTTTTAATTGGAGCTTTGTCATCATCTTTTTATTATCACTTGTCCTTTTCATTTGGAGAAGTTTAACAGTGGAACATCCTTTTTAGATATTCGTATTTTTGAAAAATCCAGTTATTTTACTAGGGAATTATTCCTTTCTTTCTCTACCAATTTTTCAAATTTATCAGCCAATTTTTCTGATTCCTAATTTCTTGGTTTTAGTAAAACACGAGGCTACTTCTGCTGCTGGTTTTTGCACTGCTACCTGGAACAATGTTAGGAGCTTTTTCAGCACCTTTCTTGGGAAAATTATATGATACCAAAGGGACCTAAAACTTTTCTCTATATGGTGGGAACCTCCTCTTTTTCTTAGCTGTTTCTATTTTTGCATTCTTTACAAAAAGCCTTAACATTACCACTCATCATCCTCTTTTATATTTTCTTCACGATTGGGCGAAATATGGCGTTCAACAACACGATGGCTTATCTGTTTCTGAAAATTAGTCGTGAAAAAGTCACCCGAGACGCACTGCTCTCTTTCAAATGGCTCAAACATTTGCTGGGCTTTAGGAACGGCGATTGCTGCTATCATGGTCAATCAAGCTCCTGATACTACGACAGGTGTGCATCTTGTCTTTCTACTCCTTTTTCTTCCTTGTTATCCTTATTTTTATCTTTTTACTCTTTATTTCGAGCTATCAAAAAAATCAGAAATTTTTAATCAATTTATGGTAAAATAAATAAAAATATTAGAAAATGGGTGTTCAAAAATGTCTTCAAAAGTGATTATTACAATTTTTTTGGTGCCAGTGGAGATTTAGCAAAAAACTCTATCCTTCTCTTTTTAGATTGTATAAATCTGGCAATTTGTCTAGACATTTTGCCGTTATCGGTACAGCTCGCAGACCTGGAGCAAGGGAATATTTTTGAATCTGTCGTGGTCGAGTCTATCACAGAACTCGCAGACAGCCCTGAACAAGCGCAGAATTTGCTAGTCATTTCTATTATCAAAGTCACGATGTCCAGATACTGAGCATTATATTGAATTGAAAAACTACAAAATCATCTCAATGAGCACTATCAAGCAGAACACAATAAACTTTTTCTTCCTATCTATGGCTCCTCAGTTTTTGGGACGATTGCTAAACACCTCAAATCAGAACAAATTGTGGACGGGAAAGGATTTGAACGCTTAATTGTAGAAAAACCGTTTGGCACAGACCTAGCTTCTGCTAGCAAACTGAACAATGATTTGTTGGCAACATTTGACGAAGAACAGATTTTCCGTATTGACCATTATCTCGGCAAAGAAATGATTCAAAAGTATTTTTTTGCTATTCGCTTTTGCCAATCTTCTTTTTGAAAATGTCTGGAATTGCGATTATATTGACAATGTCCAGATTACCTTTTTGCTGAAAAGTTAGGTGTGGAGGAGCGTGGTGGTTATTACGACCATTCAGGTGCACTGCGCGATATGGTGCAAAAATCACACACTTCAACTCCTGTCTTTGCTTGCTATGGACAAACCCAAAACTTTTCACCAAAGATGATATTCGGGCTGAAAAATTAAGGTTTTCAAGCACTTGCATAAACTACTGATAATGATCTGAAAAACTCTTCATTCGTGGTCAATATACTTCTGGTAAAGTAGACGGGAAAAATATATTTCCTATCGCAGCGAACCAAATGTTGAACCAGAATCTACCACGAAAACCTTTTGCTTCTGGTGCATTCTTTGTGAGATGAGTGACCGATTTCGTGAGGTGCCATTTTTCTTCCGTACTGGAAAACGTCTACTGCCAAGGGAACCCATGTCAACATTGTCTTCAAGCAAATGGAATCCATTTTCGGCTCCTCGCTTCCAACCAAATGTGCTGACGATTTACATTCAACCAACTGAAGGTATTTCTCTTAGCATGAATGGCAAAGAAGTGGGCGAGCAGTTTAACTTAGCTCCATGACACTTGATTATCGTACAGATGCAACAGCTTCTGGTGCGTCACCAGAACCTTATGAGAAGCTCATCTACGATGTGCTAAACAATGACTCAACTAATTTTAGCCACTGGGACGAAGTTCGCTCTAGTTGGGAATTGATTGACCGTATTGAAGCCTTGTGGGCAAATAACGAAGTTCCACTTCATCATTACAAATCAGGTACTATGGGGACCCGAAGCCAGCTTTGAACTCCTTAACCAATTTGAAGCTGATTGGAACTGGCGTCCAGATGAAGCCTATCGTAAAGAAGGGACGATTGGAGTAAAAGTAAATATATACAAAAAGACTTTGCAATTCATTCATTTGCAAGTCTTTTTTTCTTATCAAGCCTCTGAAGCCCTTTCATAAAGTTTTTCAGAGTTAAATACTCCAATATCGTCAATTTTTCTCCGAGATCCAATCAGTTTAACTGGAATATCCAGCTCTTGACGGATTGCAAGAATCATACACCACACGCGCTGTTCCATCAATTTTCGTCAGAGACAATTCCTGTTACTGGCGTAATTTTTGAAAATTCCTTAGCGAACAAGGGCGTTTTTGACCGGTTGAGGGCATCTAGTGCCAAGAACGTTTCATGCGGCGCAGCTGGATCTACCCGTTTGATAATCCGTCCAATTTTTTCTAATTCTGCCATTAGATTATCTTTGTTTTGCAAGCGTCCGGCTGTATCAATCATGAGAATATCCACATTTTCAGCCTTTGCACGCTCCATACCGTCATAAACAACGCTAGCTGGGTCACTCTTTTTCTGGGCCTGTCTAGCAACGGAACATCTACTCGACGTCCCCATTCCACCAACTGAGCAACAGCTCCTGCCCTAAAAAGTATCTGCTCGCAACTAACATAACTGTCTTACCAGCCTGCTTATATTTATAAGCCAATTTCCCTATCGAAGTGGTTTTTCCCAACTCCGTTTACACCAACAAAAAGCATGACTGTCAAACCGTCTTGTAAATTGATTTTTTTCGTTAAATTACGGTCATCTTTCTCCATAGATGTCTACTAACTCTTTCAATGATGACCCGACGAAGGACATCTGGCTTTGGCATTTTTCAAAGGCGAGCTTCTTGGCGTAAGGCTTCTGTCAGATTAGAAGCGACTTGACTCCCACGTCACTCGTAATCAAAGTTCTTCTAACTCTTCAAAAATTCCTCATCTACCGAACGGAAATTGGCAAAGAAAGCATTAAGCCGCGCTCCAAAAACCCTGTCCGCGTCTTTTTAAGACTACGGTCATACTTTTTCCCTGAACCGTTTCTTTTTGAATAGATGAACTTGCTTCAATTGGTTCGCTAATAGTCTTCTCTGCCGTAGTTGACTCTGCTGAACTTGACCCTGCGTTCGCTTCGTTCAACTGCCTCTATTTTCTTGTTCTGCCTGCTGTCTTCTAGCTTCTGCTAAAGCACGTGCCTGTAAATCTGCTGGTAGCTGGATGAGTCGTATGTTGCGAAAAGGCTGCTGTCTCGTCAGGTTGTGGAGTTCCCATTTCATTCTGTAATGTATGATTTTCTGGAGCTTGGAAATCATTTTCAGCAAACTCTAGACTTGATCCTGTAGTAGCCGTTTTCCCGGCTCCATTTCTTCTACTTTTTCTGAATGGTTTCAAGACGTGCTTCATCCTCAACAAGGCGTTCTTTCAGCTCTGTTTGGAATGTTTGTTCATCTAGATTCTCAGATTGTATATTCTCTACAGGAGCTGTTTCTACTTTTTCTAGATTCTTTCCTTGGTCATCCTCTGATACTGTTTCTACAGCTTCTTCAGGAATATTTTCAACTGGTTTTCTTCTTTTGGCGACCAAAAAGGCGATCAAATAAACTTATTCAATTCCTCCTTTATTTTTAGTGCATATTTTTCTATGGCCCAAGCAACAGCATCTTCGTCATTCGTCATCGGCGTCACTACATTGGCGACTTCTTTGACTGCTGCTACTGCATTTTTGCATAGCTACAGCAAGTCCTGCCCATTTTATCATAGACAGGTCATTTGCTTCATCTCCGCAAGTCGCGGCTTGACTTTGTTCAATTCTAAATAGAGCAATCAATTTTTCTAAAGCCATTTGCCTTATGAACATTCTTCGGAGACCATTCTAACAGCATGATCGCGCGACTTAAAAATTTCATATTTGTCAAATAAATCGGACGAAAAGCTTGAGCGATGCCACGATCAAGCGGATCTGGTGCATAAGCTGTTCACATTTATTATAAGTCTGTTGGCTAGAATAAGTCTGTAAATGAAACCGACTCAAATGTTAAAAGCAGGATTGCAAGTTTGGTAAAGCGATTCATGATCTGACTGGATTTTGGTAGAACAGTTCCTTCTGCAAATCGCATCCAACGGCAAACCTAACTTTTCTGTTTCCTCAAAAATACGAGCCACATCGTCATAAGCAAAAACTGTTTTATCAAGAATTTCCCCTGTGTTGCGTTGCACCAAACCACCATTAAAAGTAACGGTGTATTCGTCCTCTTGATTGGCTACTCCCAGTTCGTTTAAGAAAAAGCTCCATTGCTTTTTGAGGGCGACCGGTCGTCAAAACAATCTTGATTCCTGCTCTGAGCCATCTGAGCTACCAAATTTCGCTCTGAAATGTTTTTCTCGAAGTCAGTAAAGTTCCGTCTAAATCCAAAGGCAATCAATTTTATATCTGCCATTATAATCCCTCCATATACGTCATCACTGAATGCGCCGCATGATGCCCAATGACCTCTTTAGCTACTTTCAAAATCTCTGGGCGAGCATTTTCAGGGGCAATAGGATAACCTGCTACTTGCATCATGTGTAGATCATTCAAATTGTCACCAAATGTCATGACCTGATCCATTTCAAGATTTAATTTCTTCGCCAATTCGACAATGGCAGCGCCCTTATCCACATAGTCTAGGACAATATCAATTGACTTATAGCCTGTTGTCATGAGCTTTGACACCGGGAACGTGTTGATTAACCCGAGCCTCACCTGCAGCTACTGTTTCTTCAGAAAAATTGGCTGTAAATTTGAAAAATTTCATCTGTAATATCCTCCAAGCGAGCTACTTTTTGGATATTTTCATTATAATGCACGCTAAAAAGCTAAATAAGCTGGATCAGCTGTTTCCAAAACATAACAACCTTTTTTACCTGTTAGAAGCAATTCACTAGTCATTGATGAAAGGAGATGTCTTCAATTTCTCAAAAGCTGACAGATAAAAATCTTTAGACATGGTTGCTTCGTAGAGATCTTCTCCGTGAAATTCTACCAGACTGCCATTTTCAGCAATAAAAATTATCTCATCTCGGACATCCTCAAATAGCTTTTCTAATGACAGCAAACCACGCCCACTGGCTGCTGCAAAATAGATGCCTTTTTCTTTAAAACGGAGCAACAACTGCTTCAATCGAACCATATCAAACTGCCCTTTGTCATCTAAAAAGGTGCCGTCCATATCTGTCAGCAACTAATTTTATATTCATTTTACCCTTTTCTAAATCTTTTAATTTTACGGAGACAATCTTTGACACACCGGACTCTTGCATGGTTACTCCATAGATAGAGTCTGCTGCGGACATCGTTCCTTTACGGTGTGTGTTACCACGATAAACTGGCTGTCCTTGTCAAAGCGGTTGAGATAGTCTCCGAAAACGTTTGACATTAGCCTCGTCAGTGCAGCTTCACCTCGTCCAAAATGACAAATGGTATCGTCTTGACACGGATAATGGAAAGAGTAATGCTAAGGCTGATAGAGCCTTTTCTCCTCGCTCATCAGATTGAGTGATTGGATTTTTGCCGGGCGGTTGAACCGAAATTTCTACCCCAGCAGTCAGCAGGTCGCCTTCGGTCAAAATCAAGTCCGCTGAACCACCGCCAAACATCTGTCTGAAAGTCACTTTGAAACTCTCACGAATAGCTTCAAAGGTTGATTTGAAAGCGCTCTTTTTACTTCGTCGTTCATTTCTTCGATGGTTTCCAAAAGTAGATTTTTGCATGAAAGTACGTCATCTCTTTGAGTATTGAGAAATGCAGTCGTTGACTGACTTCTTCAAATTGCTCTACCGCATCAAGATTGACTGGTCCTAAAGCCCGAATAGCCTTTTCTAAGTCCTTGACCTTAATTTCAGAAACCGCAAGATTTTCTAGTGGACGAGCCTGTTTACTAGCTTCATCAAAAAGATATTTGATAGTCATCTGTCAAATTCGTCAAAAAGGCGTCGAGGACATCTGCAATCTTATCTTTTTCAGCTTCTGCCTTAGCTTGACTGCGAATCAAATCCTCATTTTTGCTGACGGGCTTGTTCCAGATGACTGGTAAGATCTTCTGCTTGCCCTTCCAAATCGTCCAGATTCAAACTGATACCGAATATTGGCTTGGCTCAAAAGCTGTCTTTTCCTGTATAGCTGTGTTAATTGCTCTTCTAAAAACAGCAATATCCACTTTTGAAGCTGTCTCTTCCTTTTGCTCCATTAGAAATTGTAAAGTTGAAATCTCTTTGTCCAATTCAGATTTTTCATTGGACAAACGTGTGAGATCCATCTGAACGTAACGTTGATGCCCCGTCAGCTCGGTACGGACCAATCGAAGCTCAGATAAGTGGACTGTTGGCTTGTCTAAACGTGCTTGAACAGCATCTTTTATCTGACTTAATCTGCTCAATCTCTGCTTCTGTTTCGGTTTTCTCTTGCTCAATTTCTGCAAGGGCGATTAACCAATCGTTCCTTTTGCTCCGCCATATCAGGAAGAACTTCACGAGATAGCTCTCTTTCTTGCAGCGCTAAGAGCTCGGATAAGTCTTCAACCTGTTTATGTGTTTGCTCATAAGCCATTTGAGCCTTTTGCTCTGCTAATCGAGGCTTCTTCACCACTTGCTTTTATTTCTTCTAACAGACTGTTGGCTTGGCTTAACTGTGTGTGCAAATCCTCCACTTGCTTTTTCTTGCTCGGCTAATGTTACATTCTTCTCAGAAAGTTCCTTTTGCAAAGCATCCAACTCTGGCTTGATGAAAATTGTATTGTTATTTCGATTGGCACCACCTGCATAAGAACCGCCTGTCCGCAATTCTGTTCCATCCAACGTGACAATTCGTACTTGATACCGAACTTTGCGAGCAGCTGCTCGTGCATTTTCTACCGTATCAAAAATGGCTGTTGTACCCTAGCAAATTTTTGGAAAATATGCTCTAAACTCTTATCATAGCTCACCAAAGACGAAGCCAAACCAAGAAAAACCAGTGCTTTTTTCAATGCTTCCTTGATGATGATCTGGTAAATGCCGTGCTTTAATCGTTGTCAGTGGCAGAAAAAGTTGCCCGTCCTGTTCGATTGCGTTTCAGAAATTCAATTGCTCGTGTCGCAGCTTGTTCAGTCCTCTACGATAATATGTTGGCTACTTGCTCAGTGCAATTTCAAGTGCTGTCTGATAATGCGAATCAAAGCTCAATTTTTCACTATCAGCACCGATAATACTGCCCTAGGCGCTCTGCTTCTTGAAGAACACTTTTTCACCCCAGCATAGAAATGACTGTGATTTTTTTCAGAATAGCTTCTAAACTACCAACACGCGCCTTTTTATTTTTACATCATCCATTAAATCAAACATTGCCGTTTGGTTTTGCTGATAATTTGTTTTTACAGCTTGAACTTGCTTTAGCTGTGCCTGATAATCTGCCAGTAACTGCATGAACCGACTGCCGAGCTGTTTCTAAATCTTCCAGTTGACTTTGCTCGTTGATTTGAAGATTCTTTAAATTTTTCTTTTAACTTAGCAAATTCTGCTTGTTTGCTTTTCAGATAATTGTAACTCATTGGCTAAGCGACTTTCCAAAGCAGTTAAGTCATTGGACAAGTCCGCTTCTTCTTGCATCAATTGGACAAATTCAGCACGTAACTTTTTCAATCATCTGGTCAGGATCATCCGAAAAATGCCTCAATTTCAGCTTCTAATTTATGAATCGCTTGTTGATTTTGTTCCAATTTTACAGCAAAATCAGTCAACTGCTCATCTTTTTCCCTGCCATTCTGTTTGAACCGCCTCTAATTTTTCTGTCAATCCTTGCAGGCGTTCCTCATTTTTCCTTCCGACTGTTGGCAGCTTTGACTAGATTCTAATTTGGAAACTTCGATTTGGCGTTCTAAGTCACTGATGAGGCGTGTTAATTCAAGCAAACTCGCTGGTCATCTGCCATTTGTTTCTGCAAATCATGGCGTTTTTCTTTCAGAAGAGCATTTTTTGCTCTAGCTGGTCACGTTTGCTGTAATAAGCAGACAAAGATTGCTGAATCCCCACGAGCCGTTCTTCAGTATCATTCAGCTGTGTTTTTATTTCCTTTATTTGAGCAATCAATACATCTAAATAAAAGAGCACGGCGTTCCTCATCAATTTCAAAAACTGCTTAGCAGTCGTAGCTTGCTTTTTCAAGAGGCTTCACTTGACTATCGAGCTCATAAATAATATCTTCCAGCCGATCTAGATTATCTTGTGTTTGACTGAGCTTGCTTTCAGTCTCCTTGCGCCGTCTTGTATTTCAGTACGCCAGCCGCTTCTTCAAAAATGGCACGCGCTCCTCTGACTTGCTATTGAAAATTTCTTCCACCTTTCCTTGAGAAATAATGGAAAAACTATCTCGCCCAAGCCCTGTATCCATAAACAAATCATGAATATCTCGCAAACGTACCTTCTTGCCATCTATTTTTATACTCGCTATCCCCGCTGCGATAAATATGACGCTCCACACGAATCTCATCTGCAGCTTGCTGGATAAAACGGTCTTTATTATCCAAAACGACAATAACAGAAGCATAATTCAGTGGTTTGCGAGTCTCAGTTCCGCAAAAATGACATCTGGCATTTTCCCGCCACGGAGACTTTTAACACTGGACTCCCCAGTGCCCAACGCAGGCTTTCAGTAATGTTACTCTTTTCCTGAGCCCATTTGGTCCAACGACTGCTGTCACTCCTGATCAAATATTACCCTGGTCTTATCTGCAAAAGATTTGAAACCTTGAATTTCAATTTCTTTTTAAATACATGAATGACTTTTCCTTTTTCAAATGCATTTTTAGCAGCTTCCTGCTCTGCTAATTTTTCGAACGTCCTTGCCCTTGTCCAACCGTTCTGCCATCAACAGATACCGCTACAGCAAATTCTTTGGCATGAGCTGGACCAGACTCAGAGATGACTTGATAAACAATCTCGACATCACCATTGACTTGGAGCAGTTCTTGTAGCTTGGTCTTGTAATCAACCACCTGCTCAAAGTCTCCAACTTCTACCTTTGGAATCATGACTTGATACAGGGAAATTTTTGACCGCTTCCTCCTTTATCTAGTAACAAAGCTCCTAAAAAAGGCTTCAAATAAATCTCCAAGAATGGTATCCGATTACGCCCACCTGACTTTTTCTTCACCACGACCTAATTTGATAAATTGATCAAACTGACAATCTCGACTAAAAACCAGCCAAACTCTCTTCACGTACAATGGTTGAGCGAAGTTTTTGACAAGTCCCTTCTGGTTTTTCGGATATTTTTATACAGATATTCCGAAATCAATAATTGCAGAACAGCGTCTCCTAAAAATTCCAAGCGCTCATTGTGTGAAATGTTTTAGAGGCGGTGCTCATTGGCATAGCTGAGTGTGTAAAGCTGTCTCCAGCAACTTTTTCATCTTGGAAGACAATTCCAGTGCTGACTCAAAACTTTATGTAAATCTCTCATTTTTCTCCTTTCAAGAAGAACTTTTTCTTTTAATACTCAAAAACTTATCAATCACCTCCAGCTGTCTCCCCAGACAATTGGAACTAGAAAAGCAAGCGGCAGGTGGGGCAAAAACTCTACTTGAGCTTTTGAGGTCGCAGGTGTAATCAACAAGTCAGTAACAAAAGTACAGCAAAGGTTGACAAATGCTTCGCTTTCCTTCTCTGCCACCTCTCACAGTCATCCGGACTGTGAAATCAGACAGTTTGAAGAGATCTTCACAGAGTATAAAAAGAAAAACAAATTCTCTATTATTATATCATCCTTGATACTCCAACGATACCAAGAATTTGATAGGAAAAAGTTCACCAGAGATAAAATGAATTTTCATTCTTTATCTGGAATGACTTTTGAATAAATAATACGTCATAAAAAAGGGTTAAGGCAGCTAAAGCAAACTTCACCCAGATAAGAGGTGCAAAGAAGATAGAAATTCCCGTTAGAATATAAATGGAAATAAGACTTTTTCTTTTACGCTCCCGAGCAATAGCACCTGTTTCGCGAAAGTCCGCCACATAGATTTGATACAACTTAGTATGGTATAGCCATTTTTCAAATCGTTTGGAAGAGCGTGAAAAGCATGCAATCGCCAACAGCAAAAGGGGGTGTCGGTAATAGCGGTAAAGCAACTCCCAAAAGGGCTAATCCTACTGAAATAAAAACCAATCATTAAGTATTCGCATTCTTTCTCCTAAATATTTATTAGAGGGTGTCGCCGTATCTGGCGATGTGTCACAAATATGAGAAAATCATGCTCAACCGCCAAATCAGCCTGTGCTAATTGATTGATCATTGTGATATGAGCCAATTCTTTGGTATTATTTTCTTTGCTAAGATGCCCCTAGATAGATTTTCTTAGTGCGATAACCCAACGTACGAGATCATGGTTTCTGCCCCGTCATCATTCGACAAATGTCCTTGGTCAGATAAAAATCCGCTGCTTCAGGCTCCAAGGATAAGCTCCGCTACGAAGGATTTCAATATCGTGGTTGGACTCGATCAAATACCCGTCCGCATTTTCAATAATCCCCGCCATACGATCGCTAACATAGCCAGTATCCGTTAGTAGAGAACAAAACTTTTATCGTCTTTCATCAGTCGGTAAAGAATGCGGTGCAACCGCATCATGATTAACACCAAAACTTTCAATGTCAATATCGCCAAATGCTCTTGGTTTTTCCCATTTCAAAAATGTGCTTCCCGACTAACATCAATCTTCCACAGCGCTACTTCCTAGCATTCCATGTTTCTTGATTGGCATAAATGTCTAAATGATATTTCCGTGCTAAAACGCCCACACCATGGATATGATCCTTATGCTCATGCGTTACCAAAATGGCATCCAAATCCTCTGGTTTACGGTCAATTTCACTCAATAAGCTGGTAATTTTCTTCCCAGACAAGCCCGCATCAATCAACAACTTCTTCTTTGGAGTTTCTAAATAAAAACAGTTACCGGTAGAACCTGACGCTAAAATACTATACTTAAATCCTTTCTCGCTCATGGCTATCCTTCTAATTCATCTTCTTCCCAATCATCATCTTTGACAGCTTCTTTGTCATATGGCAGAACGATTGTAAACGTTGAGCCTTTGCCATACTCGCTCTTTGCCCAGATAAATCCGTGATGTTGCTTAATAATTTCCTGTCAATAGCTAAACCTAATCCGGATCCACCTTGTGCACGACTTCTTGCTTTGTCTACACGATAGAAGCGGTCAAAAATTTTCGGTAAATCTTTTTTAGGAATCCCTAAGCCCTCATCTGATATAGACAAAATCATTTGGGTCTCCGTTGTTTTCATACTCACTGTGATCTTACCGCCGTCAGGAGAATATTTAATAGCATTATTGATGATATTATCAATCACCTGTGTCATCTTATCCGTATCAATTTCAACCCAGATGGAGTTAATGGGGTAATCACGAATGATTTCAGTATTTTTATCAGCATTCTGACTTCTGATTTTGTCAAAACGATTTAAAATAAACGTGATAAAAAGCTGTAAAATTCGTCAGCTCAATATCCAAATGACTGGTAGCATTATCAATACGTGACAAACTCAGCAAGTCTGAAACCATTCGCATCATCCGATTGGTTTCATCTAGCGAAACCTTAATAAAATCTGGGATGCAACTGGCTCAGACAAAGCGCCCTCATCTAATGCTTCCAGATAAGACTTGACACTGGTCAAGGGAGTACGCAATTCGTGACTGACATTAGAAACAAATAGTCTCCGCTCACGTTCCTCTTTTTCCCGTCCGTTGTATCATGCAGCACTGCAACCAGCCCTGAAATAAAGCCTGATTCTCGCCGAATCAAGGCAAATCGAATCACGTAAACTTAAAAACTCTCCATTTTTCATCCTGCAAGCATCAATGGTCAGCTCTGGAACTTTCGTAATCAAGTCTCGTAAGTCATATTCGTCTTCGATATCCAGCAGTTTTAAGATATTCATCTTTCGTGCTTCAGATTCTTTGACCCCCAATTGCTTGGTCGCCATATCATTGATCATGATAATCTGCCCACGACGATTGGTCGCAAGAACGCCGTCCGTCATATAGGATAAAATACTCGACAGGCGCTTAGTTTCTTGCTCTAAATTTTTCATGCGTTAGACTGGATTACCTCAGATAAATCATTGATACTATTGGTAATATCCGTAATTTCTGGACCACCTTGTACATCTAAAATTTCTGAGTAATACCTGCAATTAAATCTTTTACTTTTTGATTCAATTGACGAATACGAACATTATCACGTCGGTTTTCCAAGGAAAGCAAGGTAATCACCAAGATGAACCCTAAAATAAGTAAAACAAATACAAAAGTCTTTTGATACAACAAATTGTCTAATATTATCAATCATTGTTTCTCATGTATATCCAACGCCGCGCCGCGTTAAAATGTACTCTGGTCGGCTAGGAATATCCTCTATCTTTCTCTCAAACGACGAATTGTCACATCAACAGTCCGCACATCTCAAAATAATCATAACCCCACACCGTTTCTAGCAGATGTTCACGCGTCATCCTTGTCCGATATGCGTTGCCAAATGGTGCAGCAATTCAAACTCACGGTGTGTTAAATCCAATTCTTCGCCATGCTTTTTCACGACAAAAGCATCGGATCAAAAATCTGCAAATCTCAATCACAATTTCTGTCGGAGCAGCTTCTGCTTCTTGATTTTCAATTGTCAAATCTGTGCGACGCAAAATAGCTTTGACACGCGCCTGCAACTCACGATTAGAGAAAGGCTTGTCATATAGTCATCTGCACCAATCTCAAGACCAATAACTTTGTCAAACTCACTGTCTTTGCAGAAAAGAACGATGATTGGCACATTGCTCGCTTTTCCGAATCGTTCGCTGCTACCTCTAAAGCCGTCCATTTCAGGCAACATTAAGTCCAAAATCAAAAATATCTGGACGTTCTGCTTCAAACATTTCTAACGCTTCGCGACCGTCGAGAGGCAGTCACTACTTCATAACCTTCTTTTTACCATGTCAAAACTTTTATAATATCTGAGATTGGTTTTCTCATCATCTACAACTAATATTTTTCATTCTATTCACCTTTTTCTATCTTTTTCATTATACCAAAATTTCCCTTAAAATTTACTAATTTAACCTATAAAACATCATTTCTTTACTTTTACAACTTTAGAACAAATATGTTCAAAAATATACACATTCTCTTTCAGTGAAGATAGGCTTTTGAATATCAAAAAGGTCAAGACAAAAATCTTAGACCATCCATTAAATTTTTAGTTGAAAATTACAAGACACACTTGAATTGTCTTCACTTTTCACTGTTACTGTAGTAACTTTCTAAAGAAGCAAAATGCTCTGAACTGCTTGATATTTATTTACTTGTCTTTCTCCAGCGAAAGCCACTATAACCCTAACAGCGTCCCTGACAATAAACAGATAAAATAGGCTACATGATGCAGTAAAATCCATTCACCAAAGATCAGAATCGTCACAAAGAACATGAGCGTTGCTAAAAGCAAAAACGGCAGAAAAACCATATAGTCCAGCATAGACAGCTCCCACAAGAATGTTGCCAGCGGTGAATATATCAAAACATTATCACCACCAATCCCTTTCGTAATAATTCGTCCATCGGTATCATTTGAACAATTCCATAAAATAACAAATAGAAAAAGAGTAGTACTGACTAAAAAGGAATACCGCGTTTCATTTTCCCACCTTGCTAGTCTAGGAGTTTTTATTTTTAGGTATTTCTGTATATTTTTTGATTTGTCGTTTAGATGCTTTAAACATTCGCGCTGATCCATTTACAGGAAGGGCAATCGCTTTTTGGGGAAGATAAATGACAGATTTCGCTAATCGCTTACTAACAGACTCCTCCGGATATAAATCATTGTTGAAATCTTTTTGAAATGGTTAAATCCAAATAAAATTCATAGACACGACGCTTTGAAGTTTTCAGCAGAGATTTCGTATAATTTTTGCAGCTGAGACTTTTTCTCATCCAAATCCGGTGTTGCAATAACAGCTTCAAAATCGCTCCTGCCAAATCACGCTCTTCATAATAAAGCGTTCCAAACATCTTGTCATTGATAACGTTGTCCAGATAAGGATTTCCGTGAGCAATAATAGAGTGCCACTCGCTAGGCTTTCTAAATATGTCAAGCCTGTGTCTCACTCGTTGAAAGCAGAAATAAAAGAAATCCGCTGCTTTATAATACAATGCGGTTTCACTTGGTGCAATCATTCCTGTGAAAAATAACTGCATCTGTAATGTTCAACCGTTTGGCTTGCGCTTTTTAAGTCAGACAAATAAGGACCGTCTCCTGCCACTACCAACTTCACATCTGGATTTTTCTTCCAAAACAGCTGACAGAGCAGCTAAAACTGCCTGAATGTTTTTCATAAGAAATGCGTGATAAGCTCACAACATGGTTTCTTGTTTGAAATGCCTAATTTTTCTCGTAAATCAGCAATATTCTCAGCAGTAATTTCTGGACGTTCAAATTTGGCACAACTCAATTCCAGTCAGGATAACCCTGTTTTTCTCCTTTACTTTGTATTTCATGAGTAAATCTACAGACAATCTCGCTCGGACAAATCCACACCGTCCAAATCACTCATAAATCCACGAACAATGTATTTGACCATACTAGGGACGAATGACCATACCTTTAGTCAATATAACGTACATAATCTTCATACTGTGTATGATAGGGTATGAACAACTGGAATCCGCAGCTCTTTCGCAATCCAAACACCAACAAACCCAAAGAAAATTCAGTCTGGGTATGAATATATCAATTGATATTGACGTGCAATCTCTAAAGCCGTTGAAAAACCGCGATAAGCAATTCGCCGATCTTTAAAGGCAAAAACGGCACGCTGGGAATTCGAATAATCTGCCAATCCTCATAACGATTGACATCCTTATCTGTCGTTGTAAAAATAAAAACGAGTATGTCCTAGCTTTTCTAATTCTGTTTTTAATGTCCGAATACTGGTTGCCACTCCTGAAACCTGAGGGAAAATAGGTATCCGTAAAAGACCAATTCGCATACTACATCTCCAATACTTCTCGATAAGCGTCCAGCGCATAAGCACATCATCAATTGAACGACTCTGCGCTACCTTATAGCCAGCTTCTCGCTTATCCACCTTTCTATCCAAAATCTTTTGGATAGAGTCTACTAAACTCATCTACATGTGTCCCAATTCAGCCGATTGTTCATCAATCCAGCCCTCATATACAGGAATATCTCGCAAAACACGTGCTGATGACTCAGCCAACGCCTCTAGCACCCACAATCCCTTCTGTTTCTTCATAACTGGGGAAAAAGAGAGACTGCTACCGCTCATAGCTCCTTCAAAAACAGCACCTTTAAAAATAACCTGAAAATTCAACATTTTTAGGATGATTAAAAAGTACAAGATTTCTGATTTTTCCGTGAGAGATGATCCACTTGTTAATGCTGCCCAGCCAGATAAAACGAACATCTGGCATTCTGCGTGCTACTTTCTACAAAGTCTTCTATTCCTTGCGTCTGAAATAAAGTCCACTAAAACAACCACCTTATCTCCTTTTTGGATATGAAAATGTTTTCTAAATACTTCTTCTTTATGTGGATCTATATTTCTGAGGTCAATCCCATTAGAAACCACCACAATTGGTGTTGTCACGCTATAGTCCCTGAATCAACTTTTTGGAATACTCAGACGGTGTAATGATAAAATCCGCCATTTTGGTACATGTGAGCTAAATATTTTCCAAAAGGCTTCCGCAAAAAGTTTGACCCGATAAAAGGAATTGCGAAAATCTTCTTTGAGTCGAATGCCCATGCATAATCACTTTTCCCCTTGTTTTTGCTTTGTGCAAGTCGCAAACTTCTAGGCCCATAAGTATTGATATGAACCACATCATAATCTCCTGAAGAATCGGTCGTGGAGAATTCCAGCCAAATCTAGAGCTTTCATCTGATGTTGCAAAGCTCGTCCAATGCCTGATTTTTCCAAAACACTTTACCTTCTAAATACAGTAATACTTTCATGTCTTCTATATACCCAAAAGATAGAAAAAATAAAACCACAAAGGTATAGAGCCTCTTGAAAAAAAAAAGTCTGAGACACTAGTATCTCAGACATAAACTACTCTCATAATAAACGAGTAGCAAAATGATTGGACAACAAACTTAAAATTGAAAATTTCAAGTTCTGTCTAACTCTACTTACTTTTCTTGTTGAACGACGCTCAATAAGACCATGAGCTAATACTACTTCGCGTTCTTCCAGCTCTTCCTTGTGCATAATCTTAGTCAGCATGCGCATACTAATCGCGCCAAGGTCATACAAAGGCTGACCAATAGTTGTCAAATTTGGACGAGTAAAGCGTGCTACCTGCGAATCATCGCTAGTGATGATTTCAAAATCTTCTGGTATATTTACACCCTTGTCTGATAAACCATTTAACAGCCCAGCCGCCAGCTCATCACCAGTCACAAAAGCTGCTGTGGCTTTGGAAGCAATGACCCGTTCTGCTAATTGATAACCATCATCATAGCTGTATTTTGACTCAAAAACCAATCCTTCACTATAAGTAGTTTGGCTTTCTTCAAAGCTTCTTTGTAGCCAGCTAAACGAATCTTACCATTGATATCATCCACCAAAGGTCCGCTTACAAAAAGCAATTTTTGATTATGTAAGACGTTCAACTCCATCCATAGTTTGCTTGCTTATAATCAATATTCACACTTGCAATTGATGCTCACATCAACCGTACCTGCAAGCACAACTGGCGTCCGCGAACGAGAAAACTCGAGGCGAATCTTTTCTGTCAAATGATAGCCCATAAAAATGATACCATCTACTTGTTTTGAGAACAGAGTATTGACAACAGAAACTTCCTTTGTTATCATCTTCATCACTATTTGCTAAAACAATATTGTATTTATACATCTCTGCAATGTCGTCAATCCCTTTTGCAAGCTTGCAAAATAACTGCTTGTGATATTTGGAATGACAACTCCAACAGTCGTCGTCTTTTTGCTATGCAAGACACGCTGCCACCATTTGGTCAGTAATCCAAGCAGATCAATCACTTCCAAGACTTTTTCTTGTATTTTTCCTTTACATTTTTATTTCCATTTACCACACGGCTAACGGTTGCCATTGAAACTCCGCTTCACGCGCGACATCATAAATGGTTACTGTATCGTCTGTGTTCATGCTTCTTCCTTTCTATATTGAAATATCGTTTTCACATTCCTACCAGAAACTCATTTTATCACTTATTGGAAACACTTTCAAGCATTTTTGATAACTTTTTGAAAAATCTTGTTTTTAGGCATCTTTTAGTAATTTTACCAATGATTTTTACAAGAAAAATGTACCCAATCTGCAAAATTTCTGAAGTGAGTTCTTACTGTCCTCTTGATTTTTACCTATTTTTGCAAAATAGAGGGGTAGAAAGAAGGTACTAGAATGACCAAAATAAATCAAATTATTTCTTATCTGGAAACAGAAAAAGCAGATGTTGCCGTAGTTTCTGATCCTGTCACGATTAATTATTTAACAGGATTTTTATAGCGACCCTCATGAACGTCAGATGTTTCTTTTTATTTTCACAAATCATGAACCACTACTCTTTGTTCCTGCTCTTGAGGTAGAGCGAGCTAGATGCGATTGTCAATTTTTAAAGTTGTGGGTTATGTTGACTCTGAGAATCCTTGATCAAAGCAGCCTGCTAGACGGACAGCGCCCTGCAGAACTGCTGTTGAATTTGATAACTTGATTTTGACCAAATATAATGGTTTAAATACCGTTTTTGAACGCGCTGAATTTACAAACTTAACCCCATGTGATCAATCGTATGCGTCTCATCAAATCAGCCGATGAAATCAAGAAAATGTTTGTCGCAGGAGAATACGCAGATAAAGCTGTTAAGATTGGTTTTGATACTATTTCTCTTGATAAAACAGAAACAAATATTATTGCTCAAATTGACTTTGGTATCAAACAACTCGGCTATGAGATGAGCTTTGAGACTATGGTTTTGACAGGTGATAATGCTGCTAATCACATGGCATTCCTGGTGCAAACAGAAGTCGAAAACAATGCCCTGCTGCTATTTGACCTTGGCTGTATGGTCAATGGTTGTATGCCAGCGATATGACACGGACAGTTGCTGTTGGAAAACCAGATCAGTTTAAAAAAGACATTTACAATCTAACGCTTGAAGCTCAACGGGCAGCTCTCTGGCTTCATCAAACCCGGGTAACAGCTCATGAAGTAGACCGCGCAGCACGCGAAGTCATCGAAAAAGCCGGTTATGGTGAGATACTTCAATCATCGTCTGGGGGCATGGTATCGGCATGAGTGTTCACGAATTTCCATCTATCATGGAAGGAAATGATATGGTTATCGAAGAAAGGTATAGTGCTTCTCTGTTGAGCCTGGTATCTATATTTCCTGGAAAAAGTTGGCGTTCGTATTGAGAGACTGCGGGCATGTCACAAAAGAAGGCTTTGAAGTCTTTACAAGTACACAAGTAAAGATCTGCTCTATTTTGATTAAAAACTAAAAAGCTAAAATAGTTGATTTAAGGACTGAAGCCTGTATTGATTTTGAGTCCTTTTTATTTTGAACTCTAACTTTGTTGCAATCATCAGATTAACTAATTAACTCGTTTAATAATTAAATCTGTTTTTAAATCTATAAACATCTTAACTTTTAACATACCAAAAGAAAATTTTATTGTTCTTGATGCCAATTTTCTTTTCATGTCATAAAAAATGAAGAATTCTTTTCGACAAAAAGTAATGACAGAATCAATTTTTACATATTGTTATATTCTATTCATAACTCATTTCATAAGAAAAACTCCATAGTTGAATTTTTAGCAAACTATAGAGATTTGTGTAGAGCTACTTATTACAGCTTTTTATTCACTATGTACTTTAAAAATCTTTTGACAAATAGCCCTTTTACCTGCCACCATATCATACTGAATCAACTTCAGGTCTTCTGCAATTTGCCTGCCCTTCTGCATCCAAATCTTTTTATCAACACTTGCCTTATGCAAAACTTCTGTTAATAAAGCATAATAAGGCGATACTTTTTGAATTGGTTTGTTCTAATAATAGAGCTGTGAAAGTCACTTGAATTTACAATCGGATAGTCCAATTTAGGTGTTTCATAATTACTCCACAAAAATAGTCTGTTAAATATTGACTCTCTGGATTATTTTTGAAAGCTGACTGTGGATAAAAGCCCTGGTAAATAGATCTCCATAAAAACAACTGTAATTTTTATTTATTTTTGAAAAGTTGATCAAGAAAAATCCTTTGTGGCTACATCTGTGTGGTATAATAAACGAGTATAGTTAGTTAATTGATCGTTTTACATCACTAGAGAAACTATCGTTGCTTGCCTTTAATTCACTTGGTTCTTGTTCAGCCCATGGCGAATGATCATTGAAATAACAGAAAAAGAATTGGCGTTATCATTCATATTATCTAAAACAAATTGATAAGTTGAGGCATCACTAGGATGATAACCTTCATTTTCATATTTAATGTTTTTGGTATCTTGTGTAATAAAAATCTTTAAAACCTAATTTTTCATAAATAATATTACGTGCATAATTTGTTGAGCTCTCTAAATGAATAGCAATTTTATTATTTTTAGTATATTGATCACTAATTGAAGGAAATTTATTCATTTTAGGAACAACTTCGGTATAGATTACAGATACACTTTGAGAGAGATTATAAAAAGGCAAACCCGTTAATGTCTGAAACTCCATATTTGCTGTTTCCACCACCGTAACCATCTGATTTCATGAGACCACTAGTTACATTATTTTTAATTCCTTCAATATTTGAAATTGGATTTTTCACTAATAGACACACCATCCTATACGCCTAGGGTCAAACGCAAAACTTTCACTTAAAATGTAATTATTGTTTGCTTTTTCAATAACTTCACTACGAGATTGATTCTGATATTAGCCAAAGATTTGTATTTTCAATACTTTTAATTTTTCGTTTGGCTATACTCTTTTGGATATTGCATATTTTTGGGTCGTAAGCTGATTAAGCCAAACAAAAACTTAGAATTTAAAATGAGCATGAGTCGTATTTCCCATCCATGTAATATCTTGATTATTATTAAGGTTAGATAAAAATTAGAATACCATTTACAATTTTATTATCTTTTTATTTGAGGAATATTAAATGAACAGACAAACATGCTAAAATAACCACATCAAAGATGCCATTTGACTGAAGAAAAATATTTTTGTTTAAAAAGAAATTTTAAGCCAATATAAAAAGAACTGAGCCTGCTAATAATACAATTACAAGATATTTTATGTTATCTGGAGCAACAAAGATAAAAGTACTTTGGGTGATAACAGCCAGGATAAATCACTCGGTAAAATCAGTTCACTTCTCATACTAAATTTCAAAAATTTTGCATAAGTAAAAATCGAAAATATAGTAACCAATAATATGCTAGCTAGTAAAAATCTATTTAGTAGTAAAAATAAATAAATAAAGATAATAGTGCTATTGCTGCTATTTGAAAACTAGTCGAACCTGGCAATGATAAAGTCCCCAATAATCACCAACACCCAATCCCATACTCATTTTGTATCAATACATTAAACAATAAGCCCAAGAAAATACTAACCACAATTGATGAATAAACTGTCCTCTGTTATTTACAATATCTTCAACACCACGAATACTAGAATATATAATAAAAAGCAATAACCATAACTAAAGATTGTTTCAAAATAAGAAACCGTCCCAAAATGATTAAAAATGCCATCATTTGAAATAACTTCAAGTTATTTTTACTATCATAAATACAAAATAAAAGAAAAATTGAGAAAGATTCTCATAGAGTGAATTAGTGGAAAATAAAGATGTAAGTTTATCAACATCAATTATTTTTCTTACCCTTTACCTGGATTTATTAACTTATAAATAAATGTACTTAAAATAGAAATACTTAAAAATTAAAAGAACAGGGACTAGACCTTTAAATTGTAATAAATGATTTTTGTTAAAGCTCCAAATATTAAAGTTTGGATTATTGATATTCATTGATATGGTAACAAGATAAGAGAATATACAATAGATAATATGAATAAAGTACTAATTTGAAATAAAATTTTTACAGAAATTTACAAAGGAATACACAAAAGACTTAATATCAAAAGAGTAAGATAATATAAAAAATTTCAGGAAATATTGCTATATAATTAAATTTCCTTGATTATTGCTTAGTAAAACACAATTTCCTAAAATGTAAAAAGGAAAAACATAATTACTAAATAAATATAATCTGTTTTAATTTTTTCATACGACTCTCATCTCTTTTTGTTTAAAAATTCTTTTTAGCGATATGCTTAATTGCTCTAGCTGGTCCGATAAAGATATATTTAAGAGCTCCTTTAATCCCACCCATGTAGGTAAAGTCAACATAAGTATTAGGAGCACTATTTCCACGCTCATTTAACAATTTATTATCAACAAAAGCTGTGATCTGAGCTGGATTTTTAGAAATTCGAAAATCATAATGCTCATTCCAAGCGATGTAAATCAATAAACGTTCAATGGCATGTAGAATCGAATTTTTGCGGCAATGGCTCCACAGGCACGTCATCATCTGTCAAACCAAGTTCAAATAAGGGTTTGAGGGCGTCATATTTGAACCAAACAAAAGTTCCATAACTCATGACAAAACTGTGAAAATCATTAAAATCAATCACTTTAGTCAATCCCATACGTTCCCATAGATTATTCATCTCAGGAGCAATTAAATGCTCATTCCATGCATCCACAATCTTGTTGTAACGGAAGAAGGTAGGAATGTCTGCAATAATAATCCCCAACTTCTCATTGTCAAAATTTGACAAAATGTTATTGGCTGGACAAACCAACATTTGAATGAGTTCCTTACGCCAAGACTCCCCAGCCCAAAAATCCGCTTCTTTTGATTTTTAGTATGAAAATGTCCGATGTAGTCATACTGAGATAAGTCTTCTTTGAGCTTGAGCATCAGTGGCACATCACGTCCAATATTTCCTGTCACACGAATGTCTGCTGGACGCTTGTGTTGATCTAAGATTTCCTGAATTTCTTTGTGCTTCTCCTCAATATCTGTTGTGATGAAAAAGATCATAATCAAAATCAAAGGATCTCAAAGCATTCAGAAACTCTTCAAGTAAGTCAACGTAAAAGAGTATGCAGATGCACTGCAATTTTCTTACGAGATAAATCCGCAGGAGCAACTTGTTTAACCAACTTGGCCCTAACAAGTACTTAAAGTCTGGAAAATTAACCTCTGACATATAGGGAAATAATCAAGTCAATCGGATAGTTGGTTTTATCTGCAATCTCATCCAAAAATATAAGGTGTAATACCTAGTGAGCATCTATGGCTTTTACCTTAATAAAAAGGAACCTTGTGCTTTAAAATAGCCGTTGGATTATAGTAAGAAAAGTCAGGGTGAAAGCATGTCTGTTGTATCTTCATTAACCGTATCAAAGACTGTCTGATAGCGGAAACCAGCAGACAAGAAGGTAGTTGTTACCTTAGTTTCATAATCATTGATAACTTTTTGGACATCAGTATGATTTTTCACATTTTTCCCAAAACTTTCTAAAAAGCCAAAGACACAATAACTGGCTTTTTAAAAGTGATAAAGTAACTTTGGATATGCTCAGGAAAGCCCTGCGTCTGACGAGATTTTTGTCTTACGATTATTAGTCAATCCCCAGAAATCAACTGGTCATCAGCTTCATATTTGAGGTAATAATCCTTGATCTCCCAAAGCGGACCAAAAACAAGTATCATTCATGATAGTAACAACATCGTAGGTCGTAATATCATCAAAACCGACATGAGGTCATACCATCACGCCAAGCTGCAAAAATCAAAACCAATATTTTTCACGTTGGATAAAATTATCCATCAAACGCAAATTAACTAATTTCTGGTGGTCACGCTCACTAACTTGGCTATTTGAGATAAAGATAACCTTTGAAAACAGAGGCCGCATCTGTGTCAGTTGATAATAAACATGCGAACTCACACGATTATATTTATTAAAAGTGCACATATAAAAGCAGACGCTTCATTTTTCTTCTCCTAAAAAGTTGATAATTTTTGTTGGAATCATCCAACGACGTGAATGGGTAACCGAATTGTAACGGACGACCATCTCTTCCAGAGCTTGCTTATAGTACAGACGCTCTTGGTTAGCTATTTCAAACTGAATTTTATAAGAACTAAGTTTTTTTCAGTTCTTGCGATACTTTAAAAAGATCCTTAGCTAGAGTTTTTGCCACAAAGTCATTTGAAGTGATATTATCTACATTAAACATTGAATAGTTTAATGTAAAATCTTTCTTTCTAATTTTTCGAAATATCATAAATCAATTGTGGATCAGGTTGATTGAAAAAGACATAGTCACCAACTAACTTGCCATTAGTTAAACTTGGAAGGATTTCTGTTTGATAATCGTTAGCAACCAAGGAAACACGTTTATAAAAGCTTTCAATTTCAGAAAGGTCAATTCTTAGCCGCACTGTATCTTCTGGCAAATCAAATGAAAAACTATCCTGATACTTTCATAGGAGTTTCCAGCACTCGCTCTTGACTAAAATCTTCATCACCACATGCAAAAATAAATCGTTACAAACTGCTTATCAACCTGTGATATCAGATTACTTTTTGAGACAAGGCAATTTCAAAACGATTATCTTGTTTAAGTAATAGCTCAAGCGCACGCTGGTAATCACAAGGATATTTTTCTAAATATTCCAACTGTGTTTGTAATAAACGCTCAAAACGCCGTTGAAGCCTGGCATCATCCTGAGTACGTGAATCGACTCTGGATCCATTCGATAGACCGTAGTCGAGTCTGGCAAAAACTCAGGGTCGTTCGTCGAAATAATTCTAGCTGGATGTTAAAAGTATCGTCCGCAGTGTTAATATCAATGAGGTCATTAACTTCGTGCATCAACTCAGTGTCAACCAGCCAAGTTGAAGCCATGGTCATTCCTTTCAAAAACAAGCATCTCTTCGTAAGAGGTCAATAATGGAATAACTTGGTTTTTAAAGACATCTGCCTGTGTTGTTCTACCAAAAGAATCCACCATATCAAACTCTGTATTAGACCATTTTAGAATTTGGTGTAGTTTCAACAAGTCAACCTGTTTTTGCAACTTCTCATCATCTATCCAGTAATCATCTCCATCACAACGGGCAATATACTGACCGCGAGCTTCCTTACAAATAGCAACCCAAGTTTTGGCAATCCCTTGATTTTCAGAATTGAAAAAAGTACGAATTTTATCAGGATAGCGCTGTCCATAATTGCGGATAATATCAACTGACTCATCTGTAGAACAATCGTCAACCAGAATAATTTTCAAATTCAAAAATTGGTTTTTGGCGCAAAAACTATCAATAGCATCTACTATCCACTTTCCTTATTGTAATTTGTACAAATAACAGACACTTTTAGCATGGTTATATCCTCAACTTTTAATCATTAAAGGTCCAATTCCCGTTTCGCTGAATTAAACCACTAGCGGAATCCAAGGCAGATTTGTCATCTGGCGCAATATCATCACGGTTAATCCAAATAATCGGTGTCTGTATACTATCAGCAAAACCAAGCATTTGTCCTGCTTTATCACGCACAGTAACCTCTAATTTCATTTTCAAATCGTTAACATTTGGCAACAAACACTCATAAGTTACTTGCTTATGCCCTGCTCCAGATGTTGGAAAAATTCATTGAATTATCATTATAAATCCAAATATTGCGGTCAATGTCAGTTAAAAGACAGAGCAATGTAGGGTTTGAACGTCTTCAAGAACATCATAAGAAACGGTGAAAGATACTTTCTCTTTTGGTGTCATACGAGTTGGAGAGTGAAGCTCAACATTAACATTTTCAACTTGAACCGCCTTTTTCTTCCACCTTATCATCAATTTCAGAGTCTTCAATGACTTGTTCAGTATTGTCGTAACTGTGTTGATTGGCAACATTAAAAGGGTTCCCCGTAGGGCTTTTAACTCAAACCGTCTTCAATCAGCACCGCACGGTTACAGTATTTCTTAACGGCCCCATGTCATGGGTCACCAGAATGGTCGTCTTTCCTGATTTTTTACGTTCCATGAAGTAATCATTGCACTTGCGTTGAAAGCTTCATCACCCACTGCCAGAACCTCATCCAAAATCAAGACGTCACCTTGTGCCTTAATAGCAACTGAAAAGGCTAAGCGGACTTGCATACCACTAGAGTAGTTTTTAATTTTTGGTTCTATGAATTCTTCGAGCTCTGCAAATTCAACAATACCATCATACATATTATCAATTTCACTGGTACTAAAACCAAGAAGTGCACCATTCATATAAACATTTTCACGTCCAGTTAATTCTGAGTTAAAAGCCGACACCGAGTTCAATAAAGGAAAACCATTTTTCCGTTTACCGTGACTGTCCCCTTTTTCAGGAACATAAATTTGAGAAATAATTTTCAAAAGTGTTGATTTCCAGAACCGTTACGACCAACAATCCCAAAGAAGTCCCTTCTTTAACTTCAAAGTTAATATCTTTTAAAACATGCTGCTCTTTATATCCCTTAATGCCTCTAAAAGCGATTCACTAACGTTGTACTGAAGACTATTAGTTTGCTTCTGTAGGTAATTTAAAATATTTGCTAACATGATCAACTTTTACTGCAATTTTTATCTGACATTATAAAAATCTCCTGCAAATTTTTAGCATTTTTATTAAATATCAAAAACCGACTATAAAAATAAGAAATGCAATAAATATGGAATAGCTACAATAAACTTATTATTTATCATTTGCCAAATAGGAGTGTTTGCCTTATCAATCAGGAAAATAACGCATATCTTGAATAATTTGAGCTAATGGATTCATCATGACAAGCTTTGCAGCCGTAGGATTTTTATCTGCAATAAAACTAATTGGATAAATAATGGGAGTTGCATATAATCCAGCTTGTAGCATGACTTCCCAAATTTGAGATAAATCACGAAAACGAACAAAAAGAGTCGCTAAGATAAAGGCTAAACCACTTGCAATGAGAAATAGTTCTACAAATAATGGAAGAAGCCATAAAGCAGAAATGGTAAAGCGAACCCCATTAGCAAGCGCAAAAACCAAAACAACTATAAGGTTAATTGAAAAATTGATAGCTGCTCTCTGCGACTGCTGAAATAACAACAATATGTTTAGAAAAGTTCAACTTCCGAAGTAAATCTCCACGGTAACAATTGAAACCATGCCCATTGAAGTCGCTTCTGAGACCAGATAACATTAGCTAAAAGAAGGGACTACTGCAAAATGAGGTACATTCCCACCTAAACGAAGAAATCTAATAAAAACAAAATACATAATTGTAAACATTAGAAGGGCTTTAAAAATTGACCAAAGATAGCCAATCAAGCTCCCTTGATACCGTAATTTAAAATCCGTTTTAATCATCTCGCGTAAGAGAATCATATTTTTCGACTAAATAAGTCCATCATTACTCCTTATAAGCAAATTTTGTAAGAATTAGGTTGTAAAGACAAAAAGTATGGAAGGCACGATTCTTTTCGATAGCCATATTTTTGAAGACGACGCAAACGCTCCATAAACAGGGACTTCCATGATTGTCACAAAATTTTCAATCAGTTCTTTATTTTGAGCAGTTAGAGGCAAAGCTAATAAATTCCTTGCTTGTTCTTGGCTATCTTGAATCAATTTCCAATATTTTGCGAAGAGAATATGCGGGCGAATCCAATTTTGCATCCTTTTTCTGAGGGTTCTTGCACCTAAAACATTATTGGAATGTTGTCGATACAGTTCACTTGGTTGATCTATATAGACTAAGTGACCAAATGCTGCTGCTAACAAAGCTAAATACCAGTCATGCATGAGAAGGTCATGAACTTCTGTGACCTGTCCATAAGTCAGCCAGAGCTTGGTTAATCATCGAAACGCCGCCTGTAACAGTATTTTCTGTTAATTCTTGAAGCAGTTCCGTGTTTGCATGGTCAGACTGTGTACGAATCATACTTTCATGTACAACATTTAACTCTTGATTTTACAACTTTTAATCCGTATACACCAGTAAAGGTTGACTGTCATCGTGTTTAAGCGCTTCTTTCAGTGCATTTCTGCTTTTTCTTCGGCAACCAGACATCATCCTGGTCGCTAAAAAGTAAACATCTGATGTTTGATATTTCAAAAAGATCAAAGAAACTTTTTGATAACACCAAGATTTTTCGACACTATCAGGATTCACAAAATGAATGCGCTTATCTTTGTGACAAAAATCTTGAATAATCTCACGCGTCTTGTCTTTAGAACCGTCATCTCGAATCAACAGTTGCCAGTCTGTATAGGGTCTGCTGCCGAATACTTTCAATCTGTTCTGCTAAAAACCGTTCACCATTGTAGGTGGACATGAGAATGGTCACTTTCATGATAAAAATAATTCCTCGTATTCACCCACAATTTTTCCCCAAGTGTAGTGTTCTTCCATGTTTTCTTTCGCAGCTTGACCTAGATCTGAAAAAGTCAGACTGTTTATCCACTTGATGAATTACATCAACTAAGTTGTCTGCTTTTTATCCCAGTAAAGAGCTGTTTTCTTTTTGCAACTTGTCGGTTAAAGTCCACACCCAGCACTAAATTCAAATCTGTCTGAGCTAAGGCTTCTAAGAGACCAGGATTGGTGCCGCCGACCTCATGACCATGAATATAAGCAAACGCTTGATTACGAATATACTTCAATAAATCTTGATCATAAACAGTACCGACAAACTTAATCCGCTCATCTCGGTCAAAATTTTGTTTTTGTTGTAGTTCTTCAAAATAAGCATTGCCTTGATGATTGCAGACAATCAGCAAGTCTCGTTAGCGTCTGTGACTTCATAAACTCGTGAATGATGATTTCATAGTTATTTTCTGGAACAAAAACGCCCAACAATCAAATAATAATCTTTTTCTCTTACTTGCCCACGTGTCAAAAAGTGTCGAACTTTTTCATCCTGAGCAGTTAAAAGATGACAAGCGCAAATCGGTCCCATAGAGCAGTAAAGGTGGTTTTTAGCCCACGGATAAAGCTTTTCTGGATATAGCTTTCAATTCCTTGATTGTCCGAAATCACCAAATCGGCATGCTTTAGTCATCACTTTCTCAGAATATTTGAGATACTTGAACAGGCTTAGACCACTAGCGCGTTTCCACTCAAGTCCATCAGGATTGATGTAAAAGAGACACCAACATTGCGAATTTTTCGTACAAAGGTGCGATAAAGCTCGATAGTATTTCCTAAGATATAGAAAATAGGGTGCTCAATCTGTTGCTGCTTGACTAATGTAGAGTGCGTAGTTAATTGCCATCATATCATAGCAATAACACGAGCTGGACCAGTTTTAGTGCTTTAATCGTAAAAGCAATCTACGCTTTTTGTAATCAAATGATGATAAGGTTCATCATCTAGTAAACAAAAGCTACATGGTATTGGATATGAGAGATATGCGGTTCTCCACTAATTTCTCAACAAAGGTTTCAAATCCACCATATGCTAGGGAAGCCCTACGACTTCCGATGATGAATACATGTTTCCATGATTTTCTCAATTCAAGATTTTGCAATCTAATCTATTATATCACTTTTATAAATCGTTTGTGTAACATAAAATAGAAAAGCAACCTTTCGGCTGCTTCTACCTTTATTTCTTTCCTTGTTTATAAAAATTCTTTGAGGGCATCTTGCCAAGTTGGGATAACGACAGCCGGTTGCCTTAGCTTTAGCTAGGCTCATGGTAGAAATTGAGCGGTCGTTTCGCTTTCGCTGAAACTTACTAGAGTCTACTGGCAAACTTCAACATCTGTATCTTTAAAGATTTCCACTGCAAAAGTCATACCAAGTCATATCTTCTGTGGCATCATTTGACAGATGATAATAGCCAAATTCTTTTTGATTTTTCTGCTAAGTACATCATGAATTCGGCTAACGTACGCGTCCAAGTTGGACGACCGTGTTGATCATTCACAACAGTCAGGGTTTTATGTGTTTTCGCTAAATTCTGCATAGTGAAAACAAAGTTCTTTCCATAATTTCCAAAGACCCAAGCTGTGCGGATAATGTAGAAACGGCTAGAATATTTCTCAACCAATTCCTCTCCCATGCGCTGTGCGACCATATTCTGTCTGAGGGCTGGTTGATCATCTACTCCCATTCCCTGCCCAACTTTCAAGGCTTCTCCAGCAAAAACATAGTCTGTGAAATGTAAACAAGTGTTTGCACCATGCTTTTCTGCTGCTTTAGCAACATTTTCAGTTCCTGTGACATTGATTGCATAATCCAGTTCTTTTCCTTCATCTTCTGCTGCGTCCACAGCTGTATAGGCAGCACAGTGATAGACGAGACTTGGCTTCACTTCTGCAAAAACCTTCTCTACCATTTCGGCATTTGTAATATCCATTTCTGCCACGTCAACTGCCACATACTCTTCATTGCGTTCATCTAAAGATAACGAGTTCTGTTCCAAAGCTGTCCGTGAGCTCCTGTAATTAAAACTCATTTGAAATTCCTTTCTGAACAATAAACATTCAACAAATCCATTATATCAAAAAGCAGAAAAATCTGCTTTCTACTCGCTCTCTCTTTAACCACGTAAATTGGTCTTTTGGTTTCCATGAAAATTTTTCCAATGTATTTACCAAGAATACCAATTGTCAACAACTGAAAACCACCTAGAAAAAGAATAATCGACACCATAGAGGCCAGCCAGATGTTGGATCTCCAAAAATCAGCGTACGAATAATGACAATCATGATAAGGAAGAATGCCAATAAACAGGCATCAACACCTCCAAAAGCTATTGTCAAAGGAGCATCTGAAAAATTGACAATCCCTTCTAAAGAATAATTCAATAATTGCCAGAAACTCAACTGGTTTTCCTGCGACTCGTTCCCATTCTTATACTCCAAATATTCTGTTTTAAATCCAACCCATGCAAATATTCCCTTGGAAAAACGATTGTACTCAGAAACTTCAAAATGGCTTCTACCATTTGTCTGCGCATAAGACGAAAATCACGCGCTCCATCTACCATCTCAACTTGGCTAATTTTATTAATCAATTTATAAAAACATCTTCGCAAAAAAACTACGAATCAGAGGTTCTCCCTCGCGTGTTGTACGACGCGTTCCTACGCAATCCAAATCTGGATTCGCCTCCAGCATGGACTTCATTGTGAGTAAAAGTTCCGGAGGATCTTTGCAAATCCGCATCCATGACAGTCACGAAATCAGCAGTTGCTTGTTTTGAGACCTGCATACAGAGCTGCTTCTTTTCCAAAATTTCTCGAAAAGAAAGATAACGAACACTATTATTTTTCTGACTGAGTTCTCGTAAAATAGCTAAAGTTCTATCTTTGAGCCATCATTGACAAAGATGTATTCAAAACGATCATTTATCTGAGTTTTAATTTTTCCATTTCCGCATAAAAACAACGGAAGCGACTCTTCCTCGTTAAAACAAGGAACGATGATTGATTGTCATTACTCCTTTATCGTTCTATTATGCATAGTCTCACTATTGAAAAGTCAGAGTATATTACCAGCCATTATTATCTGAAGTGAAAATTAAAAGATTTTCCTATTACATATTAAATCAATGCTATAATTATTTTTAAACTTCACCTTGAGCAAAAGTTTTCCTAATTTGTATTCTCATATCAAAGATAATATTGAATGATCGTCGTTATGGCTCACCATTATGAATAATGGCACCTGAGAATAAAAATTCAACCTTTTTCTTTTAATTATTCTTTGTAAGAGATTATTACTCTTAGATGTTGGCTGAGCATGACGTGAGCAATAATAAAATGAACAAAGACACCTGAGTACGCTGTAGCATTCCTTTGATAGACATGTCAATTGTTTCTCCCCATTAAATAAGCGATCACTTGAAGTCACCAAAGATAATCTTTAATAAACTATTGAACACCCAATTTTAATTTTTTTCATTTGCAGGCACTTTGGAGAAATTAAAATCACAATACTAATGAAAACTAAATAGAACAAATAAAAGTTACAATGACATCACCTTGTAAATAACCAAGTAAAGAGACTGGAGTTCAAAAAGAGATAAGTTTACGCCTTTTACCATCATTCCGAATAATTCGGGCATATTCTCAATCGTACTTTATTTTCTTCTGCTCGGGTTTATCGAGGATTTACATGATAACATTTTAAGTTTAAGAACTAGTTATTTTAACCATAATAAGCTTCACAAGGCTGCCGTTATCAATAGCTTCCATTAAATACTTCTTTGGGACATCCTCTTGAGATATTGGACAAAATAAGCAATTAATAACACATGATAATTTAGACAAGGCTATTAATATTACGAATAATGAGAAATAAATAAATAAATCTTATATTAACCTTATCCCCTTATCAGAAAGGAATAAAACAGGCTATTTAACACTAAATATAGTAATTTGCCACTGCATCTAGTTAAAGGCAACAATAAACGATGATTGATTTCTAATTGCTAATATACCAAAAGATTTGTTGGCGCGGACGGATTTTTTGTAGCAAATCATAGAAGAGCAAAATTTAATAGATTAAAAATCTACCTAATAGCCAAATGGATACCAAAATAACCGTGGAATACCTTGGCTATCAATACTCCCAAAGTTTAGTGGCAAATAACTGGCAAAGGAATGGCCATTGTGATAGCTAAGTATTTATACTGAACTTTTTGAAGATACCTTTTCTTCCCAAATCGAAACAGTAACTAAAGGGATTTTTGAAAATTTTCAACATCAGAAGTATCTGACGAAACTAATAAATCCTGTTTATTGCTGGGTAAATAGGCATACTATTATTACAAGAGCTCAGAATAATGAAAATTTTCATCTGGTGAATCCATTGCTGGAGTATAAAACAAAGAAAGGTCCCTGTCAACATTATAATCAGAAAACAGTACACTTTCCCCTTTATATAAATAATAGAGCATAGAAAGCCCCATGATTTTCTTTGGAAGAAATGCTAAATAGGTATCAAGGTATACATAGTTACAATCGATATTGCCCAAATAGCAATTAAGCCAATATTTTTTCCTTATAATTCTTTAAGAAAAGAGATATGAGAAAATTTAGATAATCTTTTTCATCGTTTTCTATTTTGTATCTAGTTCTTCAAACAGTTGATACCGATGATTCAAAATTATCTAATAAGAATCAATAATATATTTCCACTTCCCTTAAGGCAGGTACTTCTAATTATTGAGGATTTTGTAGATAAAATTTCATTTGATAGCTAATAACAATAAATTATTTTACTAAGTTCTGGGTATGATTGAATCTCCTATTTATGACTACAATTGGGAATTGTTGCCGAGTTCAACCATAAAAGATTAACCACCCAATGACATGTAAAGCCTCAGATTTGATGTCAATAAGATAAAGAATGATTTTTGATAAACTTCTAAACTTTATTCCCGTTCTCCCTTTCCAGTTTAACAAACTCTTCTAAAGAAAGTGATTAGTTAAACCCTTTGTCTCTCAATCCCTCATACCTTAGATTTCCAAAAGAGCGATATCGAGGAAATATTGTTGGATTTAGAAAAAACTGAGTAGTATGATCAATTCTTAACTGGATCAGGCGTCAGCTCAAATGAGATAGTCGATTTATTAAAACTGGTTTCGCTGTTAGAAGTATTAATATAGCGGTGGGGTTTCAGTACTCCATTTTCTTAATGGGTATTTGTGCTACTAATCTGTTTCGAATAGGCGGTTGATAGAAAAAGTATCCCATCTGGTTTGGGATACTTGTTTTTATTAAATAAGGGTAAACCAGAACAGACCGCTGAGATCAGCAAAACAGCAGAACTATGCATTTGTCCAATAAATATGGCCTTGCTTGAGCAGATTTTATCACTTTCTCCATCAATAAATAAACAATTGGATTAGCAAGACAACAGATAGCATAATGATTTTGGCCCTATCTAAGACTTGAAGATCAGATTTCTTTCTACTTTTGCGTACAATTTTCTCTTTGATCCAAGGTTTTTGAAAGAAGATGTCTTGAGTAGCAATACGCTACTTCATAATTTTTGATGTTTTCTGATAACTTTTCACCTGCTTGAACACCACGACCAAATGCAGTTACTCTATTTCACGCTCGTTTGCAAAACTCAGCCAGTTGATCTACAACTCTTGCCTGTGCACCACCAAGGCCTCCAAGATGATGGGTAACATAAAACAATGCTCTATTCATTTTTCGTTCTCTTTCTATATCTAGCAAACGAGACACATTAATCCATTTCCGATAACATATATATGCTTTGTGACAATACTAGTGCCGCACCTAATAAACCTCGACTCTGAACTTGATTTGCTAGTCAATGAGTTTTGAAATTGCAAACATAGCAATATATACAATAAGCTGAGATAAAATGTTTTCACCGTGTTAATGTATTCTCAAAAATGTAACGCATAGCCTGCAGGAGTTCCTGGAAACACAAGTAGTTAAAGTTAAAGGTATAATTTGACAATCAACCCCAAATACCGGCTATCTAGCATGAGGAATACCACATAAACAGGCTAGAGCTAGTGATAAGTAAACCTCCACCCAATAATACCAGCAGTACTTTTAGTACAATCTCGATCAAAATTTTCAAATTTCCTGGATTGCAAAGCATGGCTAAGTCAGTAATCAATGCACCTGATAACCATAAAGCACTAAAACTATCATAAAGGCTGGCATACAAAATGTTGCCAGCATCACGCTGCAAAGCGCTGCAGCTAAAATACTTTTCATCTCAGAAGCAGACTTCATCTGGGTTCATTAAAATCTGAGTGAGGAAACCATATAGTGGCAAACATAGTCTAAAAATCTGCCTCTAGGAAATTATCTTTTAGAAAATATGGAAGACCAATTAATTGTTGTGATTTTTAAAGAATGGGAATAGTCACATAAAGCTGACAAAGTTAAAGAGATTGAAAAGAGCTACAGGGGATAAGGCTAAAATGATGAGACTGTTATGCAAGGAAGAAAACAATATTATAACACTTAGCCGTATCTGTAAAAACGATTGATTTACCAGCGCTATATCAAGCCGAGTCAACCTGCTGGAAATAACCCTGGAAAACATCGAGATAATGCATCAGATACTCGATAAAAATTAACAAAAGTACAGCAGGCCAGTGATAAAACAGATAGTCATATCAATCATTAGCGAGATGAGACTGTCGTCAATCAACATAAAGAGATTGTCAATAGACGTAGTCGAGTAAATAGGCTGCAAGCTGTGTGTCTGATTTATATCATTGGTTACTGAGATACTGACTTGAGAAAAGACCAATAGTACCCGCCAAATTCCCAACTGAGGTAGCTAAACTATAATGATCTGCACCTTCCAGCTAGGCTGTAGCGAGCCACCACATTAATAAACTACAGACTACCGTACTGCAGCTGCAGGATCACCTAATAAGTTCCCAGTAAAATCTTGGCCGGGCTAGCCTACTATCATCGTTCTTTATGCCTTTCAATGCCAGGGTGCACTAAATGAACTTCGTATCTAATTTTGATAAACGAACAGTTAATTGAGTGATTCACTAACAAAAAGAAAATCCGCAAAAGAAAGATAAAAATTGGCAGCGGACGCAATTCCTAAAAGAAAGCAGCAATTGTTTCCGCCAAACTGAGGAATAGACTAAAATCAATAATATTATAGAGAAAATACCCAAAAAGGAAATTGTGTCAATAATCCTGTACTTGAGATTTTCTAATGTTTTGCAGAATAAATGAAGGCATGTTGAAATGAGACACTACGATCAATAGCACATTGAAACCGACAAATTGTCATTTTATCCTCCTATCTAAAGTTTTGAATAATTAAAAATCCAGAACAAACATGTGAGAACCATATATTTTTATAGAACGAAGACAAGATAGATAGCTTTCTCCTGCTTGTCGTTCCTGCGCCAAGAACTTGAACTTCTGCAACTTTACACCATTGTTCAACAGATAACAGTACTGTATCAGGCTCTGGACACAACGAGTTTAACATTTCAGAGCAAACTCCTTTTATTAAACTTTCTTGCAAATAATCTCATCCTGAAGTTGGATCGTTTATCGTTTTTCCAGTTAGTTAATTTTATTGCTGCACTTCGTCAAGTATTTCCTAACATACGAAGTGAGGAATCTCTTTTCAGTCGCCAAAACGTGACCCACTACCAATTCGCTAAATCCTCATCCGCCTCTTCCAAACACACGAATGTAATTCTGCACTAGAAAGTGTATGACCATCCATCAACGACAAAGCTGAACTGCTTTTTATATCCGATTTTCATAAGCATATCTGCTAAACTGCTTTGACAAAGCACCATAAGACCCAAGTTAACGCAAATCAACAATATTAAAATTTTTCTGATGGCAAACAGATGATGTCTTATGCTTTAGAACCATCATTGATAATCACAAATCATATTCAGCGAATAATTCCGATGATATTATTGACAACACATTCTCATGGGCATTTCTTCATTGTGACGGGATATCAATAAATCGAATTTACTTAATCTGTTCTCCTTCAAATTATATAACCGTGCGCCTGTATCCGCGCCGTTTTCTACTATTTCCTTAAAAATCAAGAAATTCACTATAAATACAAACCAAATCGCTCGTCATGCAAACGGTGATTTTGTGCATATCAAGCTCTGCATAATTTCCTAAAGAGTTCCTCACTATAAATTGTCGAGACGAGCTTCCATTCTAGTTTTCTTCAATTCATCAAGATGAGAAAGCCACATGATAATTTGATCCTGTTTCAGCAAATCTGCAATAAAGTTGTCAAAATCTTCTGAGATGATTCTAAACATCATAGAGTCTTCTCAATATTGACCTTATGATGAAATTGACCAGCCGCGATGATGTCAAATAATTGAGTTTAATGGTTTATCAATAAATCCTGCTGTAACAAATAAACGATTCTCAATAAACATTTTTTCCACTTGACGAACTTGCTCAAGCGTTTTTTCAGAAATATCAACAAGCATGACTGACTTGGATTGGTTGCCAATGGCAGGCTCACCAAATCCTGTACCACCATAAAATCTGAAATGCTGCTTGTCGAAAGTCTGGTTGTTTCTCACTTCTTGGCGAATAAGATTGGCAATAAATATATTTTTGGAGAATCGAATGATCCTGCTTTATGATTAAAATGATGTTCCATATTTTTAGTTTAACACGAGAACATTATTCCTGAAAAAGTACTTAACTGGTTTTCCTATTTTTTAGTAAATTTAACAAGTCATCATGCAAAAACTGGAGCAGCAGGAGGTTCGTTCAACCTAGGTTGATTAGATACTTCTCACAAGCGAATCGAGAAATACCTCATAAGCATTATTCATAACTTCAACGCAATGTTTTTGGTGTCAACTACTGTGCATCAAAATATTTCTATTTAAGCGAAGCTGAAACTACTATCCCAACCTCGTCTACATTTGATATATTTTTATTTAATCGCATCAAATCGGCTGGGTGTTTGCTTTATGACCAAGCGTCTTAACTTTTGTCGTGTAATATGGTGTGCTTCCAGCCTAATTCCTCTTTTGCTTTTTTAACAAGTCGGCATAAGTTGCAATGTCACCGGGCGGCAGTCAGCAATCTAGCAAAATTGGTTTTTCGACTATCTTTCCATATTGGATAATTTCTAAAACAAGTATCCTTTACCGGTACCAGGTTTATAGATATTTAGACCAGCAGTTCCTTCAATTTTTTTTGCGGAGCAGCCACATGTCGCTTTTGCCAAATCCACCATTGAATATATGGTCCTGACGCCGGTACCATCGGCACCTTTGGATGATCATTACCAAATACTTGCACTTCTTTGGTACCAGCAGCAACCCTGCGTCACATATAGCAGAGATTATTTGGAATGCCATTTAGTTTCACCAAATCACCACTTTCGCGGCATAATTGGTTAAAATACGAAACAAGACAACATTCCAGTTGCATCAACTGTAAATATCCGCGTTTCTTCAATCATCAGTTTGTACGTCCATGAGATTGGTGACTGACGGAGGAAATCTTCATGGAACGGTATGAGGATCGCCATAGACGGTTGCTGAAGGCGGGGCGTATTTTGATAACTTCTTCCGCGCTTTGTGTAATCATCAACGTTCTGTAATGTTATTTTCGTAATAAGTCCAGCGGGACTGTGTTGATTCTGACTGCTTTCAACATATAAATGAATCTACCCGTTAGTTCGGTATTTCTGCTTTAAAGATTTCAGTGAGCTTTCTTATCTGAATGACCATGATAAAATGAATTTTGTCCAACAATTCATTCTAACTTCTACACTTTTTACTACTGTTCACTAGATTATCAACAATAACTTTTATTCGTGTCCAGCATTAACTAACTCAATAACTTGGTATCGGGTTCGATAAATCCCGCTCCACCTGTTACTAAAATTTTGTATTTCCATGATTCTCTCATTAAAGATAAGATTAATATAGTTTATTTCTGTACTTTTGAGTCTTCTTAGCATAATTCCTTCGACAGCTTCTTTTCTCAGCTTTCCACATAGTCTTGGTGGTCCTGTATACTATTTTATAGTTTCTTTCAATCAGCACTCAAAGGTTGGTAAATTCTGGTTCAGCCTATGGTTCATCACATAACTTGCTGGCATCAATAGCATATAGCCTGAGTCCGTGACCCACTGATCTCTGTTGCATGATCATGGCATCAACTGGTTGTCATTTCTTTGAGGGAATGAATACAACGCTAACTGTTCTATTTCTGCGTCACGCAATTAGGTAGATTTCCCCAATCTTCCGCACGTAGAATGGTCAAACCCCTGATGAATGGTCGATGGTAGATCGACCACGAACATTCTTTCCCATACCCATGAGATTTGGACAGGTACCTGAAGGATAGTATTGGTAATCGCGCGGAATAATTTTCGATGTGTTGATATGGTCCGTAGTTGTTTGAACAGTTAAATGGTGGTATGCTGAAAAGAGCGCAAGCCTTGACAATCAAATCAAAGCTACTTAGTTGAAAATGGAGTGAGCTGGTTTGTATTTTGGTTTCTAGATTGAGTTTTCCATAGATCGCCACCATGCCACCGGAAGATCTTCACGAAGAGAGGTCACATAAACTAATAGTAGTCACATGGTGGAAACGAGATCATGTTGCAGAGCCGCTAAAGCGTATAAGTTCCGACAAGTTCCGTATCAATAAATGGTAAGTGATCATTCAGCGGGTGTCATGTAACTCGGCCGCATAGTGAACAACCGCGTGCATTCTTAGCCGCGGTCAGCAATCGCTGCATCTGCAATATCTCCGGTAACAACCAACTCCACGCGGTCGCCTGAACAACAATGTGCAGCACGGTTGCCAACGCCGTTAACATCAGAACTGTGATATACGCATCTGGAAAGATGGCGCTGCACATATTGGACAAAGTTGAAACCGATAAAACCAGCACCACCCTCACTACAATATTTTATATTCAGTCATGAAAAGATTTTCTCTCCCTATTTTCTGAGGGTGTGCCTTATCTTTGGTCAAAGGTTTGCATCCTTAAACTGGATGATTCTTATCGCTTCAGATACTTCTGCTGATCAAGATTTTCCCATTCAATGCCAAGAGCGGGATCAACATAGTTGACGCGAAAGCGCCTTGAGGTTTCAATTCAATGCCCAGTCATTATTCGAGCTATAAAAAGCCGTATCACAATGACGCGAAGCCATTTGCTACACCGCAGACGAAATCTGCACAGCATCAATGACCGTTTGTGGGTATTTCGAATATTTCCCCGCTTCCACACCGTCAACCCAAAGACGAGAACTTTTCTCGCCATCTGCGACAGAAATGTACTTATCAGGTTCTCATAAAGACCACAGACATTTTGCGGAAAATGACGTGTTTGGAGCTTACGCTTCGCCGCTCTGGAAAACAAGGGTACCCATTTTTTTCTTTTTGATTTCGCCAGACCATACGATTGTCCCCGCAGACTGGAATATCAGATTCCAACGCCGAAATGAAGCTATCTTACGTTATGGTACTTTCAAAAAAATTGTTCAGACATGTCTATTCTTCTCCAATCAAACATGTCGTGGTAATGTGACCTGTTCTTTTTAAGTGATTGTACCAATCATGCACTTATTCTTCTGGTAACTCTTATACATTAACAATTCTCTAGGTTTGCTACTTGCATTTGCACATGTTGGACGGTTTCAATGTATGACCGAGCAGCTTCTAATAAGCTCTCGTGTGTACCGGTGTCCAATAAGCAAAACCGCGTCCATAAGCTCGCCAGACCGATCGCCGCCGGTCTCGTCAGCCTTATACAGCATCAGTGATTTCAGCTCCGTGGATGACGATGTTTTTAACAATTTCCTGCTACGTCGTTGTCATAAAGAAGCCGAGATCCTGTAACTGCTTAGTTAGAACGTGGCTGTTCTAGTTTTCTTATTCGATAAAGTAGCATTCATAGTGTCATCAGGTCAACCACACCGACGCTCGGATCTTTGCCCGGTAACCGAACAGTCGCTCCATTTTCCTTTGGAAGCAGCTTTACCTTTGACCCACTAAGACGCAGGTATGATAAATATTATCACCTAAAATCAAAACCATGGTCATCTCCGATAAAGTGCTTTTCGATGATAAAACATGGGCTCATCTGGACTTGGTTTGCTCGTAAGTTTGATGCAAACTCCAGGCCATCACCAACAAATCACCCTCAAAGCAGAGGGATGTCAGTGTTGAGATAATCAGATGTCAACCGATACCAACCAGCGTGAGGTTGACAATGGATAATAAATCATGGGTTTATCGCTTAAATGGCATGAGTTGTTGGGCATGGCTCTAGTCGAGATATAAACGTGTGCCAGAAGACCTGCAGGATAGCCTTTCATAGTGATTTCTCTTAATGTATTCTCCTTGTTTACCACCATTTTGAAAGCGGATGTCATCGCTGAGAAGGTGCTTTCATTCCGGCTTTTTCATATGACGAAATCAAAAGCAGAACCAAAAATCTGCCAGATATGATTCTGTTGGTATCTAGACGACTGATAAAATAGACGCCTAATTTTGAGAAACCCATCCCAAGCCCACATCCATACCATCATCAGCCACAGACCCTGCCATGAGACCTCAAAGTCCTTAACCTCTGTATTGCCATTTGTCTGAAATCTAGTATCAGCTCCTCACGACGACGAAAATCCTGGCTCCTGCCCGCAAAAAAGACAGGGCATGGGGAGGTAACCTCAGCGCCCTTAACCACCATAGCATAAGAACCGCTCGATAGGCTCAACAATGACAAACATCAGGCCCAGTAAAAAGCCTTAAGACGCGATTCCCGTCTGTCCGTATAGGAATGAACAAGGCTGCCCTTCGCTGGCTTTGGAATAATTCCCAAAGCCGGACCCTACGGCTCGATGAAGACTTCTGGACTGCGTTGCTGGATAGGCACAAAAGTACTCCTACTGCCTCCGCTTCTGGAAAATTGTGTATGGTAATAGCCGGAGAAAAAGCAGTAGTTTGAACAATTTATTCGGCACAATGTAAAGCAGATTCTTGCCTCGAATACATCGCTGCTGGGTGTAAATGATTACTACCGCATCAATAAGCGCAGAAGAACCGCAACGAAAACCAAGGGCGGCTGCGCATCAAGACCGAATTCTGGTTACGCCACTGCGCCTTTCGGTGGGGCATAGGCGACCGATGGCTGGTCATGACGCCAGCACCGTCCATCATAATAATGGCAGCTTACGACTGACTGTTTAAAAAGACAACCGCAGAGCCCGGTAGGCACAGCCCGTAACAAAAGTCCGCCAAAAAAGCCTGCAGCACCACAGGCTGCTCACAGCTCCAGTTCCTGGCAACTACTTCCTCATTATGCGCATATACAATATCGTCTTGGTTGCTGATACGTGGATTTCTTCATCCAATAGTGAATCCGCTCAAAGGCACTGTCAATACAAAGGCCTATCTCTGATGTCGTCACTGCAATAATTCCAGTTCATCAATTGATCCTCACTTATTTGCATTTGACATGCCTTGATTCGTTAGTTCCCCTTCAAAATCTCCACAGAGAAAATCCTCAATGAACATAACGCTCTCTTTTGCTGGATTGATGAACTATAATAAATGCTTTGGCGCTGTAATTTTCAAGCCGTCAATCCATTTCCTCTTTCTGACTCACGGGCTCTTTCAGCTGAATTCTGAAACTCAGCTTTCCACGGCTGAATCCGGCCTTTGAAATCATCATGCTGTCAGTTGGGCAAAGAACTTGATTCTCTTTTTGCACAAACATTGACCTGATTACAAATATTCTCTGTCTTACTTCTCTTTTCTTAATGTAGCTCGTGGGATAATCGCTAGTTCATGCCGTTTTCCCTAGTTATCACAATTCAATCAGTATCGATGAAGGTCCTATCATCCAAGCCAGACGAGCCTAAACCACCGCTGCAAATACACAGGAAGATCTGGCACCCCTGACCAAAGAAGGAAAAGTCACTAGTATGAGCTCAATTGACCGTTCGTTCTGCCTCATACAGATAACCCTAGGAAAATAGTAGAGCTTCCACTGTTTCATTTTATCTACTTGTGACCTGACGAGAATCTTTAACTAAGGTCTGGCCATTTCATTACCTCGTGTCGCTCCAGCCACACAATTTTTGCCATTTGAAAAGGAATATTATCCCAAGCTCTCCGCTGGCATAACAACTGGATAATCATCTGTCACCAGAACAGTCTGATAATCTACGGCTGCTGCCCGCTTTGTGGACGAATATCCGCTTGATGACCTAATGGACTCAAAGGCTCAGGCAACCAAACTCTAAACGCCAATAACCAGTGAAACAACAACCATATCAGCAAGAAGCCTTTATCTCAGATGTCCAAACTGCTTTCTTTTGAATTGCTTCTGCACCACTAGCCGTAAGCAAGTCTGAGTCAATAATGAGCACGCTCCGCGTGCTCCTCCAGAAGCATAGAGCAACCAGTCAAAACAACTAAGATTTGGAAAGTACTCTGCTAGCTACCACGCCCGTGAAGAAATGTACCAAGTCTTAATGAGCGGTGACTCTACTACGCCGTTGGTGCCAGGTCATAAGTATAGCTCTCCTCTTTTTCTTCGGCGAACGCCAGTCTGCTGATAAACTCCGTTGCAAAACCGTCTTTCAGCAAATCGGCTATCCGTCGAATGAAAATCTATCCCAGTCCGCCATACGATACCATGCTTTGTGTGCGCCGCTTAGAAAACACGGACTGATGGCCAGCTGCTGCTTTGGTTGCCTGACCCTTCCGTGGTCAAGAGCGCTGTTGCCTGATAAAACGAAGTTTTTCCCGATGGAGTAATAGGCAACTAGCCAGTCCAACAACAATCCTGCTCCGATAATCGCTACTTTTCCGTGAACTTCTACTTAGATATGTTTAAAAGTTTGTAAGAAACTTGACTGGCTAAAGATTCTTCCAACCTCTTCTGCACCAGTCTCTTGAAACTTTTCAACCAATTTTTCCTGAAAACCTTCCTATAGTATTTGGATCAAAGCTAGAAGACCCTCACTTAGCATATCTGTGCTGTATGGTAGTAAATGTCTGCCATAATATGAAACTTTGCTCCCTAGACAAATGCCTCTTTGTACAGAGTTGACCCTGCCACCTGGTGCCACTTTCTCCGTGTTGTTCGCTCCAGATCCACACACAACCGAATAAGTCACCAACGCAGATAGCCTCCAGACCAAAGTTCCTGCTTGCTTGCCTGCTAAGTCTTCCAAAGGTCTGGTGCAATCTTGTAATCCGACCAATGCCGTGTCGGGGAACCGTTTCGCTAGATAATCGCATCAGTGATTTCAGTAGTCACAGGGCCAGTCATTGAGACCGTCATCCTGTGCTCAATATGGTATAGCTGACATGAACTGCAATATCGTGTAATCAGATCGATGTGAAATCTGATTCTGGGTCAGTCTGCCACTACACCGTCCTCTGTGGTAAAAGATCGGTGCGTGTTTAACAAAATCAAGTCCATCTTTTCAATCGCCCTCTACAACTGTCACTTTCGCGGATATCCGACTATCAGTACTCGCAACTTCCCTTATTCGATTCCAATTTGCAGTCCGCGAACTCTCCGTCATGAACAGATCCGCGCGCGCCGGTTAATGTACTTCGTAACAGTTAATAACATCGCGCCAGCATGCAGTACCTCCTTGATTTGCCTTGATTTTTTAGGACACGCCAGCAGGCGTTCGTTAGATTTTTCTCGAGTTTTAGCAGAGCTTTCCAGCTTGTCTACTTCTCGCGCCATTTATCTGAAAAACGGCTGATTGCTCCCTCATTGGAGTCGAGCGTTTCTTGTTTTGCTTCAACGCGATGCCCTGTTCCGTATCGTATCTCATCAAAATTTCCCATTTCTTTAATAGCTTCCTCAGTAATTTGAAAATTATGACTACATAACCACCTGCGAAGTTCATCTTCCCGATTGTTAGGCTGAAGAATCAGGTGCTTAACAGCAGTGCCAATTTTGCACTGCCATTGTCTATAAATATCTACTATCAATCCTCCTCCCATTCCTGCAACAACGATAACATCAATCACATCTTCAGCAACAAAAGCTGTAAACCATTTGCCAAAGCGAACATCAATTTATCGGACGTCTGATTATCACCGTTCGTCACCGCAGACTGTGGTCCCTCAACAACTTCACCTAACAATAGCGGAAATTTCCCTGCTGAATTAGATAAATCGGTAAATAAGCGTAGTCTTCCTACATCCAAGATTTTGGCATCTATTGGTACCGATATTTCTTTCTCAAACGTTTGAGATATTCTTTGCCGCATGATAACTCATTTTCTAAAATAATCATTTCCATGATATCATTTGAGAACTAAAAAAAGTCTATTCAAGGACTCGACATCTTAATCTATACAAATCCCTTAGCATAAAAAAATCATCTAGAACAGTGATATTTTGCGGATTTGCACCACTTCACCTACTCCTTCGCTACCTGTGCCTACTGTTGTAATACCTTCACGGCATGATTTAATAAATATTTGGATATGTATCTCGGTTGCCCTTTCAATAAAACAGCTTCGAAAACATGATAACACGATTAGGATTGATCCTTGTCATCATGATCGTTTTATTCGTCCTCGATTTCCAAACGGTGTCAAGAGCGACCTAATTCTAACAGTTTGGTAAAGTCTTTTCAAACATTTGAAAACAGTTTGCGCAGCAGGCATTTCTAATTTCATCTAATCGTTCTGACTGGTAGCATCAAAACACCTCAATTTCACCATTGAGGGCAATTGTTTTATGCTGCAGCAATCCTTTTTCTGTCAGAATTTGACATGGGCAGTTGACCTCTGCGGCAGTTTCCCGATACTTTCTGCAATCTGAACAGGAGAAATCTCTTCCTAGCGACGTTATGTTTACAAATGAAAAATTTTTGAACCAGTACTCACTATTCTCAAATATTTCATGAGAAGCGGAAAAAAAGCTCAGTTAAAGCAATCTAAATTGCCGTCCCTTTGGTCTAAACCAGTCTGCCTTTTCTTATAAATGAAACAGCAAGGCGTCATTTGCATTGCTGATCCGTGGCGTTCCTGATAAACAGCATAATTAATCAATTGTTAGCGCTTAAATGAATTCCCATCGTAACAGGGGACTGATAACATCATCATTTTGAAATAATTTCTGAATATTTTGAATTCAACACACGTCATCACCGCGAATATTCTTTGTAGGTCATGGTCCTTCCAAATGACCAAAGCTATATACGCTTCATGGTCACGACTTTGCCACAGCGAACTTAACCTCTCTTCCTCCTGACTAAAATTTCAAATTACTCTTGTTTAAATATCCTCTTTGCGAACTTCATATTATAGCACTTGAATGAGGAGCTGTATTCATCAAAACCACGACAGCAATTTGGTTTTTCTGATATGGATTATTCATAAATACCGGACGGCACTACCATCAGGTGTTGTAGTACCGCGGCATAAAGCGCGCTCCCCAACAAAATATGCAACGTTGAGTAAACGGCGATTTGGATGATCAATAACGTCGAAATTCTTCCCCAATCTACGCTTCGAGGCGATATCGACTGGCCTCGACAATCAAACCAGTGGTAACATGCTGATCTCTCATCAAAGTCTTATAAAAGTCTCCATATAGTCACCGTGTCGTTTTAGAGGCATAATCATATAAAAATTCAATCCGAGGTTACAATGCGTATTTGCTAAATGACGCAACAACTGCATTTCTGTTACAACATTAGTTAAAATCAAGATATTCAGGACTTGGAATATGGTGTTCTGCTCATCATCACCAACAAAGAATGTTCTGTCTTGAATCTGAGCTCTCAGCAACTGGTGAGCTTATCGTTTTAATGAGCATGAAAATATCTCCTTTACTTCTGCTTTTAATATGCTGAAAGGATATAGTTTTCAAGTGTCTTTTCTACAACAGATATAGCTTTACTTATGTAATAATGCATGAACTTTGTAGTCATGCAGTTGCCAATGGCAGCGATCACTGATTCATCAATTTCAGCCAAGAAGGCGCAACCTGCAACGTACCTAAGCGTTCAGCCATTTCAGTGTTTTAACCGTTCCTCCTGTTGCAAAGGTCATCAACAATCAGTGATACCGCTCATCGAGGCTTGATACCAGAATCGTGACATTGGTATCTACCATACTCTTTTGCGCTTTGGAGAACGCCTCACGGTGTTCCGAGCTACGTACCAGGCGGTAACTCCAAGCTCTATAGCCTGGTTGTCCAACAACTAAAATACGCTTCCGGACATTAATCATATCAATTTTCTTTGTCCGCGGCATGTTGGACGATTTCTGAATAGCACACCGTATTAGGCATTTCATCCGTATCAATGGGCTAATGGAAATATCAATCCGCTTCTTTTTGAATGAATTTTTCCGTGGTTTTGTCCATAATCTTTAAGTCGCGCTGTCTTTCTATCAAAGTTTTTACTCTCTATTATCATGTTTTTTAAAGTGGGGCGAAAACGCACTTTCAAAAAATAGTCTGGCACAGTCATTCTCGTTTTGCTATTTCAAATAATACTTTAACAAGATGGACGTGATCACACCCATAATCCCTGTCACGCCAATAAGCTGAACCAGCCATACTTTACCTGCAACTTGTCCGTATTTAAGGCTGTCCCTGTCCCAACAGCATGTCCCGTTCCTCCAAACTAAGCCCTGCCAACAGGATCTTTGGTTTTAAAAGTCATAAAACAGTCGGTCTATCACGCGTATCCAGTTACGTTACCTTTACAACTACCAACGTCCACCATGCTGTGCTGCATCCTGTTCCAACGCCACAGCTGTTGTTGCTGATTGGGGAAAGAGTGGTACTGAAAATCCATTCAAAAAGCTAGCAACCTTGGCGACCGGGAAAATAAAACTGTGTTCCTACTGCCGCTATAAAAAGTGTAATCAAAATACTTCTGGCATGGTGTTCATGAGATAAATGTTTTATACAAAGGGAATTCCCAGATACGCAACCGTTGACGGCTGTTAAGTGCTAAATACACTGCCCGCCTACATAGTAGTTCTTATGAAATTATCAATTTAAAATACAAACAAATATAATTGGCTAAAGTGAGGGTTTGTCAAGGATGTTCTGAAATCTGCGAAAAGTAACATTCCTACCAGATAACCGCAAAGATTGATAAAGCCAAACCGACAAAGTTGCCCCACGATTAGACATTTCTTGACCTCGCTATCGGCAAACCTCGCTTCAAAGCGATTTTTTGATAAAATGAACAACCACGTGTGTGTACATTGATCACAATCTTTAACAATAATCCAAAACAATCTGACGGCAGATAAGGCGCAATATTGATTTATCCGCCAAATTCAACCGCTGGCGCAAAATAAATGGTCAACAACCAAGCTGGCAAAAATTTCCCACCATACTCACATGCCTGATCGAAAATTTTAAATTGCAAAAGCCAAAAAAATTAGGCCGTAATCAAAAAAACTGCGGAATGAGCAGAAGTAAAGATGAAATCCACCTATCCTATCAAAATGAAAAAATAATCATCAATTAACACGTATAATTTTACGAAACCTCCAAACTTTCTAGTATGATCTACTAAGCACCGAAAAATTTCAATATTTTCAAAAAAATAAATAGATCCGTTCTTGCTCATTTTATCTTCAAATAAAGAAAAAAAACGCATACACTAACGAGCGTTTTGTAACAAACAGAAGACATGGATTCAGACACACACTTTCACACGCCTGCGTTCAACTTTACAGCCCTCTTAGAAAACCTCTTGATAATCTTCCTTATTATTTAAATAGACAGAGAATCAGACCCCGTCAAACACCTGTAACACATTTATCTACAATATGGTGTGTTAGTTAACTTCGCTTGACATAACTCCGTAAAATAGCAGTCTATCAATGATCTTATCAAGCCCTAGACGAGGCCAATCGTATCATATTGATAGACCGATCTCATCGAACACAAACGATCCCGAATAGTCCCATAGCAGCTGTTTTTAGGCGCTAAAGCGTAAAATTATTATTTTGCAGTTATATTTAACTGGCGCTTTACATCCGCTCGATGGTCACCATGTACTCCATAATGCTGTCGGAGATCATAACATTACCAAGACATAAAGTGTGCCATATTTTTGTAATAATATTTCAATTTAAGTCTATTCTTTTGAATCTATTATTTTACACAGGAGCTTTATATGCTATACTAAAAGGAATCTGTTTAGAAAGGTTATTATCACATTGTAGTGATGTGCATCTGTTGGCTTCTTCTATCTTCTTTTCTTTGTCTTGTTTTATATAAATAGACTATAATGCAATATTTGCTTATTCGTTTTAATTTTATTTGCCATATTGTTTCTGGTTTGTTTGTGATGCATATGAACCAACTTGTCAATAAATCCTGTGTGCTTTTGCTCACATCAGCACTTTTCCATTCCTTTGATTATTATAATTTCAACCATTTATCTCATTTTAATGGCAGACAGATGATGACTTTAAGAAGGCAGGCGTTTAACAAAACCTCCTCTCTCCCTCTTTTATGGGCCTTCTTGCTCTTTCCTGGCCTTTGTTTTTCTTTCCTCATTTTATCTTTCTTCGCCGTCTATCTCTTACAAATGGACTTCTAATTTATGGTAGCTATCTTGTGACCTATATCCTTTACAATTTGTTTATAATACTTTCCCAATCTTCAAAACATTTGGAACCATCATCATGTGGGGTCAGTCTGGTTTGATGGAGACAAGTTCCGCCTCCTCTTCTCAGCTCAACGACTTGAAAAGGGAAGATGATGCAGAAAAATTTCCTGTAATATAAAATTATATCGTTTCTACAGAGACTTGAGTGTCGATGAACAGCCAACCGAAGCAGAAATGGCGCAATATTTACAAAAGCAAGTAGGTAACTCCTGGAAAGATATTATAATTGAATGACAGTCAATACATAGAATTTGCAGTTTCATAAACTATTTAGACCAAAAGTAAGGAAAATTACTATTGTGGTCGTCTTAATCTCCCCACTCTTTGCAAACAGGCCATTTTGTGCAGAAAGCTCGGCATAAAGGGATAGTATGACAGAACAGCGCTATTTTCTCACGTCGGCGGATGCGTGAAACCTTGGACTAATCGTAGCTGTGATAGCATGCCGTTTTTCTTAGATTATATTTCATTGTTTGGCTTACTAACCTCTTTCGATAAAGGTAATTTTATAAGCGGGACGAACAATTCGTAGAAAACGATTGAAACTGTCGACCGGGCGACAGGTAAACTAAAACTCATTCGCCTCGTCCGCTCGGCGACTACTATAAACCAAAACTCATTCACTTCGTACTTGGCGGCACAATAAACCAAAACCTGGTTCCGCTTCGTCCGCGGGCTGACGGTATCGTCGAAACTAATCCCACCCCATCACTGGCGGCAATATAAATCAACTAGTTCATTTTTTGCAAATCCGCTGGGCAGACGAAATGTCATGTGCGGTTTTGAAGATTTAGCAAAAAATAGTTGTGAGACAGAGCAATTGCATTTGCTTTGTGCCGCTAAGGATGAAAAACACGAACTCATCCGTTAGCTAACAACTAGTCGAACAGGGGTTCGTGCTTTTATTGTTTCGTTCGGGTTGTTTTGCTCCTTCATTTGTTAGGCTTTAACAATAACCCGCGGCAACATATATAAGTCAATAATAAGGAAACCTTTAATAACTAAAGAAGCGATTCGAGTTCCTTGCTCAACCAGTTTGTCCATCTTTGAGAGCAAATCTGTATCTGCCTCTTGAATCGTCGATAATGAGCAGGCAATGACAACTTATTCTGGGCGTCTGCATGAGTTCTTCATCGCTTTTTTGAATCAAGAGCTCTGAGCGCGCGTATCGGACAGTCGCTTCATCCGTCCGCAGATTTCGTAGTGCTCGCGATGGTCGTAATTGTTTTTGTCTGGCGAAATCGCTGGTTCTGATTCATTTCATAGCCATAGCCCGCAAGGCGTCGAATGAAATGATCGACGGTAAGCTGCTTTGGCGGCTTACAGTCTCTTCATCTGTCGCATTTCAGATTTCCAGCGCAGGACACTGCTGACTGGTACATTCCTTCCCTTAAAAGCCAGCGTCTTGCAAGACCAGCGCAAATTGTTTTGCGGTATTGTCGTGATAAAGTTGCGAATGTCGTGACCATCAGCAACAATCGAACCAGATGTACATCACTAAAAACATGAGCAAATTGATAAAAGTGGTCTTTTCCGGCGCCGGTTGGACCGACAATCATACCATTCGCTGCAACCCAACTGTCTAGGTTGAGAGTCTCGGAACAGGCGGTTTTATTTTCCACATATTGAAAGTCAACATGCTTGAAGGCCCTGACCTGACTATCAAATTATGTTCAGCCATCTTCGCATCAGTTACTTCATCTCTGATTCATCTAGGGCGGAAAATACGATCAGCGAAGACTTGTACTCTACAATTGCCCAATAATAGTGCGTTGGGTTTTAGTTGGTTGGTTTACTTGCCGCCATGTGCAGACCGCACGTGATACACAATCGTTAATTGTCCGAAGCGGCTTGCAGACCTGTATGCCACAAGCAGATGAGTCAAATCTGATTGCGTTCCAAAATTGGCATCATCAGGCCAGAAATAAACTAACGAACCCGACTTCTTGCGGGTTTTGCATGATTTCTCGAAAAGTCGTCGGGAGATGTTCTTCCACGTAGGTTTCAACGCATTAAAACCAGTTAGTTTTTCTTGAACAAATCCATTCTCGCGACTTAAGCGTATGCGCGCAAAAATACGGTTGATTTTTCAAAATAAAGTTCTTCTGCAAAATAGGTCAACGGGATGCTGGCAATCTCTCAATAGTTGAAGAATTAAGATGAGATATTCGAATGTATATAAGAGTGTGGGTCAAAGACAACGTTACAACTTGTAAGAATGATTGGTGAAACGCATTTGAGAACAGTCTCTACATCGCTAATTAAGCGCTAGCAAATCTCCAAATTGAGTCTTATCCAAAATGAAACACAAATTTGATTAATTACAGAACTCAACTCATTCGCATTATGTCACGTACATATTTTACCATTTAGTCGCAAAATAATTAGAATAGTAAGACTGTTCCATAGAACAAACCACGCAAAGGGTAAAGTGCCTTCCCAAAAGACATATATTTATGTATTTATATGGCGCTGACTCCTTTATATGTCCAGCATTCGTGTCAATTCTGTAATGGCAGATGAAATTACAAAAGGCTCTAGCACACTCATTACAATACTCACACCGCTGAGATGAGGATTACTACGAGTTTATAAGCTTTTAAAGTATCACAAACACTTATAAAACTATGTTATTTCATCTTTCCTCCTATTCTTCTGTTGATGATTGACTATTAAAATTAACAATTTCTTGATAGATGTCGTTATCTTTTAACAATTCTTCATGCACGTTCCACAACGTTTCTCCTATCAGAACAATAATCAGTCTGCATTATCCATAACCAATGGTTCTACACGCGTTTGTTAACTGCAATCGAAGTACAGTAGCATTTTGCGTAACTTCTTTGGTCGACTGAAGAATGGCATCAGTCTTATAGTCAACACGAAATGAATCATCAAGATACCATCTGGCTCTTTTACGACTGCGCGCAATGGAGACGTTGGCATGACCTGAGGATTATCCTCTATTTCTGTAAATGCGTTTCAAAACGCTCTTTGTACTTTCGATAAAAGTCTCTCGCTTGATGCTACATCTTACCTTGCACCAATTCCTCGACGCAATTTCTTTCCCATACAGATTTTCTGCGATTGTGCCAATGAGGCAAACTTTGTGGAATGAAACTATCTTCTGCCGTATGGTGCTTTTGCAGATTGGGGAACTGCGCACATCCCGCTCCAGCCCGCTAAAATCTTCTAAAGTCACATCGCATAAGCGCGGAATCAACGTTATGAACTTCCTGGGCCGGTCAGACGATAACAATCGTTTCTGAGCTTGCAGCTTTAGAAAATATTAAACCAGACTCTCTGTTTCATGGCAGGATGTACAAAGATAACATTATCAAACTCTAAATAACCATGACTATCTGTCTCAGTCTGCAAATACTTCGTTTGGATTAGTTGAAATGGGCATTTTCCATTACTTCTTTCAACCGTTCCTCAGGCAGCAGTTCGGGATACATAGTAAACAGCTGAACGTAGTAGCCGTAATGCATGAAAACTGTATTCGATAAAACCTTCGTCCTTGATTTGCAAATCTCCTGTACCTAGTGGTTTTAAAGCAAAACCAGTGTGCGGCAACAATCATCGATGATAATTTGAACTTAAAGAGGTTCTGTCAAACCAGTTAACGAACGAACGATTCAGCGAATTATTCGCGTGTCATTGTGCCAGCAAATAGGCTCTTCTTATGGAAGTTATTCGAGCAAAAGCTGATATTTGCGCAACCCCATTAAATTCTCGTGTATTGATTGATTTTATCTAACGTTTTTGTTGTTTTTCTGATAAGGACAGTCTTGTTCTTTATATATAACAATGCCGAGAAGAACAGAAATTAAACAATCCAAGCGGTAAAAGACTAAACGAAAAATCATCATCACTGAACATCATCATCATTGGTATAATGACTTTTACCCATTTTAAAGTTGCTCTGTACGAACTGCACATCCGGTAAAAACGTCACCTGGTAATCCGTGTCACTGGGATGAACACCAATCTCTTTCGTATTCATGATGGGAATACTCTTGCAATTTGTCAATATTGAATGTCATTGTTATTACTATCCACACTTTCTACTCGTTGATAACTTACCAGCTGCATAAGAAAGCACGATCCTTTAAAATTCCCAACAAAATCACAATAAGCTCTTAATCGCCCAATATTCAAACCAGTTGCTGTCTGCAGTTAATCCACTTCCTCAATCATCCGTGCTTTCGCCAGTCCAGTGGCAAGTTCACCACAACAAAAGAGGCAACAAAAATCAACATCAACCATTTGGGATGTTGCAAATGGACCAAATGTAACTATCATTTCCTTTCTCCTCATAAAACAAATCCACAATAAAAAGCACTAACGTACTTTAGACCGAAAGTAGGAGTAGGACCAGGAACTTATCTTACCAGAAAATTTGAGTTCGTGGTCCACCCACTGCCAGTGATTAGGTGCTCTTTCTGGGAAGCAGCAATAAGGTCAATCACCTAAATCTTCGCTATCCGCTAAATTAGATAGAAACTGAGATACTTTTGTCGAGCCTCATGTAACAATAGTATAACAAAGAGGATGATATAAATGCAACATAACCAATATCTAGTTGTTGGTCACTTCCAACGATAAATTTAATGAAGTCCTGTCTGTACGTTGGGAACAGACATTCATTTCAAACTACTATCGCCAGTTGCTTCAATATGCGAACAACTGGCACTAAATCCTGTTCATTAACATCAAATCAAAGTGCCGATACGAACTCGTTTATTCTTGTCTAGTACCTTGAACCTTTGTTTCATAGAAATTTGACCGTAGAATGACTAGTGTTGCTTGAATGGCCCAAACTGTTTGCACAACTTCTGTTTTTTGGTTACGGTCAAACATCAAACCCTTTCAAGTTACCAATCAAAACGCCCTTAACCGTGTCCTCGGTCGCTAAGTTGTATTCACCACAATCATTCTTGACTTGATGCCAACCAGCAGGCGTCCAAGTCATCGACCATTCCTGTTTCTTCGACTTCTATATATTGGCGAGTTGTTTTGGATAAAAGGCATTAGCTACACAGTCGGAACGGTCGACCTCGGACGGGATTCAATCTTGGCATCACGCATAAGACAACACAACTAGCATCAATGTTGTTTGTTTTCTGGTGGTTTATTGGCTCCTACTTCTTCCATTCAATCTTTCCTTTGAGTTGCCATTAACGGACTCTGTCAAAGCCTCTGCTAATTCTTGGCTGGGTAACAAGTTCATCCGCGAACCGATTAACAGCGGTGTCAGAAATATTACTACCGATGATTATAAAGAATATCCAGCGCAAGAACCCGGTGCTATATACAGTAGCACACTGTGTGCACTACTTTCTGATTGGTTTTCTTTCTCGCCATTTCTCCCTTTTAAGAAAATAAAATAGGAAGCGGGACTCAAGCCTTCTACGAAATCACGACCTCTGTCAACTCCCTTTTCCTATAATATTATTGTCTAACCATCCTGTAATTTGCTGGTGATTTCCTGCCACTTATCTGTGTGACCATGGCCCGTAGTTTTTTTTACCATCAGCAACTGTAGCCTAAACCAAAGTGAAAACAAAAAGTGTTCGACAACAGACTGCTAGAACAATTCTTGTTTTCCAACATGTTCAAATCGTATTCATCGTCTTCTTCGCCCACTCAACCCAATAAAGAGCACCAGTTAGCGACAACTTTTTTATGGAACTGGTAATAGCCTCTGTCCAAGTGAGTTAGTTGTCCTACTTTTGTTCACTTCTGCAAACCTGTTAAAATCAACATGGCACTCACGCAAGTCATTGAACATCACCTCTGCCTTACAGGCGACCACCGACGATGCAGGAAGATATGTCCACATAATTCTGAATAAACCCATCCGACGCATTTCTTCCAGATGTTGTTGTGATTCTCAAAACAGTTTCAATCATGGTAGGCTACACGCCTTAGCAACCATCCATCAAAGCATGAAATTATTTTTGTCTGTCGGAAAATACTTGCAGGATGAGGAAGAGTTTTTTACATTGACGGCATAACTTGGATAATCCGAACAAATCCGAACTATAACGTCCTCTTATTATAGATACATTCCATCAGTTTCCATAGTAAGGGCTGATGCTCTCCCCAGATAGCATCTTGCTGGTGACCTGCTGCTGTCATAGCTACCTGTAAAGTTCCGCTTCCCGATACGATCTTGCACCATATGACATCGGTTTCGTCGCCAACTTCAGTAATGATTAATGTTTCCATGCACCTGCACCACGGACTGCTTCATTTTGTTTATAAAACAATAAATCTGTTTAAAGGCGCCAGGCTGCATTTTCATCAACGGTCACCATCTGCCGTTGCTGCACCATCATAGTGTTTTGTGTCCTTTCTACATGGAAGTCATATAGATATGAGCTCCATGCCAGTTGGTCATTTTCATGAAATAATCCAATAAATCCTGTAATTTCTGCTCCCATTACTCGTATGCTTTCAAATGATAGAGGTCAATGGTTGGCTTCAGTAATACAATACCGGCGCATGGCGGAAACTTTTAAAATGACCATACGCCAAATGGGGTCTAATACAACAATTGAAGCGCATTTACTCCCACACTACATATTTGTAAAGCGCTTCTTCCTCCAACGGCTGTATGTAGCATCCACCGTAATCCGGTTTTCTTCTTGCTCAAGTCACTGTATTCAATCCACGGAACCGCTGTTATGTAAACACGCTGATACAGAACCCGGAACATTAGTTGATTGTTCCCTGTCGTCGCTAGAATAGTTACTTTTAACAAAAATAAAACAACATTTTAACACGCTAGTTTTCTTGAACCAACTAATAGTTCGAACTGCACTTGTATAATAATTTTTATCCATATTTTCTCTCCAAAACATGACTGTGCCACTATCATCTTATAAATTGCTATTAAACACATCACGTCCCTGTCAACCTTGCATATAGAGACTGAGGAAGAAAAAGAATGAGCAAAAGCCTAATACTGACTAAAGTAAATTAAAATCAGAATTTAAAAGCATTGTCAACATTCACTTTCAATAGTTTTCCCAATTCACCGCTTAAGTAGAAAACAGTGAAATGAAGAAAAAATAAAAATCATATGTACTAGCGTAAAATTAACTGAATCATATCCCCATTATACCAAAAAAAATGAGTGAGAGCAAACTGTCGGACACGAATCTTGCCGATGGCAAAAAACCATTGCAAAAAAAAAGCCGGTGGTACTTTATATGTTCCAACGTTAATTCAGTTATTAAGCACGTTGAAGGCGATTCTGGCTGACGTTCTTAGTCAAATGCTGTTGTGGCACTTCAATAGCACGTTCAACACATATTTTGCTCTTTCCTTTGGCTGATGTCAATATCATAAACACGTTCAGCAGGGGAGTCGCAGCAATGGTGATTACGTTATCAGCAGCGACAATTCCACCATTCGTAATCCGGTGGCGATCTTCACCATCCAATCCGCTTCACTTTGACCTCATCGACAGCCGACAATCATATTTTCATGATGCGGTAAATCCCATTTCTCATCAGGTTTTAGCGGAAACAGAAAAAACGTTGCATGGTGGTCCGAAAACCTGAACCATCGGTGTCACGATTGTACTATCTTGTTTAAATACATAGGTCGCCTCTTAAATCCCATTTTTCGGCACTTTGCTGTCTTCGATGGGGGCCAACTTCAGCAGCACCACAGGAGGGCCTTTCCGAGGATGATCATATTTTCGCTGGTTCCTTAAAGCCGACTGTATCAGCAACTGGTACGCAGAACCTGGTTGCCAGTAGGTGTTTCAGCAACATTAAGTTTTGCGACAGAATTGGAATGAGCACGCCTGTGAAATCTTTTCTTCGATGCAGCAATTCATCCCACTGATTTCATGTATCACCTGCATTCAGCGGCACCCCGATGAACACGTTCCTTCTACTGCTACAGCGCCGTTAACTCTTCTCAAGCAATTCAGAACGTGCGCAGGGCTGGTGGTGGATCAGCACCACTCAAATTAAATCCTAGGTACTGGTTTCGAACAATTGTTTGTAGAATCCCAAGTGGTAAACGCTGTCCTCGCTGGCGCAAGGTCGGTGTAGTCATCAGCTGGCATAGATAAGCTTGGACGGGGTTATAGAACCTTTCTTGATTGGTAATCCATTCTTTGATTGTCATTTCTGTCGCAGTGTTGGTTTGGTAACCAAGCGGCTGGCCATCCGAAGGGCAGATACTTCAGAACCTGCCGCGACAGGCGGAAAGATATTGTCGTGAATAAAGCGCCGACGCTTCAACATCACCGGAAATATTCGGCGTGGTGGAAACGATCGAAACCACTTCGTGCTCAGTGGTTCATTCTGACGACCGAAGATGGCGACTGTTTTCAATAACGCCAATTCTTTCATTTTCAGTAAAGGTCGTTCCGCTACGTTCGTTCTCCAACACTTATTGCGACAGAAATTACACCGTGTTTCTTGACAATGTTGCGGTCAATTCTTGAATCAGGACTGTCTTAACACCGGCACCACCGAAAATCCAGCACCACTTTAGATATACTGGGTGCAAAAGTCAGTACATATTCCTGTTTCGTTCTGATAAGTAGACAACTCATCAAAGGATGCGGAGCTTTTTGTGGATTGGTTGACGTTCTGCATCTTCACCAAAAGACCTCAAGTCAATGGTGTCTCCTAAACATTAAAGACGCGACCAGGTGTTTCTTTCCCAACGAGACGAAATTGGACGACCAGCAGTATCTCTAGGACTTCCTTGCAAGTCAACCCGTCAGTTGATTCTGCCAATGGTCCGAACCACTCCGTCATAAACTCAGAGCTACTTCAAGGACGTTTTTGATTTTTTTTTTCGTCATTTTTATAGACTACAAGTGCATTATTTATCTCAGGTAATTGTCACCGGCTGCCAAACACCCAACATCAACAATGGTCCGATAACCTGAGCAATTTTGCCTGAGCTCGTTCTTTTCTCCCTACTTTATATTTTATTTTCTGTGACACTATGCTAGTGCGCACGCGCCACAATTTCAGTAATTTCTTGCGTGATAAGCTGCTTGTCTAGCACGATTATGCCTGAATAGTCCAATCATTGATATTAACTTTTTCGCGTTATCATCTGTTGCTGTCTGCATCGCGGTCATTCCTGCCGCATTTCTGCTGTTTTCATCAGCAATTTGCCCCAAATGTACTTTCTGGCAAACTGAGCGTAAACTGATCCAAAATAGCATCTCGGCTGGTTATTCCAAATTCAAACATGATCTTCGTCACTTCGACTGGATCCGTCCACGAGGTGGGCGTTGTTCCCAACGCTTGCGCATTTGGCTGGTCAGGCTTCAGCCCGGCGTGATGATTATAACAGGTGCCGCCACAATTCGTCAAATAATTCGTTTGATACGTACTAACCAAAACATTTAATGATTTTGAACTTCATCAAAACTTGGTTGATCCTTTAAACCGTAGTTCATAAATTGGTTGAAATACCGCGCACGAAAAGTCAGTAGCTACCCGATTGATGAAATCCCCATCTTATCCATATTGATGCAAAAAAGTTCCATCATGGATTTGAATATGAATTAAGCATTATAACCACCCTGTTATTACGCAGTCGATGTAATAACGATATGGGCTGTTTTTTTTTCACCGGACGACTATTCTAACATAGAAAAGATTGAGTATTTGGAATTTTCATGCCCTTAAACGTCTATCCAATAACTTTCTGACAAAGCATAATTTGGAATATTATGCTTCTTGACTTTCTAAACAACAGCAATTCTGTTTATAGCATGATTTATTTGGTGTTTTGTGGATGCAATTTTTATTTTTGTATTTAATAGAGCACCATCGGCACCTCTATTCTTACTTGAAACTAGACTGATTGATAAATTCAGTAATTGCAGCATCTAAGACTGCTTCCTCAGGAAGGTCTTTTTGTTTTATACGAATGATGATTTCATAGGGTCTTCATGATGAGCATCAAAGTAATCAAACAGTTCTGCTTGAAAACGAAGATATCATCAACCAGTACATATCAAAACCATGTGTCAGGCGTGCCAAAATAACGACATTTTTCAACTATTAATGGTTCATGAACAGGTTGTTTCAGACTCTGGAAATCCGACAATGCACGATTCATTCCTTGCATTACCGCATCAATCACTACCAGGCATTGGTACTTCCAGTTCACGATGACGGGTCAATACGCAAGTTCAACGGCGCTATGTCGCTTTGCATCAACGCGAACCACCTACACGTGATACAGATGAACGGCATCAATAGCAGGATCAATTTTACCAAGGTAAAGACTGTCAACCACAAGGTTGACCGTCTGTGGTAAATTACGGTGGTTGCGATAAGCGGAGATACGCATCTCTAACAGCACGTTCAATAAAACGGCGTAGCGCATAATAGAACCACCACCTAATTCATCGAAACTTTGGCAGAACGTTTCAAAAGACGGCTATGAAGATAGAATACGTCGTCTCTGGGAAAGGCTTCACGACCTGGTGGACGACGAAGCAAGTGACTGATTCCACGATAAACCAACCGCTTGTTTTGGTAAATCATCTTAGACAATTAAAACGTGTTTGCCACTATGCATAAATTCTCTGCTGTTGCTACACCTGCATGGGTCTTCAAAACCTGTAACAATGGTAGAGGTTGAAAGCCGACGCTGCTGACAACGATTGTAGTAATCAGCGCTCCATACGGCGAAGTGTTTCTGCGCATTACGAACCGTTGATTCTTTCTGACCAATGGCAGATACCGTCATATCTTGTCCTTTTGGTTCAAAATCGCATCGATGCTAATACTTGTTTTTACCGGTGACGGTCTCCGATAATCAATTCCCGTTGCTGATGATTTAAAGCATCGATCGGCTGGTTACTGTTTGACCGGTTCGATACAGGTGCCGCGCTCCGGGCAGGTGTTTCAACTGGTAACGTTTATCTGTCTAATCGCCAGGTCCATCAACGGACGACCAAGCGGATCGCTGTCCCGACCAGTCAAGCATCTCCGACAGGCACTTCGCCAGTTTTTTACCAATTCGGCAGATGGTATCCCTTTATGATATCTGTGAAATCCACCTAAAATAATAATCCTACATCTGTTGATTCGGTTTGTGCCGTACCATGTGAGCCATTTTCAAATCGGCAACTCACCACTCGTGCGTGTCAGACCAGGCACAGGTCCATCATAATATATGTGACGACACCCTGTTTCCTGTGACGTCAAAATTTGTGGAAATTTTCAATTTATTTGTAAATCCAGCTTTCGTTTCTTGCAAATTAATCTGCCAAAATTCACTACTTTCTTCAAATTTTTCTTTTTACAATGTTTTATATTGACGTTTAATACTTGCATGGTGTATCTTGTGTGCTGTGATGATAGAAGCCGCAATGAGGCTTGCGTCAGTTAACTAACAAGAACCTGCAGTGGTACAACTCAATAATCCAAGGAATAATTTTAAATTTTGCTCCTCGATAAACCTTGAACTGGTTGATTGTCTTCATTCATTACTAATCTTTCAAGCTGTTGAGGCTGCAAAATATCTGTAAAAAGATCTTCTGATTATGAATAATAACTTCAATGAGGTATTAATCAAGGATGAATCAGATCCTTATGAAAGTAACGAAAACTACTTTTTCTGCCTCTTAACACCAATATGTGACAAAAAAAGAAAACGTACATCGTTATTATTAAAATACTCTTTGGTTGTTGAAGTTTTCAGCTTATCTTTGCTGACCTTTCAATCTGAGAGTTGGACAAAGGTAATAGTATATTTTCGGTACGCTATCACTGTCATTAAGCATCTCTAAACTTGTCAATATAGCGGTCAATGAACTCTTTGTGAGCTTCTTGATCAATTTTGACCTAAAAATTTTGCTATGAATTTACCAATCCGATAAACCTGCACGTGATACTATTCATAGCTTCTGCTTTGGTTTGAGCAGTTTGCCAGTTAGCCTTTTCTTCAAAACGTCCAGCTTCATCAGCTGCATCTGCAAATTCTGTTTTCTGATTTCCTTGGCATTTTCAATAGTATTGTCATGCCCGGCGACTACCTGCTAATTCTGTTTCTGCAGGCCGTCTTCACTTTTGACAAAACCAGATTCTGCGCCATCAATATCATCCGAAATCTTTTGGCACGTTGCTCAAGAAGATAACATAATATTGTCGAGAACTGCAAATTTCTTAATTAAACATGATTAACAGAAGAAATGAGCCTGCTACAAGATAAAATCTAATAAGACACTAAGTAATATTCATCTCTTTTTCTCCTTCTATTCCTCACCATTAATTTATACCTAGATACATAGATGTCAACGCATGCGTACGCAAGCACAGATACGGCGAAATAAGTTGAGCTGTCCAAAACCAATTCCAAAGATAAATGCTAATGGATACCAAGCAGCAGCTTGTTAGCGGCCAAAGTTCTTCTTCGTAGACCGACTTCCTGCATAGATGTACCATAGATCCGCAAAGCCAAAACAAAATTGGTGAATTCTTTAGTATTCATTGGAGTCATTCCAACAGGTGTCTAAAGCTTGAGATACTTTTCTACCCGTCCGTCAACACAATGCTTGACAAATCAGGTAATCAAGATAAAGTCTAGATTCAAATGCAAGATTAGCTGTTGGAGACGTCCTGATTATATCCCTTAGCGATTGTCTGCACTTTTTTACCATGTTAGGGTTGTTGCTCTACAACAAGGAATAAGGAAAAGATAAGCGAGGCAAGTGTATACTTATCGCCAATATTGCCTTTGTAAAATGACAAATCTAGAGGTATTCCTAAGACGTTTGCTTACCAGAAGCTGGCGTCGTTTTCCATTAGCCCAATAGTTAAAGCTAAAATCATTAAGTGATTACTGCAGTTAGAAGAGACATAGCAGTAGGGAGTCAAATCAGTCACAGGACTAAAGTGATGGTTGGATTACACTTTCTTCAACGAACTCCACCCCTTTTCGGGTAACTTTACTATTGTTTAATGATGAATGGCATGTCGCAAAATTGTTACAGAAAATTACGCTTCCGATAAACAATCCCATGATCGTGTTCTCCAACCGGCCAATGATTTCAGCTGGCGTGATGCGGTTAAATGAATTTGCCATTAAAACCAGCAGCGGTGACTTGCGTAAGACATAATCAATCTTAAATTCGCAATGAATTCTCCTTTGTAACACAAAATTTGCCGCAGATTTAATCCTAAAATTCTTTTGTCAAATGTTTTGTCTTTGAAACGTTTTACAGTTCTTTCAATTTCAAGTAGGCTATCCTGCAACGGCTAACGAACACCCAAGTGTTAATGCGAGCAGACAGTCCTATCAGTTTGTTGATGTAACTTCTTCAATTATCGAATTTCCCTATATATATGCTATAGGCAATCTTTATCGATTAAATATGAATAAAAGCTTCCTGGTCACTTGCACCAACAAAGGCTGGATAAGTCCCAGCCCTAAACATGCTTTGGTTCAAATTTCTTTGGCATGTGCAACAATCGTATCATCTGAGCAAATTTATCAGATGTTGCGATATAATAAAATATGCGCCCATTTTTTCTTTGTCTTGATAAGTTGATCAATCTTTCTTGAGCCCTTCGTACAGAGAAACAAAATCTTCAAAATATTCGTCATTGTGTGTAATCGCTTCATAAATCTCAGAACATTCATTCGGACGACAGATGGTTCATCCACAAAACTATCCACACGGCGAACCACAGGATTGCTCTCGCTATCAGGTCATTCAGATGTGCGGAAGCCTCCTTAAAGCAAGCGGTTGCTCGACACATCTGGCAGGAATGATAGTTCGGTAAACTAACACGATATTTCAGGCTGTTTGGACTGCTGGCTTTCATCATTGTTTTACTGAAGTTGCCACTTCGTTGATCAGTTTGATAACAGGTTGGCAAAATGATAACCAAAGCGCACTGCCTTGGCGCAAAATGAAGACACGATGGCGCCATATCTTTTGTGGGTTGTCTTGAAGTCTGGCTGGTTTTGGGGCGTATGGAGCAAATTGAGCAATTGACGTATAAGCGTAGGCCGTTTCACTTGTGCATCAAAAATGGCTTCCGTTGACACTTCCACTCCTCAGATTCTTTGATGAGAAAACTACTAAAGCAACATATCGGCCCTTGTGACATTATAAATTCCTCAAAACTTGCCGATCCTCTTTGTGTCTAAGTCTGCGAGTTCATGAATATCAATCCGCCAGCCGTTGCCAATCAAGCGGTCAATTTCGTTGACAATGGTTCATCTGCAATTTATGACCAGCGACGTTGGAATGATGCCGTTGTTTTATTATTGGACACCGATGCGTAAGCATAAAATCACGCAACGTATCTCTTTGAGCAACTCAGCCAGCGAAGTTTTGCCACTCCATTGATGATATCCTGCCAATAATTGCGAGAGATACGCCATGTGAACGTATCTTGACAATCCGGTATTTTCAATCACGCGGATCAATACCGCGTGTAGCCATATCAAAACATAGCGATTGTCAATTTCCGAAATGATTTGAGTAAGCAGGAAAGAACATTTTTAAGGTTCACATTGTTTAGCTTCCCGAAGATGAACTGTGATTGGTATAACTGTCGTCTTTGCCATTACATTTCCAATCTGCCCATTCAAGATACCGCAGTCTCAAGTAAAAGCCACATAAACTCTGCTGGTGCAACCGCTTTGGGTGGAGTATCGTTGATGTGTTCGATACCTTTTCATGAATTGCTCTAAAGTGGTATTGTTTCCGATAGGATAATAGTCTGTAAGCCAACGCAGTCGGCAAGTATTCTTGATCAGCGCGGTTCTTTCGCCCCGTAACTTGAATCATCTGGATACAAAATAGCCGTAATATCTTACTTGCAGCGTGCTTGTCATTGGATATTCTGGCCTCCCCAAATTTCAACATCATAAACAGAGATTGTTGACAGTATCATTTTCAAAACCAGTTTAGTAGCGTCATGAGCCACCACGAAAGGTTGTAATTTTCATAAACAGGGACGATCCGACGCTGTGACCCGGCGAAGATAGACATTCCCAAAATTTTACGGCATCTGGCATCGTGGCTTTCCGCGTTTCCCAGACGTTTCCTGAACACCAAACCAATCATCGAGCAACTCGGCAGTAACCGTCCTGATTTTTGTTGAAGTCCGTAACGATGGCGGTTCCATTACCAAATCCCGGATAGCCCTGTGGTTTAGTGAATCGCAAAAACTGCTGCAAAGTTGACCGGACCGCCATTTCCTAACTTCATATCGTGCTCAGCCTGTTTGACAGCCATAAAATCAACACCTAATTCATCAAAACGCTAGCGGCAACATCGAGATTAGGAATTTAGTAATTGGTTTCCAGCATTCTTGAGCAGGGGAATTCAATCGAAAATATTAACAATTTTTTGTATCTTCTACTAGTTTGTTTCGTCGTTTCCAGCGCCGGGAATTGATGTATTTGCGAATCATTGCGTGCTAAAGGTTGACCAGCTGTCGGGTAGCATCTTCTACCTTAGTGCTGTTCTTCTGTGTAAAATATCTTTAAATCGCGAAAACTGTTCTTTATTGATTCCATTTCTGAATATGACTCCTTCTATGAATAAAGTTGGTACAAATGGCTATAGAGGCTGACCAGCAGTGTCCCATGAGAAATCACGCTCCCATGGCTGCTTTTGGAAACCGCCATGCTGCTGTCGTTATGATGGGGCAATATATCAAACGTCATTTCAAGCCAGTAGCCTGAGAAATTGTCCAGCTAAATCCAGTTCCTGTTCGCTGTGGGCGTGCTCCTACGTTCAGACGGGTATCCTGCATTTCAACTTCCTGTGCGGAAATTACAAGGTTCCATAACTTGCATAGTATCATTTGGGATAATCCACATAGCTCAAAACGACTTAACGTCGCAAACATATCACAAGCTGCATAAATTTCTTGCGCTTAATTTCACATCAAGTGATGTTGGCAGATAATTTTTCTGGATAAGCAGCAAACCAAGCCGGATTGCTCAAAGACGGTCTCCACTGTACTAGACGTTGTACATCGTCTGCAATAGGGTGTTGCAGCGTCCACAGCAAATCAAAGCCTTTTTGCCAGGATGAAGCAGAACCACCAATTCCTACCAGGCATATCGTCCTCCCGCACCAAGCAAACCAACTTTTCCTTGGCGCTTGTTGTAACACCAGATAAGTCACTTCTTATTAAAATGTGCTCAGCAAATTGTCCGTTTCTGGTTTCATAAATATCTGCATCGATTCATTAATGACACTGATGCTGCAATTCCATTCATGGGTGATCCAAACCACGGCCAAATTCTGGGTCTTGATTTCATGCACATAACGGTAGTACGGTTGTCGCCGATCCTGCGCCACCGTCCTGCTTTCATCCAATTCAAAGCGGATTGTTCAACATGGTGCCGTCTGCATAACGCTCGTAGCCTATAAACGATCTGAAACATGCCATCAGAAAGTGCCTTGATTTCTAAATTGAATGGTTAACACGATTCGAATACCGCGTGGCTTGAATCAATGGTATTTTCTTTCACCAAAACGGAATCCTCAGCATGTGATAATCGTACACGCCAGAGAACATCTGGAATAAATCCGCTTCTCATTAACTCAACAGCTGCGCCATTTGGAAATAGGCAAAACGTTCATGAAGTGTCAAATCACCATAAACATGCCCACGGAAGAAATAGTATTGATTGTATATAAAGTGAAGTCACACCATTTAAAACGGTACGTTTCCGCCTACATATTGACACGCCAGCCAGCCTTTACTTCAAATGGAACAAGTGCTCTTCATTTGATGCGCCAAACACATACCATATCATGAGTATGGAAGAATGACATACTTCATGACCTGCGCTGCAAAGTTGGGGAGGCATAATGACATCTCCCCATCCTATATTTAGAAAAATTGCCCTTCTGCTGCTACAAATAAATTTCATGAATTCTATCCTCTGTTACTTTTCACCTTTTTTAATGACAACTGGACATCAGCATATGATGGTGCATTCTCAGCAACCCTCTTTCCCTTATCTAAAATAGCATTTTCTGTAGCGTTTCACCAATAAAGGACGTAGGAAGAGAATGCTGCTGTACTTCCTTTGTTAACGGGCATTACGAAGCAAGATCAGTACTTCTCCTTCCACGATACTACCAGAAGCGAATTGAGAATTTGAACAAGACCGACTGCGCATAATAAGTTGGCTCGTTTTACTGGTATAAATCTTTTTGGTTGGAAAAGTACAGGAATTTTGCGGGTCAACATATCAATAACAGCATTGAAGTACGAAGTAACTGAGAATGAATATTGCTAAATAACGTATTCATAAACAAACACTTTTCCTGGTAACTAAATCCGTAAAACCTTGTAATTACGAGGAAATTCTTTTTGCTTCTGTTTCTTTTCAATCAGCCAGGTATATCTGTAAAGATATCCGTTGACATGTTTAAATCCACAGTCTTTGTCATCAAAAAGATAGTGATTTTCATAGTCTATTTCATCAATTCCAAAACAGCATTGACTTCGAAATTTCTTCTTTAGTGTTTTATAGACAACTGTGATCAGTTGATCAGTTGGCACCATGTAAGTGAAGACTTGGTTAAGTCGATGTTCACCAAAACATACAGTTCAATGCTACCGTGATCTGCCCGAACGTTTCGTGGAGTCAATAATTGCTCGTAGTATTCTTTGCAACAGTGGGAACTTTCCGCGTATTATAAATACCAAGATAGTAGTGACTCAAAGGTAGGCGGCCCCATTCACGTCCAAGAACGGATATGGTCCCAAAGACAGAACTAATAGCCATATCTTGTTGAAAATGCAAAGACGCTCCGGAATCCTGCATTTGCTAAGCTGGATAATGGAAAGTCAATCAACCGATATTTCCACCAAAAAGCAAGCTAGCAGCTGGACGATGACTTGTCCAAAGTAGACGTATCATGAAAATCAACTACCATTTCCTAAAATTGCTGAGATATTTATCAATCTTCATCTGATGGGTACTTCCCTTTTCATTGCGTCCAACAACGTATACGTCTGTTCATCAGATTTCACACCATCGAAATGATAGCTCCGCTACTTGACCTTAGCACGTTTAGTTTTGCACCTTGACCAATGATAAGCACCACTCATGATCACAGATGTTCTGCAACTTCGTCTTTACGCATGAGCTGCGTAGAAAGAATCGATGTTTAACTGTTCGTCTGCAAACAACCGTCCACAGCAGAATCTTCTAAGGCATTTTCTCAAGGTTTGGTGGGAAATTCAGTCCCGTGGATCAGGAATTTTCAAATGACGATCTCGGCTATCACAACGTTGTTGGATCAATATATTCCATGGCTACAAAGTGATTCAATCGTTTCAACTCTTTCAATATCCTTAAATTCGCAGCATAGACACTTTCGCCAGTTCAAGATATTTGAATAATAACATTTCTTGCAGAAGTCAGACATATCCATTGCTCTTTTCAGCAGCGACAAGCATGTGCGCGTTTCCAGTCAAGATATAGAATTCCATAGAAGCTTTTGTAGACTTAGGACTGGCCGGTTTTGCAAATTCGACGACAATGGGTGTGTCTGTATTCATGATACCAAAACATTTGCTTCTTTCGGAAGGTTTGTGGAACAGCTGCTGTCAGGCTGGCGTTGGTATCTTTATGAGACTGAAGCATATCGCTTCATAGTCCACATTTGTAAATATGGTCCTCCAGACAAGATTAAAACATATTCAAGTTGATAAATTATCAGCGCGGTGTGTTTTGATAAATCGCGCGGCCTCATTCGCACAAACCAACAGTTTCCTTCCACTTGCTGCGTGGGCTGAGATAGATGCCTGTATTAATGCCGTCAAGTCCCTAACTTCATGACCGTTTCCCAGCCCGCGACTATTCAGCTGTGTGGTTGATATTGATCGTAACGCGGCTGTGCTAGATCCGCAATTCGCACATTGGACAAAAGCCAAGTCAATGAACACAGTAACGATCACAAATTGTACTGCTGGTTTGTAATGTGATGAGTTTTCCAAGACGCGTTTCCTTGCCACAACCGAAATCAAAACAACATTTCATTCTTCATTTGACCTCTGCTTTGGTTTTTACTTGTTTGCTGATTTACGACGTTTAATCTTCCGTCTACTTTTGCCCTAATGCTGTAGAAAGTAAGAGGTCAGCGTCGAGGACAATCCTTCCCAAACCTTCGCAGGGCTGAACCGTTTGATTGTGCTCTTTCCACACCTCCCCATTCTTCTAATTCCAATGATAAATTTCTTATATATGGCTGCTACAGATTTAATGGTAAAATCTTTGCGCTCTACCAGACCATATTCAGGCTGGCTAACACCTCTTCTGTCATTTTTTTCAAGATAAAGGCTTTGCCCCGATCTGTCTGGTAACTTCCACGTCAATAATCTCATGTCGGCTCAGTCTTCCATAAAACGATTTTCTTATAAAGCCAGTTGAGCTGAAGTGCGTCTGCCTGCATCTTGGCATTCATAATCATAAATCCGCCATTCAGGTCTTCAACAATCTAAGTGTCCCCATTCATACCCTGAAAAGCTTCTTCCACAGGTGACATTTGATATGTATAGAATTTCTGGACAGTGATTTCCAGTTGGCAGTTCCCCATCTTATCATGAATCTTCTTGCCATGTGCCACTTCATCGCTGGAGAACGGCGGTGAAATTTGCACCGAAGAGGACCGCGTGAACAAAGTTACCGTTAAAAGACTCATGCCCGCGGTAAGTGGGTCATCGGCGGCGCAGAATCATTCATCAGCCATGTTTCCTTGTAGTCCGACCGGATGCATTTCTGCCCATGCCCAATCTTTGTATCCTCGTGCTTTCCTCCCTCATCGCAGCATCTAGGATAGAGCCAGTTTCGATAACCGTGTTTCGAAGCGTTGGAAGGAAGTAATAGCCCTCTGTGCTGCGATTGCCTACATCGTCAATATTGGTTGCCCATGGACCGCTGCCCACCAGCTGATGGAGCATGTTGCGGCAGCGTCCACACGGATTCCGTCTAGTGACAGAGTCAATCCAAAACTTGATACTAGAAATCCAGAAAAGACTACGCCATCATCTTTTCCTAAGAAGATACAGCGTGGGAGGCGCTAGCCAGTGATGTGCTGCACGGCTCGCGATCTTTGATACTCAAAATGTGAGGCGCACCGTCATAATGCCATAAGCATCATCGATTGATAGTGAAATGTCACCGCAGCCCAGTCTGGCAATCATAACTCGATATTATTGATATGACGTTCTTCAACAATCACGGGAATTCTTCTGGCGCACCGTAGGAAGCATGTTCAAGAGCAAGCACCTATCAACTGATGGCCCCAACTCGAACTCCAAGCGGATGCGCATGCAGAGGCGTGAGATTCCACATGTAATTCCATTTTGACAAGAATACGGAGATGAGTTCGTCTTTTGAGTGGCAGCAAATGAATACATGGTGTTCCACCTTCGATCATCCAAGATCCTCAGCATGAGCTTCATTTGCAAATATTCACCGGTCTCAGGTGAAAATCCCCAACGTTTTCTGCGTGAGCCAACCACGAGACTGTCTTTCCATTTCTTTTCAGGGGTATGTCCGAACCTAACAGCGTGTCCAGGGCGCTGTTTCAAAATAAACTGCCAGTGATCACTCAGCTGCTCGCATAACTGCGTTTGATGTTGTGCGTGTAACAAATGTCTCCTCCTTATGGTAAATCCGCAAACACTTCGCCCGCCACCCTTCACTGCAAACGTGCACAGATTTGATTTTTCATACCAGTCGGTAAAGTCTCCAGTCGATGCACACACTCTCGAGCTATCTCGTGCCCATGCACGAAAATGTGTAAGCCACTTTGCCCATCGACTTCATCTTGCTAAAGCTCAGAGAGTTCTGCAACAGTGCCGGTAAATTTGTACCACCGTGGCAAAGTTCTCAATCCTTCGTCTATCCAGGCACTTTCACCTGCCTCGATTTTGTAAGCGTTTTCTACGATTCATTTACTATTTTTCCTAACTCTTTTCAAGTAAAGTTTCCATTATTATTACAAAATTCTCAAAACTGAACAGTTTCCTAACAACAATGCCTACTCATTAGCAAACCATAGCTAGATCGTTTGCTAAAATTTTACTGAAACTTTTCATTCTATTCCTACTAAATAGTCGATAAAAGAGTACGCTTTTGCGTAAAAGAAATTTTCACAGGTCCTAGGGACAGCTTTTACAAAAGGCCGCACAAAAGCCGCCTTTTGATTTAGTTTGAGTAAAGTCAGGAGTGCAACAACAGGATAGACTGGCAACATCAATCCTCCATCGTCTGGATTTTACGCACTAGCGTTTCACCGTATGCAAGATTTACCAATAACTCCTAAAACCAGCCATTTGTAGAACTATTTTTACAACAGTATTCGGAAATAGAGGATTCTATTTTTGTAGAATGGGGCATTCATCAGCCCAATGCTCTCTAAAAATCTTATCTAGTCTACTTTTTACTGCTGAAGTTGAACTCCGCCCAGCAGCACTGGGTGTATTTTCTATTTTTCAATACCAGACAGAACGACGAAAGAGCATAGCGTAAACTGACTAATTGTGCCTGGAAGTACGCTCCACTAATTCACTTGATTGTATACATTGATCTGTCTTATGAGTCAAAGAGAGACGATACGGTTCCAGGCAACAGTAAATAACAGGAGGCCCAAACCGTCCGCACACTATCGCATCCTCGTCCGACTCGGCTTGATTCCTTGCTTTAACATAGCATGGAGCTTCACGACAGTCCGATTATCCGCCTGCTGTAAGCAGTGTTGATCAAGCCTTCACGACGTCTCGTTAAAGAAACCAGCTATCAACGCAAATCAATGCTTCTTTTGACCGTTTTCTTCTGCCTGCACTCTGAGCTCAATGTTTCCTTTAAGAAGAAATAGCTTCAATGTAGAAACATGATTGATTTAGCCAGAACACGCTGCATCAATGTCATGGTGACAGCACTGCAATGTATGCGCCTCCACAGGACTTTTTAAAGCAAAAGTCAGGTAGTCTCAAAAGAAGTTTTTCCAAATAAAATCTGGAGTCTCCATACTTTCAACGCCGTCTGGTATTCATGGCCAGTCTCATAATTTCTTGGTTGGCTCGTGGTCCGGGCTGCTTGGCAAATGGGATGGCTGCTCCGATACTGAGCATTTGTAGCATGTCTACATTTTCCAAAAGTACAAAGCACTCAAGGAATATCTCACGCAGATTGTGCGCTGGAAGCGTTCTCCTCCACAGTCGGTTCAACTTTAGCTTTTAGTTGACCTATTTTGCTACCACTTTGTGGAAACTCCTTCACTCAGTCACAAATCAGTGTTGAAAAGTGTGCTAAAGTCGTCATTCTCCAAAGACCGTTTGCACGAGAAGCCCAAATCGCCCTTGACTTGTCATAGTTTGCCTAATGGAAGAGGCTGCTGAAATCGACCATTTTCAGAGACAGGGAAGGTCTTTTCTCCAGCTTTTCTTGACATGACCTTTGCCACCAGATAAAAGCTCTGCCCGCGTCATAGCAACGCAGCGACAGACGATTTGCATTGCTCAGGAAATACTTTCTTGCCAAAATGAATCTCACGCCTCATTTGCTCACAGCGAGAGTATCGATACGTACAGCGAACATGATTAGGCGCCAACATCATCGTTGCGTCACTACCGACTACGTCCGCGACGCGCGCGATGCCGACGCAGCTGACGACTGAGAACTCAAAGCAGAAACTAACTATCATCTCACGATTGAAGAGCTTTATCCGTGTTAACGAAACACTGTTTAAATTTCGAAAACGCTGCTCTGTAGACAACTGGGTCATCCAGCGTGGACTGCACGTAGCTTCGAGACCGCAAACGACGACACTTCGCTGCAAAGTCGTTCTGTGATTTCCAAGATTTTGTCAATCATCCGATAAAACGCGACAATAGACCTTTCAAAACCTCTCCATCATTTTTCGTAGTCATTTGCTCGCAAAAGTACAGAGCGTGAGAGACTTTAAGCTTGACGCCCCTGCACGCCATTTGGTAGCCCCTCACCATGAGTCATCACTAAAGGCGGTCTTGACGATAGATTTTCCAGCAAATCGCCATAGAGCTAACTTTATTTTTGCATCCCTCGCCAATCCATAGCAGTATTTCTGGAAACTGCTGGATTTTCTTGCGAGGAGGTGTGGTGGGTTCGCGACGACCGTGTCCACTCAAAGCGTTTTCAACTTCTCATCGAAGATTTTCCTGATAATAGACAACGTGATTGGCTTCCAGTCACTGCAAGGTAGAGCACAGCCAGCTAACGCATCCTCGTAAAGCAGGTGAACATTGGTGACTTTAGACAGTCACCATAAGCATAATCACTGAGCGAGTTGTTGATATCGTGGCCGCAGAGTATCTGCACAACAACTGCCGCCTTTCTAGCAGACTTTACGAAAGGTGGTTGGTCCTCGCCACCGTCGGAAACGACTGGCGATGCGTATTTGGCAAAGCTCAGATAAAATCACATCGTTGCGCGTCCGCGAAGCCAGCATAACGATAGCTCGCTATCTTCAGCCGCATTTTCTCCTCATTGCACGGACGGACAATCTCGCGTGATGACCAGCGCTACTTCTCCTGCGAGAACAAGAAGAAACATCCTTGTTCATTCTCCTCCTCTATTATCTGTCTCCAGACTGCTCCGTCATAAAATGAGAAACTCCGTCTGATATTGTGGATTTGGCTCTTTCTTATCAGGATTTCCGGCTACCAGATAATGCGTTTCTGTTGTAATCGAATTTCTCCACTTCCTCATCCATGAGACGTGTTGAAACGTCATTCAGAGTTTGGCAAGACTTCCACGCGACCGCGGAAATTCTCTGCTCAAAACAATCAATCTCCTTGCTGGCTATCGTCTCTGATACGCTTTTGAACTTATCGTTAAAATCGCAGACGCTCAATGACGAAAACGGTAAATAGACTGTCAATATCCCCCACCATAAAGCTAGATTATGTCCATTTGATAACAGTTCGCATACGCGCTCCCGCGTATGGTTGGCGGTTATCCTGATACTCGTCCACCATGACTTCTTATGATATTTATTTGTCCGATAAAAAGTGGCGCACATCAGGAAAGTGTTTCTAAAATCTGAACCGCAAAATGACTGACGCCTGCAAACTCAAACGCGATTTCTTTTGCCGGTGTCAGATAGCTTGTCAGCAAACGCTTTCATAAACCGCCAGTAAAGACAAGCAAGATTTCCTATGCTTCCCGCGATAAGTCCACTTTGAGTCAAAGCGATAAAATTGATCTGCCAAAGTCTCGTAAAACTTGAATCTTTTTCCTTTTGCGCTTTTCGTTATAGGCGTGATGATTTCTTTTACTCTTCTTTTCGTCCGCTTGCTTTGATACAAAGGCTTTACTTAGGCTGTGCGCGAAATCCTCTACTAATTCTATCAGCGCGCCAGAGATAAAGCTCCTCAGGAAGGACCGTCCTGTAAAGCCCACTTGAACAATCAAAGCATCGCTCTGCACGTTCTCAAAGATATTTCTGTTGAGATTTCTGTGGCTTCAGTCGCACAAATGATAATGGATCTTCTCAGTCATAAAGACTGCTTTAGACGCCAGCTAAAGTGCGGCTTTCTTCGTGAAATCACGCTCATGGCCTTTCAAAAAGTCTTTTCTCCAATCCATGCGGCTGGACTACTGCGTGGATTGCAGCATAAACCTTATAAACTCGCTTCCGAAAAGCCGCACCGTCTTTTCTTTGACCGGTAAAGTTTTGACCAATTTACCCAAATAAAGCAGCCTGATCAGATTGAGTAGAATTCTTCAAAAACTTGCTCAAAAACTTTCGTACAGCAATAACTCGCTCACTCGCGTGCGAAAATGCGGATTTAACTGTTAATTCTAGGAGATAACCATTGATATATTGACGAGGACTCTTTTTGAGTGCAGAGGTCCATAAGTTACCAATGCTGCGGCATCAGAATATCAGCCAATTGCTGCGCCACAGTGCTGTTTGAGCTCCATCGCCTGCTGCGCTTCAGCCTTGGGATAACTCCTTTCTCCAACGTGCTTTTAGCTTCACTTCTGCGGCTTTAACGGTAAAAGGTCGAAATGAAGAACTGGTCAATGGAACTCCTCGCAGAATTTGGTCAATAATCCGTTGCACCATAACAAAGGTTTTTCCTGATCTGCAGAAGCAGACACAGGATATTTTGGACCAGAGGAGTAAATGGCTTCGATTTGCTCTTTGTGTACGTTTTGAGCTTTTGTTAGACTGGGCTTCTTGGTCCCAGCAGTATGATTTCTTCCTGACTCAAAATGGAATCTGTCTCATTTTCTAGCTCCTCCTTCATCTTTTCTATCCATGCTTTGACGCCTTTTTCACCTGTCGGTGACGACTATCTAACTTAACCAAATGGCGGGCGCTAGGAGAGATGACATTGCTTCAAAACCGTAATGGACATGTACTGCTCCACAAAGGTCCAATACTTTCCGCCATCTCGTATAGGGGATTGATGTAAAATGTCCCTGCCAAAGATCTGCTCAGCAGCATCGGCGATACAAGATGCATTATAAGCCAACAATGTTCCAGCTCCTCTTGACTCAACAGATTCGCTACTTTTATCATATCAAACCATTCAGCTGACGAGCCCGCTCCCACAAGAACAGATCTTGTATTTAGGTTCTTCATTGCTTCTTTTGACGCGTCGCCCTGCGACTCGTCTTAGCTCGAGCGCAATGTGGATTGGTCATCTGCAGATACATAGCACCAAAAGCATGCGCTTCATCATTCATCCACGACTTTTGTTTCAAAGCTGCTAGATAGGTAGGGTAATTGAGAATTTAGCCATTGAAAAATTTCCTGAAAATCAAAAATTGCTGTCGCTTGATTTATAGTCAATCAACGTTTCTAGACTGCCATCTATCTTCAAACGGTCAATCCGATCAACTTCCCTCGAATTTGAAGGTTGCGTCCGTCTGACAAGGTTAGAACATTTGTTTCTTCTTGACCGAAAACAGCTTCTTCTTGAATGGTTTCTACTCAAATCATTTCTTTTTCTAGAACACGCCCTGTCGCACGCGCGGTGTCCAGCAAAACTCGTGAGCAAACAAGGTTTCTGCATTTTCTGTATAAAGAGCTTCAAATTCCGCTTCCTGACTCTCGCTTCTTGAATGGCTTTTTCTAGGCGATGATCAAATGGCTCACTAGACTGCTCTTGCATGACTTTTTCGAAACACACGATGGTGAAATTTCATGACTGCGCATTCGGATGAATCGTCAGTTTTCCTTCCGCAGAGCCACAGATATTTCAAAAATACGTATATTGATTGCGGTAGACTCTGTCAAGCTGAAGTCGACAGTAGAAATGCCGATGAGGCGGATAAAGAGCTTGGTAGTCGTCTGCGCTTGACAAGGTTTCTCGTTTCGCAGCTTTGACGTTACATTAGGAATCGAAATACTCGCCTTTCCAATTTTTGCGCAAAACCCCGTATGTGCGACTGACCGTAAGCTCTGTTCTCTTCTCCGTCAAAAGCGCCTCGATCGATCATCCCTCGATTCCAACTCAATAACCCTCGCCAACAGAGGCTCGATAAGTTCCACTATCATCCCGCTGTTGCTGCGGACGCTTCACTTTCAATCGGCAGTCCAATTGGTTGTTCATGCAATTCTAACAAATATGGCAGAAATGTTGTTCTCTATTTCATTGGACAATCTGAGGAGTAGAAAGCACCAATCTATCCGTCGCAGTATCTCAGAAGTGATAAGACCACAAAACTGATCTGGAGATTTTTCCTGAGCAACAATCAGTAACTCGAATGCTCAGTCGTTCATTTAATCGTAATCGGTCTTCATTCGACAAGAGGCTCTTTGTTTTTGCACAATTTTTGGAAAATAGTCTGGGTCAAAACCAACAGCATAGACAAAACGGGACTCTGACAAGGGGCTCAATCAAATCATAAGATTGAACGGTCACAACGTCCACCGTTGCTGGAATAGTCCGATAATTGGATAACAGCATTCCTGACTGCACCAGAGTCAGAAAAATCATCTCAGCTTGACCTTGTCTAGCTGAAAAAACACTCACAAAGTGTTCCAAGACATGGCAGAAAAAGCTTTTCCAGACTTCTTCTTTCGTCTTTCTTGGTCTAGCATGGTTCGTAGAATCTACCAAAACAGCAATTTGAGAAAGAGAAGTTGTCGTTAAAAATTGATGAGTGGAAGCAAACCTCATCAGCACGATTTGGATCAGATGAAAAACTCTAACAAAGCGGAGATCACTATTCTTTCCTTAAACGATTGATTTGAACCAAATCAAACTTGACGTTGATTGTGAGGAAACTTTGGGCAAATTTGTTGACCCCTTTACATCTGCAAACGGATATTGCTCAAACAAGTCTAACTCTTCTTGCTTTTAAAATGACCATAAAGACCTGTTTTTCAAAGAGATTGAGCAAATCTGTCTCGAAAAATAGTAGTGTTTTCAGGCACTACCAGCTTTCACATTGCACAACAAGCTGATGAGCCATAGCCTCACTTCGTCCCAGATAAAGGGATCGGATACTGATCAAAATCGTCTTTAACTGCAAACGATAGACTCACTCTCCCAAAAGAACACGAATATCCTTTTGTAGCGGGCAATCGTCATGAACCCGCTGGCGAGATGTTCTCTGCCACATACTCCAATTTCTTCCTTTTTGACTGATCAGCGACCAAATCTGTACATGCGAAACGATCTTGTTCCGCTCGCTCCAGCTCATCTGAGAAAATCATAGCGTGGGCTTTTCTAGCAGTTTTGAAATGCTTGTCCAGCATCATCCGGCTATTGCCGAGGTTCTATATTCAGGTTTTACCTTATATTCATCTGCCAAATGACGCAAAATCTACGCTGGCCTGATACAGATTGCCTTCTCTCGAAAAACTTGCACGATAAGCTTTTTCACTTGCATAGCACCGATGACGATTTCCACGCCTGCTATGCAAAGTCGCCGATCAACAGGCTTCTCAGCAGAAAAGCGTAAAGCCATCAATCACCAAAGCACTGCACTGCAGTTCCGCATCCACGTCACCTGCTATATATATGATTAGCAAAGACTATGATATTTGACTGAAGTAAATTCACTCTGATTTAGCTGATGCGTAACAGCTTGTAAAATCTTGATCATCTGCTTTTTCTATCCTCATCCAGATAGTCCAAATCTGAAAAGGTCATCTGAGCAGCTTGCAATTCATGATAAAAGCTCAACCAATTGTTGAATAAATTGCGCATCCGTCCGAAATGCCACTGCACACCTGCAAATCATGTCTTCCATTTTCAGATAGACCTTGTAAAAGAGATTCCAAACCAATATCATCTAATGGTTACGCTCTGCACATCATCGAGGACAAAATAACGCGCACATCTGCAAAAACGTGTCACTGTAATTAGCAACGAAGTGTGTTTTCAAAAGACCTAAAAACAGCCTCTTTTGTACAAATGAAAGAGTCAATATAAAACATCGCGCTTGCCTGCTTTCTGTGCCAAGCGCCTTCTCTTCACCAAAATCCTCGATAAGGATTGCGAATATCAGTATAAAAGTAATTTTCATGAGCATCCTTTTTATCAAAATATAGTCTCATTATATCAGTTTTTAAAGCTTGATTGACAATGCATACCTTATCAAGAAAAATCTCACAAGAATACTTTCTAGGAGAACGATTTACAATGATAAGCTTAAAGCTTTTGAAGCTCTTCCAAATGCCAATATCATCTGTCTGCAAAATCAAACTGGAGTAAATCGACCGATATAAACTGTCATTCCTAAGGTAAAGGCAGAGCAATGGTAAATGAAAAATCAAGCCTAGCACCATTTGCATAACCGTTAATCGCACGGAAGGGCACAGAAAGGTCGAAATATGAAATATAAGAACCAACTCAACAAGATCATATCACCAGCATTTCTCCAAGCCGTCACTCCTCAAAAATCCCAAAATAATCAGCATCACAACAGGCTGAACAGCTTTTCCCAACGTTTTCAATCTCGTCACCATTGAGCCTAAAAAGGCAGATAAGATCACAAACATAAAGACACTCAAGGTGATGAAAGCAATGGTATTGAAAGGAAATTGCTTCCCAAATGTTTATCAGATTTGGATTGGCATTTAAGAATTCTTTACAAAAGAAAATCTGGTCTCGAAAAAGCAAAGCAAGCACTGCACCGATTACATAAATGCTGACATGGGTCAAGATAACTGCAAAATCCCTGCCATTCGACCATAGAGAAATATTCAGCTCGGATACTGGGAGAAACATAACCTCATAATCTTGGTTCTTTTCGCTTGCAGTTTCTTGACGCAGTTGAGCTTGTGTAAACAATGAGAATCATCAGTGCATGAGACCAATTTGCTGTTGCGACAATCCCTGGTGGCTTCTTCGCTTTCTTTCTTCTCATCACCCTTTCTTTGAAAATCAATAGCTTGAAAGTAGCTTCATGATTAGTTGATAAATTAGCTTTATCATGTTGCAACCTGTTTTGCAACTGTCAGTCATCGCTCTCGTGTAATTTCAATTTTTGCAGCACCACTCATGTTCGTCATCTGCAAAATAAGTTGCCTTGATTTTGCCCCTCTTCTTCTGATACAGCATATCCGCCAACATCGCCATCTCTTTTACGAGCTTTCTAGCTGCTGCTTTATTTTATAATCGAAATTCAGATTCTTAGTATCTTTTCAGAGCTCCTGACTCTGGGATTATCCAATACGACTGCAACACGGTTAAAATTACTACCCGACATGGAGGAAAGATAACTAACTCCATACTCAGACCGATAAAAGTGAAAGGCGAAATAAACATGAAGACACTCCATGACTTGGACATGGCGAAGATAGGTTTCTTTTGATAACGACTAAACGTCTGTTTCTATACTTTCCACCCTGATTCTAACTGAAAGATTTATCAATTGTGGAGCTTGTTGGTCAAAAGTTTCAATATATTGTCCTTTTAGTCAACAAGTCAAACACTTACCAGCTGCTTCGTCATCTAATCTCAACGCCGTGCTTGGTTGGTTAGATTGGATGCACTGACGGGAAGTGCTTCTAATTCAGTTTGAGACAGCGAGCTGGACACAAAGAGAGCGCGTTTTGCCGTGATGATTACGAACTGCACGCTACCATCCAAAATGACTTTTCCGTCACGAATCATAACAACATCATCCACACAATTCTTCCACATTGGTCATCACATGGTCAGAGAAAATAACGCTGTTCACGCTCTTTTTTCCTCAATAATGACCTGTTTCAAAAATCTCGGTATTCACAGGATCCAAACCACTAAATGCCTGTCTAGGATAATCAAGTTTGGTTATGCAGTAGTGATAATCAACTGAACCTTTTGTTGATTACCTTTTAGGACAAGTCTTGATTTTATCAGTCACTTTCCTTTAACTTGTAACGTTCCATCCACTGAGGTACTCTCTCAACTGCACTTGATACACTCTTTTAAGCCAACACACCCTGCTCATAGACAGTCAACTTTAGGTATCAGACTCGCTCTTCTGAACAACCACTTTTCGATAGGTCTCCCTGAGAAATTGGTTGTTTATCAAATGTAACGTTTCCGCTGTATTCTCTAACGCAGAATGCTGTGGAAATCGTTGTTTTCCCAGCACCGTTCTTCCCAATCAGACCACAGACGTTGTCTCTGATTCAGCTTTTGAAATCAACACCAAATAGAACTTGTTTTTGCCCAAAACTTTTTCTAAATTTTCCTGAATTTCAAGCATCCTAAACCTCCTAAAATTCTAAAAAGTTTCACTATATGCATATATGATCTTCATATTTAATGCATAATCTCAGCGGATTTTCAAGTTTTTGAGTAAAATTTTTCTTTATTTTACCAACAAAAGAGAGTCATCAATAGCCGCTACTTTATAGATTGACTGTCTCACCTCTTTACCCTTTGATTCTATTTGCGCTCACTAAGCCTTAAAACATCCACATAATACTTGAAATTCTTCATTGGAGAGCGTAAACTCCTTTCCCATCTTTTTGTATGGTCAGGACTCAACCACTGAGTATCGTATTTTGGCTGGCGCACACATTGAAGCTCACACGATTCAGCTCTTTCGTCCAGCGCTATCATTTTCTGATAACACCAATAACTTTTTCTTCTATCTCAAATTTAAATTCTGACATTTTTATCTCTTTTTCTTCTTTCTTGATTTATTCGTAAAAATTTACTTTTGTGAGAGCTTTGTTATATAATATATAGAATGTTATGGAGAATTTAGCTATGAAAATTTTCTCAATGAGTTTTTAGAGCGCGAGCGAATTTACTATCAATTCATAGGATACACAAGAGATAGAGAAGACAACGCCAATATTTTTGCAGACGATTGAGACAGCTTTTGGCAAAAATCAGGTGTGTGTCATTATTTTTCAGATAAAAGTTTTACAGCGATAGTGTCAACATGACAAAGAGCGCCAGACAGTGATTGTTAAAACTTCCAGAAAAGTATGTCAACGATTATTCGTATTTCAGATATTAAGCGGATTTAGTCTGGTTCCAAATACTATCAGAGACGCGTAAAAAGAAATTCCAACCTCAGCCAGGAGATTGGAATTTTTATTCAAATAAGCTCGTAATAATCCGCAATCGTCATTTTCGCTTTCTCTTCTTGATGCAAGTCTTGGATACTGTCCGTCTTTCATGACCAACCGCGATTGCCAGTATTGAGACATCTTTCCATGGTGTGGTAATCATGAGCAGTCAGTTGATCACGATTTACAAATTCATCTGTCAGACTCATCAATGCCACACTGGTTTTAGGTCAAGGCTGCTGTATGTTCATCCAAAAGCAACAGCTCAGGGCGTTTGAGAGTCGCCATTGAAAAGACTCGTAAAGCCTGCTCTTTGCCCACCCGAGAGGAAATTCAATCGGCGTATCTAAGTGTTTTCAAACCATTGCCGATTTTTGTCTATCGTCTCCTGAAATTCTTTGCGATAGTGGCTCAGACGGCGTGGCACTAGACGGCGTTTTTCACCACGGAAATTTTAGCAATCAATAGGTTTTCTGCCACCGTCATGCGCGGAGCTGTTCCTCATCTTTGGGTCTTGAAAGACGACGTGACAGATACTTAGCTCGTTTTTCGGTGAATAACTGGTCACATTTTCACCTAGAATATAAATGCTGCCACTCGTCAATGGTAATGTTCCTGCAATGACATCTGAAAAGCGGGATTTTCCTGCCCCATTTCCACCTAAAATCGTAATGAGAGTCATGCTCAAAAATATCCAGTGAAACACCATTTACATAACTTTTTCTTCCTCAATACCTGTGTTGACAATTTTGTCGCGTGTTTTTAATTCTACAATTGCTGTCATTTGTAACTTGACTCCTTTAAAGAATTTATTTTTGAAAAGTCGGAATCATGAGACAAATTGCCAAGATAACCGCACTATAAAGGCGAAGATAGCTGGTATTAAAGCCAAGCACAATCACGCCCTCAAAATCAGGGAATTGATAGAAAATAGAGCCGACAACAATCGTCAATAGGCGTTCTGCCAATGTCAGGCTGGTAAAAAGCACCTCTCCGATAATGAGACTGGCAAGTCCCACAACGATGACACACCAATCCGCGCGAGACATCACGCACTAACCTTTCCTGCTGAGCAATAAGGGCACCAGCTAGAGCAGTGACACCAGCTAGACAGCACCAGACCCATTAACTCCATTCGTCCTGTGTGAATGCAAAAACTCCTTGCCATATCAGGATTATCACCCGTGGCAATATAAGCTGACCCAATTTTGTATCTAGAAAGACGTTACAGTTACTCAAACTGACAAAAATCAATCCTGTCAGAAGATTGTTTAATTCATGAAAACGGTAGAAAACCTGAATTTGCTTCTGTTCCAAGAAGTCAAGATAGCCCGTCCCATTAACATAAGCATAATAGAATAGCGGAAGTCATGACTAAAATTCTGAAAGGAGAGTAGAATTTTCCCTTAGTATAGAGAAGCTCCAGTTACCATGCCTGCAGACAGCCTGCCAGAATAGCAGCTAGCAGTTGCCGAAAGGATTTGATTCCGCTACTAATCAGCGTAATTGCTACTGCCCGCCCAATGGAAAAAGAGCCTCTGTTGTCATATCAGGAAGTTTAAATGCGGAAAGTCATAAAATCTCGACCCTAAAATAGCCCAAACAAGTCCTTGTGAGACAATTGAAATAATCATACTGTTGTCCTAACTTTTTAAAATATCGTTTCTTATAATCGGATTACTCAATGACTTGTCCTGTTTTTCAGAACATCATCTGGAATTGTTATTCTAGCTGAGCAGCCACTGTTCACAACTGATTTGCCAGTAGCAAAGATTTCAACAGCTGTGTCTGCTGGTTTAGCGCCCTTCGCTACGCGCCATTTTCCAGTCGCTACCTCAAAGATCTGATCGACAACCACTGAACCCAGACCACTCTTCTTCTACCATAGCTGTCGCACTTGGATAGATAGGTTTTAGCCGTTTGATTGCTGGAAACGACTGTAGAAAAGCTCGAAGCAAAGTGGTGTTGTCAATTGAACCAAAATGGCATCTACCTTCCTGTCATCACATTCATGGTTGAAAGCAATCTCATCGGTAGATGCGACAGGATACAGCACTCTTTATAGCCTGCTTTTTCAGCCAAAGCTAGTAAAATTCTTCTACCTGCGTTTTTGAATTGTCTTCACTGCTTGAATAAAGGACGCCGATTGTTTTCGGCATCTGGTGTTAATTGTCGATGAGCCCAATTGCTGTTGAGCTGGGTTGTGGTCAGACAATACCTGTAATGTTGCCTCCCGGCTTTTCAAATCCTTTACTAAATTCGCCCTAACTGGACGGTCATCTGCTCCTACGACGATTTGGTTTGTCTTTTCGTTGCACTAGCCAACCTTTGAGCAGCAGGCGTTGCGATTCCAATCAGCACGTCATCGCTATTGGCAACTAATTGCTTGCTCATCGTTGCCCACTTTACTTTCTGATCACTTCCGCATTCATAAAAGTCAATCTTGATATTCTTTGTCTTTATAACCTCTTGTGCCAATCCTTCTTGAACGTTTTATAAATCAGAGTGGCGGACTGATGGCTGTATATTGCAGCACACCAACTTTTCACTGTTTTTTGTTGTGATTGCTTGTCTGCTCGCTTTCTCGCCAGTTACACTCAGAACAAAGTACTGCCTCCGACAACCAATACCACTAAAAGAGCAATTATTCCATTAACCGTTTGTTTTTCATATCTGTTCTCCATTTCATATATTCGAGTGAGCCAGAGTCGCCATCGTTTCAACATATTTTTACCCATTAACGAGATCGAACAAAGAACCCACACACGTTCTATCCTGTGAGGGGCGTAAATCGTAGTGCCACCTCAATTATGGGAAAACATGAACTTCTCCCACATCTATCTTGTCTAACAACAAGTTGCTACTGTAAGGTGTGCTCACCGAATTTTTATCGTTTCCATTCAACTTCTATCCATTAGTCCACTATAAAACGCCGCTATGACCTGCCAACCACAAGCTCTCTGCTAACAACTGTATTACTTTTCTAATTTGATATTATTTTAGATGTTTCTCAAACAAAGAGTCAAGTATTTTGTCAAACTTTTTCGACAATAATTTTTCAACCTTTTCTTGCATTTTTGTTATAATTTTCTTTAGTATCATTCAGGAGACCATGTCCTTTGACGGATACATCACTGACAGAGGAATTGTGGCAAGAGTTGCTATGATGGTCGTATTAAAAATCAACCAACCTTTGAGCAGGGGAATTAGTGCTGCTAAAATCCGCAGTAATCGGCAAAATCATAAATTGCTATCCGCTCACTCTGTTTTTGGTCGCATTCTAACCAACCAATACTCAGCTTTGAAAATCCCGAGTTCCCACATATATCATGGTCATGCGAAATATCTGTCAGGCGCTACGATTGAAAGCATCTGGACAGATTGATAATGATCGAGTTTTAGAAATTTCTGTCTCCCAACAAAATGAAATCGGAGATAACGTGGCAGCAACTCTTATCATCGAAATCATGGGCAAGCATAGCAATATCATCCTAATGGATAAGGCAAGCGGCAATATTATAGCTGTTTAAACATGTCGGCTTTTCTCAAAATAGTTACCGTACGATTCTGCTCGTTCAGCTATGTCACTCCACCTCAAACAGATAAGCGCAATCTATTTACCATTTCTGATGAAAAATTATTTGAAATTCTTTCAGCACAGAGGATTTATCGGCCCGTTTCTTTACAAAAACTTATTTCAAGGATTGGGGGCGCGATACAGCAGCCGAAACTCAGCCAGCGCTTAACGAGTGATAAGCTAAAACTCTTCTGCGCCTTCTTCACATAGCTCCACTCAGCCACCCTGACAGCAAGTCATTTACCCCCATTCTCTTTGCGGATAGTCAGAGAATTTCCTAGTTTTATCGCTATCATAGATGCTTTCTATCAAGATAAGGCAGAGCGCGATCGCGTTAATCAACAAGCCAGCGAACTGATTCATCGAGTGGAAATGAATTAGAAAACCGCAAGAAATTAAAACAAAGAGCAGGAATTAGTCGTGACTGAAAATGCGGGAAGAATTTCGCCAAGGAGAACTCCTCACTACTTTTTGCACCAAGTTCCCAACAATCACACCAAGTCAGAACTGACAATACTACATAAGCGAGAAAATTACTATTGTGTGGATAAAGCTTTGACCCTAACTCAAAATGCTCAGCGCTATTTTAAGAAAATACCAAAAGCTGAAAAAGAAGTCAAGCATTTAACGGACTCAATTGAAGAAACCAGAAAACCATTCAATATTTGAAAGTGTGAAACCGCCCCGTCACAAGCTAACTTGACAGAAATTGCTGAAATTCGAAGAATTGATTCAGACCGGTTTTGCTCGCCGGCGCCAGCGTGAAAAGATCCAAAACGACCTGAGAGAAATATTTGTCTATCGATGGACAGACAGTTATTCTGGTTGGACGAAACAATCTGCAAAATGACGAGCTGACCTTTGAAAATGGCTAAAAGAGGAACCTTGGTTTCATGCCGGGACATTCCCAGCAGTCACGTGGTCATCGCACAAATCATACAACCAAGTGAGATGAGGTCAAGACAGATGCTGCGGGAATCTCGGCAGCATACTTTTCTGAGGCGAGATTGTCCAATCTCGTTCAGGTGGATATGATTGAGTCAAAAACTTAACAAGCCAACAGGTAAACCTGGTTTTGTAACCTACCGGGCAAAAGACCTACGCGTTCACTCCTGATGAAGCAAAATTAAGTCCCGTGAAGATGGGCGGGTCTCACTAACTGGCACCTTTTTCTGACGACCTTAGCGGCGTCCGAACCTCGGATGAAGTAAAGCCACTCACGGCAGGCTGTCCGACCCTCGGACGAAGCAAACCAGTTTTCAGGTAGACTGTCCGAACTCGACGAGTAGTGAATCAGTTCTCAGGCAAAGCTCATCTGACCCTGGGACGGAGTGAACCAGCCCAGGGCAACTATCTCGACTGGGACAGAGTGCAAGACTTTTCATTACTGCTCATCCGCCCCTCAGAGGTGAAGCACTTTGTTTTCTGACACACCATCCGACCCTCAGACGGAGTGAACCAGTTCTTAGATAGGTCGTCGACGGGCGGCAGTTTAAACTAGTCTCATTCTCTCCGTCGACCGAGACGATAGACTAACAGTCTTATTCTCTCCGTCGACCAGAGACAGATTCCAAAAAGGTTGAAACTGAATTCCAACCTTTGTATTCTATTTCAGACTATTTGCATGTAAGTCTCTAACCCACCGCCGCCTTTTTATTCAGATTTCTCAATATCTTCTTTAACTGTCACACATTCAATCTTTAGCGAGAAAATCTTTCGGTCCGAACCGAAAACGCTGCTCCAAATGCGCAATCGTTCCGATTTCAACCTTCCACTTTTCAAGCAACAACCATAACACATCCGCCAAATTGCTGGTCATCCGATAGAAAATGAAGATGAAAACCAGCTACGCTGCTGAAACAGCTCTGGCGTCCGGGTAACGATTGTTCCCGAAATGTGTTCTGCACGATACTCCGCTGATGAGCGCGATTTCTGCAACTTCTTTTCCGAGAGGTGTTTTGAGCCATGGCGCATGCTGCTAAATTCACCATGAATCTTGATTGAGGAAAAGATTTTCCCGGACATAACTAGCCTCTAGCGCACTTCTTCAACGCTTCATCAGCTCAGCTCAAAGTCCTGACGAAAAACGCACTTCCCTCGCGGGAGCCACTGCTAGCGTAAGGAACCGTCCTATCCGTTGAAACTTCTATCACCAGGATTTGCTCTATCCCCTTTGGCTTGATAGGCCTTGCCATGCAAGCACAATCAGCACTCTCCGTCAATGGAGGTCAATACCAATCCTAAATCACCATGTTTAGCGATTCTCAATCGTCATCGTTCCTAGCAAGCCCCGCCATTAAAGTCCCTAAAGTATTGTAGTGAAACAATGTTACAAAGTTTGCCATTTTCTCCTCCTAGACAATGTTTACTATCTTTCTTTGAAAACAGGGTGGAAAATCGAACTCTGAAAATATCTGACTCTTTCCCACTCTTTCTTTAATAAAACTCATCTGGCAGAAATGGTTTCTCCCAGCGTGCTGCTGTCCTGTAATCCACCGGCACATCAATGATAACCGGTCCATTTTCCTTTAAGGCTTTTTGAGCTAACGCAGTTAATTCTGCTGGAGATGTTGCTCTCGAATCCTTTCGCACCGAAAAACCCTCTGCATACTTTTTACCAAAATACAGGCCCAAAGTCCACTCCAGATGAACGACCATATTTTCACTTTCTTCTTGAATCTCCACCATATTATAATGCCCGTCGTTCCAAATAAGATGAATAATTGGTAACGCAGTAGTGAACCGCTGTCTCTAGCTCCTGAGCCGAAAAGAAGAAGCCACGTCCCAGACACCAGAACTGATCTTGTGTTGGGACGAACCAAGGCGCCGAAATCGCCCAAGGCAGTGCTACCCTAACGTTTCGTATCCCATTTGAAAGGCAATGCCTTTGGTTCATAGCTCTCTGAAATAACGTGCCATCCAAATATAACGTACCACATCTGCAGTAACTGTCATGTCGTCTGTCGTATTTTTCCTGCAAGACTTCGACAATATCCAGCGGTGTAGTCGTCCTGTTTCAGTTTTGGCTGGCGTCAAATTTCCACATCACCGTCCATTTTATCTCGCAAACTTGGAGATATTCGCGACCCTACGGGTAATTGATAACCGTGATCGTTGGCAGCAATAAAGTCCAAAGATATTTGCAATATCTCCAATCAGCTCCCCGCTCTGGTTGGAAGCGGCATCAATCTTCTGGCTCTACGTCAATCACAATGACGCGGGCAGAAATTTCAGCATTCCAGTTGGTGCTTCCATACATCAATCGGATCGCAGCCGATAGCGATGACTCAGGGCTGAATCAGAGCATATCCTGGCTGATTGCGAAACAGACTCCACACGTCCAAAGAAGGTCGCTTCTTCCAAACCACGGACTAACTCCAGCGCTTGAAAGTTTCACCACAGTGTAACCTGTACTTGCTCCAACAACTGACGAATAGCCGTCACTTTAGCACTTGAAGCGCCATTCCCCAAGAGAAGAACAGGGCAATAGCAGTATTTTAATCGTTTCGTGCTAGATAGTTGATGTCAGCTACTGATCTAGACCTCAACTGCGGATCCGATCAACGGTTTAACGCTTTGCACTGCACCTGACTATCCACCACATCCCTGTGGAATGGAATCAAACTTGCTCGGCCTTCCTGATCGGCATGACGATACGCATTGGCAATGATTTCTGGAGAGTATTGCCGTCTTGCGACTTCGACTGAATACTAGTAATCGGGCCTTAAAACAGCAGCACTGTCCATAGATTGCGAGCGTGCGTTTGAGAAGATCAGCTCGTTTAACTGACCAGCCAAAGCCAGCACTGGGTCACCTCTGCAGTCGCAGTAACCCAAAACCTGTTGCTCGGTTCTGAAGCACCTGGTCCACTCGTTTGCAATCACGACACCCGGCTTTCCTCTCATCCGCCCACTCCTTCGCGCCATAGAGCAGCATTTTGTTCATGACGAGCAACTGATCGTCTGGACCTTGTTCCTCTAAGGTATCAAACACACGGTCAACCTGCACCGAAATCCTAAATACATAACTACCTTGATTCATTAAACATCCACAATCAAATCCGCACCAAATTTTTCAGTCATTTTCTTCATCCTTCCTGAATATCACGCTCATCATTATATCATAATTCCATGTCTGAGCTAGGGATTTAGTAGCTATCTTTTTACAAAACTATCGAGTCAATTCCTCCATCTCCACATCATCTGGAACCAAGTGAAGATAATGCCTGCTTGGTGTTTTTAGCTTCTCTCAAAAATCCCCATTTACGAAGTAGACAGATATTGTCTCAGCACCCTGGATCCTTTAAACTGAGAGCAACAGTCGATAAGCCCTGCCCAGTTGCTGTTGTCTGTTCCAAAGCCTGATAGGCACGCGCAATATTCCACTTTTCTAGTCAGTACATTGTCTATGTCTTGCTCCTCAAATTTCAAAACTTCATCAAAACGCTCTTGCTGCACATAAAGATTCGTACAAACGCAAGATTTCTCGTCTTCCGCATCTATCTTTGCTTTCAAAAAGGTAATCTTCTGCCCTTTTGCTCATCATGAAGTTCATAAGAAAGCTGCGAGCTAGCAAACAAAGACGCGTATCAGATGGATTTTCGACAAACCCTGCTGCGTAAGTGAATGCATCTTCTGTCTGATGTTCTACGACAGACGACAGACATAACCATACTCATAACCTTCAAATTCCGGTGAAATCGTATCAATTTGCCAGTATAGATTAGCTTTGATATTCTTTCTGGTCATATAAAAGTAGTCGCTAATCCAAAGGCTGCTATCATCATCGTATTCAATCTGCTAAAAGCTCCCAAAAAATCAATCGCTCACTTTCAAATTTCCTTAAACTTGCATAGGAAAACGCCAATCCGCTGATAAGTAGAGACGCCTGTCTTGTTCATAAATCACGACGATTGTCTTAAACTAGCATACTTTAATAGCTTGATTCAGCTCCCAATTCAGATCATTTCAGCCTGCTTTAAGCCAGTCACTAACGGCTCGTCAGACAATTGCTTTGCTCGATAATTTTTCTCTTGCAACATCTGGCAAGCCTCCATTTGATAGAGATCGGCTTTGACCAAGGTGCTGTCACCACCAGTCACTATCAGAAGTAATTTTCCAGATAGGGCAAAACGCCTTCCACTTTGCCCGCTTTCATCAGCAACTGCGCCAAACTGATGTAGAGCTTCTGGATAATGAGGGGAGCGAGTTTCTACATCGCTTGCTTTGAGGGAAAAAGCCGATACTTTCAGTAGTCGGCTAATTCAAGATAATTCTTCCTCTGTATCATTGTTGAGTCTCTTTCAAAATATTTATGGCATAGTCTAAACTTGCTGCAAAGAAGCAACCATTTTTCACTGTTGTTCAATTTCTTCTCCTGTCTCATCTACTGAACTTCTTCGTACAAAGCTGCTACTTTTCTTATACCATTTAAAATAGCAGTAATCACAACTTTTTGCAGACGCATAAACGGGAATTCCCAGCAAAACGCCCCAGATACCAAACATAGATCCTAGCTGTCAAGAGGACAAAAAGAACATTGATCGGATGAATGTTCAATTGGCTACCGAGAATTAATGGCGACACAAACCGCTCTTTCAATCGTTTGGTCTCTACAATAAAAGACCACAATGACTTTCAAGAGCATAATTGGTCCAGCAACTAAACCTAAGAACAAGAGCCGGCAGCATCGCTGAGAAAACTTCCCAAAGTAAGGAATCCGATTTAAAATCCCTGCAGTTACTCCAAGCGTCACTGCATAACGAGTCTGATTACTTAAAGAAATGATGAACATTATCGATGACGATAATAGCGCATGTTACTTGCCCACGAACGTACTGGCAAGTTGCGTATTGACATCTGTCAAAAATTTGTCTGACTGGTTCACGAACCTAGTTAAGGGCATGAATTTTGTCAAATAAGATTTTAAGTTCCCATCTCGTAATAAATAAAAGAGGATAAATGGCATGATAATGATGAGCTACAATCACCTGCAAGCTGCACTAATCAAGGTACCACCCAATTCATCAAGCTTTTCGATGGAAAATTACTTGCCCAAGATGTCACCTGAGCAGAAAAATGTCTGCACTCTCTTCCACTGAGGCTTGACATCATCGAAAGTCGATTTGTCCAAGAAATTCTGAATTATTTTATTCGATTTTTGCACATCTAGTAAATTCTTGCAAGCTGACAATCTGATGTTAAACTTGAATTGCCACCCAAACAAATCAAGACAGCAATCGAGATAAAGACAATCGTAATCGCGACCAAACGATTGATCTCATGTTTTCTCCATAAAATCACAATTGGATTTAAGAGATAATACAAAAAGTCCCTGCTAAATAACTGGCACATGATAACCTGATAAATTCTAGAACAGGAATAAAATAAAACTAATTTTGCTTAATACAAAAATATTCAGCCCCAACAATAAGGTCACCAAAAACAGTGATTGCTTTTATTGTCTAAAACCACCGAGAAAACCATGATAGGCTGAAATCCTGTGTTCCATACAGACATCCTTTCTCTCTCATTTATCTCATCGTAGCATTTTCACTCATCTGAAGAAAGGAGTCCTTTTTATGAATTCTCCTTCTGGTGCCTGAGTCAACGACAAAAGTGGTCATCCATTCAATTCATGAACGGATTCACCCCTAGCTTTCTTTATCTGGAGAGAGAGATAAAACCGGCACTCGTTTGTCATCACCAGCTTCAGCGATATGCAAATGATGATTTTTCCAAAATCTGCTGCACGATAAAGAACTCAGACCTGTTCCACCATATCTTTTCGTCACGACTGCATCCGACAACAAATGGCTGAAAAATTTGCTGGATTTGTTGTCCATCCAACGTCATGTAACCGCAATCATTTTCAATCATTAGCTGGACCATCTTTTGAATCGTCAGAATTTCCCGCAGATAATCCATAAATGAAAAGCACTGTCCAACAAATTTTTAATCGCTTTGTTTAGCAATGGGGTCTTGTTGCCATGAATCTGAAGTCTCTTCTAAGCTCACCGTAAACTCTGTAGCCTTTCACATCGCTAACATCTATAAGTTGCTAAACTTTTCCTCCACAGCTAGCTTGAGTGAAAAGTCTCTTCTTCGCTAGCTTTATTCGCATTTCAACCCTAGAAATTGCGAAATGGATTGCACAAGTTTAGATTGTTCTTCTAAAATTTCACGGCATTTGAGGTATTATCTCATCCTTGAAGTCGCTAACCCACGCATCATCTCCATCAACAACGCTAATCATACTCAGTGATAGGTGTTTTCAGGCCCGCGAGAAGTCATGCGAAGAAACCTCGCTTTTCCTCGCCTCACCTTTCCAGCCACTTTCTGCACTTTTCCAAATCGCGTAGCGCTTCATCACTTGTCAAAAGACTATTATACTAGGCTATCACATCTTGGAGCGAGAGTAGAAATTTCATCCCGCCTTGACAGAGTCAGTTTATCTGAGAAAGAGTTGCCATTTTCATGCGTTTCTGAATATCTGTAATGCGTTTGCAAATCGACTATAAAGAAAAGCAGCAACACCACCCAAAGCTAGTGAAAAAAAAAATATAAGGATAGAGATTTAAAAGAACGTAACTTACGTCCGATATAGCTGAAGGAATATTCACCCTGTAGTGTTAACGTAGTCCCATGTTTTAATTTCTTCAGGATACTTTTGCTTTGCTCATTTAAACTCATATCAGACTTTAAAATCGTCAACTGGTTCACCTTCCCAGTAGTCAAATCCAGATTGATAAATTACTTTTCCTTGAATCAAAAAGCTAAACCAGACACGTATTCCTTCGATTATAATCACTTAAAAGTTTCATGCCATTGATTTGTTTTCCTTTGACTTGCTTGCACCGACGAAACTACCGTTTGCTCCCTGTTGCTTAACTTGCTCATAAATATACCGGTATCCAAAATAAAGACTCACAAAACTGTCGTCACTACACGAAAATAATTGTCCCCGTCAACAGGAAATGCTTTTAGCAATTCTCACCTTCTTCTCCTCCCGCTGATAGCCCATACCAGTAATGGTTTTAAGAGGAATTCCTGAATTTTTTACGAATATTCTTCACATGATTGTCCAACATACACTATCCAGTTCGCATATAGCCCCAAAATTATATTCATCAATTG
>BNJU01005496.1_pt1 | contig 162562 bp, 201 predicted proteins | sample 8539281 | NCBI WGS metagenome assembly BNJU01 (sample SAMD00202456, study PRJDB9452) | human saliva metagenome | isolation source: human saliva | place: Japan | reverse complement strand
ATATATTTAGATTATACCGACTTCGTCGTTTCTCTCAAAACCTAGTACTCTAGGTATCCAAGAGCATGCAGTTTTGAAAGAAATTGTCGACTTCAGCTTTGGTTAAATAGAGGGCATCAAGGTTACTAAAACCAACCAGTTTTTAACCTTTTTCGTTAACGGCCTGGTCTCTGATATATTTATATATGTATTATCACCTTTATTTACCACCCTAAAAATCACGCATAAAGTTAATTAAGTCATAAGAGTTTATTTTTATTTTTGAAGCACTTGATTTCTAATACTTTTAAAAGAAACAAGCTAAGGTAGCATATCAAAAAAATGCCCATAGATTGTTTCTTTTTTTCTGTAAACTAAACAGGCCTAGCATCCAAGTATGATTTTGTAAGTCTAAAAAGATTCCTCGATTTTTCCATAGGCTATGGTATGTTTTATATACCTGTAATGGCTCCATATCTATCTCGGATGTCACTAAAAAGATTATATCCTGCATATTTAAGATCTTCATCAATCTTAGATTTATTTAAATCTATTATAGGCTTTATTGTCTTGCCTGTGCTATCTTTAGTTATAATGTCTACATATTTAGCACAACTCCAAGTTCATCTTTAGCGATATTTTTGTATGTAGAAAAACTTTGAAAGCTTTTATCGACCATTTTTCATTATTTCAAGCCTTTGTTTCTTTGCAAGGTTAGGATTATAAGAGACGATACGCTTTTTCTTTTTACAGAAAACCTTGTAACACTCTCTTTTCCTGTTTCCGGATCAATCTCTTTAAAAACTGTAATCAAAGCTGTCAATACATGATTTAAGACGAAAAGATATATTACCTCTTTCATCAGTGTAATTAGAAAAGACATTTGTATCATTCTCAAGTAGAACCCATTTCTTTTCCTTTTCACTTAGATTCTTACCATGTATTGATTTTGAAAATATATAGCCGTCACTAGCTTCTTTAACTGCAGCATAAATATTTCTTGCACAATTAAGTCCTTTATCAGCCATCAATTGTCTTGCTCGACACGTTGTGTCGTTGCTTCATTTCTTCAATAACTTTTCTAATATATGGCTTTTCCGATTCATTTCGGGATACATTTGCATGGAGACAGGTACTAGATCAGCATCTAAAAGTAAAGCTCTGCCCTATTATCGGAGAGTGCCTATTCTCTTTTGAAGGTCCCTTTTGCTTGTCATCGCTAGGAAGATCAATTTCAAAGTAATAATTAGTACAATCGAAAAATACATTGCTTAAATCTCTTTTAAAATACTTTTCATAAGAGTGATTAAACAAATCAATGTACTTCTTATAAGACTCTCCTATGAAAGAACACCCGTCATATACTTGGTCTTCAGAGATGCAGAGCTGCCGTAAATGTATGGAAAGACATGAGAGGCTGTCTTTGACTTAGAGCATGGTGATATAACCCTTGCATAAATAAGTTGTGTAATTAAGTCAAATACAGAGAACTGAAAACGCATTTGAGAAGCAAGTATATCAATAGTTTCCTTTAACATCAAGCTCATCAATCAATGAGTAGAGCAAGAAGTGTCCTATATTAAGTTCAACAGGAGTGGAAAATGCACGAGGACGGGATTCTTCAGAAAGAACTTTTGTTCTATTCTCATTTTGCTCTTTTTACATAGTCGCTGTAAAAATTTAACAGGATCCGAATCTCACTCAAATCAAATCCTCAACATAACCAAAAAGATTTTACATTTTTGTTCTTGGTTGCTTTTTATCCTTATCCCAAAAATGATTCATACATCTGAAGATAAGTACCTTTTCTTCTTTTTCTTTTCTCAAAAAAATAAGCTATAAACACTCTAAAAAGTAAAGTACTATAAGTACTATGATTATAACATACTTAAAAATATTTCAAATTTTTGAAATATTTTTATGTCAGAAAAAGCCTTTAAAATAAGGGATTTAAAAAGAATTGCATAAAACTAAATAGCTTGTTAGAAATTTAAAAACGTCGGAACTTTCATAGTACTTCGACGGAAGACGGGTATATTTTAAACAACATTTAATTGAATATATTCTGAATAAAATTTTGAGCCGAAAGATATGAATAAGTAAGAAAAATTTTAACTGTACATATACACTCAAATTACATATACTTATAGTATAAATATATTTGTATCATATGATATGATACAAAAAATATAAGGAGGAATATATGAGGTTAGCTAAAAAAATAGCTGTTTTTCGAACTATTTTATTATGTTCACTTTTATCAAAACCTGCTTTATGCTGCAAATAAAACTATTAGCTCAGTCACGATAAAAGTAAATTCTGATTTGAGTATAGGAGATCGTACAGATAATCTAAGTATAAACTACGGAAGTAGCTCAGGCGGAGATATAAATGTATATACCACATCCGACAGATTCAATATAGCGGATGCCGAGATTACAAGCGGAAGAAGCAGTCTGAACATAGGTGATGAAGTAAAGATGAAAATCACTTTGGAAGCAAACAGCGACTATTCATTTAAGGGAACATATTCATCTTCAAATATATCTGTGAACGGCGGAAAGTTTCTTTCTTCATCCAAGAAAAACGGTGATTTGGTAGTAAATATCAAGTTAAATCCATTAAAGGGAACTTATGAAGCCCCTGAGGATGTGGAGTGGAAGGACAGCGGTATAGGTATTGCCAAGTGGGATGAACCCTCTGAGACTTCGGGATATTATGAACTTATACTGTTGCGTGGAAGTACACAGGTCACAAGAGTTGAAAACTACAAGGGCAGCAACTATAATTTCAGAAACGATATGACTCAAAAGGGTACATATAAGTTCAGAATCAGAACTGTTTCACATGGAGATAAGGACTATGGAAGACATTCCGAGTGGATTACTTCAGATGAATTCTATCTGGATGCTTCAAATGTCTCAACAGGAAATAACAATGTAACAACTCAGGTTGGAAACGGCATAGGCTGGAATAAATCGGGAGATACATGGTATTTCAGATTCCCTGACGGAAGTCTTAAGACAAGCGGATGGGAATATATAGCAGATAAATGGTATCTTTTTGATGATTCAGGCAGAATGCTTACAGGTTGGCAGAAGGTCGAAGGAGAGTATTATTATATGAATTCCTACGGATATATGACAACAGGTTGGCAGCAGTCAAACGGTAAGTGGTATTACATGAATGCGGAGGTTCCAAGAGGTAAGATGCTCAGCAATACATGGCTTCACAGCAGTGACGGAAAGTATTACTACCTTGACAGCAACGGTGCTATGTGTGAGGGATGGACACAGATCAGCGGAAACTGGTACTATTTCTATCCCGGCTCAGGATATATGGCTACAACTACAACAGTTGATTCATTCAGACTCGGCGCAAACGGTGCATGGGTAAGATAAGTATAAAAAGAGGAAGGGTATTACCCTTCCTTTTTATAATTTCTAAAATGAAATTTTTATTTCCGTTTGTATAGTCTGCAACTATATCGCTGTTTCCATAGAGCTTGTATTTGTAGGTACAAAGACCTTCAAGACCTACAGGACCTCTGGCATGAAGCTTTTCCGGTACTGATACCCACCTCGGCTCCGAAACCGTATCTGAATCCGTCGGCAAATCTTGTAGAACAGTTCTTATATACATTTGCGGAATCAACCCTGCTCATAAAATAATCTGCATTGGCATCTATATTTGTAAGTATGGCATCTGTATGATGTGAGCCGTATGTATTTATATGAACAATTGCTTCATCAATGCTCTTTACAGGTTTTACATTGATAGTCTTTTCAAGATATTCCGTATGGAAAGACTCATCATTTGCAAGAATTGCATTATCAAAATATGATAAGACCTCTTTATCGGCATATACCTTAATGCCTGCCGTCACAAATGCTTTATTAAGTTCCGGTAAAAGCTTTGAAACCGCTCTTTCATGAACCAATAATGTCTCTGTGGTATTACATGCGGAAGGGTACTGAGTCTTTGCATCTATCAAAATCCTTACAGACTTTTCAAGGTCAAAGTCCTCATCCACATATGTATGACATACACCGTCGGCATGTCCCATAACAGGAATACTTGTATTGTCCATAATATATTTTACAAAAGAGTTTGAACCTCTCGGTATAAGTAAGTCCACATATTCACTGCAACCAAGTAACTCGCCCACATCACTTCTGGCTTCAAGCTGTATAAGTATATTCTTAGGCAGGCCGGCATCTAAAACGGCTTCTTTTATACTTTCAAAAAGTGCTCTGTTTGTAAGCTTGGCTTCACTGCCGCCTTTAAGTATGGCTGCATTTCCGCTCTTTATACATAAAGAAGCAATCTGAACAAGTGCATCAGGTCTTGCCTCAAAGATAACTCCTATAACACCTATTGGAGTTGTGGTTCTGGTAAGTGTAAGCCCTGCATCAAGCTCTCTTTTTAATGTAATCTTCCTATAGGATCTTCCATCCTTATAAGATCATTGATACCTGCTATAACCGTATCCATCTTATGCTCGTCAAACAAAAGTCTTGAAAGTATGGAAGAGGATATATTTTCAGCCTTTGCATTTTCAATATCCTTTTGATTTTCCAAGAGTATATGTTCTCTGTTTTTTTGTTTAAATTTTTTAATAATATTTTGAAGACAGTTATTTCATCTCATTGCTGCTTGCCATAAGAATAAAAACTGTCCGCTTTCACTTTTTTTGCAATCTCTTTCATAAATCTCCTTAAATGCGTAATCTATAATAAAGATATATTAATTCATAACACTGCAAGCAATTTATTTGAAAATAAATTGTATAAGAAACATATAAAGTATTGTTCCTGCAGAGATGGAAAGAATCATCTGCCTTTTTCCAAAAATGTAATATTACAATAACTGCAATGCTTATGGATTCAGTGCAAAAGCATGGAACTCATTAAATATTGATACATCTTTTAAGAGAATATACCACTAAAAAGTCCAGTACCGCTGCCGGCAAAACCTTGCCCAAATATTTTATATATGAAGGAGTTTCTGTTTGCCGGAAAAACTATAAAGGGTAAAAATCTGGTTATCATTGTGGCAATGCCACGATTAATATTATTATAAGCTGTTGTATTTTACTCATGTTTTTCCAATCTCCTCTAAGTAATGTAAGTACACTAAGTATTATAATCATTGAAGGAATGATAAAGTTTGTACCTTTAAAAATTATCAGACATATAAACGAAATAAAAAGTCCGATAACAGAGGCGCTGTGATCCTTTTCTTTAAGCCAATTTTCAAGGAATATAACCACAAAGAGTGCAGTCATAATAAACTCTATTCCTTTGTATCAAAGTGATAAAGCCTCGAATATTCCTCCTATAGTGGCACCTGCGACCCAATATATCTGATTTAACATGGTTACAAAGAACATAAACCAGACCTTATCAATGTCTTTCGGAACATCTACCGTGGCATTAATTGAGAAGGACTCATCACACATGCCGTAAATTAAATAAAGTTTCTTCCATCCCTGGAATATTATATTTTTCAAGCATTGAAAGCCCGTAGAATAAAATGTCTTGCATTTATCATAAGCGTAAGGAAGAAGATGTTTACAGGATCAAAGCTCCCAAGCAACCACGAAACGGTAGCAAACTCCACAGAGCCTGCAAATATGATAAAAACTCATAAACATCGGATAGTAAAATTAAAACCGGATTGATTCATATATATGCCATAGGCAATACCCTAAGAACAAAAATCCGGCCAAAATAGGGATTAGAGTTTGAAAATGCCGCAAAAGAAAGCGGCCTTTATCTTTTAGAAACCATAAAAACTCCTTGTAAATTAAATCAAGATACAAGTTTACTACCCGAATATAAAAAAATCATTAAAAAAATGTATACCCGAATGATACGGGTATACATATAAAAACATTTTATTTCTTCAAACACTCAACAATCTTGTCAGCCATTGCAACCGCATCAGCGTATTGATCCTCTGTAAGGAGAGATTTGATGCTGATTGTTTCCTCGGCAATATTTACCTTCTTTAACTGACCTATAATCTCACGCATGCTCTTGCCTGCCGTAAGAGCCCATGAACCGTTTTCAACCACGAAAACATCTCTGTTCTGGAAGTTATGTGCAACAAGGTCCATAAGGAAGTTTTCCATAGGAGTGAAAAGTCCGCCATTGTAAGAAGAAGAAGCAAATACAAGTACCTTTGCTCTGAAAGCTTCTGAAAGGAGGTAAGATACATCAATTGATGAAATATCAAGAACCTTTGTATTTCTGATACCTCTTTGTGCTACCAGAGTGGCAAGTAATGTTGAAAATTCTTCTGTATGTCCGTAAACGGAACCTGAGAAGATAACCACCTCATCATCCTCAGGAGAGTATGAACCCCAAGTCTGATACTTTTTGAAACATGCAAGTATATCTTCTTTTCTTCTATAACTAGGACCGTGAAGGAACAGATAAGCTCTATATCCAAATCGGCAAGTTTCTTTAATATATTTAATACCTGTAATCCGAACTTTCCAACAATATTTGCATAATATCTTCTGGATTCGGGATACCACTGCATTCATAATTTAATTCATCTGCGAATATATTTCCGAGAGTGCACCGAAGCAACCGAAAGCATCTGAAGAGAAGAGTGCTTTTGATTTCTCATCATACCATCATTACCTCGAGCCAGTGAACCATCGGAGCAAAATAAAATTTAAATGTATGCTCGCCTGTGCTTAATGTGTCACCTTCTTTTACTTCCAGGAATCTGTGATCCAAAGAAAAGTCAAAGAACTGACCGATCATTGTCTTGATCTTTGCATTACCTACTATCATCATTTCAGGTGCATATTTAAAAGGTCGCCCAAAGTAGCAGCATGGTCAGGGCTCCATATGTGCTATTACTACGTAGTCAAGGGTCTGTCACCAAGTGTTGCCTTTTTAAGTTCTCAAAGAATACTCCCTCTACAGATCTGTCAACAGAGTCAAAGAGTATAGTTTTTTCATCCAATATAACATATGAGTTGTAAGCCATTCCGTTCGGAATAGGATAGGCATTCTCAAAAAGTCTCTGCCTTCTGTCACTTCCACCTACATAATATAAATTGTCCTTAATACATTGTTCTGATGCATAATTCCTCCATATACATTTGTATAGATAAAGCAGCCGAAGCTACTATATTATTAAATAACTTATTCTTACTGTTTTACATCTAATAGTATAATGCAAAAGTTTATATTTGCAAGATTTTTATATAATACAATTTTTATAAAGTTTTATTTTGCTGTTAGTTTTGTGGATTTAATGACTGTAAAATCAAATTTTAACGAAAAATGGGCGGAATATTGTATACAAGATTTTGTTAAAAAATCACCATTATCATCTTTTAGTAAGAAAATATCAAAAAAATCAATGTAAAAAGGTAAATAATTTTCTTTTTATGCTTTGCTATATTATATGAATATGGTATAATGGTGACGGAAAAATACAGGAAAAAATACATATGGAGGTTTTTACGTATGGCAAATAAGTGGGTATACTTTTACAGAAGGTAACGCAACAATGAGAAATCTTTTGGGTGGTAAGGGTGCAAACCTTGCAGAGATGACAAATCTCGGTTTACCTGTACCTCAGGGATTCACAATCACAACAGAGGCATGTACTCAGTACTATGAGGACGGCGAGAAGATAAATGATGAGATCATGGGTCAAATCATGGAGAATATTATCAAGATGGAAGAAATCACAGGAAAGAAATTCGTGATAAGGAAAATCCACTCTTAGTGTCTGTTCGTTCAGTGCAAGAGCATCTATGCCTGGGTATGATGGATACAATCTTTAACCTCGGTCTTAACGAAGAGGTTGTAGAGGTTCTGGCTGCAAAGTCGGGTAACCCAAGATGGGCTTATGACTGCTACAGAAGATTTATCCAGATGTTCTCAGACGTAGTTATGGAAGTTGGTAAGAAGTATTTCGAGGTTCTTATCGACCAGATGAAAGAGAAAAAAGGGAGTTACACAGGACGTTGACCTTACAGCTGAAGATTTGAAGGAACTTGCAAATCAGTTCAAGGCTGAGTATAAGTCAAAAATCGGTTCAGATTTCCATCAGATCCTAGGGGAACAGCTTATGGCTGCCGTTAAGGCCGTATTCCGTTCATGGGATAACCCACGTGCAAATGTATATCGTCGTGATAATGATATTCCATATTCATGGGGTACAGCAGTTAACGTACAGATGATGGCATTCGGTAACATGGGTGATACATCGGTACAGGTGTTGCATTTACAAGAGATCCTGCTACAGGTGAGAAGAAGCTCATGGGTGAGTTCCTTATGAACGCTCAGGGGGTGAGGACGTTGTTGCAGGTGTTCGTACACCACAGCATATCGATCAGTTGAAGGAAGTAATGCCCCGACGTTTATAACGAGTTCGTTGAGATCTGCCATAGCTTTGAGGATCATTACAGAGATATGCAGGATATGGAGTTTACTATCGAGGATAGAAAGCTTTACATGTTGCAGACAAGAAACGGTAAGAGAACAGCATTTGCCGCACTTAAGATTGCATGTGACCTGTAGACGAGGGTATGATTGACGAGGCTAAGGCTGTATCAATGATCGAGCCTAGAAACCTTGATACACTTCTTCACCCTACATTTGATACAGAGGCTGTTAAGAAGGCTACACCTATCGGTGAGGGTCTTGCAGCTTCACCGGGTGCTGCAAGCGGACAGATCGTATTTACAGCAGAGGATGCTAAGACATGGGCTGATGCAGGTAAGAAGGTTGTTCTTGTAAGACTTGAGACATCACCGAGGATATCGAGGGTATGAAGGGCTTCACAGGGTATCCTTACAGTTCGTGGCGGTATGACATCACACGCAGCCGTTGTTGCTCGTGGTATGGGTACTTGCTGTATCGGTCTTTCAGAGATCATTATGGATGAGGAGAACAAGAAGTTCGAACTCGGCGGAAAGACATTCCACGAGGGAGATGTTATCTCATTCGACGGTACAACAGGAAATGTTTATGACGGTGCTATCCCAACTCAGGAAGCTCAGATCGCAGGTGAGTTCGGAAGAATCATGGGATGGGCTGATAAGTATAGAAGACTTAAAGTTCGTACAAACGCAGATACACCTGAGGATGCAAGAAAAGGCTAGAGAGCTTGGTGCAGAGGGTATCGGACTTTGCCGTACAGAGCATATGTTCTTTGAGGGCGACAGAATTGACGCATTCAGAGAGATGATCTGTTCAGATACAGTAGAAGAGAGAGAGAAAGCTCTTGATAAGATTTTACCTGTACAGCAGGGAGATTTTGAGAAGCTTTACGAGGCACTTGAGGGTAACCCTGTTACAATCAGATTCCTTGATCCGCCACTTCATGAGTTCGTTCCACAGAGGAATCTGAGATTGAGAAGCTTGCAAAGACTCAGGGTAAGAGCGTAGCACAGATTAAGGCTATCATCGCTTCACTTCACGAGTTCAACCCTATGATGGGACACAGAGGACTTCGTCTTGCAGTAACATATCCCGAGATTGCAGTAATGCAGACAAAGGCTGTTATCAGAGCGGCTATCAATGTAGCTAAGGCTCATCCCGATTGGAACCTTAAGCCCCGAGATTATGATTCCGCTTTCATCTGACGCTAAGGAGCTTAAGTACGTTAAGGATATCGTTGTTAAGACAGCAGATGAGGAGATTGCGGCAGCAGGATCAAACATCAAGTATGAAGTTGGTACAATGATTGAGATTCCTAGAGCATGTCTTACAGCTGATGAGATCGCTAAGCAGGCTGAATTCTTCTGCTTCGGTACAAACGACCTTACACAGATGACATTCGGTTTCTCAAGAGATGATGCAGGTAAGTTCCTCAATGCTTACTATGACAGAAAGATCTTCGAGAACGATCCGTTTGCTAAGCTTGACCAGGTTGGTGTAGGTAAAGCTTTATGAAGATGGCTATCGAGCTTGAAAGCAGACAAGACCCGAGATCCACGTAGGTATCTGTGGTGAGCACGGTGGAGATCCTTCATCAGTTGAGTTCTGCCACAAGATCGGTCTTGACTATGTGTCATGTTCACCGTTCAGAGTGCCGATTGCAAGACTTGCAGCAGCACAGGCAGCGATTGCTGAGAGAAAGTAATATAATATATAGGTAGATTTTGAGCAGACGCGAAAGCGTCTGCTCTTTTTGGTTCATTGTCAAATGTTGAGGGTGTGTTGATTTTCAACCAGCTCCTTTGGCGTTTGAGGGAAGGCTCTGTTCGCAAGTAATAAATATATCAAAATGTTCTGATATTTGGGTAAAAAGGATATTATTTAAGGTAATGCTTTTTATTGTTTTTGATTGTAGTGTAGAATAAAATATAAGGTATATAAAGAAACTGTGTATCTGCTTTTTATAACTTTTATATCCGAAATCAGCATTATAGCCATAGATGATAAAGATTATATTTCTTTTAACTGATATGGTAAGAAATATTGAAAACGGTTTAGCTTTAATCGAGAAGTGGCTAAGAAATAAAAATACTATAGAGTTTTTAGGTATTTGGGAGGAAATGATAATCATGATTTTAATTCCCTCGAATTCGAGGGAATTAAAAATGAAGCCGGACTGAATCGATTTGTTTTATCGGTAAAACAGTGGGTAGAAAAAACCAATTCTATCGGTATTGTTGCAAAAGCAGGAAGATACGGAGGAACTTACGCACATAAAGATATTGCTTTTGAGTTTGCTTCTTGGGTATCCCCATACTTTAAGTTGTATTTAATAAAAAGAATTCGAACGTTTAAGGCGAGCTATTTCTTTTGCGCCATCAGATTGATAGTTACCTGAGCCACGAACGGAATGTCACCGTCATTATTACGAAATTGACGTTCCCATTTGGCAAGCGTACTAACAGCAATACCAAGATTCTTGGCACATTCAACTTGAGTAAGATCCGGATGCTCATTTCGATAGTTGACAACATCCAGCTTAAACTGTTTTTGAGTGATGGTTTCTTTTACTTGACATAATGAGTTCCTCCTAAGGTTTATTATATAACAAATAAGGGAATATCTCATTTTGTTTTGTACTAATTATATTCTAACACCACAAAGTTATGGATATATATGGAGAAAAATATTGGATAGGAGAGTTTGGAATGATTAGCAAGATTAAACCAAATTCTAATAGTAATAAAAAGTATTGATGAACAAATAAGAGATAATATAAAAAATATTCAATGAGATAGAAAAGTACTTGGATAATAAGGTGAATAGTAATGGTAAAAAAATAAAAATATTAACGAAATATGTGATTCTAACATTATTGATTTGTAGTTTGATAGTTTTATATTTAATTATTACAAACTTAGAATATAAGATAGTTGTAAGGGATAATACATTTATTGGAATAAAAGATGGTATTTTTAAAAAGAAATCTGATATTGTAGATTTTGATATTCCTTATGGAGTAGTTAGTATTGGAGCATATGCCTTTTTCTAGTTGTGATAATTTGCAATCGGTTAATCTGCCAGAAACAGTTAATAGTGTAGATGATTATGCATTCTTTGAATGTAAAAATTACAAGAAATTAAATTATCTTCAAATTTAGAAAGTATAGGGGATATGTCATTCTATAACTGTGAAACACTAAAATATATAGAACTGCCTAATACCTTAAATGAAATAGGAAGTTCAAGTTTTGCTGAGTGTAAAAATTTAAACAAAAATAATTCTGCCAGACAGTCTTGAAAAGTATTGGCGAGTTTGCATTTGAAAACTGTACTAATTTGAGAGAAGTTAAGATGTCAGATAGTGTAAGTAAGGTTGGTGAAAAATATTTGAGGGGACAGAATTTATAAATAGTCTTAAACCGGATGAGTATGGTTGCATTTATTTAGGGAACTTACTCTTAAAAAGCAAATGATACTAAAGAATATGTCAAGATAAAAGATTCTACAAAAAGCTATTGCAGCAAAGGCATTTATTAATAATATAAGAATAAAAATGTTGATTTACCACTTGGACTTATAGAAATAGAAGATAGTACCTTTGAAGGTTGTAGAACTTTGAGTCAGTAATTATACCACAAGGTGTTAAATATTTAGGAGAATATGCTTTCCAAATTCAGGGCTAAAAAGAGTAGTATTACCAGCCGGATTGGAAGAAATATCTTATGGAGCATTTAAAGATTGTTATAATTTATTAGAAATTAATTTACCCTCTAGTATTATAGATATTAAAGGAGGGAGTTTTTATGGAACTAAGTATTTAGATAGTATAAAAGAGGATGAATATGGGTGTAAGTACCAAGAAAAATATTTTACTTGAATATACAGGTAAAAAGTGCTGAGAAAATAGAGATAAAAAGCCGGAACAAGATTAATAGCAGGAAGTGCATTTAATAATGCAGAGAGTATAAAAGAGGTATATATACCTAAGAGTGTAGAGCATATAGGAAGATATACATTTACTAAATGTCATAATTTAGAAAAAGTTGAGTTTGAAGAAGATGGTAAATTAACAACTGTAAAAGGACATTCATTTGATTTATGCAGCAATTTGAAGGAAATAAAATTACCAAAAATATTAAAAACAATATCAGAATATGCCTTTTTGCTTGTGGTGTTGAAACTTTAAGAATACCGGAAAAAGTGGAGGATATGGATTTATGGGCTATTGCACAATGTCTTTCATTAAAGAGAATAGAACTTCCTAAGAGTTTAAAGGGGAAATATTATTATCCTGATTATAGACCAAAAATAGATTTAGTATTTTATTGAATTTATTTTTTTAGATAACAAAGAACTTGATATAGTAAGTGAAGAAGAATATTTACTTGATATAACAAGACCATACCATAACCTCTTACAAAAAAATGAGAAGTTTGGAAATATAAGACATAGCCAGAGCTTTATATGGGACTATAATACTGCATTTATGGAAGAGAAAGATAAAACCTATGCTTATCTTGAAGAGGAGCTTGGAAGTCCTATAAGGCTACTTGAGTTTGGAGAAACAGGAGAAACTAAGCAAATGGTATATGGCTATGATGAGTTTGGAGTGGATACCTATAAAACTCAAGGGAAGATACAACAATTTGGCTATACAGGATATAGGCATGATAAGGTAGCTGATACATACTTTGCACAGGCAAGAGAGTATATACCAAGTGTGGGTAGATTTGGAGGAGAAGATTGGATAAAGGGAAGTATAGAAAAGCCTTTTAGCCTTAATCAGTATGGGTATTGATGGGGAAATCCTATTGGATTAGTTGATAGGGACGGAAAAACACCGGAAATGGCTAGTAACTATTCACAAGTATTTGATATACTGAAAACAGGAACTGAAATGGCAGGAGCAGCTGCCTTAGCTGATAGTCCTGCACCTGGACCAATGGATTTAGTTGCATTAGGTATACTAGGTATAACATTAGTTGCATCCGGAGGAGTAGCAGTTGGTACATATATAAATAGTAAGGCAAAGGAGAAAGAAAAGGCTAGGGTAATTGCATTAGAACAAGTAACAACAAAAAGACCTAATGAAACAGTTATATATAGACGTGGAAATGGAAATGCAACTAATTTAACTCCTAGACCCATAGATTTACATACAGAATTGTCTTATGAGTTGAAAGTTCCAGCAGCAACGGAGTATACTATTACAACTATGGAGGCAATAAATGCAACAGGAGTATTAACGGCAGTTATAGATAAACCAAATCATGTTTCTGTAAGACCTGTAAATCCTTTGGAGATGATGGAATGGATTAATAGCAGGCCAACAGCAAAAAGAGAATCCATACTACTTAACAAAAAAATATTAGTATCAATATCTATAAGAGATAATGGAGGATCATGTAATGTCAAAATTGATTGATAACTTAATTAAAAAAATATGAATATAATATTTACATTAACGAGAATATATCTGAGGGAAAAACTAGACAAATTAGCATTATTATTAGAAAAAAAGAAGAAAATAATACAGAAACTTATTTTAATCCCTTTGAGATACAAAAAGTAAGTTTTCATGGTTTAATATTCTATATATTATAGAAAGGATGAGATACACTAGAAAATTAGAGTATATACCATTTTTAATAGAACTATTACAAGATGCAAATTGGCCTACATTTGAGTATACTGTTTCATTATTGGTGTCTTACAATAAAAATGATTTGTTGCTATATGTAGAAAGGCTACTGTGGAGAGCATATGAAGATGATGATGAAATGTGGATATCTGGAATAGCTATACTTATTGAGGATAAGAATATTAAAAAAAGCGATTTTGAAAAATCCAAAAACTTATGATTTGTTAAAAGTATAGAGATTTTTATAGAACTTAATAAAATAAAAAGGATGTAATATATATTTTATAGAAGAAAAAGTGTTTTCCTCACAAAAGATATGAGTAAGATAAAAGAGGGAACTTAAAGTCTGTCTTAAGTGGAGGAGAGCTTATAAGAGGTTATGAGTATGACACCTTAGATAGGCTTAGTTTAAGTTACAGTTTTTCAAGAAAAGCAAAGAATTATATATATGACGGATTAGGAAATAGTGGTCCTATGTCAAGATTTAGTACAAATTAAAATGAGAGGTTCTACCGGCTAAGATGCCGGAAGAACATTTGTCTTATTATAAAAGTGCTTCAAACTCGTAAGGAGACATATAATCACAATGACTATGAATCCTTACCGTGTTATAAAAGGCTTCAATGTACTCAAATAAAAGCCTATATGCATGGCTGTAGTCTTGAATACTGAATCTGTTTAGCCATTCTCTTTTAATCAATGAATGAAATGATTCAATGCATGCATTATCATATGGATAGGCACAACGAGAATAGCTTCGTTGCATAGTTTTAGTGGCTTCACGCCAAGCATTTGATACATACTGGCTGCCACGATCAGAATGTATTATTAAAGGCGATTCGGTGTTACGATAAGTCTTTGCTTTATCAATGGTTGCTACAACAGTTGATACTTCCATAGTATCAGAAAGAGTCCAGGCTATTATTTTCCTGGCAACTAAGTCCATAACACAATTAAGGTAAACAAAGCCGTTTTGAGTCCATATATAGGTAATATCTGTACACCATACGGAATTAGGTCGTTCCGGGTTAAATTGTTCATCAAGTATGTTTGTAAGCAACAGGGGTACTAGAGGCAGTTATAGATAGACCAAATCATGTTTCTGTAAGACCTGTAAATCCTTTGGAGATGATGGAATGGATTAATAGCAGGCCAACAGCAAAAGAGAATCCATACTACTTAACAAAAATATTAGCATCAATATCTATAAGAGATAATGGAGGACCATGTAATGTCAGCAGTGATTGATAATTTAATTAGTAAAAGAAGAGTATAATATTTATGTGAATGAATATATAAGAGATGAAAAAAATTATGTGAATTAGCCGCTTTTGTTAGAAAAAGGAGGATGATAATTTAGAAACTTATTTTAACACAAGGAGATATAAATCTAAGTTTTTATGGGTTAATATTTTATATATTATAGAAAGAATGAGCTATACTAAAAGAATAGAATACATACCATTTTTAATAGAGTTTTTGCAAGATGTAAACTGGCCAGTATTTAGATATACTATTTCATCACTTATGTCCTATAAGAAAACTGATTTAGTACCATTTGTAGAGCAAGCACTATGGACTGCATATAGAGATGATGATGAAATGTGATAGCAGGAATAGCTAGACTTATGGAAAAAGATAATATAAAAACAACAGGATTTTAAAAATCCAGAAACTTATGATTTATTAAAAGTATAGAGATTTTTAGAGTTCTTAGTATTATAAAATAATGCATAGGATTAATTTAAAAGAAGAAAAAGGGAGTATACCCTAATAGGGAATATAGTTATGATAAAAGAGGTAACTTAAAGTCTGTATTAAGAGAGGTGAACTTATAATTAGATAAGGTTCAAAATTCGTTTGTAAAAGTTACATTATTTGATGTAAGTCCTGGTGATAAGCCAATTAGAAGTAATTATAATATACAAAAATTCAAAGTTGAAGAACATACAGAATATATAAATAAAAATCAAGTATATAGGAGAGAGGTATCTGCTAGTAGGGATTGGGGTTACTTTAAAAAAACAAAGAATATAGATGATTTAAGTAAAGGAATGGAAAAACTTTTTGCTAATATAAATCAATATTTTTAATTCTGGTAGGTAAAATGGTAGAGATGAAAAATAAACATATTATTTTTGGGCTGATTTTGCATTTGCTTTGTTTTATACTTTATTATTACGAATTTGAAATGCAAAACAATAATAAAAGGGATATTTTAGTTAAGATACAAAGTGGTATTATTGAAAAAGAAGATATTGCAGAGTTTAATGTTCTGAAGGAGTAACTATTATTGACAACTATGCTTTTTGGAGAATGTTGAATTTACGTGTGATTAATTTGCCAGATACAGTTAAGATTATAAGAGAAAAAGCATTTTGTAATTGTATTAGCTGGAAGAAATTATTTTACCAAATAGTTTAGAAAGGATAGAAAAATGGAGCTTTTTAAATTGTAAATCATTAAAGAATATTAAATTACCAGAAAAAAATGATTATTATTGAAGGTAACACTTTTTCGGGATGTACTTTATTAGAAAAATATTGATTTACCTCAGAAACTAACAGAAATAAAAACAAGTGCTTTTTGAGGATTGCAAAAGCTTAAGAAAATTAGTGTTACCAAATAGTATTAAGAGTATTGAGAATTGGGCATTTAAAAATTGTAGTAGTTTAGAAGAAATCAATGCACCAGAAAATATCAAAAAGCATTGGGGAAGATATTTTTGAGGGAACAGCTTTTTCTGACTCAAGCACAAACTGAAGAAGATGGCGGTATATATTGGGGAAGAATACTATTAAAGTACACGCTGTTAAAAGAAAGTGTAAAGATAAAAATTTACTAAAGTTATTGCAGCCAAAGCATTTAGAGATAATAAAACAATAAAAATATTGAGCTACCTGAGGGCTTATTAGAAATAGGAAATACAGCTTTTGCTTATTGTGAAAGTCTGGAAGATATAAACTTACCTACGAGTATTGAAAAAGTAGGATTGGATATTTTTGAGGGGACAAAATATTTAAAAATTACAGGTAGACGAGTATGGTTGCAAGTATTCAGAAAATATATTGTTAGAATATAAAACTAAAGGAATTGATAAAATAAAGATAAGAGAAAAACACAAGGATAATAGCTGGAAATGTATTTTATAAAGCAGAGGATATCAAAGAGGTATATATTCCCGAGAGTGTGAATTGTATCTGCACTCAAGCTTTTTATTGATTGCAATAATTTAGAAAAAGTTGAGTTTGAAGAAGGTAGTAAATTGGAGACCATTGAGAGTTATGCTTTTTCAAGTTGTAATAGTTTGAAAAGTATTAGCTTGCCGATAAATCTTAAGAGTGTATCCCAATTTGCTTTTTGGTGGTGTGGTTTTGAAACTATAAGAATACCAGAAAAATGTGGAGTATTTAGATTTATGGGCTATTGCAGATTGTCTTTATCTAAAAAGGATAGAACTTCCTAAAAAGCCCTAGAGGGAAAGTATTATTGGATTTCTGATAGACCAAAAGCCAGAAATTGCGTTTTATTAGGACTAATATCTACTTATTACTAATTGAATATTGAAGTTTGACTAATAATAAAATAAAAATAACTAAGAGGTACTTATGAACGACTATATTGATGAAAAATAATACCAATAAAGGTAAGTAATACCGATGAATCTCACCAATCCCTAGAAGAGGGTTACTACATATCGGTAGGCTGGAAACTTTCTCTAAGGAAAAGTATTTTGACGCGTGACACTCAACTTTAGAGGCTGTAAATAGTACAGGTGTACTACAAGCGATTATAGATGGTCCAAACCATGTAAAAGTAATTCCTACAGATCCTTTAGAACTACCAATATGGATGAGCACCAGAGAAACAGCAAAAGAGAATCCATACTACTTAACAAAAATATTAGCATCAATATCTATAAGAGATAATGGAGGACCATGTAATGTCAGCAGTGATTGATAATTTAATTAGTAAAGAAGAATATAATATTTATGAAAAATAGAAATATATCAGATGAAAATTTGGAAGAATTAGCCTTATTATTTCAAATGGAAGGTAATAATTTAGAAGATTATCTTTATTTAGGTAACTACAAATCTAAGTTTTGCTGGTTTAATATTCTATATATTATAGAAAAAAATGAAATATTCTATGAAGATTAGATATATACCGTTTTTGATAAGATTGTTACAAGATGCCAACTGGCCTGCATTTGAATATGCAGTTTCTTTATTATCATCTTATAATAAAAGTGATTTGATTCCATTTATAGAAGATGCATTGTGGAAAGCATATAAAAGTGATGATGGAATGTGGATATCGTGAATTGATATACTATTGGAACATATCCCTATAAAAGCCAAGTGAATTTGAAAACCCTAAAACCTATGGCTTGTTAAAAATATGGAGATTTTAGAGTTCTTATTTTTTTGAAGGTGTGAGAATTATATTTTAGCTCAGCTTGTAGAAGAAAGTGGAGTATCTCCTAATAGAAAAATATAGTTACGATAAAAGAGGTAACTTAAAGTCCGTATTAAGTGCAGGAGAGCTTATAAGAGCTTATGAGTATGACAGTACAGATAGGCTTTAGTTTAAGTTATGATTTTTCAGGACAAGCAAAGAATTATATCTATGACGGATTAGGAAATAGAATAGGAAATAATGAGTATAGAGTAGACAAGGATGATTTAAAAAGATATTTCTAAAGACAGTCTACAAGAACTTGATATAGTAAGTAAAGAAGAATATCTACTTGATATAACAAGACCATACCATAATCTACTGCAAAGAAATGAGAAGTTTAGGAATATAGAACACAGCCAGAGCTTTATATGGGATTATAACACTGCTTTTATGGAAGAGAAGGATAAAACCTATACCTACTTGCAAGATGAGCTTGGAAGTCCTATAAGGCTACTTGAGCTTGGAGAAACAGAGGAAACTAGGCAGATGGTATATGGCTATGATGAGTTTGGAGTGGATACATATAAAATGCAAGGTAGGATACAACCATTTGGCTATACAGGATATAGGCATGATGAGGTAGCTAACACCTACTTTGCACAGGCAAGAGAGTATATGCAGGGTATAGTGGTGTAGTTGTCAAGACAAAAATCTAAGATTTTTATAATGAACTGATATAGCTGAATAATCTGTGCCTCAATGAGCCACCTGTCCGGTGAGATTGAGCCATCAGTCCGTTTTGCTGTGAGCCACCATTCCGGTCACAATGAGCCACTTGTTTTATAATAGAATTATGCACAATTATTGTGTAAATCTATTATACAGGAGGTCACCATTATGTAAGCGCCTTATAAGATAATGCCTTATATCCAATAGATAAAGAAGCAGTAGTTAGAATACGTGTTAATCAAGGTGTATTCAAGGAACAGTTATTGTGTAGGTATAGTCATTGTTGTTTATGTAATGTAACACAGAAAGATTTTCTTATTGCAAGTCATATTAAACCATGGAAAGATAGCGATGAGAATGAGCGTTTGGATATTGACAATGGATTATTACTTTGCCCAAACCATGATAAGGCATTTGATAGAGGTTATATATCATTTGATGATAATGGTTTGATTATAATTTCAGATGAGCTTGATGATACAAATAGAGTATTTCTAAATCTTAGACAAGATATGAGTATAAAAGCTTACAGATGGAAATAGAAAAATATTTGAAATATCATAGAAAAAAATATCATGATGTTAAATAGATAAAGTTATAGATACATAGTCTCGTGATTATTTCATTAGCCAAAGAGTTATTTGAACAATTGGATTTTACATGGAGGTAAATATGTTTATAGGGAATAAGTGGGAATGGACGGAAGTATATGTCCTTCTAAGACTTTTGGCAGAAGAAAAGATATATGCTAATGACAATGAATTAAATAAGCTTGAGGGTGTTTATTTTCCTATTATTAAAGTGCTCAGAGAAGAAAACCAAGGATGAAATCAAAGAGTATACCGCCGTAGAAATGATATCAATTTATATTAACGGAGCAAAAGTGAAGGAATTACCTGCGACAGAGTTTGAATCGGAGTCAGTAAACCTGTTGAATGAGATTAACAGCAAAGATTCAAAGTACGCATTTTCTGTAGAAAGTACGCAGAATTGCGTAGATAGAATTTTTATGTTATAAGATTTTTACACCTGCAATAGATAAAACTGATATCATGGTAAAAAAATAATTGATGCAGATACAGTATACAGTCCAACTATAGGTTCATCAATGAAATCCGAATTAGGTTCATATTCTACTTTGTTGAAAGCAGGAAAGACCACAAACTTTATCTATAGAATAGTACAAAAATCAGTCCGATTTGGTAAGAGAAGCGAACGGAATATACAAGGTGACAGGAGAAAAAAATCATACAGATGTCAGGGGACGTATAAATAAAATAATTAAAGAAAACAGAACTCTCGAATACCGAAAGATGAATGGTCAGATCTTTGAAGATAATTTGGTTCTTATCGATAGCAATATGGATAAAAATTATTGCCGAGACTCTTTTATATTTTTTTATAAAGACGGAATCAGTAACTGTAATGATATGGTTGAAAAACTTGAACAGGAGAATCCTATGAATTACGGTAACGTAAATGCCTATAGATATAAGTTCAAAAAGTTTTTGACGGCTGTAGCATTGGGAATGAAACCTGCTACAGTGTGGGACGGCTTTGGATGAGGCTACAGGTGGATATATTGTAGTTACAAAGGAAGGAAATGTTCTTGCATATCATATATACAACAGAAATTACTTTGAAGAATATTTGTTAAGTAATACAAAATATGAAACAGCATCCACGTCAAGAAATGATTTCGGTGAAATGTATAGTGAAAAAGGCGAAGATTTTATAAAACTTAATTTGCAGGTGAGATTCTATAGTGAAGAAGAGTAGCGGATGACTGGGAAGTGAAAATATGGCAAGAGTAAAAACAAGAATACACAACCAGAAGTTTATTTGAGGAAGCTTTGTGGCAAATGGGTTTAGATATAGATAAAATCACATCAAACTTGAGAGCATGGGTATTAATGTTATAGTGGTGTGGGGATGTGAAATCAAACAGATGATGAAGGATAAGATGATAGAAAAGGAAAAGACGGATTATCTCGCCAATCACATTTTTTTCTACGCCAAAAATACCAATAATGGCGAGATTATTCTCGCCGATATCAGGTTTTCATAGCCAAATACTTCAAAATGGCTATGAAAAGTCATCATAAATATATTTTAAATTAACACACTGCGGTAATACCGAGGAGGATTTAACTATGAAAAAGTATTTATTGCTAATAAGTAAAGGCATTGCTCTATGCTCATTTGTATTTGCACTTTTTAATGCAAATTCAGCGTGTGCTTTTATTTATCATCAGCCCGAGTTACTCGACAAAGTGAAAAAGTTGTGTAAATTTTTAAGTTATGGAAAGGCTATCAAAAAAATCATACAATATGTGATCGAAAAATAATATTTTTCTGGAAGATGATATGAAATTTGCATTTGGATTAACACAAATGATAAGAGCTGTAGTGGATGATAACCGTGAGCCTCGATAATGAAAAGTTAAAACCTTCGCCTTCCTGCTTGCCGTAGGTGTTAAGCAGTGTAGAATCAAGGTCAAAAAAACATGTGCTCCGGAGCCTTAATAGAATAGACAATATCACGCATTTTTGCATTTATAGAATCAAGCTGTGTAAGAGTGTCGTTGTCCATTCTATTCCAAAAACGAGATAGTGTAGGGTTGAGAAGCCAAGGCTTCTTTTTCCAAAAATAGATGTTAATACCGGGTCATTAGTCAGTTCATCTGCACAATCATCCTCAAAAATAGGCTGCTATAATTTGGTAGAGCATCTGCATAAGGTTATCAGAATCTGTATGAATACGGCTGTTTGTATGGTCATTGGTTTTGAAGAGCTTTTTCACAGCTTTTATAAGACCTACCTTTGCAGCAAATTCTTTGATGAGGAGCAGCCTCCATCAGAAGAGAGATTTCCACCGTTAAAATTTATTTTTAATTTTTCTTGTTGCTTTCAAGTGAAATAGTGTTTAAAATTGACATAAGAGGACTTCTTTCCTTGGCATTGTTTTGATTTGACACATTAATTTTACCAAGAAAGAGGTCGTTTTTTTCTATTCACTTTTTAGGTGAAAGTAAGAAAAGTTTTGCAAATGCAGTAATTATGTGGCTTTTCAGCCGCAGACATAGCTATGCTATGAATAATTTAGGATTAGTGGGTGTAATTATGATATTCTATAAGAATAGTTTATTTTTAATTTTGTTATTAAGTGCTTTATATTTATCAGGGTTGTGAAAAACACAAAATAATGGTTCTATTTTTGTATTATGAACAAAAATAAATTTGAAGTAGATATTAAGCAACTTATTGATAATAGGTATTATATTATAAATAATAGTGATAATTACAATTTTTATTATCGAACTTATGGAGATATTATCTTTTATTCAAAGCTCAAAGTAAATGTGATAACATATGAGAACAGTATATTAAAAAATTAATTTAAAGGCTATTCCAGTTTACAACGATGATGAAGTATCTTCAGAAATATTTGTTAATATCCCTAATTTTAAGGAGAATGTTGATAAAGTAATAGTTGATGTCAATAGTGATACTGCAGAAGAAGTATATCATGGAGAAAAGTAGATTATAGACAAAGCAAATTTTATCTATGATAAATATTTTTGTTAGATAATAATTTTAAAAATTAATATTGAAAGACTAAATATATGAAAATAATATATGCCAATGCTGACATGCTGTTTTTACTTTATATTTATATTTTTTTAACTATTGTACTTTTTAGTATTAAAAATCTCAAAATATAAAAAGAGACCATAAAGTGGTAAAAGTTATAAAAAAATATACTCGCTATTCCTGTAGTAATTTTTAAATATGTTGATTTTTGATGATTTGAATATCTCGTTTCAGCTTTTTAAAGATGAAAAATAAAACAGATAACAAAAAAAGTGAGTATATGTATGACAGATTTACAAAAAAGATATGAAGAATTAAAAAAAGCAAAAACTTCCCCGACGGCGAAAGAATAAAATTTATTGCGGATTTAGGTGCAAGTGACGAAATAGAATATCATTATAAAGCTGGTTTGTAAAGACCGGGATGAGGGTACGAACTTGAATCTGTCCGGAAAGTTTTTTTATAAACATGATAAAGAAGGGCTTGGAGTTTCTGCTTAAAGTTTTGAATAATGAAAAAGACGAGAGTTTAAAAAGTATTTGCTGCATACCTTATGGCTGAAACTCTTTCAAAACTGAGACATAGAGATTTTTACTTAGAGTTTTGCAGCAGGCTTATTCCGATTATGACTTCGCTTACAGAGATAAAAGATGCTTTGCTTCGACAAAAAGATCATTATAGCTCTCGGATGGATAGGCTCTTTAAATGAGATTGATATTTTGACAAAGCAAATGTCGGAAGATAAAGACAGTCTTTTTGCAGAGCATTGTCGGCATCAAGCCTTATGCAAATGTCATTTCACGGAGTTGATAAGGAAGTGATTCAGGAAAAGACAAAGCCTTGCTTTTGCTTCTGTGATTGCAGCAGAGACTGATTTACATGCCTGTGGCATTATGATAGAGGCAGCAGGGATTTTATTTGGAAAGAAATGGATAAGCCAATCGGCTGTGGAAGATGTGGATGCTGAGAAAAATAGAAAAGGCGAGAAAGTCGGCGGTAAGATTTTTTTGAATAAGTAGTAAAACATGAACTACAAATTGCACATTAATACATCCGATATTACAAAAATAAATTTGACGAACAGTCCGATTTTGTGTATAATACCTTCGTCAAAAATGACGTAGACTTAAAGGGGAGCAGAATATGCTACCCTTTTATTATTTGGTTAAGGAGGTATAGCGTATTAAAGGTATAAGAAAGAATTTAAGTTTTGTATTTATTATATTGATGTTTGCACTGTTGGTTTCAGGCTGTGCAAAGCAAAGTGAAAACAATAATATTCATATCGGAACAGGTGGGACAGGCGGTACATATTTTGCATATGGAAATGCCCTAAAGGATATTGCCGAGCAGGAAAGCGATATTGACATGAGTATACAGATAAGTGCCGGTTCGGCGGCAAATCTCAGATTGCTTGAAAACAATATCGTCGGTATGGCAATAGTGCAAAATGATACTCTTACAGATGCTTACAACGGAAAAGGTGAGTTTGAGGGAAATCCTTTAAAAATAACCAAGGCTGTTGCAGGACTTTATACGGAGAGCTATCAAATAGTCGTAAATAAGAAACTGAAGCTGAACTCTGTGGAGGATTTGAGTGGACTAAGAGTTTCGGTAGGTGAAGAGGGCTCGGGCGTTTTGAAAAATGCGAAGAATATCCTTAGAGCCTACGGTATGACTGTAGATGATATTGATGTGAGATATCTGTCATTTGAAGATGCCGCAAATGCCTTAAAAAACGGTGAGTTGGATGCATTCTTTGTAACGGCGTCGGCACCTACAAAGGCAATTGCAGATTTGGCTGATTCAAATGTACCTATCGATATTCTTTCATTGGATGACAGAGCAATAAGATTTCTTCAGAACAGTTATAGCGGATATAGCGTTACTACAATTAAAAAAGGTACATATAAAGGAATAAACAAGGATATTACCACAGTTGGAGTAATGGCTGTGCTTGTGGCAAACAACAATATGAGTTCAAGCAATATTGAAACTGTATTAAATCTTATAAAAGCACATCAAGACAGCTTCAATAAGATATCAGGTAATACTGTAAATTTTTTTGATGAAGCAACTTTAAACAGTATTGTGGTACCTTTCCATAAAGCGGCAAGTGAATGGTACAGTGCAAATGGAATAACAGGATTAAAGGCTGAGGTTAAGGCTGATAATGTTCCAAGAAAAACTTTGAATCTGGATATGTATCAGACGGTTGCGGTAGCGGTACTTGCACTCTTTATAGGAGTACTTTTAAAGGAAAGAATAAAGTTTTTAACTACATTTTGTATTCCTGCTCCTGTGGTAGGAGGAATGATCTTTGCTATAATATTCTGTGCATTGTATGCACTTGGCATTCTTGAGATAAATTTTGATGAAACTCTTAGAAATGTATGCATGGTTATGTTCTTTACCTCAGTAGGATTCCAGGCAAATATGAAGGTACTAAAGAGTGGTGGTAAGGGTACATTTATTTTCCTTGCGTTGGTATTGGTACTTATAATATCTCAGAATTTTGTAGCTGTGGGGCTTTCAAAACTTCTTGGTATAAATCCGCTTATAGGTATGTGTACAGGTTCCATATCTATGATTGGAGGACATGGTACTGCGGGAGCATTCGGTCCTTTGCTTGAAGATATGAATGTTGACGGTGCGACCACTTTGGCTACAGCGGCGGCTACTTTCGGACTTGTAGCAGGTTCACTGATGGGCGGACCTTTGGCAAACAGCCTTATAAAAAAGAAAAATCTTATGGATACCGCAGTATATGAAGATGACAGTATGCTTGTGGAAGAGGAGATAAAGCACAGAAGAGAGGTTTCAATGTATGCACCTGCAGTGTATCAGATTACATTGGCAATGGGTATAGGAACTATTGTATCTTTTGTACTTTCAAAGACAGGTATGACCTTCCCTATATACATAGGCTCTATGATAGTGGCGGCTGTAATGAGAAATATTAGTGAATATACAGACGGCTTTAGAATACATATGGGTGAAATAAATGATCTTGGAAGTATTTGTCTTTCACTTTTCCTAGGTGTAGCTATGATTACACTCAAGCTTTGGCAGTTGGCTGCACTTGCCCTTCCTCTGTTTATACTATTGGCGGGTCAAGTAGTTCTTATGTATATCTTTGCAAGATTTATTGTGTTCAAATGTATGAGAAGTGATTATGATGCGGCTGTTTTGGCAGCAGGCACATGTGGTTTCGGTATGGGTGCAACACCTAATGCCATGGCAAATATGCAGGCTGTTACAGAGAAATATCTCCCGTCAGTTAAAGGCATTCTTACTTATTCCGATAGTCGGCAGTATGTTTGCGGATTTCTTAAACAGTTTGACAATAACATTTTTTATAAACTTCTTAGGTTAAAAATAATTTAAGTTAATTTAAAAGCTCACCTTATAAGAGGTGAGTTTTTATTGGAATAGTATATTTTGACTAAGATTTTAGTTGAAGTTTTTGTAATAAAATATTATATTTTATAGTATAGCTTTTGTAAAAAGTCTTATGAAGTAGAAGAGAAAAATGTTGAGAGTACAAGACTTTTGACTTAAAAAAATTATAAATATAGATACCTAGGGGGTCAAATGTTAAAAGGAAGGGTAACAATACCTACAGATGTTGATATCATTGAAGAGACAAAGGAAATAATGGAGCTTTGGGGTGCTGATGCCATCAGAGATTGTGACGGAACAGATATGCCGAAGGAAATAGAGGAACTGGATGCAAAGATCTATGCTACCTATTATACCACCAGAAAGGATAATGAGTGGGCAAAGGCTAATCCTGATGAAGTGCAGCAGATGTATATAATGACTGACTTCCATATGGCAACTGATGATGTTCTTAGAATCAGATTGATGGAAGGCTTACATCCGGATCTTTTGAAAGTCAATGATTATGATGATATAAAAAGATGGTGGGAAGTCATGGACAGGACAATCGGAGAGCCTGTGAATGACTGGAGTTATGAAGATGGTGAAGTAATTATAAATGCAAAGAATACCATGAATACACAGTAAGTTTCTTGGCTTATATCATTTGGGATCCGGTACATATGTACAATGCGGTGACAAATGGCTGGACAAATTTTGAAAAGCAGATAACTTTTGATGTACGTCAGCCAAAAACAAAAGTCTATTCTATGAAGAGACTCAGAAAGTTTTTGGAAGAGCATCCGAAAGTTGATGTAATAAGATTTACTACATTTTTCCATCAGTTCACATTGATATTTGATGAACTTGCAAGACAAAAATATGTGGATTGGTATGGATATACAGCTTCTGTAAGTCCATATATTTTAGACCAATTTGAAAAGGAAACCGGAATCAAGTTCAGACCTGAATATATTATAGATCAGGGTTATATGAACAATACTTACAGAGTTCCTTGCAAGGAATATTTTGCCTTCATAGATTTCCAAAGAAGAGAAGTTGCAAAACTTGCTAAAGAGATGGTGGATATAGTTCATGAATACGGCAAGGAAGCAATGATGTTTTTGGGTGATCACTGGATCGGCATGGAGCCTTATATGGAAGAGTTCAAAAATATAGGTCTGGATGCAGTGGTTGGAAGTGTAGGAAACGGACAGACACTTAGACTTATCAGTGATATAGAAGGCGTGAAATATACAGAGGGCAGACTTTTGCCGTATTTCTTCCCGGATACATTCCATAAGGGAGGTGATCCGCTTGGAGAGGCAAAGAGAAACTGGATTACAGCCAGAAGAGCAATACTTAGAAAGCCTGTAGACAGAATAGGCTATGGCGGTTATTTGAAGCTTACACTTGATTTCCCTGAGTTTATAGATTATACAAAGCAGGTATGTGATGAGTTTAGAGAGCTGTATGCAAATGCGCAAGGTTGTAAGGCTCATTGTATCAAGAAGATTGCAGTGCTAAGCGGTTGGGGAAGATATAAGGCATGGGGAAATCATATGGTACACCATGCTATATATTATAAGAACAACTATTCATATGCAGGAGTAATAGAGGCACTTAGCGGTTCACCTTTTGATATTGACTTTATCAGTTTCGAAGATATTTTAAAAGATAAGGATATTTTAAACAGATTTGATATAGTTATGAATATCGGTGATGCGAACACAGGACAAACCGGTGGAAAGTATTGGACTGATGAGAGAATACTTACAGCAGTAAGGGATTTCATATATAATGGCGGAGGCTTTATAGGTGTAGGTGAACCAAGCGGATATAATTATCAGGGAAGAACATTGCAACTTGCAACTCAGCTTGGAGTAGAGCTTGAAAACGGCTTTACTTTGGCAAAAGGCAAGTATTATAAAGAAGTAAAATCACATTTTATCACAGAGGAAGTTTGTGATGAAATATATTTCAGTGAAGGTAAGGATTTCATATATGCACTTGACGGTACAGAAATTCTTGCACTAAGAGGGGATTCAGTACAGCTTGCATGTAAGGAGGTTGGAAAAGGGCGTACGGTTTATATCAGCGGTTTGCCTTACAGTCTTGAAAACAACAGATTGCTTTATAGAGCAATACTTTGGGCTTCACATGATGAAGAGGGTATCCACAGATGGTTTAGCACTAACTTGAATGTAGAGGTAAATGCCTATGTGGAAAATAATAAATTCTGTGTGGTAAACAATACCTATGAATCTCAGAGTTACAATTATATATAAGGGGGATGGAAGTTCATTTGAACTTAAACTTGAGCCTAATGAAATAAAATGGTTTGAAATAGAGGGGAAAGTATGAAATCAAGTATAATAGAAGTATTGCAGCAATATAATAATTTTACCGAATTGAAAGAGTTTTCGGAGTATGGTAACGGTCACATAAATGATACCTATCTTCTGGATTATGAGGGATCGGGTAAGGTTATTTTACAAAAAGATAAATAAATCAATATTTAAAGAGCCGAAGAAGCTTATGGAAAATATTGCCTTGGTAACATCATTTTTAAGAGATAAGATTGAAAAAAACGGCGGAGATCCGAACCGTGAGACTCTAAATCTTATAAAGACCAAAGATGGACAAAGCTTTTTATGAAGACAGTAAAGGGGATATTTGGCGAGCTTATAATTTCATAGCGGATACTATATGCTATGAACAGGTTACAAATGCTAAAGAGTTTTATGAGTCAGGCTTTGCTTTTGGAAATTTTCAAAATCTTTTGGCAGACTTTCCGGTGAATAAACTTAGTGAAGTTATCAAAAACTTCCACAATACTGAGGACAGATTTGCTACATTTAAAGCACAGATAAATGAAGATCCTTTGGGCAGAGCAAAGGATGTTAAAGAGGAGATAGACTTTTTCTTAAACAGAGAGGAATATACCCATATCTTTAACAGAGCACTTGCAAATAATGAGATCTCTTTGAAGGTTGCACATAATGATACCAAGCTTAACAATATTTTATTTGATAAAGATACAAAGAAGGCATTATGTGTAATAGACCTTGACACTATAATGCCGGGAGTTGCGGCTTTTGACTTTGGTGATTCCATCTCGTTTCGGTGCAAATAAAGGACTTGAGGATGAGGTTGATCTGTCAAAGGTAGGTCTTGATATTGAACTGTTTGAAGCTTTTTACAAGGGATTTTTGGAAGCTTGCGGTAAGAGTTTAAATAAAAGAGAGATTGAACTTTTGCATATGGGAGCCATAGTAATGACTTATGAATGCGGTATAAGATTTTTTTGGGAGATTATATTGCAGGTGATAAGTATTTTAAGATAGCAAGAGAAAAATCATAATCTTGACCGTGCAAGAACTCAAATAAAGCTTTGTTTCGGATATGGAAGAACATATTGAAGAGATGAAAAAGATTGTAGAAAAAGTATATTTAGTTTATTGATTAAAAAGCCACAAGTGTAGTAAAACATTTGTGGCTGTTTATAGAAACGGATACTGATATATGTTAAAATAAAAATTATACTTTGCGGTTTTTATGGCAAGCGGAAAGACAACTGTAGGAAGAGCATTGGCTAAGGAGATTAATACTCATTATATAGATACCGATGAGCTTTTTGATAGAAACTTATGGTATGGATATACCTGCTATATTTGCAAAATATGGTGAAGACTATTTTAGAGATCTGGAGCATGAAATAGCTATAAAGGTTTCCAAAATGCCGGCCGGAGTTATTTCCACAGGCGGAGGAATGCTTACCTTTGACAGAAACGGTGAGGTTTTGAAAAAGGGAGGTACTATCATATGCCTTGTAAGGGATTTTGATAAGATTTATGAAGATTTGCTATCAGATACAAAACAGACCTCTTGCAAGAGATAAGTCAAAGGAAGAACTTAAGCAGATGTATGACATGAGAATTTTCAAAATATCAAAAGTATGCAGACTATACTGTTGAGAATAATGGCAGTATAGAGGATTGTGTAAAAAGATAATATCCATTATTGACGTAAATTAAAAATAAATTATATACTGTTACGAAAGTATGTTCGAACTGTTCGAACATGTTTATGGAGAGATGTAATGGATACAAAATATATAAAAATAAGAGGTGCCAATGAGCACAATTTAAAAAATATATCAGTGGACATACCAAGAGGAGAATTGGTTGTTTTAACAGGGCTTTCCGGTTCCGGAAAGTCCTCTTTGGCGTTCGATACCATATATGCTGAGGGACAAAGAAGATATATGGAGTCAATGTCTTCATATGCCAGAATGTTTCTGGGACAGATGGAAAAGCCCGATGTGGAAAGCATAGAGGGGCTGTCCCCTGCGATTTCAATAGACCAAAAATCTACGAACAGAAACCCGAGGTCTACAGTGGGTACCGTTACGGAGATTTATGATTACCTCAGACTATTATATGCAAGAATAGGCATTCCGCATTGCCCTTGTTGCGGTAAGGAGATACATAGACAGAGTATTGATCAGATGGTCGACAGGGTGCTTACACTTCCTGAAAAGACCAAGTTTATGATACTTGCACCTGTGGTAAAGGGTAAAAAAGGAAGACATGAGAAGGTACTTGAAAGTGCAAAAAAATCAGGCTATGTACGTGCTATAATTGATGGAAATATGTATGAACTTAGCGAAGAGATAGTACTTGAAAAGAACATCAAGCACAGCATTGATATTGTAATAGACAGACTTTCGGTAAAGGAAAATATAGAAAAAAGACTTACAGACTCATTGGAAGCAGCTCTAAATCTTGGTGGAGGCTATGCAACCATTGATGTGATAGACGGTGAGCCTATGAAGTTTTCACAAAACTTTGCCTGTCCTGATTGCGGTATTTCAATTGATGAGGTGGAGCCGAGAACCTTTTCATTTAACAATCCTTTCGGAGCCTGTCCGGACTGTGCAGGACTTGGATATACCATGGAATTTGATGAAGATCTGATGATTCCCGATAAATCACTTTCTATAAATCAGGGAGCTATAATAGTACTTGGATGGCAGAGCAGCAATGATAAAAAAAGCTTCAGCAATGCTATGCTAAGAGCACTTGCAGAAAAGTTTAACTTCAGTCTGGATACACCTTTTGAGGACTATCCGAAGGAAATACATGATATATTGATTTACGGTACTACTGAGCAGGTGGATGTAGCCTATACAGGCCAGAGAGGTAGCGGAGTATATCCTGTTATATTTGAAGGTCTTATAAAGAACATGGAAAAGCGTTATAGAGAGACATTTTCACAGTCTGCCAAGGAAGAGTATGAGCAGTATATGAGAATTGCACCATGTAAGTCCTGCGGCGGAAGGAGACTTAAAAAAGAGGCTCTGGCTGTAACTCTTGGAGGAAAAAATATCTATGATGCTACAGATGCCTCTATTACCGATTTTAGAAACTTTATAGATTCTTTGGAGCTTACAAAGATGCAGGAAGCTATAGGAGCATTAATTTTAAAGGAGATCAGAGCAAGAGTTACATTCCTTATAGATGTAGGTCTTGACTATCTAAGCCTTACAAGAGCGACAGGTACACTTAGCGGCGGTGAAGCACAAAGAATAAGACTTGCTACTCAGATAGGTTCTGGGCTTGTAGGTGTGGCATATATACTGGATGAGCCGAGTATAGGACTACATCAAAGGGATAATGATAAGCTGCTTGCTACTTTAAAGCATCTAAGAGATATAGGAAATTCCGTTTTGGTTGTGGAGCACGATGAAGACACTATGATGGAAGCGGACTATATAGTGGATATAGGACCGGGAGCCGGAAGTCATGGCGGAGAAGTAGTGGCTACAGGAACCGCTAAGGAAATAATGGCAAATCCGGATTCAATTACCGGTAAGTATCTTTCAGGTGAAATAAAGATACCTGTACCAAAGAGCAGAAGAACACCCTACAGGTTGGCTTAAAGTCAAAGGTGCGGCTCAAAATAATCTAAAAAATATAAATGTAGATATACCTACAGGAGTGATGACCTGTGTTACAGGTGTTTCAGGCTCAGGTAAGTCTTCTTTGGTAAATGAAATAATATATAAGGCATTGGCAAAGAAGCTAAACCGTGCTCATACTATTCCGGGTAAATATAAGTCAATAGAAGGTACAGAGCAGCTTGATAAGGTAATTGCAATAGACCAGTCACCGATAGGAAGAACTCCAAGATCAAATCCTGCCACATATACAGGTGTATTTGATATGATTAGAGACTTGTTTGCGGCAACTCAGGATGCCAAGATGAGAGGATATAAGAAGGGAAGATTTAGTTTCAATGTAAAGGGTGGAAGATGTGAGAGCTGTTCAGGTGACGGTATCATAAAGATAGAGATGCATTTCCTGCCTGATGTATATGTACCATGTGAAGTCTGTGGCGGAAAGAGATACAACAGAGAAACTTTGGAAGTAAAGTATAAGGGAAAATCCATATATGATGTACTTGATATGACTGTGGAGGAGGCTTTAACATTTTTTGAGAATGTGCCTACTATAGCAAGGAAAATACAGACTTTGTATGATGTGGGGCTTTCTTATATTAAACTTGGTCAGCCGTCTACAGAGCTAAGCGGTGGAGAGGCTCAGAGAATAAAGCTTGCAACTGAGCTTTCAAAGAGGGCTACAGGAAAGACTATTTATATCTTAGACGAGCCTACTACAGGTCTTCATTTTGCAGATGTACACAAGCTTGTGGAGATACTTAGAAGACTCTCAGACAGTGGGAATACGGTACTTGTTATAGAGCATAATCTGGATGTTATAAAATGTGCCGATTATATAATAGATATAGGTCCCGAAGGCGGTGCAGGAGGTGGCGAAGTGGTAGCTACAGGTACACCTGAGGAGATAGCTGATATAGAAAAGTCATATACAGGAAAGTATGTGAAGAGATACTTGTATTAAAGTTATATAAGTATACTGTATACATGTGCAATAAGAGTTGATTTAGCAATAAAAAAATGATAAAATATAATTGCCTCTTGATAGAGACTATCATTTCAAAAGTTTTATATCAGCAGATATATTTGAAGCTGAATATTAATTTTTGAAAAGTTGGAGGTGATAGAAACGGATTGCATAAATGGTATTGTTTTGCAGAAAGGAATATTTTATGAAACAGGAATTACTTGCAAAAATGAATGCTTATTTAGCAAATCAGGAGATTATGTACATCAAACTACATAATATGCACTGGAATCTGAAGGGACATGGATTTTTCACTCTTCATTCCAAATTAGAGGAATATTATGATCAGACAGCCGATATTATTGATGAGGTGGCTGAGAGAATACTTGCTAAGGATGCTCTACCGATAGCTAACTTAAAAGAAGCGTTGGAAATTAGCAAGGTAAAGGAACTTCCGGATAAAGCCATCAACATTGACGAGGCTATTCGCATACTTACTATTGATGTTGAATACTGCGTAAACGATTCAAAGGAAATTGTGGAATTGGCTGATAAGGAAGGCGATGTTGTTACCGCAGATATTTTTACAGGCTATGTAAAAGAATATGAGAAGACATTGTGGATGCTTAAGGCATTTGCACAAAACTAAACACTAAAAAGCTCAAGGCACAGTCGAAAATGGCTGTGCCTTTTAAAAATTTAAATATCCAAAACAGCTACTAAAGTATAATCACTCGGATTTTTAAAATCATATTTGATATTTGAAACATCAAGGCTCCAGTTTCCGATTCCCGAATACTTTGATGACAATATCATATGGAAGTTGAGCATTGCAGCACCGAGACCAAGGAAATTATCATCATCTGTAACCATCTCGTCAAGCTGGTTAAACAGATAGATATGAGTTCCGTTTATAACGAAGCGATAATTTTGATGATTCAAAAAGCTTGGTGAAAGGCTGGCTGCATAAAGGGCATCGGCAATGACAGGATCCGCATATTCATCATCAAAATTATATGGGGTATTGAAGTCACTATCAAATGCCAATGTAGTAACAGCAATTTTTGGAGCGATATGTCCGGATTTACTGCTGATACTTACATTTGAAGGTGAGTGTATATCTATCTTTGTAGTATCCTTTTCTTTTTTGCCATACCCAAATGCAATCACAGTTGCGACAGCAAGGTCTGAATCAATAAGTAAAGCCTTCTTTACTATATCGTCATCATCGCATGTGAGGTAGCATGAGGACAATCCCATTTCTTCAAGCTTTAATAAAATATGCTCAGACACAAATCCTGCATTTATAAGGTAATTATCCTTTTCTTCAGATAACATAACAAGATAGGAAGGAGCATTAAAGGCATTTCACGATATCCGACCACGCCTGTAAGTCTTTGAGCAGTATCTTCATTTGAAAATATAAGTAATTGAGTATTCACGTCAAAAAGATTTTGAGCTGAATTAAAAAAATCCTGTTATCTCATCTAATTTAGCTTGCTCAACAGGCTTTTTGAGAAAAATCTCTTATAGAATTTCTCTTTTTCAATAAGTTCTAAATAATTCATACATTTATTCCCTCCACAGTACAAATTCCAAAAGATTAAATTATATATATTATACAAAAAGCCTGCAAGGTCAATTTTATATATGTTTTTATTTGAAAAACATAAGAAATACAAAAGTTAACTCTAAATATATTTGGGAGTAAAACATATAGATGATAGGATATAGTCATATAAAAAGCTCGATATGCATTATGCCTAATTATTTCGGTAAAGAATGGTAAAGATGCCAATATACAAAAAGAACATTAAATGATATTATCATATTAATAACGATAGAATCGTATTTATAAAAACAAAAAGGAGCGTATTTATGTTAAAGGGTATCTCGAAAGAATAGGATCTGATTTGTTGAAAGCAATGGCAGATATGGGGCATGGAGATTTGTTGGTAATTGCAGATGATTTTTACCCTCCTACAGTAAAAAGTCCAAATGCACAAGCATACAGGCAAAAAGGAAACAGTGCAGCTGAAATGTTGGAGGCTATACTACAGTTATTGCCTATAGATACAGACTATGCAGTTCATCCTGTTGAATATATGGTTCCGGATTCGGATTCGTGTGTTGTTATGGATAGTAATAAAGTATGGGAAGATATAAAAGCTGTGGCGGAAAAAATATGGGTATAAAGACGCTGTAGGAAACTATTAGAGAACAAAGTTTTTATGAAAAAGCCGAAGGGCATTTGTTACCGTATGTACAGTGAAAGACAGCCATACGGCTGTATAATACTCAAAAGGGTGTAATGTGAAAATAAAATACTAATCAAATAATAAAAACGTCAAGTCTGTGACTTGGCGTTTTTTTATTAGAAAAACGATTGTTAAAAAAAGTATTCTTTCTATAAAATTTATTGTTATAATTGCATTTATTAGATATTATGATATAATAAGTTTACAATATTATTAAGTGGAGTAGGGTATAAATATTAACAATTATGAAGTGATTTTATACCCATATGTCTAGACAAGGAGGATTTATATGACAGGTTTACCACTTATATTCGTGTTTATTTTGGCGGTTATCGTTATGATAGTTGCCATCTCAAAGTTTGGTGTACATCCGTTTATATCGATTATGTGTATATCACTTATTTTGGGACTTGTAGCAGGAATACCGCTTGTAGATAAGACATTGGAAGACGGAACAAAGATACAAGGTCTTGCAAGTGTTATCGGAGCAGGATTTTCAGGTACTTTTTCAAGTATAGGTATTGTTATCATACTTGGTGCTCTGATCGGAACTATTTTGGAGAAAACAGGTGCGGCTTTTAAACTGGCAGATATGGTTATAAAGCTGGTTGGAAGAAACAATCCTGTTTTGGCGGTAGAGCTTATGGGTTGGGTAGTTTCAATTCCTGTATTCTGCGATTCAGGATTTGTTATCTTAAACCCTATCAGAAAAGCTTTGGTAAAGAGAACGGCTCAGTCATCTGTAGCTATGACAGTTGGTCTTTCAGCAGGTCTTTACATTTCACATGTATTTATACCGCCCACACCGGGACCTATAGCTGCAGCTTCTACACTCGGTATAGGTGATAACCTCTTACTTGTAATGGGTATGGGTGCTGTATGTTCCATATTCCCTCTTATAGCAGGTTTATTCTATGCTAAATTTATAGGCAAGAGTGTAAAAGCTGATGATGAGGCTGACTCAGGTGAAGTTACAAAGACATATGAAGAACTTGTAGCCGAGTACGGCAAGCTTCCAAGCGGACCGATGTCTTTAGCACCTATTTTAGTTCCTGTTTTACTTATGGCTATTGCATCAATAGTTGCAATGATGAAGATGGACGGAGTATTTGCGGACGTTTTAAAGTTCCTAGGAACACCTATTATAGCCCTTGCAGTCGGTACTGTTTTCGGTGTATTACAGCTTCAGGGTGCAGGCAAGATGAAGGAGTTCTACAGTATTACAAATGAGACATTAAAGACTGTAGGACCTATATTGTTTGTTACTGCGGCAGGTGGTGTACTTGGCAAGGTTATAGCATCTTCGGATATGGTTAACTTTATAAAGGATCATGCAGCGGTTCTCAGCACAATGGGTATGCTTTTCCCGTTCTTATTATCCGCTATTTTAAAGAGTGCACAGGGTTCATCCACAGTAGCTCTTACAACTACTGCAGGTATTGTGGCCCCGCTGTTGCCGGCACTTGGATTTGCAAGTCCTATGAGTGCTACACTTGTAACTATGGCAATCGGTGCAGGTGCAATGACTGTTTCACATGCCAATGACTCATATTTCTGGGTTGTTACAAACTTCGGTGCGATGTCACCTGAAAAGGGATATAAGACACAGACTGTATGTACATTGCTCTTAGGTATTGCAGGTATTGTTGAAATAATGCTTCTCAGCTTATTTTTACACTAATTAAATAGACTTTTTATTAAGAGGCACAAATTTTATTTTGTAAGATTTGTGCCTTATTTTTATTGAAAAATATTATATTATGAAAATCTGCTGACAGTAATTTTTATATGGTATATTTATATTGATTGCGCTTAAGGCGTTTTAAGGATGGATTCCTAAGTTTACTGATATAAGTTCAGTAAGATAAAAATATAAATTTTATAGGAAAATAACATGGAATTACTTGAACAATGTAAAACCTGGAATGATGACGGTGATTATGAGAGCGTAGTTGATGCGCTTGAGATATTGCTGGAGAATGCCAGAACACCCGAGATGGATTCGGAACTTGCAAGAGCCTATAATAACCTTTGGAGAACCGGGGAATATAAGTTGTTTGCACAGGCGCTTGAACTGTTAAAAGCCTCATGAAGAATATTTTAGAGGAAATCATAAGTATTATTTCAGAGTTGGCATATTCATACTATTATTTGGATGAAGACGGACTTGCCCTGCACTACTTCAAAAAAAGCTTTGGATTCAAAAGCCGGAGACAGTGATACTATAGAAATGATGACTTCCTGTGCCGATATGCTTTTCAGAATCGGACTTAAGAATAAAAATGTCTGAAAGAGTAAGCACTGATGGGAAGATGTAAGAAAAGATATAAATAAGTACAATAAACTTGATAAAGACTTTTATTCAAATGCTTTGGCCGTCATAGCAAAAGGTATTAAGGAAATATCAAAAAGGACCGATGCTCATATAACAGGTGATAGAGCAATGGAACTTGAGGCAGGTGATGATAAATCCTATATTTTCATGCTTCAATATGTACTTGATATGATGCCGGGAGACTTAAGAGAACTTGTTGATATAAGAATAGGCATATCACCGAAATCGGATATTCCCGATACATCTTTTTAATGACAGAGAGTATGATATAACAGGACTTAGATTTTTTGTCAGTGATGACAGGCAGATAGTTATCTATGCGGATCAATTTGATATGCCTTTAGAGGTGTTTGAAAAACTATTTATTGATATATTCGGCGAAATAGATCTTATGGCAAATGACTTTGAATTTGACTTTGCAGATATAGAGGATTTTGATTCTCCGAATGATGAGACATGTGATATAGTACTTAAGTTTAAGAGCAGAGAAGATTTTTTAAAGGAATGTGTTGACTACAGAGGACTTAGAGCATGTGCCGAGGCTAAGGGTGCAAGACTTGGAATAAATGCAAAAGACTATCTGAAAATGTATTCAGGCTATCAGTTGCCGTCTATAGTAGAGGATGAAATAAGAGAGGATATATATACAGGAACTACCTGTTTACCTTCTCTTGTAAGTGAGTATATGTCCTCAAATCTGTTTGATAAAATGCCGATAATGGATGAGTTATACAGAAACGGAGTTGCGGCTGGATTTTTCTGCTTCAGCATTGACCCAAAAAATACTCGGATGATATGCTGGAATATGAGTTTGAAATAATGAATTTACGAAGTCAGCTTATTGATTATATTATGAAAAAGCTGAAAGAAAAGAACAGAGAACATGATATCGCATTCCTTGAGGGTGCAACCGGTAAAAAATACGGATATCTTGATTTTTTAATATTTGGAAGTTTTATGCTTATAATGAATACTGCATGTGATTTTTTTGAAAAGAAAAAAATACCTTTTGCAGGCTATAAAAACTTTTAGAAAAATATCAAAAAATAATAACTTTTGTGGAGGACTAATGTTTAATTTTTAAGAAAAAGCAGAATGAGGTAGAGATACCACAGGTACAACCTATGGCTGCATGGGAGGAAAAACTCCTATATGCATGTACTTTCTAACCGAGTAGATAATAAAAGATCTTAGCGGTGCCAAGAAAAGAATAGAAGCAATTGAAGGTGTAAAACTTATAGAGTTTAACGAAAGAGATGACGGCTCAGCAATCTTACATTGGAATATAAGGGTGAAGAGTATGGTGTAGGATTCTATTTTGAGGACTTTGTTTTGGAAAGTTTGTATTCTTTGCAGAACCAAAAGATTCATGATGAAGACTTTTTAGAGATAAAGGAAAAGGATACTTCATTTATAATTTATATGAACTTTAATAAGAATTATTTTGATTCATATCATTTACAGCTAAAAGCTTGTAATGGCATTTTTCCCTGATGCACTCGCTGTAGTTGATGAAAGTGCAGAGAGGCTTTTAAGCGGAAGATGGGTAAAGCTTGCGGCAGAGTCAAGCGTTACACCTAATGCTGAAAGCTTATTTACGGTACAGGCGGTATTTGATGATGAAACAAAGAAAGTTTGGCTCCATACACATGGTATGTGCAGAACAGGCTTTTCGGAGTTTGAACTTTTAGATGTAAGTCAGGACAATGCAAATGATGTTTATTATTTGTTAAATACTGTTGCTTGTAGAGTACTGTATCAAAATGAGGCTATAGAAGATTACATTTTCCTGGGTGAGTTCATAGACGGAAATGAGATAGTAGTTGCACCTCTTCCTTGGAATGTTGCTATTGAAAAGTATCCTTCAAATATACTTGGAGGCCCTGCGGACAGAGTTGACAGTCACAATACAAACAGTCAGGTTATTTTCCTTTTCTTATCTGAGGAGGATGCAAATAACGGTAAGTATACAAAGCCTTCCGAGATAGAGGACAAGCTTATCGAAAATCCGCTCTATTATTATACAAATGAGCAAACAGATCATATGAAGTTTATGGCAAGAGACAGATATGAACTTTTGAGAAATGCAATTTTGGAAAATCCGAGTTACAGAGCATTGATAAAGGTCGGATTGCCTACAGACGGTGAGGATGGAAAGCCTGATTATGAAAATCTTGAGCACATCTGGTTTGAACTTATAGAATTTACAGAGGAAGGATTTAAGGCGGTTCTTACACAGGCACCATATAGAGTTTCAGCCATGAAAGAGGGAGATGAGGGTGAATATACCGTCAATGATGTAACGGATTGGATTATTTATACAGATGAAATGAGTATAGATCCGAATACTGCATATTTATTATAGGGGGAGAGATTATGTTTTTACAAACATAAAGATTGCAGAAAAGTATAATTACTTAAATGAAAAGTTTTTTTGGCTGCATATGACTGGTTAAGAAACAATGATTTAAAGGCATTGGAGCCGGGTAAGTATGAAATAGTGGGTGATGATGTGGTTGCAAATGTACAAGTATACGATACATTGCCTGTTGAAGAAAAAAGATTTGAGGCACATGATAAATTTTTTGATATCCAGTGTCTGGTGGAGGGTGTTGAATTTTTCGGGGTATGCAATAGAGAAGGTCTTACAGTAATTGAAAGTAAGCCTGAAAAAGATGTCATTTTCTACGATAAACCGGAGGTATATGGACATGTTATTTTGTATCCCGGAGAATTTATAGTAGTAGCACCGGAAGATGCACATATGCCCGGATGCGCACTTACTGCTCCTGCAGCTGCCAAAAAGGTGGTTGTAAAAGTAAGAGTATGATAAAAAAGGGTTTTTTAATCGGGCTTTTTGCTCTTTCGGTATATTTTTCGGAGCGGGAAATCTGATTTTTCCGGCAGAACTCGGATTTAGAGCAGGGGTAAATTTCTATCCGGCAATACTCGGTTTTGTATTATCAGGAGTAGGTATAGCAATAATTACTCTGGTACTTGGCACCATGGTAAAAGGCGGATATAAAAATGAAATCAGTATAAAGGTGGACCCGAAGTTTGCCACATCATATCTGACAATATTATATCTTGCTATCGGACCTTTCTTTGCAATACCGAGAACTGCAGGAACATCATTTTCAATAGGAATAGCACCTGTAACAGGTAACGGAAGATTGCCGCTTCTTATATTCAGTGCAATTTATTTTTTATTTGCATACCTTATAGCAATCAATCCGTCAAAGCTGATGGACAGAGTCGGTAAAATACTTACGCCTATGTTTGCAATGCTTATAATTATTCTTATAGCTGTTGGTAATATGAATTTCCATGCATTAAATCAGGGTGAAATGAGTAATGCAATGTCTGCTCTTAAGACAGGTTTTTTGGAAGGCTACAATACTTTGGATGCGCTGGCTTCAGTGAGCTTTTGCCTGATTGCAACTTCAAGTATAAAGACTTTCGGATTTTCGTCAAAGAAGGAATATATAAAGATAATGGCGATAGTCGGTATAGTAACGGCCATATTCTTCAGCAGCCTGTATATAGGTCTTGGAGCATTGGGAAATAAATTCGGTGTACCGGCAGAGGTATTGGCAGATCCTAATACCAATATAGGAACTTATATCTCGTCAAAAAGCTCATACGAACTTTTTGGAAGTTTCGGACAGGTATTTTTAGGTGCAATGACTATACTTACCTGCTTTACAACTACTGCAGGTCTTATTGTGGTGGTGTCGGAGTATTTTGTGGACACATTTCCAAGATTTAAGTATAAGACTTATGTGAATATATTTACTTTTATAGGTTTTGCAATGTCAAACTTCGGACTGAATACTATAATTAAGATATCCGTGCCTGTACTTAGAATTTTATATCCGATTACAATAGTTATAGTTGCAATAATTATATTAAATAAATTTGTAAGACTTTTCAAAGTCCGGAATGGCTGTTACAGTGATTTTAACAACTGTTTTTTTCCGGAATAGAAGTTATGGGCAGTGTTTTAAAAGTCAAGGCGATAAACACTGTTATGTCTTTCTTTATAGGAGGAGATTCGGGATTTTTCTGGATAAATATTGCGGTTTTAGGAATAGTACTTTCACTTTTACTGAGAGATAAAAATAAAGGGCGAGAACTTTGAAATATAAAATGAGCTGTTATAGGAGACCTTATAACAGCTCGTTTTTAGAATCTTAAAACTTTCATAGAGGTTGCTTCATGTGATGCAAGACTGTAAGCACAGTTCTTATCAAGGGATTCCATTCTTACCCATTCAAGGGAACGCATGGTGGCTTCTTTATCGACTGTGACAGCAGGAGGAGCAAGCTCTTTCCATGCAAGCTCTCCATATCCTGCGTCGGAGTACAATAACGTAAATTTATTATTTTCAGATGTCACTTTTACTCCAAACATTCCGGCAGAATGCCCGTAAAGCTTCATAAGCATAATGGAGCCGTCACCTAAAAGATCCAAAGACTTTTCAAAAGGTCCTTCCTTACCGTTCCAGTCAAAGACAGAAATATTTGCATCCTTCCACCAGCTTCTGAATATCTTAAAGGATTTTTCACAGCAGCCTTTTGCCTCATCTCTTGAAACAAGAATTTTGGTTTCCGAAGAAATATCTGCAACACCGCTGACATTCTCAAAGTCCAAATGTGTAAGAAGCACATAGTCAATATCCTTTGGTGAAATATTGATCTCTTCAAGTCTTGACAAAAGAGATGAATCTTTTTTTAAGTGAAAATGTGTGGAAGCAAAGGTTAGAGGTGCCTTTATAGCTTTTAACTGTTTGTCAAGGCTGAGAGGCTCTTCAGATTCCACTCCCTTTTTATACCTGTATCTACAAGAATATTTTTGTTACCTGTTTGTATAAGGAATGAAAGTACTGAATATTTACTCTATCCTCACTTTTTAAGTAATAAACCATGTGTCTGCGGATTGAAGCTGGTATTTCCATTATATGCGAGAGAAGTAGCTACCATCACTTCTCCGGTTTGTAATATATGTATTTTCATAAATAACTATACCTTAAATTTATTTTTAGTTGTTTCAAATACTATTATACAAAACATAATACTTAAGGTCAAACTTAATATTTTTTTGGTTGCTAAGACCTATCTCATTACGTATAATTATAGAAATGTGAGGTAAGAGAGAAATGACAAAAAGAAAAAAGACGGTGGAAGTTTGCTGAAAAAAACTGCTTTGGTGGCTTCCGATAATAATACTTGGCTTAATGTTTGCTCTTGGTGCATGCACAAGACAGGAAGCAAAGAAAGAGAGTGCGAAAACAGAAAGCTCTAAGATAGAAAGTTCAAAAACGGAAAGCGTCAAAGACGGAAAAAGTCAAAGTAAAGAGTCGACGAGCAAAGCAGAAGAAACTACCACGATTACCGAGTCTGAAGAAGAAACGCTTCAAGAAAGCGCAACCAAAAAAGAGGTACAGGTAGAAGAAAACGGAAACTATACTTCCAAGGAAGAAGTTGCACTATACATTCATACTTATGGAAAACTTCCGGTAAACTATATTACAAAGAAAGAAGCACAGGATATGGGATGGGATCCTTCAAAGGGGAATCTATCAGATATACTGCCGGGAATGAGTATAGGCGGAAGTGCTTTCGGAAATTATGAGGGTGCACTGCCAAGAGCAAACGGAAGAAGATATTTTGAATGTGATATTGATTATGACGGTGGATACAGAGGTGCCAAAAGATTGGTTTATTCAAATGACGGATTGGTATTCTACACAGAGGATCATTACAATACTTTTCGAACAAATATATTAGGGAAAATTAAATGAATAATATAACTTTAAAATTAGATAAATTCAGCGGTAAAAATGAAATACATAATTATTTGAAAAAGAAAATGAAATTTCTGATTATTACGGCGGAAATCTTGATGCACTTTATGATTGTCTGACAGATATAAGTACAGATACAGCTGTAGATATAAGATATGATGAGGAAAAATGATATGCAAAGAGCCGTGCTTGAAGTGTTCAGTGATGCAGTGGCTGCAAATACACATTTGGCTATAATAAAAACAAAGGTAAATAAGAAAAAGCAATTGTAAGTTCGTTTTGAAATTTTAGATTGGAGAATAGATGGAGTCAAAGTGGATGCTTTATACAAAGCGGGCTGAGTTTGAAAAAATATCAGCCCGTTTTAATATTTCACCGGTATTGCAAGGATTATAATAAACAGGGATATAAAGGAAGAAGATTTTCCGATATTTCTTCAAAATGATATGAGCCTTATGCATAATCCGAAAGACCTGACCGGCATAAATAAAGCCTATGATATTATAACAGAGGAAATAAATGCCGGAAAAAAGATAAGAGTAGTAGGAGACTATGATATAGACGGAGTATGTTCGTCTTATATCCTGGTAAAAGCATTAAAATATTTCGGTGCAAACGTAGATGTGAGGATACCGGACCGTATAAAGGATGGATACGGAATCAATGATAATATAATAAATGATGCCGCAAATGACGGAGTGGATATGATTATTACCTGTGATAACGGTATTGCGGCACATTCCCAGATGGAGCTTGCAAGGGAGCTTGGAATTAAAGTAATTATCACCGATCATCATGAGGTGTATCAGGAGAATGATAAGGACCTTTTACCTGTTGCAAATGTAGTAATAAATCCGAAAAGAAGTGACTGTAAATATCCTTTTAAGAGTATATGCGGAGGTCTGGTGGCATATAAGCTTATGGAATATATTTATGAGAAGCGAAACAACGGAAAAAAGATTTATGATGATCCCAAACTTAAAGATCTCTTAGAAGTAGCGGCTATAGCTACTGTCGGAGATGTAATGCCTTTAATTGATGAAAACAGGATATTGGTAAAAACGGACTGAAAAGTCTTATGAACACAAAATAATCTTGGACTTCGAGCTCTTATAAGGGCTACAGAATGGAAGGCAAAAAATAAGTGCATACAGTATAGGATTTGTTCTTGGACCATGCTTAAATGCCGGCGGTAGACTTGAAAATGCTCTGATTGCACTGAATATGTTTATGGCTGAAAGTAAAGAAGAAGCGGATGAATATGCCGCCCATCTGAAGGAATTAAATGATGAGCGAAAGGATCTTACATTAAAGAATGTAAAAAGAGCTATAGAGATTGCAGAAAAAGAATATAGGGATGATGATATTCTTGTAATACATTTGGATGATTGCCATGAATCAATAGCCGGAATAATAGCCGGAAGAGTAAGAGAAGCTCTCGGAAAACCGACCATCATACTTACGGAAGCCTTCGGTGAGGAAGATATGATAAAGGGATCGGGCAGGTCTATAGAAAGCTACAACATGTTTGAAGCACTGTATGAAGTCAAAGATATATTTGCAAAATTTGGCGGACATCATATGGCTGCCGGAATGAGTCTTGAGAAAAACAGGCTTGATGAGTTCAGAAACAGGCTTAATATGAATTCAAAACTATGCGAAGAGGATTTTGTGCAAAAAGGTCTGGATAGATATTGCACTTCCGTTTTCATATTTGAATCTTGATTTCGTTAGAGAACTTGAGAAAACTGGAACCTTTTTGGAAATAAGAATGAAAACCCAAGTTTGCAAGAAAAAGATATAAAAATACTTTCAAAAAAGATACTGGAAAGAATAAAAAATGTTGTAAAGATGCTTTCTGAAGATACTGACGGAACTGTAGTTGAGGGAATATATTTCGGTGACGGTGAAGAGTTCTTTGAAGATATAGAGGATGAAAAGAAATAGATATAATATATTATCCTGATATCAACGAGTATAACGGAAGAGAGAGCCTGCAGATAGTTATAAGTAATTATAGGTAAAAACATATAGCAAAGAGATTTGATTTATTGTATACTTTCATAGACAACAGCAATATGGTTGTAGTTAGGAGATAAAAGATATGGTTAATGAAGTGATGAACTTTTTAAAGGAACTTGACCCCCGAGGTTGGCATTGCAGTAGAAAAAGAGGCAAACAGACAGAGAAGAAATCTTGAGCTTATTGCATCAGAAAACATTGTATCCGAAGCTGTAATGATGGCAATGGGAACAGTCCTTACAAATAAATATGCCGAAGGATATCCGGGAAAGAGATACTACGGCGGATGTGAAGATGTAGATAGTAGAAAGTATTGCAATTGAGAGAGCAAAGAAGCTTTTGGCTGTGACTATGCAAATGTACAGCCTCACTCAGGGAGCTCAGGCAAATATGGCTGTATTCTTAGCAATGCTTGAGGCGGGAGATACTGTACTTGGAATGAATTTGAATCATGGTGGACATTTGACACATGGTTCAGCTGTAAACTTTTCAGGAAAATATTTTAATATAGTACCTTACGGTGTAAATGATGAAGGCTTTATAGACTATGATGAGCTTGAAAAGATTGCCATCGAGTGTAAGCCTAAAATGATAATAGCAGGTGCAAGTGCATATGCAAGAACTATCGACTTTAAGAGATTCAGAGAAGTTGCAGATAAGGTGGGAGCATATTTGATGGTTGATATGGCTCATATTGCGGGACTTGTAGCTGCAGGACTTCATCCTTCACCTATCGGAATTGCTGACGTTGTAACTACAACAACACATAAGACACTAAGAGGACCGAGAGGCGGACTTATTTTGGCAAACAAGGAAGCCGCCGAGAAATTTAACTTTAATAAGGCTGTATTCCCGGGAATACAGGGCGGTCCGCTTGAGCACGTAATAGCATCAAAGGCTGTATGCTTCGGTGAGGCTCTAAAACCTGAATTTAAGACATATCAGGAGCAGATAGTAAAGAATGCCAAGGCATTGGCAGATGCTTTGATAGCTGAGGGATTCAATATACTTACAGGAGGTACAGACAACCATTTGATGTTGCTTGACCTTAGGGGTACAGGTGTTACAGGAAAGGAACTTCAAAATAAATGTGATGAAGTATATATTACTTTGAACAAGAACACTGTTCCAAACGATCCTGAGAGTCCTTTTACAACAAGTGGAGTAAGAATAGGTACTCCTGCCGTAACAAGCAGAGGACTTGTGGAAGAGGATATGAAGACTATAGCAAGACTTATCAGAATGGCTGCATTTGAGGTTTTGATGCAAAGGCAGATGAGATAAGAGCTGAAGTTACAAAACTTATGGATAAGTATCCTATCTATAAATAATATTGTAAATATTTCAGAAAGGCCGGCCCAATAAATATTTTGGGCCGATTTGGTGTGTATTATGAAAGAATTAAAGGACTATGTAAGAAGTATCCCCGATTTTCCGGAGCCCGGAATAATTTTTAGGGATGTGACTACTATATTACAGGACCCTGACGGACTCGTTATGAGTATAGACGGCTTAAGAGCTGAACTTAAAGGTCTTGATTATGACCTTATCTTGGGACCTGAATCAAGAGGCTTCATCTTCGGTGTACCTGTGGCTTATGCAGAGCATAAAGCTTTTATCCCCGTAAGAAAAAAAGGCAAGCTTCCATGTGAGACCGTAAGTATGGATTACGATCTTGAATACGGCAAGGCTACAACAGAAATTCATAAGGATGCCATAAAGCCGGGCGACAAAGTTGTTATAATAGACGATTTGATAGCTACGGGCGGTACAATTGAGGCTATCACAAAACTTGTTGAAAGCCTTGGCGGTGAGATTGTAAAGATTGTATTTGTAATGGAACTTGAAGGTCTCAAAGGAAGAGAAAAGCTTTCAAAATACAATATTGCCAGCCTTATAAAGTATGAGGGAAAATAAACCTCAATATATAAAAAATATGAGAGAAAAATAAACCTTGGTATATAGATTGAATGGGTAGTATTCTTAGTAGGCATAACTCTTAGATATATAAGAGTTATGCCTTTTTGCTGTAGAAAATTATATATTTAATATTTTATCTTTTGGAAAATAAGCGTCACTTTTTGTTTATTAATACTATATATAAACTTGACAAAATTGTATACTTTTTATTATAATTAAATAATCATATCAGTGAATATTTAATCAAATTTATTTTGATGTAGAAGTGTAATTGATATATTGTTCGTGAAAAATCAAAAAATATCTTAAGAAAAATCGCTTCAGAATATGAACTGAAAAATGGTAGAACCATTATAGGAGGATTAAATGAAAAAAAGAGGTTTAGCATTGGCAGTTGTATCAGCTATGTTGATTGCAACATTGGGTGCATGTGGCGGTTCAAAGCCGGCAACAGGTGAAAGTACTACAGTAGCAGGACAGTCACAGGAAGCAGGGAATCACAAGCAGGAGAGTCAAAGGCACCTGCAGAGAATCTTACAGGAGTAGATGCGATTATTGCAGAAGCTCAGGGTATGACTTTAGAGGAGCTTGCAAAGAAAGCAATAGAAGAGTCTAACGGACAGACATTCTATGGCGTAGGAAACTCAAGCCGTGGAAAGACTGCAATACCATTATTTATTTCATATTTGCAGACAATTGATCCAAGTTATAATATGAATTTTGAGTGGCAGCAGCCTAAGAATAATAAGATTTTTGAGCAGCTTAGTGCAGATTCATTAAAGCCTACAGGTACATTTGCAATGACTTTGATACAGGACGGCAATCAGATTCAGACTAAGATGGTAGATACAGGCATATTAAAGACCTTTATACCAAAGGATTGGGCAGATGCAAATAAAGTTACCGCGGACAGCTATAAAGGATTTCTTCCACTTCAGACATTGAACAAAGTATTTATGTTCAATAATACCGGAGATGCAAAGTTTACAAACTGCTGGGATTTCGTATATGAAGGTTCACATCCTCTATTTATGGATGTAGATTCAGAGCTTGTAGGTAAGAACTTCCTTTACATGCTTACAAAGGATACATATTCAGATAAGTTAAAAGAAGCTTATGACAAGCTTGATGCTACTAAGAAAGCATATTTTGATCCTGTCATAAAAGAGATGGAAACAGATGCAACAGACCTTGGATTGTCTGAGAATGGAAAGTACGCTCTTGCTTGGATCAAGCTTTGGGTTGAGAATTATACTGAAGAAACAGATGATGGTCCTATATGTAATACACTTGTAGATACATCAGCAAAGAATCAGTCAGGACTTTTGGTTTATTCAAAGCTTCGCTCTATAGAGGAGTCTTCAAATATTTCAGTAAATAATGTAACTGTAGCAGCATATCAGGATGGTTATACAGGAATGGGCGGTTATGGATATAACCACTATCTCTTCCTTACAAAGAACAGTCCACTTCCATGGACAGCATGTGCGTTTATAGCATATATCACCTGTACAGAAGACGGCTTCAGTGCATGGGGTAAGGATATGGGTGGTTACTCTTCAAATCCTAAGGTTATGGAAGATACTGAGGCTGAGTACCAGCATCAAAAAGGTGGATACAACGAGGCAGGTGAGGATCAGTTCCCTGCTAAGAATGATAGAGGCTATGAGTGGTGGATAAATGATGGTGGACTTGTACTTGAAGATCCACAGTACTGTGCAGATGTTTCATTCACTGTAGGTAGCTGGATAGAGATGTTGAGTAAGGCTTCTGATAAGAACTAATATGACCGGTGCTGCTTTATGCAGCACCTTTTTAAGGAGATGATTATGGGAATACTAAAAATAGAGTACGAACATTTTTTAGCAAGCCACAGAATATTATTTTACTTATATTTGGAATAATGCTTACATTCAGTACTGTGGCACCTGTTATAGCTATAATAAAAGATACACTTCAGATACATCCGGGAACTATTGATCAACATCTTACAGGTAAGGCATCAGGCTACAGTGTTGTAAACTATATAGATTTATTCACGAGTAAACTTGCTATGTCAAATCTTTGGAGACCGCTTTTAAATACAATACTTTTGGCAATATTTACCTGTCTTATATCAATTATCTATGGTGGATTTTTCGCATTTCTGGTTACAAGAACCAATATGAGGTTCAAAAAATATCTGAGCTCAATTTTCATTTTTCCATATATAATGCCGCAGTGGACATTGGCAGTTGTATGGCAAAATATGTTTAATTCCAATGCTGTTCTAGGAACTTCTGACGGTTTAATTGCCTCACTTACAGGCATTACTTTCCCTAAATGGTGGTGTCAGGGACTATTTCCAAGTGCTGTAGTATTAGGCCTTCACTATGCACCTTTTGCATATATTATGATTGGCGGTATCTTCAAAAACATGGATGCCAATCTTGAAGAGGCAGCTACAATACTTGATACCCCTAAGTGGAAGATTATGACACTGATCACATTGCCAATGATAACACCGGCTATACTTAATACAATTTTACTTGTATTCGGTTCAGCCATGGGTTCATATCCTGTACCTCATTATTTGGGACTTACAACACTTTCAACTAAATATATCTCTTTGAACAGTAAGTACACAGGTGAGGCAAGTATATTGGCAATTATTATGATGCTGTTTGGTATAATGATACTTGGTATAAATCAGCTATCACTTAGAAGTAGAAAGAACTATACAACTGTTACAGGAAAATCAGGTCAGCTTTCAAAAATCAATATAGGAAAGATTGGAAAATATGTTGTGGGAGCAGTATTTGCAGTACTGACTTTTTTTACAAGTATCTGGCCTATAATGCTTTTTGCACTTGAAACTTTCCTTCCAAACCCCGGAGATTACAGTTTCCTGTACACAAGAGATTTCAGCAATCTTACTACAAAGTGGTGGTTAACAAGTGATAATGTTACAGAAAACGGACTGTATGGTCAGCTGGGTATACTACATAATCCTACTATATGGAAGGCGTTCTGGGGAACATTGCTTTTGGCATTTGCCTGTGCAGCCATTGCAGGTACTATAGGTACTCTGATAGGTTATGCAGTAGCAAAGAACAGAAGATCAAAGTGGGCTGCATATGTAAACAATATGGCATTCTTACCTTATTTGATGCCATCTATAGCTGTGGGTGCGGCATTCTTTATACTATTTTCAAATGAACATATTAATTTGTTTAATACATATTATTTGCTGATTATAGCAGGTGTTATAAAATACATTCCTTTTGCAAGTAGAGCTTCACTCAATTCAATGCTTCAAATCAGTAATGAGCTTGAGGAGGCTGCGATAATTCAAAATACGGGATGGTTTAAGAGAATGGTGAGAATAATTATTCCAATTCAGAAATCTTCTATTATAAGTGGATTCAGCTTACCATTTATGACTTGCCTTAGAGAGCTGTCATTGTTCCTGCTACTTTGTACACAGGGATTTATATTGTCAACTACACTTGATTATTTTGACGAAATGGGATTGTATGCATTTTCAAGTGCTATAAACTTAATTTTGATTGTAACTATACTTTTCTTTAATACATTGGCAGATAAACTTACAGGCTCAAGCCTGGACAATGGAATAGGAGGTTGATATGCCGGCAAATTACATTAACAAATATTACAAAAAGATGGAAAAACTACTTTGGCGTGGATAACTTAAGTCTTGAGATACCGACAATTCATTTATTACATTGCTAGGACCTTCAGGCTGTGGAAAGACAACTATTCTCCGTATGATTGCAGGTTTGGAAACACCTACAGAAGGAAGAATTACCATTGGAGACAATGTGGTGTTTGACAGCGAGAAGGGCATTAATGTGCCGGCAAACAAAAGAAAAGTAGGATTCTTGTTTCAAAACTATGCTCTTTGGCCAAATATGACTGTATATCAGAATATAATGTTCGGTCTAAAGAATATCAAAGAAGAGCTGCCGGTAATAGATGTAGAGGCAAAAAGACATACAGATATTATAAGAGCATTACAAAATGGCAAAAGAATAAAGGCTGAAGTAATGGATTGCTGTGATAAAAATGGTAAGCTTGATAATAACAGAGCCTATGTAAAGCTGATAGATGCTTTTGAATTATCAATATTTAGTCAAAGACTGTGTTTGAATTAAAAATCCATGAAAGCGAGGATCCAGAAGAGTCAGCAAACAAGTATAGAGCAGAATATGAAAATAAGCTCGTAGCAATAATAGATGCTCATAAGGCAAAGGGTGAAGAGTTGAATAAAGATTTTGAGGTCGTCAAGTCAGGAAATGTTGTAACAGAAGTTCGTAAGCTTACTGATGAGGAGATGGATTCAAGACTTCGCCAGGTGGCAAGAATTGTTAGGATTGGTATGTTTATGGACAGATATCCTGCAGAGCTTCGTGTGGTCAGCAACAAAGAGTTGCAATTGCAAGAACACTTGCACCAAGACCACAGGTTCTTTTCATGGATGAGCCACTCTCAAATCTGGATGCAAAGCTTAGACTTGAGATGCGTTATGAGCTTCAAAGACTTCATGTAGAGACAGGAAGTACGTTTGTTTATGTTACACATGATCAGATGGAGGCAATGACTCTTGCAACTCAGATATGTCTTATTGAAAATGGTGTATTGCAGCAGTATGCGCCTCCGCTAGAAGTTTATAGAAGACCTGAAAATCTCTTTGTTGCTGATTTCGTTGGAAATCCTTCTATTAACTTTGTAGAGGCAAAGGGAAGTCAACAGGCTGACGGAAGCATTCTACTTGATATGCTTGGTGGAGTAAAGGCAAAGCTTGTTACAAATGAAAATATTAAGCTGAATGAATGGTTTGAAAAAAGAGACAGCAATGCAGCGAAAAAGCAGGAACTGCGTAAAGAACTTATGAAGGATAAGCATTATGTGGAAAAGGCTAACAAGGATGAGGTATTTAAGTATCATATAGCTAAGGTTATGGAAGAGGACAGCAGTATACAAAGTGAGCCTGTTATAGGTAATGAGGACTTTGTACTTGCAATAAGACCGGAGGCAATAGGTATAACATCAGGCGAAGGACTTAATACCACTATCTATGGTGCGATGCCTACAGGTATGGAAAGTACATTGAAATTGCGTTTTGGCGATTATCTTTTGACAGGTGTAATATTTGGTAATACAGCATATAAAATAGGTGAAAAAGTAAATATCAATATAAATGGAGGCGATATATTGCTGTTTGATCGTAAATCGGTATGAGAATCGGTATAGGACATATTGTTTTTAGAGAATGCTTAGATATTGATTTGAAAAATAAAAATTAAATATTAAAAAGCTTAAATATCGGTATTGACAACAAAGATAAGTTAAATATAATTATTAATTGTGACATTAGAGATTAATGCTTATTCCAATGCCCCGGAGAGCATTTATCCATATAAAGCGAAGTTAAAAGATTAATGGAGGTCAGTCAATGAAAACTTTTATGGCTAATCCGGATAAGATCGACAGAAAATGGTATGTTGTCGATGCAAAGGGAGCTACATTGGGACGACTTGCTTCAGAAGTTGCAAGTGTATTAAGAGGAAAGAACAAACCGGAGTTTACACCACATGTTGATTGTGGAGACTATGTTATCGTAATCAATGCTGCTGAGGTAAAGGTTACAGGTAAAAAGTTAGATCAGAAGATTTATTACAACCATTCAGAGTATGTTGGTGGTATGAGAGAGACAACTCTTCGTGAACTTCTTGCAAAGAAGCCTGAGAGAGTAGTAGAGCTTGCCATCAAGGGCATGCTTCCAAAGGGACCACTTGGTAGAGATATGTACAGAAAGCTTCATGTTTATGCAGGCGAGACTCATGGACATCAGGCACAGAAGCCGGTAGTATTGGAAATTAAAGGCTAATAATCTTTAAGAAGGAGAATGGTATGACTAACGATAAGTTTTACGGAACAGGTAGAAGAAAAAGTTCTATCGCCAGAGTATATCTTGTACCTGGAACAGGTAAGATAACAATAAATAAAAGAGATATTGATGAGTATTTTGGTCTTGAGACATTGAAGGTTGTTGTTCGTCAGCCTTTAGTGGCTACAGACAATGTAAATAAGTTTGATGTACTTGTAAATGTTTGCGGTGGTGGTTTCACAGGCCAGGCCGGAGCTATCAGACATGGTATATCAAGAGCACTTCTTCACGCAGATGAGGAGTACAGACCAACTTTAAAGAAGGCAGGATTCCTTACAAGAGATCCAAGAATGAAAGAGCGTAAGAAATACGGTCTTAAGTCAGCAAGAAGAGCACCACAGTTCTCAAAGAGATAATCATATATTGCAATATTACACTCCGGAACAATGTTCCGGAGTTTTTGTGTTTCACAAGACTGAAAAGTATGAAAATAAAAAGTCTACAACTTAAGTAGTCATAGACTTTGAATAATTGTACTCGATTTTAAAATTTATAGTTTATTCCACCGTAACAGACTTTGCCAGATTTCTCGGCTTATCAGGGTCTAATCCTTTTAAGAGGCTGACCTGATAGGATAAGAATTGTAGTGGAACCACCAAAAGGCTTCCGGCAAAGAAAGGATGAGTTTTCGGTACACTAAGTATTTGAGCAAAGTCATCTTCCTCGACTGAAATATCTTCCATAGTTATAGCAAAGCATTTTGCCCCTCGACTTCTTACCTCGTGAATATTTGAGATACTTTTTCCGGCGAGTTCCTCCTGGGAAAGAAGAGCGATTACAGGACTGTCTTTTTCTATCAGACTTATTGTACCATGCTTTAACTCACCGCTGCTGTAGCTTTCACAGTGAATATAGCTGATTTCTTTAAGCTTCAAAGCTCCTTCCATGGAGATGGCCCTAGTCAAGACCTCTTCCGAGGAAGAAAATATTGTCTGAGTCCTTAAGCTCTTTTGCCATAGGTAGGATTTCACTATCCAGGGAAAGACTTTGTTGAATCTTACCCGGGAGACTGAAAAGTTCATCTCTAAGGTTTCGAGCTTCTTCATCTTTAATTTTACCCTTTGCTTTAGCTAAAAGCAGGGAGAAAATATAGCCGGCAACAAGCTGACAGCTATATGCCTTCGTAGTGGCGACTGCACTTTCGTGTCCCTGCCTGTATAAAAGACAAAGTCGGATTCTACGGCAATTGCAGATCCCTTGACATTTACAATGGAAAGAGTTTTTTTGCTCCCAATTTCTTTGCTTTTTTTACTGCAGCCAAAGTATCTCGCAGTCTCTCCCGACTGGCTTATACTGATAACCAGTTCGCTGTCTTCTAAAATCGGATGATTGTAGCGAAACTCACTTGCAAGCTCCACCTGTACCGGAACTCTTGCCAGGTTTTCACAAACTGACTTTAATACATAGCCTACATGGTATGCAGATCCACATGCAATTATTCTGACTCTTCTAATATCCTTAAAGTCACTTTCACTCATAGAGAAGGCTTCTATAGGAAAAGTCATCATTTTCTTACCGCAGGCATAAAAGCAGAGTATCTTTACAGACTGTGGTTGCTCAAAGATCTCCTTTTCCATAAAAATGCAGTATTCTCCCTTTATGAATCTGACTTTGATCAAGGTCGGCTATAGTGGAAGAGCGTTTTATCTCTTCCTTATTTTTGTTATAAATATGTATTTCATTTTCTGAAAGGCTTAAAATCTCCTTGTTTTTCCAAGACATATATTTCATTTGTATAGTCCAAAAATGCAGAAATATCTGACGCAATATAAAAAGAATTTTCCCTTTTCCTACAATCAGAGGACTGTCCTTTCTCATTGCATAAAGAGTATTTGCATCATCTTCGAACATAATTGCAAAAGGCGTAAGAACCTTTCAACTCTTTTTGCACTAAGAAGAGAGTCTTTAAAAATATTCTTTTCTTTCAAGTAAAAATATTCAATCAGGTTTACAGCAACCTCGGTATCGGTTCTGAGTAGAAACTGTATCCTTTGTCCTGTAAAAAGTTCTTTAAATCTGTAAAATTTTCAATAATACCGTTATGAACCAGCACAACTTTTATTCATAGATAAGTGTGGATGAGAATTTTTTCATCAGCCTTACCATGAGTTGCCCAACGTGTGCCTGATTCCCATAGAGCAGGAAAACTCACAATCTCGAAGCTGCAACCTCAATCCTTCCAATTTACCCACAGATTTTACTACAGTAAAGGATGAGAATACAGGGCTATTCCGGCAGAATCATAGCTCTGTATTCAAGACGCGAAAAGACCGGACAGTAGAATATCCTTTGTATTCCCCTGCCCAACAAAAACCAACAATACCGCACATCGTATTTTTCTCCTATTTGAATTGTTTATTGTGCGGAGAAAGCTTTTGTTACGATATTGATTTCGCTTTTTCTCCTCTTACGATGCACTACTCCGAAACAGCATCCGCCGAATCTTTCGATAACTGTTTACCTCGTCGACTTGGGAATCCCCTGAAGCCCTGGCGCTAATTTTTTTCCTTATTCCTCAGTAAAGAAAAATTTGTGTTATGATAACATATGAAAAGAAATTTGGAATGTTTTTGCAAAAAAATTAAAAATTATATAAAAATATGGTAGAATAATCATATGTAAATTCGTAAATAGGAGGGAAGTATGAGCGTCAGATTATTATTTATAGGATTAATGGTATTCTTAGAGTTTGCTTTACTGCTATAGCACTCTGGTTTAGAAGCATGCTGAAAAAGTTCAGTATACGGTATGAGTGGAGCTGCAAATAATCAAACCGATACAAGTAAAAATGAAAACCGGTGAGATATTTTTCGTATATTCTAAGTATAGTTATCACGGTACTGATAGTGCTGAAGTTAATGAGCATTATGGGCTCAGGGGCTGCGGCTCTTGGCGGAATGATTATAGCAATACCTGTTAGATCTTTTTTTAATGCAAGAAAGCGTACATATAATGCTATATTTTCTCTTGCAGTATTGGCATTATTGTTTGTCTTTTTATGCTTCGGATATATTCTTATAGGTTTACCGGTAAAGCCCCCTGTAATGACTGTAGGAGGGATGAAAGTAACACTGAGTAAGACAAGTGTAGAAGACCTTTTAGACGGAGGATTTGATATATATATCATGAATGATGAGAATACATACGAATACAGTGAATTGCTGACAAGCGGTTCGTATACCAAGTATGAGAGAAATCAGAGTCTTACTGTAGAAAAGGGATATAGAAGTACCGGAGAGACTCTAAGGGGAGCATCATATTTATTAGTTAAAGATGATACACTTATAGGCGCAATAGATTTGTACGGAAGTCTTGATAAAGATGTGGACATAAAGGATGCTAAGGTCGTGAATTTCTATATGGATGAGGACTGTGAGAATGCAGTGAAAAATGCCGGTATAGATATTAAGCTTGAAGATCTGGATCTGTTAGATACTTTTGATACAGATAATGTAAAAAATATTTTTAAAAAGAAACTTTGGTTAATACTGAATGAATCTGAGCCTACAGACTCTGTATATGGAATATCATGGCGTACCAACAGTGATTCTATATTCTGGAATGAGTATTATGCTATATACGAATTGATGAAAATAAGAATATGAGAAAATTTTTATAGTTTCAACAAGCGTTGCGAAGGACAAACCCTGAAAAGTAAAATTATACGCTTTAAGAGCGAGAGAATATTTGCGTCCTATTTAGGATATATTATTGTATGTACAAATTAATTTTATCAAGTATAGGAGATACAGATGGAATTAAAGCAGGAACTTATAATTGTTTTGGACTTTGGAGGTCAGTACAATCAATTAGTTGCAAGAAGAGTAAGAGAGAACAATGTTTATTGTGAGATCTATTCATATAAAACCCCTTTAGAAGAGATCAAGAAGAAAAACTGAAGGGAATCATACTTACAGGAGGACCGGACAGTTGCTATCTGCCCTGATTCAGCTCACATATTCAAAAAGAGCTTTTTGAACTTGGAGTTCCTGTACTTGGACTATGCTACGGTGCACAGCTTATGCAGCATCTGCTTGGAGGAAAGGTAGAAAAGGCAAGCGTAAGAGAATACGGTAAAATAAAGCTTACTGTTGATAAGGCTGACAGTGCATTGTTTGAGAATGTGCCGAAGGAAAGCATTGTGTGGATGAGCCATACAGACTATATAAGTAAAATTGGTGAAGGATTTGAGATTACATCACATAGCGATGACTGTCCTGTAGCTTCATATGAGAATACGGCAAAGAATCTCTATGGAATTCAGTTCCACCCCGAAGTTTTGCATTCAGAGTATGGTCATGTAATGCTTGGAAACTTTATAAAGAATGTCTGCAAATGTGAATGTAACTGGAAGATGGATGCCTTTGTAGAAAACAGCATAAAAGGCAATCAAAGAAAAGGTCGGCAACGGTAAGCGTACTTTTGTGCACTTTCGTGCAGTGTTGACTCATCAGTTGCGCGGTAATGCTCAGCAAGGCGGTAGGTGAAAAACTCACTTTGTGTGTTTGTAGACCATGGACTTCTTAGAAAAAATGAAGGTGATGAGGTTGAGGCTGTATTCGGACCGAACGGCAATTATAAGCTGAACTTCATCAGAGTAAATGCAGCGGAAAGATTCTACTCAAAACTTGCAGGTGTAAGCGAGCCTGAAAAGAAGCGTAAGATAATAGGTGAGGAATTTATCAGAGTCTTTGAAGAAGAGGCTAATCGGTAAGGTAGATTTCTGGTACAGGGAACAATTTACCCTGATGTTGTAGAATCGGGACTTGGTGGAGAGAGTAGTAATCAAGTCACATCACAATGTAGGAGGACTTCCCTGACTATGTTGATTTCAAGGAAATCATAGAGCCGCTTAGAGATCTTTTTTCAAGGATGAGGTAAGAAAGGCGGGACTTGAGCTTGGTATACCGAAGCATCTTGTGTTCCGTCAACCGTTCCCGGGACCGGGTCTCGGAATCAGAATTATCGGTGAAGTTACAGCCGAGAAGGTAAAGATAGTTCAGGATGCCGATGCTATATACCGTGAGGAGATAGATAAGGCAGGACTTTCACAGGAAATCAACCAGTACTTTGCAGCTCTTACAAATATGAGAAGTGTAGGAGTAATGGGTGATTACAGAACTTATGACTATGCCATAGCACTTCGTGCAGTTAAGACAATAGACTTTATGACAGCAGAGGCTGCCAGACTCTCTTGGGAAGTACTTGAAAAGGTAACCAACAGGATTATCAATGAGGTAGACCATGTAAACAGGGTACTCTATGATATCACCAGCAAGCCACCGGGGACTATTGAGCTTGAGTAAGTAAATAACGCCACAAATCCTTTAAATACATGGGTTTGTGGCGATTTTGTGGTTTGAGTGCAAAATGAGTACAAATTAGAAGTTTTGGAAGGTGACTTATGAGTGATGTTATTCTTGAACAGTTAAAATCAGATGATAGGGAGCAATTTATATTAGATAATCAGGAAGCATTTAATTATGGTGCAATGGTGGAGTTTGGTCTTATAGATAACCACTTCGAAGAAGATGGACAAATTATTTCAAGAAAGACAATTGAACGCTCTATTGACGACGGAAAGGCTTATCGTATCATTTACAATAATAAAAAAGTCGGTGGAATTGTAATAAATGTTAAGGGTGAAAAAGGTGAATTGGATTTGCTGTTCGTTGCTCCAAATGTTCACAGTAAGGGAATTGGATATGCGGCATGGCGTGAGATTGAAAAATGTATCCTAAAGTAAAAATTTGGGGAGACGGTAACCCCATATTTTTGAACAACGCAATATTCATTTTTATGTAAACAGATGTGGCTTTACATTGTAGAGTTTTTAATAAGCATCATCCCGATCCCTAACAAAAAGGAAAGTATGGATGAAGAAATCGATTCACAATTTATAGATGATATGTTTAGATTTGAGAAGAAAATAGATTAGCATATGAACTATATGAAGCCGGAGAGCATATCCCACAGGTAGGAGAGTATAATATTATTCTCAACGGTTCGGGAGAGCCTGTGTGTATTACTCAAACAAAGGTGGTGTATATAATGCCTTATAACCTAATTACTCCGGAACATGCATGGCATGAAGGTGAAGGTGACAGAAGCTATCGGTATTGGAAAGAGGTTCACGACAAATCTCAAATTAGAATTTGTTTAGTTCCTTAGAGTAATGTATGAGCATTGCGTATTGTCTGATGCTCTAAAATTGTTCTAGGACCTTATATAGAAAGTAAGAGAATATGGGTAAAAAAGTAGCAATTATTGGAGCAGGTGTTTCCGGCTTGAGTGCCGGAATATATGCATTGCAGGCCGGATATTCAGTAGAAATATACGAAAAAAATAAAATGCCCGGTGGTGAGTGTGCAGGGTGGAATAGGAAAGGATATCGTATAGATAACTGCATTCATTTTCTTGTTGGATGCAATAAGGATGAACAATTATATAAAATGTGGGAAAATCTAGGAGTTCTTTCTGATAGTTTGGAGATTTATCGTGAGCCATATTTTTATTGTATGGAAATGGACGGGGTAACACTACATTTGTGGAGAAATTTAGAGAAAGCAAGAAAAAGAGTTTTTAGAACTTGCTCCGGAAGATACTAAAGAATTAAATTTTGTTTTTTTGACTGTGCTAAAAGCTTAGAGTGTATAAAGCCGCCATGTGATATTTCAATTGCTCATATGAACATAATACAATTTATTAAACTAGGAATGAGTATGAAAGATGCTAATAAGGCTATAAAGGAATATGGAAAACAGTCTATGGAAGACTTTACAAATCGTTTTACAAATCATTACATTAGAGCGATTTTTAAAAAATTACTTTAATACAACTTCATTGCTGCTCCTTTGTTGCATCGTATGCTTTTTATACAAGCAATACAGCAGCTATTCCGGAGGGAGGTTCTGCTGGCTTGGTTAGTAGAATGCTTGCAAAATTTGAATCCTGGTGGGAAAACTACATTTAGGCGTTAACATTGAAAAATAAATATTGCAGATAAGCAGGTTGTTAGTATTATTGGTAATAATGGAAAGGTTATCAACTCAGATAACTATATTTGTGTGCAGATCCACATTCTTTTTCTATGACTTAATTGATGAAAGATATTTGATAAAAATCTAGGTACATGTATGAGAATCCGGAGGGTTATGTTTCTAATACAGGTTATCAGAGTTGCATTTGGAATGAGTTGCTGAAGTGGATTTGAAATTACCTAGGAAGCATTATTTTTCCTTGTGACGAATATGATGTTGCAGGAGAAACACACAATTTTTGTGGAATGCGTTTATGATTATGATGAAACACTCTTCCCTATGGGAAAAGAGAGTTATTCAGTGTAATGTTTTACAAAAATGCTGAAAAATTATGCTTACTGGTTTGGGCTAAAAGATAATAAAGAGAAATATAATCAAGAAAAACAGCGAATTGCAGAAGAATTGAGATTAAGAGTTGAAAAAGTTCCCTCAGCTTTGAGAGTAAACTCATCGTGTTTGGAACGTATTCTCCGGTTACATCTACAACTTGGTGTAATGCCTACAAAGGGGGATATATGAGCTTTAATCCACAGAAAGGTTATAAAAAGTAAGTATGTTAAGAGCATTATCAAGGGTATAAACAATTTATACCTTGCAAGTCAATGGATTCAAACCGGTGGAGGACTCCCTATAGCTGCAGCAAGTGGAAAGTTTGCCATAGATAATATGAAATCTCATAGATAAATCCACGGTTGTATAAACTCATTGAATGGTAGAAGAACAAGGGCACATAACTTTAAGACTTATAATCTTTCAGATATGTGCTTTTTCTGTGCTTATTTATACCGAAAGAAACTTTTGCTCTGATACCACCTCTGTAGAACCTTACATTATTTTATTCAAAGGGAATACAATCTTTTCATACTGCCGTGATAGTTCACTTTTCAATACTCTTTTGTAATTTCTTTATTCGTATAGTTTGATTTCATTTCCTTCCAATTTTCAAGTATTTTCGTAGATGTAACTATTGACATTACAACTGTGTAGTGATAATATAAGTTCACAAGATGAAATAACAAAGGTTACATCAATACAATAAATCAAATTCAGGAGGAAATTATCATGACAAACAAAGAGAAAGCATTGGCACTTATCAGCACATTTGTATCAGGAGATACAATGAAGGCAAGGGAACTTCTTGCAGAGGGTTACATTCAGCATAATCTTGCTTATGGAACAGGAAGAGATGCTTTTGTAGGAGCAGTTGAATATCTTGCATCGGCACCGGTTAAAACGACTGTTAATAATGTTCGTGCATTTGAAGATGGCGATAAGGTGTTTCTACAAACGGTATATAATTTTGCAGGAGCAGGAGAGCAGGTAGCATTTGATATTTTCAGATTTGACTCAGAAGGAAAGATTGCAGAACACTGGGACAATCTGGCTACAAAAACGGAACCTAATCCGTCAGGACATACACAGATTGACGGCAACTTAGAGAAGAAAGATGTGGATAAGGAAGATACAAGAAAGGTTGTAGAGGGATTTGTAGGAGATGTCCTTCGTGGAGAAAATCCTGATAGGCTTACTTCATACTTTGATGGAGATAATTATATTCAGCACAATACAGCAATTGCTGACGGACTTTCAGGGCTTGGTGCTGCACTTGAAGCGTTGGCAAAACAGGGAATACAGATGATATATAATAAGACTTATTTTGTATTGGCTGATGGAGATTATGCACTTGCAGTAAGCGAAGGAACATTTGGGGTGTGGCAACATCCTTCTATGATTTGTTCCGTGTGAAAAATGGGAAAAATTGCAGAACACTGGGATGTTATGGAAACCATAGCTGACAAAAAGACTTGGAAAAATCAGAATGGAAAGTTCTAATGTAAATTTTGATATTACAATATAACGTAGCAAGGGGTACAGGGAAATTATGATGGAAGCGAAGAATTATTTGAAATATATAGTAGATGAAATTCATACAGTCATAGTTGCTACTGTAGATAGCGAAGGTCTTCCGGTTACAGCGGCTATTGATATGATGGATGCAGATGATTCAAGTTTATATTTTTTGACCGCAAAAGGTAAAAACTTATATGATAGATTATCGGACAGGAGATTTCTTGCATTTACAGCGATGAAAGGTGAGGATACAATGTCACGAGTGGCGGTATCTGTAAGAGGGAAGGTTAGAGAGCTTGGATATGAAAAAATCCCTGAGTTACTTGAAAAGAATCAATATATGTATCAAATATATCCAACTGCAGCATCAAGAAAAGCCCTGACAGTATTTCAAATTTATGAAGGTACAGGAGAATGGTTTGACTTATCTAAAAAGCCTATAGAGAGAGCAAATTTTTCTTTTGGAGCTAAAAAAGATGAAATGAAAGGTTACTTTATTACGGATGATTGTATCGGATGTGGTAAGTGTGTGGAAGTTTGTCCACAAAATTGTATTAACCAAGAGACCATACCCTATGTAATTGAGAATAAGCATTGTCTGCATTGTGGTAACTGCTTAACGGTTTGCCCGGTTGGTGCAGTGGATAGAGTGTAAAAAGGGAAAAATATAAAATTTGTATTTAAAGGAGAATATTTGACATACTAAAATTGGGTCTGTAGGACTCATTCAAATAATGGGTTCTTTGTCAAGTGTTGGGGTGGGTTGATTTTTTAGCCCACTTTTTATATGTGGTTTGAGTGTTAATTTAAAGTTTTGGAGGCAGTTTAAATGGATGGTAAAGTTAAAGAGTTTTGAAGAGTTTTTCACATGCCCGACTAAAAGATGGACTGAATATGAAAAGTACAGTAAAAATCTATATTAGAAATGTTATCGGGAAATATTTGTGGAGGGTAACTAAAGTATGAAGAATGAAATTGTATTATTTACAGATGGTGATATTAATATAGAAGTTCAAATCAATCCTCGAACTGGATACCGTTTGGCTGACACAAAAACAAATGGAAGTATTGTTTGATGTTAAACACGCTACAGTAAGTGAACATATTTTCAAATATTATTGCTTCAGGAGAATTGATGACACTTCTGTCGGTTTTTCCGACGAAGTACAGGGGAAGAAAAACCTAAAATTTATAATTTAGATATGATTTTGTCTGTAGGATATCGAGTTAATTCAAAAAGAGGTATAGCTTTTCAGAAAATGGGCAAATAATGTTCTTAAAGAGTATATTTTGAAAGGCTATGCAATCAATGAAAAGCGTCTTCAAGCGCTTAAGAAAACAGTTGATATCCAGTCAAGGATGATTGCAGATGCGCTTAATATAGAGGAAAAAGATGTGCTCAGAGCTGTGAATGAATACACGGATGCATTGATTCTTTTGGATCAATATGACCATCAGGCATTAAGTAAGCCGGAGGGAAGTACTCCGGTATACCGTATCACCTATGAAGATTGTGTTAAGATGGTTTGTCGGATGAAAGATTCTTTTGAAACAGATGTATTTGGCGTAGAAAAAGAGTCCGGCAAGGTAGAAGGAATTATTGCAGCTGTTTACCAGAGTGTATTCGGGCAGGATGCGTATCAATCTTTGGAAGAGAAAGCGGTGAATCTATTGTATTTTATGATAAAAGATCATCCATATGTAGATGGCTGTAAAAGAATTGCCGCATCATTGTTTCTGGAATTTTTAGACAAGAACAATGCCTTGTTTTTGGATGGAGAGAAGAGACTTAGTGATGGAACTTTAGTGGCAACCACATTGATGATTGCTGAATCAAAACCGGAAGAAAAAGATGTGATGGTAAAACTTGTAATGAATCTGTTGAAATTATAGTGGTATGATATAGTTTTTATATTACAGGAGAAACATTTAACAAGTGGGAATGATATAGAAAAGCACATAACTTAAAGACTTAAAAATCTTTAAGCTATGTGCTTTTTATGTGTCTATTTTTAACGAAATATATCCAGGCAGATCCATAAAATTTTTTTACGGTTATAATTCAGTTATTTTTATCGGTTATAACAATACCATGAAAATGATGGAGGTTAATCAAATGAGTATTATATTAGAAACGAAAGGACTGACAAAAAAATATAAAAACGGTATTGCACTAAATAATGTTTCAATTCAAGTGGAAAAAGGTACGGTATATGGTCTGTTGGGTCCTAACGGTGCGGGAAAATCAACATTACTAAAAATCATCACAAGAGCGATTACCAAAAGCTCAGGCGAAGTGATGTTTGAAAATCATCTTTTAGCTACAGATGATGTAAAGAAGATTGGGGCGATTATTGAACATCCTGCTATTTATCCTAATTTAACGGCTTATGAAAATTTAGAGGTTATTACTACTTTACTGAATATTGACAGAAAGAAAATTGATGAAGTACTTTAGCGTGGTTTCATTGACGAATACCGGCAAAAGTTGCAAAAGAGTTCTCCTAGGTATGAAACAAAGACTGGGTATTGCAATGGCACTGATTAACAGCCCGTCATTACTGATTCTTGACGAACCCTACAAACGGAGTTAGACCCTGTGGGAATACAAGAACTGAGAGAACTGATAAAAAAAGCTTTCAGTGTCATGGTATCACAATCATACTATCAAGTCATATTTTGAGTGAAGTGGGGCAGATTGCGGATAAAATCGGTATCCCTAAATAAGGGACATTTAAGTTATGAAGGGCAAAATACAGATTCGTCTAAGTTGGAAGATTTATTTATGGAAATTATTAGAAAGGATGTGATGAATGATGATTAAGATGCTGAAAGCGGAATGGATTAAGGAAAAAGAGCTGCCAATTCTACATTAAAAATATATTGTACCTGTTATTTTTGTGCTATTTAATCTTTTTATGGTCAGTATTATGGGGCAAAGTCCTGTAGGAAGAAGTTATTTAATGGCTACAGCATTTAATTGGTATCCTGTTCTGATTTTACCTATTGTGTTAAGTCTGATTGTAGTTAATATTGCCGGTAAAGAGAAAGAAGAGCATATTGCCCTGTTGCAAAGATTGAATATATTCCCGGAAAAAGATGTTAATTGCCAAGAACGGAATAGTTGTTTTGAATTATTTACTGTTTTGATATTGTCATCGACAGGAATTTATTTAATAGGTAGATTTTTATTACATGAGGAGATTGGTCTTAAAAATCATGATAGCAGCTACCTGTTGTTTATTTATTGGGAGTTTGCCGATAGTTGCTTTATCTTTTTTTATTTACAAATTATTTCATAAAAGATTTTTAGTGATTTTTAATTAATTTTATATTTACCTTTCCGTCGGCAATTATTGCTGTAACCTCGTATTGGAAATTTTTCCCTTGGGATTACAATTTACGTATACTATGTCCGATTATTGAGGGTTCATCCTAACGGCACTTTTTAGAAAAAATCATCGCCTTTAACAGAAATGAACGCAGTATATGTCGGATTAGTGTTAAGTGTCATGGTGTATATCATAATAACATCTATAAATATAGTGATGGAAAGAGGAAAAAGGTCATGCTTAATATTTTAAAGTCTTACCTGATGAGAACCAAAAGAACACCGGCCGGAATGGTAATTATCTTGTGCCCTTTAATTTTTACCGGTCTTTTTATTGTATATCTTTTAAGTGCAACAGGTTTAAAAAGGAGTAGAGCTTGCCTACTTTTTTTGGAGCATATACGCTTTTAGCAGGGCTTTTTCTGTCAGCTTTTTATTCCCATGTTATATGAAAGCGATAAAAAAGCCGGGAACTATGCCAATGATTTGAGAATAGGAATTTGTCGAAAAATTGTTTTTTTGTCAGATTTATCTTTATCTTTATTTTATTAATGGCTATTGAAGGGATAGCAATCTTACCGTTTATATTGTTTTTACACTTTTATGGAATCAATATTCAAGTATTGGATTTGGCAGTTTATGCTTTGATCGGGTCTGTGGGATTGATTAGTATGGTACCTGTTTATCAATTTTTAAGTTTAAAATTCAATTATACAGGCTCTATTTTGGCAGGTACTATTTTTACTTTGGCTGCAGTTCTTTTAGGCACAACGGATTTAGGAACCGGTATATGGTATTACTTCCCGTTTGTTTATCCGATAAAAACTTATATACGGATATGTCAGTGGATCTTTTAATGTAGATACTGTTATTTTTTACCTTTTTATATCTTTGTTGCTCTCAATTGTAAGTGTGGGAATATTATCATTTTGGTATAATAGTTGGGACGGAATAAGTGAAATGGAGGAATAAAAGGTATGAATCTTCTCATAATAGATGACGACAAAGATTTGCTGAAATTATTAAAGCTGACATTTGAGAAAGAATATAATGTTGTTATTTGCGATTCGGCACTGAAAATCCGGCCAAGCGATTTATATAAATATGACTTGATTATTCTTGATATAATGATGGAAGAAATGTCGGGTTTTGAATTTTTGACTAAATACAGAAATATGATAGATATTCCTATTATTTTACTTACAGCGAAAGATTTTGAAAAAGATAAAGTTGAAGGATTTGCATTAGGGAGCGGATGATTATGTGACAAAAACCGTTTTCTATTGCTGAAATTAGAGCAAGGATAGCTGCACATATCGGAGAGAAAATAGAGAAAAACATTCAAAAACTTACAGATTATCAGATATCTTGTGATTTGCTTTTCGAAAAATTTATTTTGATAATGAAGAGATAAGTTTTACAAATAGCGAATATGAAATTTGTGAGTTCTTATTAAAAAAATAAAAAAATCAAGTATTTTTCGAAAGAAAAAATTTATACAGCAATTTATGGTTATGACAAGGAAGGCGACAGTTCTACAACGATTACCGAAAGAATCAAATTAATAAGAAGTAAATTTGAGCCATATTGTATAAATCCTATAAAAAACAGTTTGGGGAGTTGGTTATCAGTGGGAAATAAAAAAAGTTTAAGATATTTAATCAGCAAATATGCAATTATGGAGTTGGGATATACTTTTATTTATCATTGTGCTGTTTTATGTCGGATTAAATGTATTATTAAATACCGGAGTAGTATATCCGGCTAACTATGCTGACATTCAGTCGGAAAAAGTGGAAAGCAGGTTTTAAAACAAAAGATTGGACACCGCTGAAATACCATATTATTATGATTTTTTTTATATTTGAAAGACGGAAAATAATAGAAAATACCATTGATAAAAAAATATGATGATTTAGTACAGGAAGCCATAAAAAAACGGGAAGGCAACAAGCGATGAGGTTATAGGCTCAAATATTTTTAAAAGCTTATACTAGGGGAAATAGACAACTGGTAATAAGATACAGAGTTAATGCTATATTTGCCAATGAAAAGCTTTATAGACTCTTTGAAAATTTCGAGTGTGGTTATATTGTTTTGATACTGACGATTTGGTTTTTGGGATTTGCTTTGCTTCTCATTCGCTCATCAAATATATTAAAAAGGGAAATCAATAAGATTGCTATGGCGAATGATAACATCAGTCGGATGGATTTGGATTATGAGAGGGAGTATTCTAAGTATAAAGAAATAGATGGAGTACTTAGTTCGATTGATGTACTGGCTGAAAAATCTAAAAAAATCTCTTGGTGAGCAATGGGATATGCAAGTTAAGCAAAAAGAGTTGGTGGAACAACTTACCCACGACATAAGAACACCGATAACACTGATTAAAGGAAATTTAGAATTATTAAAAAGAAGAGAATCGGTTTATCTTCTGAAAGATTTGCAGATATTTCAAACGGTATTGACAGGCTGGAAAAAGTATATTGATAAATTGAAAAAAATTTTTCTTATACGATGGAAGGAAGAAAAAGATGTTGTAAGTAATGAAGTGATTTTATATTGGATTGAGATAATGTCCGGTATATGTAGGTTAAACGGTTTGAATTTAGAGGTAATAAAAAGTGACTGTAGTAATATTAAGCTGGATAAAGAGGAAATAGCTGCAGCTCTGCAAAATATAGTTACCAACGCTGTCGAGTATTCTAAAAAAGGTTCTAAAATAACGGTAGAGTTTAAAGATGAACCTGAAAGAATTTATTTTGACAGTCAGAGATGAAGGAACAGAGTTTTGATAAAGACTTATTACCTTTACTTACAGAAAAATTTATTTCCGGCAAAGTAAAGGATAAGTCTTATAAACATGGCTTAGGCTTATGGGTAGTGAAGAATATTGTCTCGGCAAATAACGGCAACTTGTATTTGAAAAATTATACAGGAGTAAATGCAGGGGCTGAGGTTAAAATGGTATTTAATAAATGATTGAAGAATAATTACGGTTAAGGATACCCTTTTCCAATCAGAGTAAGGAGGCTAAATGAACGAATTTAATAAGTACAAATTATTAAGTGAAGGGAAAGCATTTGGAGACAGAGCTAAAATTGCTTTAGTATTACTTGATAGCAACACAGCTTATGAAGAGCTGAAAGTGGAAGGTGCACAAACTTCAGTTCCCGGAAGTTATAGCTGTGTCGGAGGAGATCCGGCTGCAATACTTGAAATGATAACGATAGAGTTGATATGCCGCAATCCTCGTGATACCTGGTATTTGCCTGACAATGTAAAATATTGGGACAGGAGATTTGGCAGTTTGTTTGAAACAAAGTTCTTTTGTTATGATGACGATGTGGAAACCTGGAGCAAAATACTGAATAAATACTTTATAAAGCTGCAGTGGATGCCTAAAAGAGAAGATTACAGTTCAACAAAAAAGCTATAATAATGCCTGGGGATATTTTTGCAGAGCTTTTTAGCGGTAGTAAAAAGAAAAATAATCATCCCTGAATTTAATATTTATTATGAGATTGCTACCGGGAAAGGTATGAGTGAATCAGTATTTGAAAAGAAAAACTAAAAAGAGCTGGTTGAATTAAAAACAGTCATTTGAAAAAGGATTAAATGTTATCATTTAATTAAGCCGACAGAGTTTAAATTCTGCCGGCTTTTTGAAAATTTTACTCAATTTCTTCTGAGGCTCTAAGCCCCAATATAAATTCTTCAAAGTTATCTGCAAGTACAATTATCTCGAAATCATCTTCTTGTATACATATTGATACCTTCGGTTCTCCGTCTTTGCCACAATCTCTGTAGTCTAAATATATCATTTCATGTCCGCCTGAGATTGTATCGGCAATAATAACACCTACATTTCTTGGATATTCCCATTCATCATACCAAAACTCGTTTCCGAATTTTCCAAATAAGGAATCTTCTTTTCTTCCGATATACTGTAGAATTCCTCTACATCAACACGGTACCTATTCTTTTCATCAAACCAAACATTTTTATTGGGCTTACCACCGTTTTGTGTTTTCATAAGCTCTATATATGATTTCGGTAACTTAACGCCCAGTCTTTTTTCAGCTTCTTGCACCATCTCATCTGTTAAATTCTCTCCGGTACAGACTTTATTTATATACTCACTTTCCTTCCAAAAACTTTTGAAGTCAATATTATCAAACATTGTTGATTCCCCACTTTTTTTCCAAACTTGAATTAACTTATCAACTTATATTATAATCATGTTTAGCAATTAAAGTAAATATTAATAAAGGTAAATCCTACCTGGGGGAGGTTTTAATGAGTGAAAATGGACTTATGGATTTGAAACAACAAATGATCAAGCTGATTGAACATTTATACAATGAAAAATATTATTACAGGTGTAAGTGCAAAGGACAGTCAAACATTTGACGAATTGGTTATTTTACTGAGAGATACACTTAAAGAAGAATACCCGAAGACAAAGTTGAAAAGAATTATGAAAAAGCGTTCATTATGCAAACGGTTTTAGTGATTTGGATTTAAAAACAAAGTGCATTTATACTTGATGAAATTGAACAGTATCTTTGTATAAAACAAATTTCTTAATCATGATAAGTCGGTTAAATATTTTTAATAATCGTATAGTATCAAACGAGTTTGAAATAAATCCACAAAATATGGTTTTGGTTATGATAGAAAAGCTTACTTTACAGTAAGAGTTAAGTTGTAGTTTTATAATATTATTGGAGAATTGAAAATGGGAATAATAGCAAATTATCAATATTTAAGTGACAAAAACTTAAAAAGAAATGAAGCTCTTTTTATAATGAAGCAGTTGACGATATTGAAGATGATAAAGACGGTAGTGATGATATAGAAATACATCTGGGTATGTATAAGATGTGGGATGCGCTTCACTTCGTGCTCACAGGGGTGAGTAAGGATGAGGCTATGGAAAATAATCATCTTAGTGAGGCTGTTTTTTTGGGGTGAATTCTATTAAAAACTCAGTGGAGTATATAGCTTATACACAAAAAGTCGAAGGTTAAGGATATAGTACTTGCACTTGAGGATTTTGATATAGATAAAGCTTTGGAGAATTTAAGTATTAGCAGGCTTAAAGAAACAAATATATATCCGAATATCTGGGATTATGAAGAAGATGCTGATAAAATAAGAGAAGAATTAAGGACATATTTCCAAAGACTAAGAGATTTTTTTATAAGAAAAATACTTGAAGTAAATGGAAATGTAGTGATTATTATTTGCTAGTATAATGGAAGGTGGAGACCGAAATTCAAAAAGTCTTCAATTGTTTGGAAATAGTGTGGGAATGATAAAACAGTATTTATCAGAAAAATAAGTATAAAGTTATAAGAACTTAGGAGAATATATGTATTTAGGTAATCGAAAGTTTTTGAAGGATTCTTTGAAGTGGCACATGAATATCTTAAAACTGCTATGCAGGATGAAAAATCTGCGGTTATACTTGAGAGCAGGGAGCTTTATAATCAGGCTGCGTACTTTTATGTGCAGGCTATGGAAAAACAAATTAAAGCGCAAATTGCTCAGATTGTGGATGTGACAAATGCTTATTATAAGGAAATGATAAAAAAGACTATCGGACATTCACTTGATAAGTCAATTGAGATATTGGTGCAGATATACAGCAAAGGCAATGCTATGGTTGAGGACAGGCTGAGAGAACAGCTGCTTACAAAGGTTCTAAAGGATATCAAGTTTTCGGCACTTCACAATAAAACCAGATATCCGGATTTTGATGAGAATAAGAAAAAGTATGCTGTAATAGAGATGGGCAAAATAGATTGTGTAGAGCTTGCAAAAATGCTCAAAGCACTTAAGCAATATTTAACGGACTTGGAAAGATATACTGACTTATAGGAATGGAATGATTATGGTTGGTAAAAATATGTGTGATTATTGTTCTAATATCAAAAAGACAGAATACTTTTCCTCACCTAAACTATATGAAGAAACCATGGAGTATATTAAAGATCTGGTTGAAAAACAGGGGTTTTATAGTAGTTGAGGAAGTTGCAAATTAGGAGAACATAAAAAAAGACGGACATTGGATTGATGATATTATTTACCATATTATAAAAATGTCCGAAATGTGGGAAGAGATTTACCTGCATTGTAAATACATATAGAGGGTGGTGGATCTTTTGAATAACTTTCGCTTTGTAATAAATATATTCGTTATTTAACATAGAGAAGGAGCTTTTATGATTGAGTATACTAGTGGAAATATTTTTTTGATAGTGGTGCAGATTGCCTAATAAATGCGGTAAACTGTGAAGGGGTTATGGGAAAAGGAATTGCTTATCAGTTTAAGTTGAAATTTCCCGAAAAATAACAAGTCGTATATTAAAGCATGTAAGTCAAGTGAACTGACAATTGGAAAAAGTACATTATTTTACTGAAAATGGAATTACTATTGTAAATTTACCTACTAAAAACAAATGGCGTGAAAAAAATCAAAGATAGAGTATATTAAAACAGCAATGGATTATTTTTGTCGATATATTGCCAAAATTGGAAGTAAAAAGGATTGCGATTCCACCTTTAGGATGTGGCAATGGGGGTCTTAATTGGGAAGATGTTAAAAAGATAATAGAATGTAAACTGGAAAAATATTTCAGATAAGTATAATTTTATAATCTTTGAGCCGGCATCTTCAAGTAAGTCCGTAATTATGAAAAACCTAAAGTGAATATTGCAAGTCTGATTTTTACTTGATATTAGATTGAACTTAAAGAGATTTAATAATATAAGGCTACATAAGACCTGTTACTTTCTTAACTTTCTCCTTAAAGAAGAGTATTTTTAAATTTGATAAATGGAAGTCGGGACCATATTCAAGTGTAATTGATACTGTTGCAAAAAGATATAAAAGAATATCAAAAATATTATGGAATAGATGATGCAGGAACAACTTTTGATGAGGTATACAAAGTGATCTGCTCTGAGAGAGTAAGCAATGAATTTAACCAGTTACATACAGCAGTACAAAAAGTCAGCTGAGTATGTCAATGTTATACAGACAGACAAAAAAATTGGATTGTATTACATTGATTTTATATTTAATACAAACAGGGTGTTTGCAAAATGGTGAACAGCTAATAGAAAAACCCTTAAATGTAAATTGGAAGACAAGGTGAATAAATTTTCGGATAAATATTTTTTTGAATGTATTGAGTATCTGGAAAAGTACATCAATTATATCAAAAGATATAAATGGTAATTATTTTATTGGGGATTAAAATAGCGGAGAAATCAATGAGTTTTTATTTGTAGCGCTTGGTGGAGCTCTGGGAGCAATGGCGAGATATGCGATAAGTCTTATACCGGTTAAAACAGGATTTTCCGATACTTACACTTATTACAAATATAGCAGGGTGCAATATTAATCGGTTTTTATTGTCGGGTTTACAAGTAACAAAGACAATATATCGGGTAATACCGTGCTGTTTTGGAAGACAGGTGTATGTGGCGGATTCACTACATTTTCTACATTTTTCACTTGAAGCATTTAACTTACTTGATAATAAGCAATATACATTAGGCGGATTATATATTGTACTAAGTGTTACATGCTGTATATTAGGCATATTATGTGGAAAGAAGCTGGCAACAGTGGTAAAGTTATAAGCAGTACAGAACAAGAAAAGTTATAGAAACAAGTTGAAGTCAAAGTAAGGAAGGATAGTATGAAGAATAAAAAACTTTATATATTTTTGTATCTTATTTTTTTACACAGTATTTGTATACTTTTTAGCATTACCAAGTTAGTATTTGTAAAATGGGGGAGTATGGCTAGTTAATACACACTTTTTAGCATCTTCTTTCTCCGTATATATTGCAATGATAATCGTAATATTTCCTTTTTTTATCTGTTTTGCCATACTATTTTCAAAAATAATTTCCCAAATGTGTCCACAAGAAAGAAGCTGGTTCTTGCTGCTTTACTTATAGGGAATTACTTATTGATATTAGCATATACTTCAATTATTCATATGACCTGTTTATAATTATTAAAAACAGATAAGTGTACATATAGGCTTTTTATTAAATGTACATTATATTAGAACATGATATAATTATAAAAGGCCGGATGCTGTGGTAAAATTATAAATTATGTTGAGAACCTATTTAACAAAAAGGAGAATAAAAAAATGCTACTTGATGCAGAAAGATATGCAAGTGTTATCGAATACGGTAAGGATGCGGTAACTAAAATCAACGAAGGTAATTTAAAAGAGGATTTGAAAGTGCAGATAAAGGCTGGAGTGCCTTCCCGGAGTCGGGGGCCAAGTGGAATCAGGGCTATGGGTATGCCAAATCTTTCTTTAATAAAGCCATTGAAAATAATGATTTGGTAAATGCCAAAATATGGCTTGATAGAATGACTGAAAATAATGATAATCTACATAATTTTGACGAAGAATTGGAGCATATGAAGGGAAAGTATGCATATGAAAGCGGTGAGCTTGATAAGGCCTTTGAAATATGGCAAAAAATTGTAAAGATAAAGGCGGTAAGTTACAGATACTTTGAATATGACGATCCTAAGTATAAGGAATTCTACAAGTCAAGAAAATAAAGGATAAAGCACATAGCCTTGAGAAACTCTAGTCTATGTGCTTTTTTAATTTTATGAGAATCTGCCTTTAGCCATCTCATAGGTCTCATCTGCAAGAGACATTGTAGATTTTCTATGCGAAACCAGTACAATAGTCTTTCCTACGCTTTCCTCTGAGAGTGACTTTAAGATAATACCCTCATTCAGTACATCAAGATTGCTGGTAGGTTCATCCAAAAGCAGGAAGTCACCGTCATGCAAGAAGGCTCTGGCAAGCCCTATACGCTGCTTCTCACCGTCAGAGAGCGAATCACCCAGCTCGCCGACATTAGTGCCATAACCGTTTGGAAGGCCTGATATAAAGTCATGTATACTTGCTTTCTTAGCAGCATTTTGAATCTCTTCAAGAGTTGCATTTTGCTTTGCAACTCTTATATTATCTGCAATAGTTCCCTGAAACATTACAGTTTCCTGAGTTACATAGCCTGTTATTTCACGAAGATTCTCAGTATTAACATCCTTTATATTCTTACCTGAAATATGAACTTCACCCGTATTCACATCCCAAAATCTCATTAAAAGCTTTAACAAGGTGGATTTACCGGATCCGCTTACACCATGTATTCCAAGGACCTTACCTTTTTTGATATCCAGTGAGACATTTTCAAGTATGGTCTCTTCACCATATGAGAAGTTTACATTATCAATATCTGCACCTTCAAAGGATGTAGCTTCTTTGTCTGATACTTCTTCTACAGTCGGTACTTCCTCAAGTAATGATAACACACGCTCACCACAGGCAAGAGTCTGATTTAAATTATTTGAGAGTGAAGATAGGGCAACAGTCGGTCCGAATGAACTCATCATAGCCAGGGTAGCAATCAGCATCTGAGAAAAAGTTATACTCTCATTTTTATAAAGCATCAACATAGAAAAGAACATTACCCATGAGAAAAGTTGAATAACAATATTTGTAGCTGCTCTTTGAGAACCCTCGAAAAAGCTGAGCTTTTTTTGATTATCAGACAGTTCTAAAGACTTTGAGTCCATCTCATTTAAGCGTATCTCGCCCTGATTATACTGTAATATTTCATCCACACCATACATGCTGTTAATGACAAAGTTATTCAGTTCACCTACATTATTTCTAAATTTCATTCCGGCATCTGCACTGCGACTACCGTTCCAAAGAGGAAGAGCAATTCCTACAGTCATGTATGCAAGTAATGAAATAATACCGGCAATAAGATGTTGTGACCATATAAATATAACCATTATAAGAGATGTGATAAAAGCAATGGCTATAGGTGATATGGTATGTGCAAAGAATACCTCCAATAACTCTATATCACTTGTTATAATAGCAATAAGGTTACCTTTTTCCTTACCCTCAAGTTTTGCAGGACAGAGTTTTCTAAGTACAGCAAAAACCTTATGTCTTATAATTGCAAGTATTCTGAATGCGATATAGTGATTACAGTACTGCTCACCATAGTGAAGAATACCCCTTGCAACAGCCATTACGATAAGGGAAATAAATATTGTTCCTGAAAGATTTGGAGCGGAAGTAAATCCGTTATTTAACAGAGTATAAAGTCCATACAGTATACCGTAGCCACCTGTAATAGTAAGAAAGATGGCACATAAAAAGCCGATGACTCCAAGAAAAATTCCAAGTAACATAACGCCTGTCAAGGGCTTTACCAAAACAATCAGACTTCTCATAATAGAAAGCCCGGATCTTCTTGTGGTTTGTTTCATTATTGTGCCACCTCCTTTCTTTTTGAGAAATTCTCAAGATTCATCTGCTCTGTAAAGAGTTTCTCATAAGCACCTTTATTATTCATAAGTTCAAAGTGAAGCCCTGATTCTACAATACTTCCGTTCTTAAGCATAAATATCTCATCACTGTTAACTACATTTGCAAGTCTGTGTGATATAAGAATTATGGTTTTTGTCTTCGATAATTCATGTATTACATTCATTATTATCTCTTCACTGCCGGCATCAACATTTGAAGTGGCCTCATCAAAGATATATACCGGTGTATTATGAAGAAGAGCTCTTGCAAGTGAGAGTCTTTGCTTTTGCCCTCCCGAGAGATTGCTTGCATTTGAGGTCAGTTTTGTATCAAGTCCGTATTGAGAATTGATAAAGTCAAGAAGGTTGACCTTCTCCAGTGCCTCATTCATTTCTTTTTCTGTAGCACTTTGGATTGCCCATCAAAAGATTTTCTCTTACAGTACCTGCAAATATCCAACTGCGATGCCCCACCAAAGTAAAATTGAGAGAGTATTGTTTCGCTTGTAAGTTCGCTATGCTCGTAATTATTTATCTTCAGACTTCCTCTGTATTTAGGATTTTTACCCATAAGTATGCCTGCTATAGTGGATTTACCGGAGCCTGAGACACCTACTATTGAAACAAAGGACTTTGGTGCAATAGTCATATCTATCCCATTTAATATGGTCTTACTTGAGTCATATGAGAAAGAAAGATGCTCAAGTGATATTTTTATCTCTTTATCATTTATCTCTTTACTACCTCTTTGTTGCTCAGGGAAGATCAAGGAACGCAAATATACGATCACTTGATTTCATTCCGTTCATACCTATATGGAAGAAACTTCCTAAAATTCGCATTGGAAGGAAAAATTCTGCCGCAAGGAATAAGATCATCAGCATTCCAAAAAGAGAAATCTCAGCTTTATAAAACTGTGAAAGGGCACTGATAATTCCTACAGCCGCACCGCCATATGCCACTATATCCATAACAGAGGTACTGTTAAGCTGCATCATCAAAACTTTCATTGTTATTTTTCTAAATTGTTCCGACTCTCTATCCATATCATCTGCAGCAGTCTTATCAGCCTGATATATCTTAAGAGTTGTCATACCTTGCAGCTTTTCAAGGAAACTGTCACCAAGACCGTAGTAGATGTCAAAATAATGGCTGAGCAGCTTTTTAGCTACTACCATTACAAGCATTATAACTATAGGTATCAGTGGAACTGCTACAAGAAGAATAAGAGCAGATTTCATGCTGATTCTCATTACAACTATAAATAGAGTAAGTGGAGCAAGTAAGGAGTAGAAAAACTGACTCAAATATCTGCTAAAATATACTTCAAGCTGTTCCACACCCTCACCTGCCATTTGTACGATTTCAGAGGTATGTACCTGTTCTCTGTAAGCAGGACCCAAGCGAAGTACCTTTTCATAGATACGGTTACGCAAGATTCTCTTTACATTTGCACCTGCATGAAAACTTGCTTTGGTGTAGAGTTTGTCACATACCGCTCTTATTAAAACACCTGCAATGACGACAATAACAACTCTTGGAATATGTGATTCAAAGGCTGTATCTAAGAAAACCTCTTGAATAAGCCCGGTAATGTTTATTGCAATGATTATTTGCATAATAAGAGATATCCATTGCCAAAGAACCTGGTAAAGGATATACTTTCCGGATCCTTTCAAAAGACGAATAAGTCTCATCTTAATCATAAACTAAAGACCTCCATGTTATTTTGTAATATCAATAAATATAGCATATTTGGAACACCTAACTTCAGGCTATATTTTTAATTTAGCTGTTAAAGATGTAAGAGCATGCTGTATACACATGATTGGGTGGTAAAACATGATACGCGGTCCTGAATAACGCATTACCTCCTTGATTTTTACTCTCATATCAGGAGAATAACAGTGAACTTTACAATTACTGCAAAAACTTTTACTTTCCATAAATGGACAATGCTCAATTCTTGAGCGTGCATAGTCCATAAGCTTCTGACAATCTTTACATAGACCGGTATTATGGCCATGCTTCCCACGACAGTATATTTCTATCATCCGAGTTACGGCCTGTAATTCATCATACCTTTTTCTTTTCTGTTTTTTTTCTGAATTCATACAATTTATCCTTTCAATATAGGAAAATGAAAGATTAAATAATAAACGTAGATTATGTATATATAAATATAACATGATTTAAGGTGTTTTTTTCTATGATAAAAAGGTTAGGGAAGCCTAAAAATTGATATAAAACTAAATATAGTTAATATTGAGAAGATAAAATCAATATGTAGTACTTGGATTTTTAAATTTAATGTATAATAGTATCTAACAGAGTTGCCCAGTCATTGCATTAGGGGACCAGGTCGAGATTCTTATCTCGACCTTTTTACAATTTAGGAGATAATATAAAAAAATGTTTTCAAAAATAAAAGAAAGAGGCTTAAATACAGGTGATTTAAAGTTAATTGCTGTTGTGGCAATGACAATAGATCACTTGACATGGCTGCTTTTTCCCGGGACTTCAAAGGGTATGGTTTGTATGTGCACTCCATATAATAGGACGACTTACTGCTCCTATTATGTGGTTTTTATAGTGGAGGGATCATATTATACTAAGGACTCTGTAAAATATATAAAGAGATTATTTTTATTTGCGGTAATATCACATTTTGCATACAGCTTTGCCTTTTGGACTGAGTCCTTTGCCTTTTAAAAGCGGAATATTTAATCAGACAAGTGTTATATGGTCACTTGCAATAGGGGCAACGCTGATATTTGCAGTGCAAAAACACAAATTACCTACGATTGTAACTGTAGCTCTTATAATACTTGCAAATCTGCTTTCATTTCCTGCCGATTGGTCATGTATTGCGGTTATGGTTCCTTTTTCTTGTATATGCATAGAGGGGATTTTAAAAAGCAGTCAGTGGATTATATTATTTTTGCTTTAGTATATGCGGCTGTTTATTTTATATTCATCGACAGGGTTTATGCGGTATTACAGCTGTTTATTTGTTTGTGCATACCTCTTTTAAGAATGTATAATGGTGAAGTCGGAAGCAATAGGAGTATGAAATGGTTGTTTTATATATACTATCCGGCACATTTATTTTTAATAGGTTTTATCCGAATATTATTATATGGAAATATAAATATTTTATTTTAAATAAGGGGGACATATGGTAAAAGGTTGGAAAGATAAGCTTGAAAATCATGTAAATCTAAATGAGAATATCTTTGTTGATATGAAGGTAAAAAGGCAATGCGGAGTATGACTTTTTGTTGTTTTTGGAGTGGATGGAAACGGAAAACTCTCGGACGACAGATATATGATTTTCTATAATCAAAGGACAAGTCCTAATGCTGAGCTAAGTGTTGAAAATATAGCTGATGGAGTAAGGTATACTCTAAATCTGTCAACAATCCCCGATTTTATCAATAGGTTGGTATTTACTGTAAGTATTGACGGCACTCAGACTATGGGAGAGATGAATAGTCTTGATACTAAAGTATATCAATCCGTAGCTAAAGATATAGAGATGACACTTGGAGGAAATGATTTCTCCAATGAAAAGGCAGTTATTGTCATGGAAATATACCGCAAAGATGTTTGGAGAATAGGTTATGTGGCAAGTGGATTTGACGGCGGACTGTCTGCACTTTTGAAATACTTCGGTGGGGAAGAAGTAAGTGAGCCGGTACAGGAGCCTGTTGTGAAGAAGCCTGTTGTGGAGAAGCCTGTAAAAGTATCTCTTGAAAAGAAGATGGAAAAAGCACCTGAGCTTGTAAGTCTTGTAAAACCTCTGGTATTTGAGCTAAAGAAAAAGAATCTTGAGACTACAGTTGCTAGAGTAGGCCTTGTTTTAGATATCTCAGGGTCTATGGTACCGAGATTTAAGAACGGTACAGTGCAGTCTATTGTAAATAAGACATTGCCTTTGGCGGTACAGTTTGACGATGACGGGGAACTTGATTTTTGGTTTTACGGAACTACAGCGAGGAAGATGAACAGCGTGAATTTAAAAAACTACACGACGGCAGTTCCCGAAGATTGGAAACATCTGATGCTGGATCTTGGCGGAAGAAATAATGAGCCGATTGTAATGAGAATGGTAGTGGATGAATACAAAGACACTAAGATTCCTGCCTATGTACTTTTTATTACAGACGGAGGTGTAAACCAAAAAAGGGAAATACAAAATATCATAACAGAGGCTTCACATCTGCCCATTTTTTGGCAGTTTGTGGGTGTAGGCGGTAAGAATTACGGTATACTTGAAAAGCTGGATACCATGACCGGAAGATATGTGGATAATGCAGGATTTTTTGCATTGGACGATTTTAAAAAGGTATCAAATGAAGAACTTTATGCCAGACTATTGGAAGAGTTTCCGTCATGGCTTGAGGAAATAAAGAGAAAAGGTATGATTTAGATTTATGCTATAATGTAGCTAAAATATAAGTATTTTCTGCATTTAGTTAAGGAGGTGGCGGATGTACTATACAATAACATTAAATCCGGCAATAGATATGCTTACCAAGGTTGAAAACTTTTGAACTTGGTAAGTTAAACAGAACCGAGAATCGGATTATGTTGTAGGTGGAAAGGGTATAAATATTTCACTTTTGCTTAAAAATATCGGTAAAGAAAGTAAGGCATTGGGCTTTATAGCAGGATTTACAGGATATTTTATAAAAAATGAATTAAAAAAACAGGGAATAGAATCTGATTTCGTTGAAACAAAGGGATTTACAAGAATTAATATCAAATTGACCACAGATACCGAGACTGAAATCAACTCTCAAAGCAGTAAGGTAAGTGCAGAAAATATAAAAGAGTTTTTTAATTCGCTTGAAGGATTAAACAGCGAGGATACCGTTTTTTTATCAGGTAATATTATACCGGGTATGGAAAGTGATGATTTTGTAAAAATAGCTGAGAAGGTAAGGCAAAAGGGTGCAAAGCTTGTTGTTGACAGCAATAAGGATATGGTCCTTAATACTTTAAAATGCAAACCTTTTATCGTAAAGCCTAATGAATTTGAACTGGGAGAAATGTTTGGAGTTGAGTTAAGCACCATTGAAGATATAAAAAAGTATGCCGGAAAACTTCAGGAAATGGGTGCACAAAATGTACTGGTTTCAAGAGGAAGTAAGGGGGCAATACTTTTCACATCTACAGGTGAAGTCCTTGGTGCAAATATAGCAAAGGGTAAGGTTGTCTCAACCATAGCGGCAGGTGACAGTATGCTTGCAATGTTTGTAGCAAAGTATGATGAGACCAAAGACTTTAAACTAAGTCTGCAGTATGCATCAGCGGCAGGTGGCGCTACTTCATTTTCTGCAGGAGTAGGTAAAAAAGAACTGATAGAAGAACTTTTAGTTCAAATAAAGGTTGATGAGGTACTATAATTTTAGGAGGTAAAATGAATTTAACACAACTTATTCAATTTGACTTGATTCAGTTCGGCTTTACGGCAAAAGATAAAAAAGATGCCTTGAATAAGCTTTACTGATATGTTGGTAGAAGAAGGCATAATCGGAAATAAAGATGAGTTTTATAAGGCTCTTTTGGGAAGAGAAGAACTTTCAACTACCGGAGTAGGTGACGGAATAGCAATACCTCATGCCAAGGCAAGTTGCTTTGAAAAGGCTATGATAATATATGCTAAAAGTGATGAGGGAGTTGAATGGGAAAGTTTTGACGCTCAGCCGGCAAAGCATATATTTATGATTTGTGCTCCTGCAAACGGTGCTGATGAGCATTTAAAGGCACTGGCTACACTTTCCACAGCACTTATGAATCCTGAGGTTAAAGGTAAGCTTGACAATGCTACCACAAAGGAAGAGGTAAAGACAATCTTTGAGGACTTTGTAAAGTCAACCGAGGAGGTAAAAGAGGAGCCTAAGGAAGAAAGCGGCAGTGAAGACAAGAAATACATTATTGCCGTTACAGCCTGTCCTACGGGTATTGCCCATACATTTATGGCTGCAGAGAAGATAAAAGAAGCGGCAAAGGAGATGGGACTTGATGTCAAGGTTGAAACCAACGGTCAAATCGGTGTAGAAAATAAACTTACTAAAGATGATATTGAAAGAGCTGTAGGGTATTATCGTTGCGGCTGATAAGAAGGTTGAAATCGCAAGATTTGACGGACATCCTACATTATTTACCAAGGTGGCTGACGGAATAAATAAGCCTAAGGAATTGATACAGACCGTTTTGGACGGAAACGCAGCTATATACCATCATAGCGGTGAAAAGAGCAGTAGCGAAAGCACAGAAGGTGAGAGCGTAGGACGTAAGATATATAAGTATCTTATGGAAGGTGTCAGCAATATGCTTCCATTTGTAGTGGCAGGCGGAATACTTATAGCTTTGTCATTCTTCTGGGGTATTAATGCCTTCAATCCTGAGGATCCAAGTTACAATAAATTTGCTGAACTTTTGTTTGTACTCGGTAAGCTTGCATTCAGTATGATGCTGCCTATATTGGCAGGTTTCATAGGAAGAAGTATTGCCGACAGACCGGGATTTATAGTCGGTATGGTAGGTGGAATTCTGGCAGATCCAAGTATACTCGGATTAAAAAGTGCGGAATGGCTTAATTACACACCTTCGGGATTTTTAGGTGCTTTGGTGGCCGGATTTTTGGCAGGCGGTATTATTATCGCACTCAGATATATATTCTCATGGATTCCACGTTCACTTGACGGAATAAAGCCGATATTTTTATTCCCTGTACTCGGATCATTTATAATGGGTGTTTTGATGCTCTTTGTAGTAAATGCTCCGATGGCATTTATTATGACATCTTTTAAGAATTTTATCGAAGCTTTGAGCGGTGGAGAAAAGGTTATCTTAGGATTTGTAGTAGGCTCCATGATGGCTATAGATATGGGAGGTCCGATAAATAAGGCTGCGTATGTTACGGCAACAGCGCTTGTTACAACATCCGGAACGGCAGGCAGTGATGTGATGGCTGCAAGTATGGTAGGAGGAATGATACCGCCGCTTGCTATTGCACTTTCAGCTACGATTTATAAGAATCTTTGGCCTGAAACACAAAGAGGAAGTGCTCTTGTAAATTATGTAATGGGATTTGCATTTATAACAGAGGGAGCAATACCTTTTGCGGCAAGTAATCCGATAAGAGTAATACCGCCACTGTTTTTATCAAGTGGTGTGGCAGGTGCGCTCAGCATGATTTTTGACTGCAGATCAAGGGCTCCACATGGTGGAATGTTTGCGGTTTTGGTAGGTGCTGTGACAAATCCTGTAATGTATTTGCTGGCATTAGTTATAGGAACCGTAATGGGTGCATTCCTGTTGATATTGTCACTGAATCTTGGAAGAAAGAAAGAAAACTAGAAATTACAGGCTTATGGGTTTTACCATGGGCCTGTTTATGAATTAAGATATTTAAAATTGAATGGAGATAAGATGGAATTTAGAGCAATGAGAAGATTTAAACAGCAGCTGTCAAAAGAGGAGTGCTTTGAAATACTAAGGAGTGCACCAAGAGGAGTTATTGCTATGAACGGTGAGAACGGATATCCTTATGCTGTTACGATAAATCAATATTTTGATGAAACTGAAGGTAGAATATATTTTCACGGTGCACTGCAGGGGCTTAAGGTAGATCTTTTGGGAAAAGATAACAAGGTATGTTTTACAACTACAGATGAGGGTCATATAGAAGAGGGAGACTGGGCAAATACATTCAAAAGCGTTGTGTGTCTGGGGCATGTAGAAGAAATGAGTGACAAGGAAAAGATATATGATCAGTTGAGAAGACTTGCTAAAAGATTTTATCCAAGCCCGGAATCCATTGAAAAGGAAATTGAAAGCGCAGGCAGCAGAGTGAAAATGTATGTAATGAGTATTGACCATATGACCGGTAAACTGGTGCATGAAAAGTAAAGAGGCTTTATATAGGTGGAATGAGCGGATAGATTAGTATATAATTGGGATATAAATAAATGGAGGTAGTATAGTGCCTTTTAAAATTATTAGAAATGATATTACTAATGTAAAAAGCGGATGCCATTGTAAATACAGTAAATCCTTACGGTTTTATCGGACGTGGAGTTGAAACCGCCATATATAATGCGGCAGGAAGCAAAGAGCTTTTAGAGGAGCGAAGAAAGCTTGGAAATTTATATCCCGGAGATGTCGGTATTACACCTGCATTCAATCTTGATGCCAAATGCATTATTCATGTAAGCGGTCCTGTTTGGAAGGACGGAAGAAGTAACGAACTTTCTATACTTAGGCAATGCTATGATAAAGCGCTGCATATGGCAGTTGAAAATAATTGCAAATCCATAGCATTTCCTTTGCTTGCAACAGGTACATACAGATTTCCGGAAGAAATCGGTGTAGCTATAGCTGTAGAAGCCTTCACGGAATTTTTAAAAGATTATGAAATAGAAATATTTCTTGTGGTTTTCGGAAGTGATGCGGTACGGGTATCCGGTACTCTGGTGGATAAAGTTACAGAGTTTATAGATGATGATTATGTAGCTGCGGCAAATGCTACAGAGTATCTGCCTGTGGATGAAGATTACTACGCATGATATGAAGATGATGAGGAATATCTTGGTTACAAAGATCCGCCATATCAGAACCTGAATGTAAGAAAACCGGAAGTGGGCGAAGCTCAACATGATTATAGCCATTCTTCTTTAAACGTACCGGATTTCTTGAGAAAGAGGAAGCTTGAGGATGTTTCTGAATCACTGGAGGATCTATTAAAGAAGATATATACTGAATCTTTTGGAAAACATTTGCAGCAGCTTATAAACAAGAAGGGATTGAAAAACTCCGAGGTTTATGCAACCTCAAATATATCAAAGCAGTATTTTTTTCAAAGCTTTTAAAGGGAAAGGTAAAGCCTTCAAAAGAGAAAGTACTGGCACTTGCAGTCGGACTTAGATTAAATATTGATGAGACTGTGGACTTTTTAAGAATTGCAGGATATGCACTTTCACCTATTTCACAGACCGACAAGGTGGTGGAATACTTTATAAAAAATAAAGATTACAATGTAATAAAAATAGACATTGTACTGTTTGACTTTGATTGGAACCGCTTTCGTTAAATGCAAAAGGTCGCCTTAGGGTTGACCTTTTTGGCTTTAGTTAATGTATCATAAGCTTTACAAAATAAATTTGAAGGAGAAATCTTATGAAAAAGACATTAACAGAAATAGTTTATATTTTAGACAGAAGCGGATCAATGAGCGGTCTTGAGGCTGATACAATCGGAGGATTCAATTCAATGATTGAAAAGCAAAAACAGACGGGAGAGAAGGCATATGTATCAACAGTATTGTTTGATGACAGAACCGAGGTTATTCATGACAGAGTGCCGATTGAAAAAGTGGATAAGATAACAAATAAAGAGTATTTTGTAAGAGGATCGACTGCACTTTTGGACGCAGTTGGTGGTGCAATCAAACATATAATCAATATCCATAAATATGCAAGAGAAGAAGACAGGCCTGATAAGACTATATTTGTTATAACAACGGATGGAATGGAAAATGCAAGCATGAATTATAACTATAATCAGGTTAAGAAGATGATTGAAAAAGAGCAGAAAGAGTATGGCTGGGAATTTATCTTCATAGGAGCAAATATAGATGCATGTGCAGAAGCCGAGAGATTTGGAATACGTAGAGAAAGAGCCGTGAACTATATACATGATGATAGGGGTACAAAGCTTATATATGAAGGAGTATCACAGGCTATGTGCGCTGCAATGGAAGCAGATTCTCCAATGGTTATGGAAGAGAGTTTGTCTAAAAACAGATGGAAAAAAGAAATAGTTTTTGATTATTTGAAACGCAAGAAATAAAAAGTAGAGGATTAAAAATTATGCCCATATATACGATATTTGCCGGAGTAAATGGTGCAGGAAAGTCAACTTTATATAGTACATTACTACAGGAAAATCATGATTTTGGTGTAAGAGTAAATTCAGATGAAATCGTAATATCCAATGGTGGAGATTGGAGAAATAAATCCGATCAGTCCAAGGCAATGAAGATGGCTGTAAAGCTTATAAAAGACTGTATGAATAAAGCTGTTTCATTCAATCAGGAAACCACATTGACCGGAAGAAGTATGCTAAATAATATACTGAAGGCAAAGAAACTCGGTTACAAAATAATTATGAATTATGTAGGACTTAATAGTCCCTGAGTTGGCAATTCAAAGAGTTGCCCACAGAGTCAGTATGGGTGGACATGGTATTCCGGAGGAGGATATAAAAAGAAGATATTATGTTTCATTGTCAAAACTTAAGGAATTAATGTCATTTATAGATGAGTTATATATTTATGATAATTCAAAGCATATGAAGTTGGTGGCTAAGGGGATTGCAGGATACGGTACATTGCTTTGAGAATGACTGCTTGTGGTTGAGTTCCACACACTTATTTGATAGATACACAAATGAATTCATGCTATAATGGAAGATGTGCGATATTGTAACATAGATATGTGAAGGTATTGCACAGAAAAAACAAATATAAGAGAGGTATTATTTATATGAAGAAGATAGCAGGAATTATATTAACAGGAGTTTTACTCACAGCCGTAGGATGTTCAAATAATGCAAGTATGCAGGAGACTACTGTAAAAGAAACGGTAGCAAGCAATGTAGAAACAAGTGAAAAAGCGGGGGAAACTATGAAGGAAAGTGAGGAAGCTAAAAAAGACAGCTATACACATATTGATCAGGAAACTGCTAAGCAGATGATGGCAAATGAAGACGGACATATCATTGTCGATGTAAGAAGCAAGGATGAGTATGCAGCAGGCCATATTCCGGGTGCTATATGTATACCTAATGAGAGTATAACAAATACTCAGCCGGAAGAGCTTCCTGACCTTGATCAGGTGATACTTGTATATTGCAGAAGCGGAAACAGAAGCAGACAGGCTTCACAAAAGCTTTATGACATGGGTTATACAAATGTATATGAATTTGGCGGTATCAAAGACTGGACAGGAGAAACAGTGCAGGTAATTAATAATAATCCAAATTAGGATAAGTATAGAGTGAAACTTTGTCATATAGAACTTTAAAAGGCATTGATTAGAGGAGATATTATGAGTACAAGTACATTGATAAAGACAAACAGCGGTATTACACAGGTACCACTGGAAGCAAAGTTTTTCAGTAAAAGATGTATAAATATCAACGGTGAAATAACAGATGAGTCGGCTGTCGATTTTACCGACAAGATATTGGAGCTGAATCTTGAGTCAAACGAGCCTATTACAGTGCTTATAAACAGTATCGGAGGAGAAATAAACAGCGGTCTTCTGATGTATGATGCAATAGTGGGCTCAAAAGCGCCTGTAAGAATGATATGTAGGGGAAAAGCCTACAGCATGGGTGCGGTGCTTTTGGCATGTGCAGGTAAAAGATATATGCTTCCAAACAGTGAACTTATGCTGCATCAACCGATGCTTGGTGGAAGAGTTTCAGGTAATGCTTCAAGTATCAAGAGTATTTCCGACAGCATGCTTGAAACGAAGAAGAAAATCAACAGTCTACTGGCAAAACATACAGGAAAGACTGAAGAAGAGATTGATAAAGCTACTGATTTTGATCATTATTTCTCACCTGATGAAGCAATTGCATTTAATTTATGTGATGAAATAATAGAGTTCTCAAAGGTCATTGATTTTGTAAAAGAAGCGGAGTGGTAATGAGAGATAAAAAAGGTAAGCAGATACAATCCCAAATTGACAGGGTGATTTTAGGCGAGGGCGAAGATTGTATATTTTCTACAGACAGTAATATAACCGGTATTAACAATAATATTTTGGTAGTCGGAGGTTCAGGTTCGGGTAAAACCCTTTCCATAACGGAAGCATTTCTTTGGAATCATATAACAGAAATATTATTACTTCTGTAACAAAGAGAAGAATTGTGAATAAATATTTTTCATTATTGGAAGAAAGAGATTATAAGGTCTGGGATCTTGACTTTTGTACATCCTGAAAACGGAAATATAGGTTATGATCCGCTTGATTTTATCAAGAGTTATCAGGATATAGTCTTTGTAGCTAAGAGCATTGTTACAGCAAATAAGAAAAAAGAAAACAGCAATGCGGATCCGTTCTGGGATGAGGCGGCTACTTCACTTTTTGCGGCATTTATATCCTATGTACTGATGAAAAAAGATAATCCGAGTTTTATTGATGTTCTTGAGATGCTTGATAAGTTTAGCTTTGAAGATGATACAAGCGAGATAAAGACTAATTATGATTACGATTTTTTTAGAGCTTGAAATGACAAACACTTTTAACTTTGCTACGGTTAACTGGAAATCTTTTAGGAGATTGCCTATAAAAACCGCAAGTTGTGTTTTTGGTACATTAAATACGGCCATCGGATATGTCTTTACACCTGAGCTTAGAAGAATGTTCAAGATGGAAAATAAGATAAGCTTTGAGAAGCTGGCAATGGAAAAGAGAGCATTGTTTGTGACTACAAGTCCCGTAAATCCAAGCTTAAACAGTTTTATAAATATGTTTTATGCACATATATTTAAAGAGCTGTTTGAAATTGGAGAAAGACAGGCTGAAGGCGTATTGCCAAGACCTATACATTTTCTGGCGGACGACTTTGCAACCGGATGTCCGGTACCTTTATTTGACCAGTATATTTCAATATTCAGGGAAAAGGGGATCTCAGTTACACTTTTGATACAGTCGGAGTCACAATTGTCATCACTTTATGGAAATGACAGTGCTACAACCATTATTAACAACTGTGATACATATGTCTATATGGGTTCAAATGATTTGGATACTGCAAGAAATATCGGAATGAGAGCCGGAATAATGACGGAGGATTGCCTGAATATGAAACTTGGAAATCAGATTATATTCAGAAGAGGCTCAAAACCTAAGTTTTCAAAAAGATATAATATCACGGAAAACGAACTGTATAAGAAGCTTACAAATAATATGAAAGAGCCGAAGGTATTTGAAGGATTTACCCAAGAAAGAAGCTTATTTATAGAAGAACTTAAAAACAGTGTAAAGCCATTTGAAATAGAGCCATACGAAATAGATCCATATGAAACCGAAGTCATATAAAATAAAAGCCCGACCCTCGAAATGGTAAAACTATATGAGGGAAGGGAAAAATAGAACAGATGAAAAATTTTGATGACTCTTTTGAAGACTCTTTTGAAGATAATGATGAATACTTTGAAGACGACGATGACTTTTTCGACATTTTCTAGGTATTAGAGACAAAATTTAAAATACAGGGTGAACAGGGAGAGTATTGATGAAAATAGGTGGTGATTTGATGAGAAAGATTTGTGTTACAAGAGGTATGGAGTTTATATAGAATATTAAGAAAACCGGATATTTGCTTATTTTTTTATATGCTGCCATTCTTAGTATATACAGTTTTTTTCTTTATTGGCTGAAAAAGACTTATATATTATTTGATATCGGAGAGATGGAAACAAAAATGCTTTATTTTGAACATATATTGCTATTTGTTATATTTTTATCTGATATTAAGATTGGTAAAAACAATTATATAAGACTTACAGGTATAGGATTTTTAGTCTGATATATATGATTTTACATCAGGCCGCCACCGCTTTTATAGTAGATTGTATCTTCCTATTGGTGCTCATTTGGCTTGGTGAAATAATACTTGTAAAGGTGAGAAAAAGCTGTGTGGAAGATGGCATTATAGCCCTGTTATTTAAACAGCTTTTAGTGCGGGAAGTCTTACATATATTATTCTCATATGTGTCCTTTCGGTACTTCATCTTGCTTCAAAAAAAGGAGTAAGATACTTTTACCCTGGGACTTGCAATGCTTGTTGTAGTCACTTATATTTTGATGAGATTTTTCAAAATCATAGTACCTGTAGTAAAGAATAATACAGAAAAAAAGAAAGATTTTGAAAATAAAAATTTTTTCTGCATCGGTTCTGCAGTATCACTTTCAGCAATACTGTTGCAAATTGGAAGAATCAATATTACTTTGGACTATGATTCTTTAAGGTACGGACTTGAAGCTTTGTCTGTACTTATCGGAAATACCGGAATATATGACAATCTGGGAACTGTGAATGATGTATATGTCTATCCGAAAGGACTTGAGATACTTACACTTGCACTTAATACAAAGAAAAGCTTCGGATTTGTACTGAGCTTTTCTTACATATGTGCAATAATGGTACTTTTTACGGTATTTGAGATAGTAAAAGTCTGCAGTGAAAAAAGAGATGATAAGTCATGGCTTGCAGTAGTACTGGTATCCGTTACACCTGCAATTATGAATATGGGATTATCTGCAAAGACTGATATGATCACATTATTAATGCAGCTGATATCAATACTGAATATGTGCCTGTATGTGAAAAAAAGACATAGTTACTATATTACATTTGCATTGATAGCCCTGCTTGCAAGTATTATATATAAGCCTACGAGTCTATTGTTCAGCTTAGGTATAGGTATTGCAAATATTATTTACATTGTTACAGACCTTATAAAGAATAAAAATAAAATCAAAAATCTATTCGAATTTGCCTACCTGTCAGTCCTTCCGATTGCGGCAATTGTACTTGTATATGCAAGAACATATATACTTACCGGTCATATTATTACTTCGGTATATTCTTCTGTATGGTATAAGCTTGAATAGAGACAAAATATCCTTATACTATCGGAGATTATAGAAGTGCAGGTATGAATATGTCATCAGGTGAGAGCGTGGATATATTTTACAGATTATTCCAGCTTTTTATATCACCGACAAATGAGACGCATATTTATATAGCCTCACCTACCGTACTGATAACTGTATTATTTATAATTCTGGCTGTATTTACTGTAAGATACTGCATTAAGAATAAGAGTAATAAGGATATATTTACATATATAATGATTGTTCTCGGAGTAGATGCTGCGGTCAGTCTGTTTAGCTTATTTATATTAAATCAGGTAGACGGTAATTATTTCATATTGTTGTTTGCTTTGGTGATCATTGCGGTTTGTTTTCTGGTAGAAGATTCAGGGGTTAAGAGTCTATTCTATTCATTGATACCATGTATAGCATTTTCACTTCTTATAACGGGGGTTACAAACTGGGCAGGTATCAGAGGACTTACTGAAAGTCCGAAGTATATAAGAGAACTTGGAATATATAATCATCATGACAGATATATCGACAAAGAAGTGTTGGGAAATACAGACAGCAACTTTGTAGATGTATACATGGATTTGATGAAATTGGGCAATCCGAGAACACTATTATTGTCAGAGGACAACTTACTTAAAATATTAAGTGCGGATATAAGGACTTATACAGATATTACAGGAAGCGGAGGTAATTCCGCTGTTGTAAGAACACTTGATAATTTTAAGGATTATCTGCATTATGCGGATATAAAATATATCTGTGTTGAAGATGAGTATCTGGAAGGCAGAGAAAGAGCAGCGGATGTTGTAAGATACCTGTTGGAGGATGGAAGTACCGAAGTTTATAAAGATTATGGAGATGTAATACTTTATAAAGTGATGATAAATTAAAAAAATGTGCAAGTTTTTGGGGCTTGCACACTTTTTTTACCAAATACAAAGTATATGCTGCATTATAAGGCTTACTGCGGTGATACCTATCCAACATATTCCGCCAAGAATAATAGGTTTACTGCCTGATTTGATAAGCTTTATCAGATTGCTGTTCAGTCCGATTGCAGCCATTGCCATAATGATACAGAACTTACTGAAATCCTTTAAAGGAGCAAAAGAATGTGAAGGTACACCTGCACCTAAAGCAATAGTAGTGATAACGGATGCAATAATAAAAGAATACTATAAACATCGGAAATGATCTTTTAAGACTGAAACCGTTATTATTATCATTTGACTTCTTTGCATTGATTATTGCAAGCACCAAAGTAATGGGAATGATTGCAAGTGTTCTGGTAAGCTTTACAGTAACCGCCTTATCAAGAGTCTGAGTGCCGAGACTCCACATACTGTCCCAAGTGGAAGCGGCGGCGGTAACGGATGAAGTGTCATTTATAGCAGTTCCTGAGAATATGCCGAAAGCCTCTCCGCTTAGAGTATCAAATCCAATCATCTTTCCAAAAACAGGAAAGAGCAGTGCGGCCAGTACATTGAAAAAGAAAATAACGGATATCGCCTGTGCCACTTCGTCATCATCGGCATTTATTACAGGTGCTGTAGCCGCTATGGCGGAACCTCCACATATAGAAGAACCCACTCCCACAAGAGTTGAGATATTGCCGGGAATCTTCATCAGCTTATGTAAAATAAAGGCAATTATAAGTGCGGTGGATATCGTGCATATGATTATAGGGAGCGACTGCCTACCTGTTTGAAGTACAACACTTAGGTTAAGGCCGAATCCCCAGAAAAACCACTGCCGCCTGCAAAAACATATTTTGAAGTGAACTTTTATTCCGGCACCTGCCCTGCCCTTATCATTCCAAAAAAGTGTAATAATCATACCAGCAATAATCGCAATCACAGGACCGCCGATTATAGGAAATCTCTTCCCCAGAAACCACGCCGGCAGAGCAATGAGAAAGCATATAGCATACCGAATAAGTTTTTTTGATAAGAAAGATTTTTATTGAATTCATCTTAATGTCCTTTCTGAATTTTATAGTATGATTATAGTACAATGAGGGAGAAAAATCTAATGGAGAGAAGAAATTAAAAATCTTTTTATTAAGCTATTTACATTTTAAAAAACGGTAGGCTATAATCAAAATAAATCAACTCCCATTTTTAAGTTTATTGTTTAACGGAGTAATGTAAAGTTTTTAAGTTTATTGTATCTTTACATAATTAACATAGAATCGTTCCAGACTGGAAGTATTTTGCAAGAAGGAGGAGTATGAAATATATTGTAAAATTGGAACTGAAAAACCCTGTAATAAAAAAAGTGATTACAGGAGGATAATCATCAGCTTTTTAAAAAGTCAATATCATCGTATATGGATGGATACTTCATGAAGAACTGCATAAAAGCGGTGCTAAGAAGAAGTCTTTTGTGTGGTCAATAGCTTTCAATAAGCCGGTATTCAAAGGTGAAAAAATGGAACTTGAAGGTAATGAAGTAAATATGACCTTGAAGTTTGAAGAACAACAGACAGCACTGATTTATTATTCAAGCTTTACTTATGATGAAAAATAAGGCTTTTTCCTATAGGGAGATAATAATGAGATGAGCCTTAAAAGCATTAAGATGATAAGTGAAAAGGATATAGCAGAGGACTATGCAGTATTCAAAGTTTTGTCTCCTATATGTTTGAAGTGCCATAGCAGAGAAAATAATAAGGACAGATATCTGACAGTCGAAGATGATGATTTTGCAGTAGAATTAGAAAGAAAAATTAAAAGAAGATATTCAGTATATGGATGAAGAAATTGACAATCTGAAGTTTGACTTAAGCAGATTAAAAAAGATTATAGTACCTGTATACGGGATTAAAAATACCTGTAAATAATAGGAAATTTTATAGTCTCAGGGTGATAGAAGAATCTTAATCATATACTTAAAACAGGACTGGGATCAAAGAGAAATTCGAGCTTCGGGCTAGTAGAACAGGTTGTCTAAGGGGATTATGATTAGTATATTAGAATTTGAAGAAAAATTCTGTCAATTACAACCGTAGAATTGAACCTTCGGATTGGAGATACTCTGCTGCTATTGTCGGTATGGTAAGATTTTTAAAGACAGAAATATACCATATACTATAAAGGGAGATACCTTTATTACAATTTTGAGGATGTATGCAATGATGGAAAAGATTTCGAGGGGGATAGGGAATATCTTTTATTTGCTGAAAAATGGTTCTCAGATAAGATGCATCATAATGTGGTTTATAAAAGATTGTGTCGAGATCAGTTTACAGAAGAGGCAATAAAAGAAGTAAATGAGAAACTCTCAGCAAATACTGTAATGAAAAAAGTTTTTAAAGGTATTAAATTTGACGGTACAAATGTTGAGATGATTAAGCGTTTGGTTGATGAAAAACAGACTTGAACTTATAAGTAATACATTTTGTAATTCCACAAGCGGATATAGGAAGTTTATCAATACTTCAAAATATAGGAGTGAAAGTGCAGATGTATGTCGTTTGCTTGGATTTTGTGTAGATACAGGAAGAAAGACAAAATCAATAGGATTTTGTTTTGATAAGGATTCAAGAACATTTAACGATGAAGTTGAATTTGATTTTATTCCTTTTGCTTTCTCAAGAAGCGGAAGTTCCGTATTTATAAATAATAATACATCCATAGACTATCTTTTAAAAAGCCAATGATGAGATGGAGTATTTTTCTTTCAGAGAAATTTGAAGAACAAAAAAACATGGAATTCGGTATTTTACAGCTACCTGAAGGTGCAGGTTTTATAGATTACGATGTTGAAGTAATAATAAAAAATACTGAAACAGATTATTATGAGAGTATGTTTGTAAGACAGAATGCAATCACAATTTTTGAAAACAATATCAAAGAACAGTGAGTTTTCAGAATCTTTTGAAGAATGTTTTAAAAGATATGTGAAGGTAAATGAAAAATTATTATATCAATGTAATGGGGGAGGTAACGAACAGTATACTGAATGAACTCAGTCTGGATGATTTGATAGAAAGGCTGATGAAGGTGGAGTATAACACTGATTCAAATACTCCCTGATACTTACTGTCTAAGCCGTCTCATTTACATTAATAAAATTATATATGAAACAAGGGAGGAAATATGGAAAAACACCGAGTTTAAAGGGCTCTAGTGCAGCCGCATCACAGGTAGTACAATATTTTATTACAAACAGGCAGGAAAATAAAATCAAAGGTTATCAGCAGAGACTTGCAAACACATTGATTTCAAAAGATTATGGTCGCTTTATTGAAATAATGTTACAGTTGTCATCATATACAGAGGTACCTTTCGTATTTATGCATAAGCTGATACAGGACTTTGAGGCAAACAAAAATTTGGCATATAATTTTATAAATTCGCTTATTGTAAGCAGTAAAAGAAAAGATGATACTCAAGAGGAGGAAAGAGTAATGAAAAATAAGGCTTTTAACTTTAACAGTGGTATGCAAGTATGACTTCAAACTATGGAGAGGGGCTTGGAAATGTAGGGAAGTGTCAGAAGGTATATAAGAACGGCAAGGCTTATGCTATTCGTTCAAGAGAAAGTATGAAAAATGCCATAATGGTACAGAGCGGTCTTTATGATGATTTAAAAGTGGAGCAGGATGGAAAAGTAGATCAAAAGGCTGTGTCAAAGGATATAAATGTGGCAAATAACAGAGCCTTGGAGGGCGGTTATATGAGTACTATAGGTGACAGAAAAGATTAGAAGAAGTTCTTTTTATCTTACAGATGCCATTTCATTTTATCCGTTTGTAAATGAGACAAGATTCCATAATAATCTGTATCTGGCACAGACATTTGCTAAGGAAAAACGGTATAAATATTCAGAAAAAGCTGCAAATGCGGGGCTTATGCCTTTATCAATATGAATATGACAAGTCTTTAAAAGATACAGTATAACCATTGATTTGGATAAGGTCGGAATTGATGAAAACTATGATACCAAGGCTGAAAAAGTCAGAAAGAGCATATAGGGTAAAAGGCTCTTCTTAATGCAATAAAAAATCTGTCTATGGTTGTTAGAGGAAATATGGACAATGTGGAGCCGATATTTGTAGTAGGCGGTATAGGAGATAAAAAGACTCACTATTTTGAAAATGTGGTTCATATAGAAGCAAAACAAACTGAAGATAGAAGAAGATTTAAAAGGCTAAGCTTAAAGAGGGTTACAGGGCAGCTTTTGTTAAAGGGCTACAACTCTGAAAATGAGAATGAAATAGAAGCCGAACTTAATGCAGGTTCTGTAGATGAATTCTTTGCAAACTTGAGCAAAGAGGTGGACGAATATTATGAAAGCATTGAGAATTAAACTTAGACAAAATCAATCTTCATATACGAGAGAGGAAACAGTCAACAATCGCATGACCTATCCGCTTCCACAATTTTCGACAATTATAGGTGCCTTGCATAATGCCTGCGGTTATACATCCTACCATGATATGAAAGTAAGTGTGCAGGGAAAGTATAGAAATATGCAAAGGGAGCTTTATGTAAATCATGCACTGCTTAACAATCTGGAAGATGATAGAAGTATACTCATATATAATCAGAATCCGAATGCATTAAACACAGGATTTATTAAAGTCGCAGAAGCTTTTAAAAATCTCGAGGCAACAGCTTTAAAGACAAAAAGACCATACAGATATTTGATGAAGATAAGCTGGAAGAGTATATAAGTATAAAAATATTGCAGTTGAACTGAAAACTGAGGTCAAAAACCAAATTGATGATAAAGAGAAGACATGGAAGGAAGAAAAAGCTATAAAGGATAGGTAAGTAAAACTTGAGTAAAATCTGATGAAGCCCTGAGCTTAAAAAGCTATGGATGAAAAAGACTAGAAATAAAGATGCTGAAAAGCTGATTATAAGAAAGAGTTTTTTTCAAAAAGTAGATGAGCCTTTAAGCCATTTTAAGACCCTTGACCAAAAAGCGTGCAGACTCGGAAGTGCTATATGATGTTGAACTGGTTATTCATATAAAGTGCTGAGGAAGAGGTATTGAAGGATATACTGGAAAAATCAAAACAATTTTGTTTCACTTGGTAGAAGTGAGGACTTTTATAGAACTTTTGGAAATGAAGGAAGTTGAACTTAGCCAAGGTATAGATGGTGAGTATGAATTATCTGAGGGCTATTCCATGTATAAATAGTGACTCTATAAACATAGAAAATCTCAAGAAGGGGATTACTTCTTGCAAGAGAAGGCACAAAAAGCCTGCAAAGGTGTACTATATACTATGTATCAAAGGACTATAAAAATAGAAGGAAAAAACGAGTATTTAATAAAATACTCTGTCTTTTTCTTCAATTATAGGAATCGGGGAGATACAAAAATATATATATGATCCTGACGGAAAGTATATAGTGAATTTAAATTAAAAATATGAGGGTTATGAAATATAAAAAGTCATAGGTAATACACCGTCAGGAGGAGATTATTCGGAAATATATTATTTTTGATTCTAAATTGAATAATGTTGATGAAAAAAATTGCGTCAAAGTGTATTATTCGAGAATGTAAAATCTGATGGGACATTAGTTAAAGAAACTTTTGGGTTTTTGTAAAAAGATAATAAAATTATTATAAGTGGATTTGATTCATTTATTCTGATATTTGGACTCTAAGCTTAAATGAATATAATAAGCTTAGGTCCATTTTTAAACACAAAAAGGGAGGTATGAGATGGAAATAAAGGATGAACTGGCGGAGATTTATAAAAATATAAGGCAAAAAGAAAATGAGACAATTTATGAACATACAAACAATCTGCTTTTAAAAACTTGAAGAATTAAAAGGTATAGTTGATATGGAGGATATTGATTTAATTACAGAGGCTTGTATATTCCATGATTTTGCAAAAGTAAATCCGTTATTTCAGCGAAGACTTGAGTCGGGGAAAGATGGATGAGAACAAAGAGATAGGACATAATATGCTTTTCTTTTTATATGGCAAAGAACTACCTTGAAGAATATAGCAAAGAAGATAGGAATATAATTTATATGCGATATTAAATCATCATAATTATGTTGATACTTTTGACGTTATAGATAATAAAAAGATTTGATAAGCGAAAATCTAAAACCATATCCTCTGAAGTATTTAAAGACGATGAGATAGATTTTAAAAATATAGGCTTGAGGAACTGGCTGTAATTAGAAAACTTAGAACTAATCCCTCAAAAGAAGTCAATACTTGTAAAAGGTTTTTACATAAATGTGATTATGCTGCAAGTGCACATAGTAAAATTGATATGCCGAATATACATTTGGAAAGCAGATTGAAAAAGCTGAAAGATGAATTTGTCGGTAAGGGATTTTCAGACGGTTGGAATGAAATGCAAAGATTTGCAAAAGATAATACAGACAGTAATTTAATCACTGATAGGGTTCTACCGGACTTGGAAAAAACAGAGGCTCTCTTTGTGGATAGGGAATAATAAAGGTTTTTATGTGCTTCCGTTAAAAACTGCAATAAATGCAATGTATAGAAGGATTAGGAATACTTTATATAAAGATGATTATGCAGAAAATCTTGGGTTGCTTTCATGGTGAGCTTGAAAATATATATTTAGAAGACGAAAGTCCTGCTACAGTAAACAGTGAAAATGAAAGCATGAAGTTTTGGGAGTATTATGGACTTACCCGTGTTATGTCACTGTCGGTAACAATAACTACTCCGGATCGGTATTCAGATTTGCTTTTAAATATTGTTCCTATGAATTACAGCTTGCCACTTACAGCTATTCAAAAATGGTTATAGATGAGATACAGGCATGCTCACCGGATATATTGGCGACCCTTATATATTCTTTACAACTTATAGATATGGTGGGAGGTAAGTTTGCAATCACTACAGTGACATTGCTGCCTTTTATAAAAGATTTGTTACAAGAGGTATAGATAAAAATAGAATATAAAGAAGATACTTTTTGAATAATAAGATAAGACATAGAGTAAGCTCTAAGACACAGTGCTATAAATATAGACGATATTAAAGTCTTTATAGAGGATAAATACAATCGGAAAAGTATGAAGCTTTTGGTTGTGGTAAATACAGTAAGAAAAAGGCACAAAGTATTTACAGAGAACTTAAGTCATGGCTTGAAGAAAATGATATTGAGATAGAAATGAATTTGCTATTCAAAAGTTCGACAGTACAGCATCGAAGTGAAAAAGAGGATGCCATATTGAAGGACGGTGAAAGCAAATGTAAAAAGAGTTATTTGGATTTCTACACAGGTAGTTGAAGCAAGTCTTGATATCGACTTTGACTATTTATTTACAGAATTATCTGACTTGGGCTCTCTGTTACAAAGACTTGGAAGATGCAACAGAAAAGGCTTAAAGTCTGTAGATGAATTTAACTCTATGTATATCTTGATATAGATGAAAATTTACTTATAAAGTACAGTGACAATAATGCCTATGTCTCGTGTGGGATTATATATAAATCTCAGATATGAACTCAGCAAGGCGGCATTGCTTGAATGGGAAACTGAAAAATAATACCGGCTATTTTCCGAAGCGATAAGAACAGGCTGATTGAGAATTATTTTACTAAGGAAAAGATAGAAGAATATGACAAGATGTATAGCAGTATTTATAGAGAATATCTTGCTGAATATAAAAAGAATGCACGATCATCTTGTATATATAATACATGATTCAAAAGAATGCTAAAGAAGTAACTAAGGAGTTTAGAAATATAATCCCAGAAGAGTTATACCACAGTCTATATATGAGGATAAGCAGGAAAACATATTGGTATAATTGATGAAATTGAAGAGAAAAGCTTATAGGAAGGACAAAAAGTACAGCAGAAAAACAGAAACTAAGAGTAGATATACTTGCTTAAAAATGAGTTTAGAAAGTTCACTTTCAAATATAAAGCTAGGAGAACTGGACAAGGATAAAGACTATTGTGTGGTGGATAATGAGAAAAATTATAGATTTCCCACACGAGGTTTATAATAAAGAGTATGGGATAATAAAAAGAAAAAGAGGGCAGTAGGCAGTATATTTTTATGATGTATGAAAAATCACAGAGTAATGATATATTATTATTTTGATGCAGAAGAAAGCTTTAGCTGTTTTCACAATGATATATCTATGGAAGATGAGAATGAACTTGTATGCAGATAGGAAAATTTATAGACAGTAGACATACTCATCTGAACGAAAACATGTAATGATAAATGAGGGAGATAAATATAGATTTTGCAGAGAATTGGGTGTAATTCATGAAATCAAGAAAAGTAGGAAAATCGAAGATGCGTCTGTTTGGCAGCTTAAATATTACTTTGTATTATTTAAAGAGATATGGTGTGAAAATATTGAGGAAAAGCTTTGATTATCCGCTAGCTAAAAAGACTGTATGTGAGCCTTACAGAAAAGGATGAAGAAAAGCTTGAGCAGATAATTGAGAATATCAAGGGTGATAATTAAACTCAGACTATATACCGAATGCTAAAACAATAATATATGTAAAAGTGTATACTTTGATTTGTGTATGATATAGGAAAGAGGGGAAATGAAAAACAGTCTATATATTTATCAAAAACGGCGAGTTACGAGAAAAGACAGTACCTGAGGTTTACCAGGTGAGGAAGGTAGCAAAAAGGATATACCTGTTAACAGTATTTCAGAGTTTATTTTCGCAGAAGATACATAATCAAGCTCATCACTTTTTTGGCACAGAATAATATAATGGTGCATTTCTTTTAATTATTAGGTTTTTATATTAAGTCTTGCACTGAGAGAAATGAAAGTCTCCGAAAGCTGTTGGTAAAACAGGTTGAACATTATACGGATAAAGAAAAAGATTGAACTCAAAAGAGTTTGTAAAATCAGCAGGTAATAATATCTATAGAAATCTTCGCTACTATAACGCCGCATGGTAAAGATGTAAAGATGCAATGAATGAGATGTATTTGCTGAAAGAAGTAGATGGTTGCGACAACATACAGCAACTGATGGGAGTTGAAGGTAATATTCATAAAAATATATTACAGTAAATGGAATGTAAATCATAGATCATGAAACGGATTTTACTACTAGGGAGTTGAAAGCGACCGCCCGATAATATGGTAATACTCTGATTTTCATATATAAACAGTCTGGTGTACACGACAGTGCTGGGAGAAATATAAGACACAATTAAATCCTACAATAAGTTATTTACATGAACCTGAGGAGCAGATTTTCACCAAGCCTTGACATTGCTGAAAACATTTAAACCGCTTATTGCAGACAGATTGATTTTTCTTTATTAAATAAAAATCAAATAAAAGAAAAACATTTCTCGAAAGGACTTGATTACCTACATTTATCAGAACAGGGTTCTAAAATAATATTGGTGAGACGATAAAGAGACTGAAATAGACCATAATGCTATATGAACTTGCAGAGAAGTCAGTTACAGATACTTAATAAGACTTTGAATGTTATAAGATGATAAAACATCTGTATGATGAGAAAAATACGATGCTTTGTAATGGGTGGTACATGTATGTAATACTTGTATACGATAGTATGTAAAGATGGAACGGACAAAAAGATGGAACAGGTGTTAAACTGTGAGCAAAACCTTGTACATATTCAAAAATCTGTTTTTGAAGGAGAAATATCCGATGCAGACTTATTTAAGCTTGAAGGATCAATTGAAAAAGGAAATAGATAAAAGTACAGACTCTGTAATCATATTCAAAAGCAGAAATGAAAGATGGCTTTGATAAAATAATTGGATTGCAGCAGGATGATCCGTTTATGATTTAATCGCGGATTATTATATAATATATAAATATTGTTGTCGACCATGCAGCTATAAAACATATAGAGCTCGACAAATTGTTGGCAAAATAAGATGGCAAAAGACACTGCAGTGAACTAAACTACACCCACAATCGTTCTGCACTTGTAAATAGAGTAGGTAGACAAAAATGTAGTTTAAAATGGCTTGAACAGATGCAATACAGGATCTCGATTTGAATATAACCAGATTGGAATGTAAGCAAAGAAAAAATACTCGATTTGCCTTGAAGATTTGAATATAAACCAGATTAAATGTAGGGTTCTTGCGGCGTAGTGATATAGATCAAGAAGATATTTTGAATATAACCAGATTGAACAAAGCTCACTGCACGACTAGTGGATGGTAAATTTTATTGAATATAACCAGATTGGAATGTAAAGTTTACTCTATAGCAAAGCTGTGCTTAATATTTCATTTGAATATAACCAGATTGAAATGTAAAGGTTAAGTCCGTCCATGGCTTCAATAAAGCATTTTCAAGCTTTATTTGAATATAACCAGATTGGAATGTAAAGCATGTTTAAAGATAGAAGTATTCAAAAGGAGACGAGAATACAACCAGATTGGAATGTAAAGGGAATCAAAGTCTCATGGCTGAACAATGTAATTTGAATATAACCAGATTGGAATGTAAAGTTATATCTTGCAATGATATAGCTCTATGTTTGCATTTGAATATAACCAGATTGAAACGCAGTTTAATTTCTGCTTTGTTTTACCTCACGGCTATTTGAATATAACCAGATTGGAATGCAAAGTATAAACTATTTTGAAACAATTTACTTATTGCATACACATTTGAATATAACCAGATTGGAATGTAAAGCACTTGAGTTACTTTCATATGATATTGGGTACAGTAACGTGAATATAACCAGATTTGGAATGAGTAGGAGTGACGACGTATATCAAGTGCAGCGTGGAATTTGGAATGATAACCAGATTGGAATGTAAAGTGTTGCTATGTATCCGCCGCCACTCACTTTTGTACTGTCATTTGAATATAACCACAGATTGGAAATGTAAAGGAACGTTGATACTTTCTGAGTCCGCGGAAGTCATATGTGTCGGCTTGAATATAACCAGATTGGAACAAAGACCATATGTCGTTTCCTTTCGTCTTTGAATTTACTATCTCATTTGAAGAGAACCAGATTGAATGTAAAGAAGAATGCATTTATAAAATCACACCTCACTACATTTGAATATAACCAGATTGAATGTAGTCTCAAGGCTCATAGACAAACCAACATCTTCTATAGATTTGAATATAACAGATTGGAATGTAAAGCACTATTAGATTTACTTTTGTAGATTTATACATTATTTGAATATAACTAGATTGGAATGTAAAGGATATAATTACTGGCACATTAGCAGTAAACATCTATCATTTGAATATAACCAGATTGGAATGTAAAAGAACTTAGAATGTACATAATTGACAAACTTTTTAAAAATATTTGAATATAACCAGATTGGAACGTAAAGAATATCCTGAAGTTGTCCTTTTTAAAATTGTATTTGAATATAACCAGATTGGAATGTAGAAGTGTAAAACCACTAGCAAGCGGACACGGTGCAGTTATTATTTGAACATAACCAGATTGGAATGTAAAGGCCATATTTGTACTTGTGTTTAATATCATCTCATCAACATTTGAATATAACCAGATTGGAATGTGAAAGGAGAGTTTGAGGACTACTCACAAAGGTAATGCAGGATCTGAATATAACCAGATTGAAATGTAAAGATTAATGTAATATCGTTCTTTATCGTCATTATTTATCATTTGAATATAACCAGATTGAATGTAAAGCACTTTCAAACAAAGAATAAATATTCGGGAATTAATTTGAATATAACCAGATTGGAAATGTAAAAGGCAAATCTTTTAAACTTCGCTCTTTCAAGCGCTCTATTTGAATATAACCAGATTGAATGTAAAGGCAAGTTCTGCACATACCGGGAGCGACAGCAGAAATTTGAATATAACCAGATTGAACAAAGAGCACTCACTTGCCTCTACAGTAGAGAAGTCTGCATTTGAATATAACCAGATTGAATGTAAAGAAGCTTTTTCTATCGTGCTACCTGCTCTCCATATTTGAATATAACCAGATTGGAATGTAGGTTGTGGTACTTTTTAACAGTAACCTCACAAATTTGAATATAACCAGATTGGAACGTAAAGTATAACGTATGTCTTTAGTATCAACGAATGACTGCAATTTGAATATAACCAGATTGGAAATGCAAAGGCTGTTGAGTAGACTTATAAGGGCATTTTAGGCATTTCGAATATAACCAGATTGAATGTAAAAGTACGATCTACACAATATCCTTTAGCGCCATTTATTTGAATATAACCAGATTGAATGTAAAGTCTCAACATCGCATAAATACTAGATTTCTGACCTTGATTTGAATGATAACCGATTGAATGTAAAGCGCATTTTCTTTGTCAATCAAAATATTTTACTTTTCATCTGAATATAAACCAGATTGGAATGTAGCCTTCTGGCTTGCAAATTCTGCAGTTCTGTAGCTTAATTTGAATATAACCAGATTGGAATGTAAAGTTTTTACAACCAAACAATAAATTTGGCTTAACGGATTTGAATATAACCAGATTGGAAATGTAAAGACAGGTGATAAGGGAAGTTCAAGTTCAAAGGCTCAATTTGAATATAAACCAGATTGGAACAAAAGTTATCACTGATGTGGACTCAGCTTTACAGTTTTACTTTGAATATAACCAGATTGGAATGCAAAGCGAATCCGAATAATCTATTCTGAATTTGGATGGAATTTGAATATAACCAGACTGGAATGTAAAGTACTCTAAGACAAATAAGGTTATACTTGCAACAGCTATTTTGAATATAACCAGATTGGAATGTAAAGCTTTGATAATTCCACAAAATTTACAAAGTGCTAAGTATTTGAATATAACCAGATTGAATGTAAAGAAACTGAGGGTTGTTAGAAACGTCCACAATTTGAACAAATCCAGATTGGAATGTGCTTGCAACGTATAAATAATAACATTGACAGAACTCCATTTGAATATAACGACTAATGTAAAGTAAGTTTCTAAGATTTCGTAGTGTAGTGTGTTTTTTCATTTGAATACAACCAGATTGGAAAATGTGAAAAGACGCTGCAAAGCACTAAAAGCCAATGACTTGGCTCGCTTCCATTTGAATATAACCAGATCAAATGTAAAGGAAGATGTGAGCAGTTTCTCAATTCGATTGGAGAAAGTATTTGAATATAAACTAGATTGGAATGTAAAGGTTTATCTCTGTACCTGGTCATAAGTGCCTGCAAACACATTTGAATATAACCAGATTGGAAATGTAAAGACAAATACATACCAGATGCTCCATTGTCCCTATTGATTTGAATATAACCAGATTGGAATGTAAAGATTCTTATAGTCAACCTTTCGATACCTCTAAAAATTTAACATAAATCAGATTGGAAATGGGGCAGATAAGGTCGCCATCGTGACATTTCAGTTTACATTTGAATATAACCAGATTGAAATGTAAGGAAACTTTTTTAACAGTTGGAGAATTAGAAGACCAATGAATAACCAGATTGGAATGTAAAATTGAAAAGGGCATGTGCAGACATAGCCTTAAGATTAAACCAGATTGGAATGTATGCTCAGAAAGTCATCTTCACAAACACAAAATTTAACATAACCAGATTAAATGGTCTGAAATGCACAACAAAAGGACTGAATTTGAATATAACTAGATTGGAATGTAAAGTTCAAAACTTAAAAATTGTCGGGTACATTTTTAATCTGAATATAAACTCAGATTGAATGTAAAGACTGTGCAACGCATACAACTGGGCAACATTGATGAATCATTTGAATATAAATCAGATTGAAATGTAAGTCTGTATTTACTAAAGGATTTTTCAGCACATTTGAATATAACCAGATTGGAAATGTAAAGCAAACAATTTTAGGTTTTAATGTAGTTGCGCCTCGAATTTGAAATATAACCAGATTGGAATGTAAAGGGATTGTGGGTCGGTCTCAATGGATAAGCTTTGAACAATTTGAATATAACCAGATTGGAATGTAAAGCTTTTTCTTTCTGTCTCGAAATATCCGCCATTGCGTCAATTTGAATATAACCAGATTGGAAATGTAAAGTAATATTGGCATTATCTGTTACATTTTTGGTTGTTCCATTTGAATACAACCAGATTGGAATGCAAAGTCTATGGCGGGTTTTTATGTCCTTTGAACTTATTTTGAATATAACCAGATTGGAAATCAAGCTAGCAGTTTGCCCTGTGTATCTCGGATTCGGGGTCAACAATTTGAATATAACCAGATTGAAATGTAAAAGCTCACAAACGTCTGGAAAACATACGTCTGTTGTAAATTTGAATATAACCAGATTGAAATGTAAAGTGATACATGTAACTGGTATGCTTAAAAGGCTCTGGATTTTGAATATAACCAGATTGGAATGCAAAGGCAGAAGCATTAGGCACAGCAGGGTGATAGCGTACATTTGAATATAACCAGATTGAATGCAGAGTATTTGGTCGTGCATATTCTTCCACTTCGGATTGCATTTTGAATATAACCAGATTGGAATGTAAAAGATTACAGGAATCGGAAGAGGAATTGGTAGGCAGATTTGAATATAAACTAGATTGGAATGTAAAGGCATTTATAAGCATGTTACGTGTAGAAGAAAAGATTTGAATATAACCAGATTGGAACGAAAGACAAGAAAGCTCAAGACATATGGTCGACTAGTTTACCATTTGAATATAACCAGATTGGAACGTAAAGTTTATTATGTCTCAAATACTTTTCTAGTGTTCTTACCATTTGAATATAACCAGATTGGAATGGTAGCAGCACCTACATTCTTAACTCCCACCGGCATAGAATTTGAATATAACCAGATTGAATGTAAAGATAGTCGACCAAGTTGACTGTAATGCACTGTCCTATTTGAATATAACCAGACTGAATGGTAAGTTCCTCAGAGTTTAGAGGGCTTGCCCTCAAACTCATTTGAATATAACCAGATTGGAATGTAAAGATTTGTGACATCTCACACCACGTGAGCAGATGCCATTTGAATATAACAGATTGGAAATGTAAAGGACGTTAGTCTCTGCGGGAGAACTGTTCGCCAACCTCGATTTGAATATAACCAGATTGAATGTAAAGGAAGCAGGCGATGGATCAGATTCAACCACTGGATATCTGAATATAACCAGATTGGAATCGTAAAGGAAGCAGGCGCATGGATCGGGATTCTAATCCACTGGATATTTGAATATAACCAGATTGGAAATGTAGAGGAAGATTATAGACAAGAATTGCAGGATTGCTTTGATTTGAATATAACCAGATTGAATGTAAAAGAAATTCAAACGATATAAACGCTTTGAATTTGAGAGTAATTTGAATATAACCAGATTGGAAATGTAAAGATATTGTATGCAGCGCCGACATTCGTAAGCGGTACAATTTGAATAGAACCAGATTGAAATGAAAGATTTCCGTGTTTCTTCTTAACCACAGCTTGACATAATTTTGAATATAACCAGATTGGAATGTAGCAATATACTGAAACTCTAGCCTCAGCTCTTTAAAAATTTAATATAACCAGATTGAATCAAAGTCAAAAGCTTGCTTCTGTCAAATTAGCAGACAAAAACATTTGAATATAAACAGATTGAATGCAAAGAGCTCACCATCAGAAAAGTGCTTGCAAATAATATGGATTTGAATATAACCAGATTGGAATATAGTTATTGTCGCTGTCGCGAATAAATAGTAAATTGCATTAGAATATGACCGGAATGTGCTTGATGTTGTGATAGGATACAGTTAGAGTTTTAGACTTTTTACGTATCGAGATTAATTTTTGTAAAAATCATGATGTAATAGAGATATGAAATATACGGAAATTTGAGTAAGAGTAAGAGGATAATGAAATGAACAAAAAGATGAAATGATGATTGTAAATCATGAATTCCTTGTAAAAAGATTTATATTATTAGGGGACAAAAGGTTATGCTTGACTTTGAATTAGCTGAGATATATGGATATGAAACGAAAAATTTCAACAGGCAAGTCAAGAATAATATTGAAAAGTTTGAAGGCGAAGATTTTATGTTTCAACTGACAACTCAAGAAGTTGAAGAACTTTCAAGGTGCAAAAATTTCACCTTGAACAGAGGCGCCGGACGAGGGAGTAATATTAAGTATAATCCTCATGCTTTTACGGAGCAGGGAATCTATATGCTGATGACAGTTCTCAAAGGAGAGCTTGCGGTCAAGCAGAGTAAAGCTCTGATTCGTACCTTTAAGAAGATGAAAGACTACATCGTAGAAAATCAAGGGTTGATTGGGAAAAGAGAGTTTTTACAGCTTTCGATGCAGATCACAAGTAATGCCGTGGAAATGCAAGATTTAAGACGAGATTTAAGAGATGTGGAAGATCAGGTGGCGGAGGTAGTGGATACATTAAATAATTTGGTGCATAAATCCGAATTATTTAATCTGATTCTCGACCTCAGCAATCCACAGCTCAAATATGGATTTTTACTTTGAATGGACAGCCGGTCGAAGCGAATCTTGCTTATAAGGACATTTACAGTATAGCAAAAAGAGCATTTATATCGTAGATAACTACATCGGAGTGAAAACGTTGGTCTTGTTAAAAGATGTTCCGTCATCGGTAGATGTCATTATATTCAGTGATAATATCAGCAAGGGCTCATACCTTGAATATCGGGATTTTGTGTGAATATCCATCTTAGAAAAATAACATTCCAAAAATCCGGCGACGAGTTTCATGACAGGTACATTATTATCGACTGGAATACTGAAACATCAGAGAATCTATCATTGTGGAGCGTCTTCCAAAGATGCAGGACAAAGAATCACAAGTCATAACGGAAGTAGTTGACTCAGATGATTTACACTGACCCGATATGTAACCTCCTGAAAAATCCGGTGTTGAAGTTAAAATAGAAGTAAAGCAGATTGAAAATAATGTGTCATTGTCACATTTTTGTGACCATGAAAGTTTATAATTGAATGTACAGAATCAGAATGTAAAATACCATATCGACAATCGAACAAGAGTTTGATACAATCCAAATATAGCTGAATTGAGCATAGAACTTAATACAGTACTTGGAATCGTAAATATATTACTTGATTTAGATATAGAGACAAATATTGAAGTGGGCAAATAACTTAAAATCTATTTTGACAAAAAATACTGGGCAATTGTCCTTTTGGGTAATAGTATAAATACGATTAGTCAATGCATATAATAGATGATAAGACAAATATGGGATATGGTGTCATATGTGTAATGATTGACAAAATGCATTTCATATATCGAGGATAAAAGTATTCCAAATATGAAAAATATCCTGTTCCGGGAAGGGTTAAAGTATTAAGTAACATTAGTAGCTTATTTTTAGTTTTATAGGAATCAAACCTGTAATTAATAAAAAGACAGTACAAGAATCTATGTGTTATATATTAGGAATAATTTTTATGAAAACTTACTATATATGGATAGCTACATTTGAGAGAGGATGATTTTTGAACAGTATTGGGATAATGAGCCATATGAAAAATGAATTAAAACTTTTTCAAAGAGGGTTTGAGCTAAACCCTCGATATTAGACTAAAGTGTGGATTTTTGCAGGAAACGATTGGAAGAACTGATGAAAAGGACTTTGGTTTTAGTTTTAGGGCTTTATGTAATGTACGTGAGCTTCAAAAAGATTATATCTCTGATTTGGATGAATTTGAGAGGGTGTAATGCAAAAAGGGATTTAGAAGGAAATGTTATTTGGGAGTTATGTTAGAAGATTTTCCTGAATTCAGATTCGGAAGTTTGCAGTATGCATTATATTGATAAATTTAAAGTGTAAAGCTTTTATTAGTCACTTGTTTTACTCTTCCAAATTAAAGCTAATATATCAGAAAAATAAATTTTATAAAGAACAATTATACTGTATTAAAAATTTCAATACAGGGTATATGGAGATATTTATGTACAAAATATTTGTATATGGACTTGAAATCTGAATATTTGCAAAAATAAGCTCTTAGGGCTATACTTTGGAACTCATATGATGCAAGACTTGAGGGATATTCTATAAATACAGGTGAGAAGTATTTTAATGTAGTTCCAAATGAGGAGGAGTGTTAAAGGTAAGGCATTACTTGTAAATATGAGGACATGTTCTATATAGACCAATGGAAGTAATTCCTATGTATATAAAGGTAAAGTGAGAGTTCATTCAGAATATGGATTATGAGGATGCTTTATTTACATAAAGAAAGATAAGGGAAGAGAAGATACATTTTGCAGGATGATGTCGCAATATATGCAAACTAATGAAAATCTTGAAGCTACAATTGATGAATTTGCAGATGTGAGAGATATGGAGTTTCCGGTCCCGTGATTTATACCTAATTATCCTATAGAAGACTTAAATAATCTCATCAAAAATAAGGATATATTCACTGAAAAAGTAAAAGAGGTAGTACAGATAAAGAGTTTTCATTTATCGGATATGAGTATTTAAGCTAGCAAATATGGGGAGAATCATAATCGTAAGAGTATCACTTATATTATAGAAAAGTAATGAAAAAGCTACATTAAGCGTAATACTACCTGTTTCGACATGTAATCCTGCAAAGTTTTGGGAGAAGGCTTTTACCTGAGAGTTGGAATAGAAGGAAGAATCTTGCAGATTATATTTATTCAAAATATAATCTCAAAGTCTTGATGCACCGAAATTTACTATATATTCACGTGTAATTGATGAGTCAAAAGGCTTGATGTTTTCTCAGTTGAAAAAGGTTTTTAATAAAGCGTTTGATATTAGTAAAGCGGTAAATACGGATATTTCAAAAACAAGGATGTTAAGGTTTATCTTTCTGATAATGTAAAAATCGAAATACCAAATAACTTTTGAGGTCTCTATACTGACAGATTAAAATCTGTTATGTTGACTCTATCTGTATAACATTCATTAGTAAAATATGATAAAATAGCCCTATATCTATAGATAAGGAGAATACTATGTTGGAAGTAGGAATAAAGGGACAGAGAGACTCATTGTAACAAAGGAAAATACTGCAGCAGGTAGGAAGTGGAGTTTAGAGGTGCTTTTCCACACCGATGATCGATACTTTTGATGGAAGAGTCATGTTTTATGAGTGTTAACGATATACTGGAGAAGGATTTACTACAGTAGGCACTTTCGTAATGTAGCATTTATCAGCCACACGCTTGGGATGAAGGTCGTGATAAAGTCTGAGCTTATAAAGGTAGATGGAAGAGCTCTTACATTCAAGAAAGTTGAGGCGTATGATGAAAAAGGTCTTATAGGAGAGGGAATCACTGAAAGATTTATTGTAAATAGCGAAAGTTCCAGTCAAAGACTGACAGTAAGTTAGATAACAGTAAATGGCTGTCACTCTAAAGGCATATACAATTTTTATTCTACTTTAATTGTATGTCTTATGACAGCTTTTAAAAATTTATTATTTTGCAACAAATAAAATTGGGTTTCAGTAAAATTCTCACCATCTAAAATATTGATTAATCTAAATGCAGGTCCGGTCGGATGTGTCCTACCACCTCCCAAGCCTCGACAGTCTTTTTGATACTCCCATATATGATGCAAAAACAGTTTGTGTCATACCTGCCTTTTTACGTATCTTTTTAATCTCATTGTTTGAATACTTCTAACAGGCATAATCATATATGTTCTTTTCTTTTGCCATTTTTGCTACCATTTTCATGAGCTATAGCTTCTTCTAATCCTCTTCAAATCATCAACAGTGAACTCCATAGTTTCTCCTATTCTTAGCAATCTTCCTTTCTAATGATTTTACCAGCTTTTAAGCACATTCTTCTCTTCCATAGTAAGATTTTTCCCGCTCTTTTTTCTCAAAAAGCTGTTATCAAATATGTCACCTCATACTCAGCAAAAATCAGTGACATACTCTACCTTTCAGATTTAATAAATATATTATATACCTCTATTTTATAGGGTGTCAACTTTATATTTTAAGACTATCTTTATTGGTGGTACAATTATTTTGTGATAGTATAGGATAAAAGGAGGACTTTATGAAAAAGAGTTTTATATATTTGATTCCTGCAATTTTTATTGGCAGGATGCGGAAAGAAAATTTCAATAACAATTAATACAAATGAAAGTACAGTGGCTGGAAAGTTCTATGAAAGAAAGCATTCAGAAACTGAAACAAAAGTAAAAATGACGTGGAAATGCTAAAGGCACATGTATATAACAAAATAGCGGGTGATGGAAATACAATACCTAACTTAGTGTAGAGGGAAATGAAAAAGTTGAATGATATTGTAAACAAAAATAAATAATGATTGGGTGGGCGGATATTATCCAAGGATTAATCTGACTCGGAACTGATACAAGTGTTTTTCAGTGTATTGTTGGCTACTACCGTAATGAATGCGAGTACTGACACAAAAAGAACTGCTAGAGGAGTAAATATAGACTCAAATACAGGCAAGGAGCTTAAGATAGAGGATGTATTAGCGATCCTGCAGGCTCTAAGTGAGAGATTGAAAAGGATAATTATCTTGCAGATGAATATGGAGAAGATATAGAGAGAATTTAGTGAGAAGCTAAAGACTGTTCAGACAAATCCCTGATGCTTTTAATTTGGGGAGCAAAATGATAAGGCTGATCTCATGCGTGACACTGGCAGTAGCGCTGTATGATGATTTTATATGACTGCTAGGATGAACATACGAGAAAGGATAGTTTCCACACCTTTGAAAGTTTGCAAGATATGGTGAGTTTTTAAGGAAGATATACTAGCTCTGCCAAAGGACTACGCTTTGAAATACTCAACAGATAAAAGAGGGTAAAAGATAGATCTTGACGGCAAAATTAGAACTGTGAAGATAGAACAGGATATTTGACGAGTATCTCATGTTGCAGAAGATAGATGTGACAATTGACGGTGAAAAAGCACATAAGGAGGAAGATGCGCAGCTATGAGTATTTCCAAGGCAAGTGTGTTGAAAGAGGAGAGAATGCTATCTCTCATATTGAACTGCAGTATGACAATGATTTACAACAGTATATCAATCATTGATTTGAATAATAAATCAGAAAACTTGAAATTTCTGAAAGTTTTTGCAGATACTCTTTAAATCCGTAGGGATAGAATTTTTATCTTGAGACAGATTTATACTTATAAGTACTTTGGGTATAGAAGGAAAAGATATCTGGAGTAAAGGAATGCGAAGATTTTAGAAAACCATCTACAAATTACTACACTTTCATACATTGACAACTCAAAAATTTCTATAAAAAGCTAAGAAATTGGACGGTATAAACTGTAAGGAAGTTGGGATTAGTGATATTCTATCGGCAGTGTATTGTCTGGTGGTACGGATAGGAGGAAGCACACCGACTAACTTCTGATGGCAGTCTTATTCTATACCTACTGGAAAAGCTCTGAACACGGTTTGCAGTATGAGGAAAAGAACATAGAAGATGTGTTTGACGGTACAATCTTTGAGGACAAATGATGATCGAGTTGATCAAATAATTAGTCATGTGATATGGATGCCTTGCATGCTTCAGTGGAGATGAGGGATGATAAGACTCTAATGAGAGCCGCTTATCAGTAGGTCCAATCGCCGAATGGAAAGAGGAGTTGTATCGACCTGCAATTATGAAGCTGGAAAATACGGTATTCGTTCAGGTGATGAATACAAAGAGGCGTATAATCGTTGTCCTATGAATTTTTCAAACACCCAAATTTTGGATAAGAGAAGTGGTATCAAAACAGCCTGCATAAGATGCTTGAAAGTTATACTGATGTAACTGGAGGTATATTGCACTTGATGAGGGCTGATCTTGATCTGACCGAAAAGTGGATTCATGGGAGGAAGCTGGAAAAATCGGGCTTGAGATCGCGAAGAAGAGAGGAGCTTTCACTGCCTCTGGTAGGGTCTGGCGTATTCAAAAGACTGCAGCAAAAGACTGCAAGTGAAGAGAAAAAGCTCGATGGATATTTTTGAAATAAGTGACAAGAGAAGATTTTGTAACATTGGTACTTGATAGAAATGTAAAATCATTATATACAGTAGGAGAAAACTGCCAAAAGGCTTTACTTATAACGCAAGTGTTGATACAGTAAGAGATTTTACAAAATAAAGCAATGAAGTGAAATGTTTATGGAAAGCAGGTGAATATCTTGTTGATCTGGCTGGTTATGACGGCAGAAAGGTAACACCTTATAGGGGAAGAGGATACAGTCATCAGAAAGGAGTTTACATTTCAAAGAGGATGTATCTGCTTTTAAACTTTTGACGATGTGCTTTTATATTGTCCTTTTCGTGGCAGGGAGGGCAAAAAGACTTGGACTCATGCGGGAAGGGGTTTTCCTTAAAAATCACTTTATTCCAATATGAAGAGTATAACAAGATCCATGCTTATAAGTGCAAGTACAAGTGATGTACTACTACCATATATGAAAAATGCGAGCAATCTTTTTAAAGAATGTACCTAAAGGCGAGGTAAGACTTGTTGGTGCAGGGCTTTTCCATTTGAGAGAGGAAGATGGAAGACAGCTTAGTTTTTCAGATATTTTTCTCTGTAGAAAAGGATACGGTAAAAAGAGAAGGTCGAAAGTAAAATGGCAGGAAATGAGCATGTATTATAATCTTAATTTTGATGAAATAAAGGACATGCAAAATAATGTAAAAGTATATGAGTTATACAGAGCGAATGAGGGAAGTTATGGACTCTATGCAAAAATACACAGTTAAAAATTTGTGATATAATATATTCAAAAGATATTGGAAAGGATAGTATATGAACTTTTGATGAGCAGGCTATAGTTTCTAGCAACCCAATGCGAATGCAGTTTCACGAGAAAGCTGTCATCAGAAAGCAGTTTTCAGAAAAAGAATGAAGTCGGCTGATGACAGTCTTTATTTTGGTAGAGCAGGAAGTGGAAAGAGCAATTATAATGTTTCATAGACTTTGAAAAAGAGGGTGAACTACAGTATTTCGATGTTCTTGCCCAAGCAGATAGGTCATGCACATGCTATAGGGCTTGATGTTTGAGATGAAAGAGGCAAGAGCTTTGAAAACGGCTGAGATTCTCAGATATTTTTGGATAAGAGAGAAAAGATAGAGGCAAGAGAAAAGAAAAATGCCGAGAAGGAAATTGAAAAGGAGAAAATCCGACAGCCGAAAAACAAGTGCAGCCTCAAAAGCTGGCTAAAACAGAAGATAAAAAGCAGATTGAGGGTTTGGATCTGTTAAAAGATGTTATGAGTCAAATAGCTTTGTGTCGGTGTGCAGCCTGCGTGGATAAAGCATTGATAAAAATATGATGAACTGGCAAAAACAGTTTAGAGATTACTATTTGCCAGGGAGTATGATAATATTTAAAAGATTTTTAAAATTCTAAGAACGATAAAAATGATTTGTTTATAGAAGAAATAATAAATGATTATCCTAAGAGCTATATGATGAGTTAAGAAACGATTATCCAAAATGACTATGTTGAGGAGTATTTGTTATCTTAAGCGGTAAAGGAGCTCGACAAAGCTTAGATATATCGAAAAGAGCAGGGATTACTCACATAAAAGCTGAAAGTGATTCACTGACCTCAAGGATAATATACTCTATGAGGCACTTGGCGGATATGGAAGCTTGAAGAACTTGGAGAAGCAGGGCTTAGGAAAAATGTATCAATTGCAGGTTAGCAGCTTTTTAGTATCGGAATATGATGATGTAAAAGCAGAATATATAGATAAAGAGGCTATTAGATAGATCTTGATACAGGAGATATAAATTATACAGCCAATTATTGCCCTACTAAAAGCTAAGAAACATATCTCAAAAGAGATGACAGCTTCTTTGGTAAAAGCTTTATTGAAAAGCTTTATTTCTATCCTGCAAATAGAGGAGAAAACAGAAGAATCGTTATGAGAGCAGTGAGATGAAGATTTGGATATAGGGTGATATCAAAAGATAAGAAGTTTTGCAAAAGAAGAATATAGTCAGAGTTTTTAAAGCCACAAAATATATATGAAAGCTACCGATCAGATAATGCTTAGGAGTACTTTTTGAGTTTGCAAAGATAGGTACAAACGGGATGATGTTGCAGCAGCAGGATGCAAAGAAGCGAGCAGATTTTACTACATGGGCTCATGACTATGATAAAACAGCTCGGACGCAATATTGGACTCTCGCAAAGACTCATCTCAAAATCAGATGTTATTCGATTGGCACATTATGACTGATGCTGAAGCAGATTTGTAGAGCCAGAGAAGCTATTATCACAGAAAACGAACACTCAGATTGGCAAGTATTAAGGAGGCTATTAAGAATTTGGATATTTTATATAAATTACAGAACAATTAAGAAACAGTGTACTATCTAGGCAGCTCTTTATAAAGGGAAAGACTCCAGACTGAAAAATGTGTAGATGATATGAGGTTTTTCAAAGTTGGCGGCACCTGTGTTTGCTCAGATTAAAAAGCAGGCTGATGGAGCTGTTTGCATGTGATAATCCCAGTGAGAAGACTTTGGATCTGCTTTTGCACTTTGAGATGCGTACTGAGCTCGTGCAGGTATATATGAAAACCGGTGAGCTTTCAGATATTGAAAAAGCTGCAGGAAGGTCAATGAAATTATTCTTATAAGATGCTTGAGCCTATTATAACCGCACTTACTACAGCAGAAGTGTAGATGGGAAGGTTGGTGGAAGCCAGAAAAGAAAAACCCCGACATCTTCTAGACTATATATACGTTGCGAAGTTTATTGGACGGATTGGAGTGACGGATACAGTGAGATCTCATCTACGATCGGAAGATGGATCATGGAATATGGCAAGATGATGACAGAGTCGTTAAAAAGAGGCTTTTGATTCGATGGGGAGAGTGAGATGATCTAGATTTGATATTATCGCGGACCTCGCAAAAGAAGAAGAAAATGATTTTATTTGTCTGTTGTAAAACGGCGAGGCAAGGAAAGATATAAGAAAAGAGCTATAAGGTCTTTGAAGTATAGTGAAGATAATATAGACTTTTGATTGAACTTGCAAAAACAGCTGATAAAGCAAGTAAAACCGATGCTATAGAGACTTTAAAAGACATTTAATAATGAAAAGGCTGTTGAATTTTTAAAACTGTAGAAGTTAAGAAGAAATAAAAGAGTGAGTAGATATGGAGCGAAGAATTACAAAGGCTTCCGGCGGAGGTCATGTTCCAAAAAGAAGCTAGATGCACTTATTGCGGTTGAAAAATCCGATTCCCTAACGGATGGAAGATGTCACCGAAGTCTGTACTTTCACTTTGACATTATGGTGGTGAGTGCAATGGTGTTAAAAATAATGCCGAAATACATAGAAATAAGAGAATAGTCGAAAATAGCACAGCCACTTCTGGTAACAGACAGAGCATTACTTTGATCGGTGAGCCCTGGGTACCGCAAAAGTCATGGCTGTCGGAGCATCATGCGCGCATAAACGGTAACTCAACCTGTGTTATACAGGGAACTGCAGGAACTACAGAAGAGCAGATAAGATACTCATGGAATTATGCTATGCGTTTAGTAGCAGAAGGCCCAAGTGATAAAGGCAATCAGTAAAGAGTCCTGCTGAGGCTGACGAAGAGGGAGATTGCCAGATTTTGAAGAGATATCACGTTGTGCCTCGAGGCACAGGATGCCCTATTTCACCTCTCCGAAAAGAGAATTTCGATTCCCGAACTTGGTGAAGGACAGTGCGCTAAGAAGGGATTTCTTCATACACAGCTACAGCAAATACCAGAGACTGTGGTGTAAATGATATGAGTGCTGCCTCTAAAGAGAAGATTTAATATAGTGGTGTTTCCAAGTCCGAATACTCTGAAGAGGAGATGATATAGCAAGACCAGAATCGAGAAGCTTTGAAGGTAGTGGCATTGCTCCATGTGCCCGAGGCTGAGGTAATAAAGAAGGTCTGTACAATATTCAGAGAGCTTAGACAGGTGAGACACTTGATGGAGCAAAAAATCAAGCTCACAGCAAATGTACTTTCCACTGCAGAGGCTATATCCTCACTGCAAACAGTGCGTCTCTTGGCAGGCAGCTTGGAGACGAGTGAGATCAGTGATGTGACCTTGCAGGCAGGACTTCAAGGTGCAATAGTAAAGGAAGATTCAAAAAGACTCAAAAAGTTTGGGAAGAGTACCTGAGAATATAATGAAAAGCGCGTGAAAAAGAGTGATTGACCTCTCAATGAATGTGGATGCTCAATCGATTAGAGGCAGCCATGAAAACTTTTTGAATTAGACATTTTTCACCCGTAGGCATATTTTCTAAGACAGTTTTTGGATGAAGTAAAAGCCTTCACTTGTGCTTATAGAGGGACCGGTGATTTTTGACTTTTTGATAGAAGATATTGTATCAAAAACTTTGTTCCTCCGTTTGCCATCATGGCATATACAATGAAAGCCAACTATTGGCATCGATACTCTATCCTTTGCAGAATATTCGCCGGAGTATCGCAATTCTTTGGCAAGGGAAAATAATACGGAATGTCATTTTGATTTGGAATCTGATATAATTTTTGGGACTTGAAAAAGGGATGATGAAACTAAAGAAGAGGAGATTATCTCAGAAACAAATCAAAGAAAGTATTGAAACGGATATGGAAGGTTTTTGGGAAAGAACCTTGGAGCAGAGTGAGGATATGCATGCTCTATAGAGCCGGTAGTGCTTTGTTTGGAGAAAGCATAAGAAAAGATACAAATGCAGATGACAAATCCTTTATAAGAGATATAGTCCGTGAAAGCTTTTATGAAAAGAAAGATAAAGGAATATATAGAAAAGGATTTGATACTGAAAAATAGTGGCTATAGCAGGGTGCTTTCATACATCAGCTATTGAAAGTCTCGAAGGAGCAATGTCTGATAAGGAATATAAGGCATTGGTAAAGAAGAGAATCAATGTTACATTGATGCCGTATCTCATACTACAGACTGAGTAAAAGAACTCGGTTATGGTGCGGGAAATGCGGCGACCTGGCGTATTATGAGTTACTTTGGCAGGGATTTTTAAACGGAGATATTACTTATCATGAAAAGAAAAGATCTGAGCAGCTTGGCAAAGTATATGAGAGAGCATGGCAGAATCAGTTTCATCCGCTCAGTGTCAAGAGGCGACAAAGGCTTGCAAGAGAACTTTGCATGTATTAGAGGCTCCTGTTCCCACACTCAGATTTTAAAGGATGTCAAGTATACCTGTAGGGTGGTGGAAACATTTCGGTAGATGGCAATGGGCTTTGCAGAGATCGATATAGGCAAAAGATGAGGCAGTGTTCCACAGGATGCTAGCGCAGACGTCTATACAGAGTGATTTTTACTTAAAACTTAAGCAGTCAAAAGCTTGAAAATATAAGGAGACTTGTAGCAACACTCATTGCAGCTTGATTTTAAGAGAAAACGTAGAGAGCAGTCAGAGGAGCGTACTTTCGATTCTAAACAGATCGATCTCGTACAGAGCTTGTTGTACATGGAATTGATTTTTGCTAAGATTAAAAAGAAGCAGTCAGGATAGTACAACCTGGCTAGAGAACTGGATACTTCGAGTGAGACACGAGGCTAGAATACAGGATGGTTGAAAAGCGTAGTAGGGAGACACCATGCAGGGATGCTGTAGCATTTTGTAGTTGAGTGAAGAGGCTAGTGGGAGGCTACGAAGATATCTGAGAATAGCGTGATGTTATAGAAGGATGCGTTTAATTGCGGACTTCCTGAGATAGTTGAGGTGGAAAAGAAGTCTGATGAGGACGACGACGTGCAGTAGCTATGTGTGATATTGCTGATACACATGACAAAACTTTTCAAATATGATTTCATTCGGCGATATCAGAAAACTGGACAGAGAACCCTGATACCTAGTGCAAAAAGACTTTTATCAGAGCTTCCACCTATGCTTGTCGGGAGTCGGCATGTGATGATATAGCGGCAGCTGCATTGGCTGAGGATATTCAAAAATACATAATGTTTTTATGGTACAGGACCTGGACAGAGAGCCTTTGGTTTGATAAGCTACAGAACTCTCAACATAGAGATGATTTGAATACAAAAATCTCGTGGACTTGCTACAGCATATCGCTGGATGCAGGTAAGATAGATGAGCAAGACTCTTAGAAAAAGAGGTATCAAGACGACTTTTCTGTAGGTATGCCTGCAGAACTGGTACAAACTGGTTTGCCGGTCTGTCTATGAGAAACTCATCATGCTTTTATGAGGAGACTTACCACTTTTGGAAAAGCCTTAGTAGTATCTGGATACCTTGGATGAGAGAGAATTCAGACGTTCGGCAGTTTTTAGAAGCAGCTTTTTGTGAGAGTACAGCGTTTAAGGAAAAAGATATGATGTACGAAAATCTTGGTGAAATATGGGACTCAATGTCAGAAGCAAGTGAAATAATAAAACTCTGAGATAAAGGAAGTGGACACTAGAGATTCTCGAAGACTGATTTTGGAGACTTTTAGGAGATATAAATGGATACAAATGACAGACTGAGGCGATGGAGACTGATACTTGGTTCTGAAGCACAAAAAGAATGGAAGGCATGGGAGACCGTAAGTTTAAGTCAGGAAGATCTTATGATGGATGCGGCAACTTGATGCCATCTATAACAGATATGCAAATTCGGTTTGGAGGAGGAGCCGAGGAAGGCGCATCAAGTCCGCAGATAAGCAGATGGTCTAGTGATGGAGAACTACTTTTACGATAAGGAGTATTGAAAAGATAATTCAGTCCGATGCTATGGAAAGGATGCGGCAAAGCAGCTGATGTTGAACCCGAGCTTCTTGAAAATATAGAGCCGGATGGCGATAGGCAGGCTAAGGTGCATACTACCCTAAAGGATCGGATACCGAGCAGGAGTAAGGAAAATGCAAGAGAGTTTATAAGAAAAATAGTGGAACAGATAGATGCTTTGCTTGAAACGAGTTTAAAAGAGGCGGTTACGGCAGTATAAACAGAAAAGTTGCATCTCCTATTCCTTCAGCATCAGCACTGATTTTTCAGACTACGAGCGAAAGCGTATCAAAGACTACAATACAAAGTTAGAAGATAATCCCGTGCAAAGTATATTTCTTTTGAGAGAAGCGCAACAACCAGCTGCCAATAAACATATATTGTTATTTTGGATATTGACCAAAGCGGTTCTATGGGAGAGTCAGTAGCTATTTCATCTATAATGAGCTGTATCCGGCGTACAGTGACTAGCAAAGACTGAGCTAGCTTTATGACATCAATATCGTGGACTTAAGTGAAAAATGCGAGGACCTATTGATTTACTTTTTCGGATTTACACGCTGAGTGGAGACAGATATTGAAAATCAACAGTATTGCACTAACATAGGAGAACCCGAAGAAGACGATTTTCTAGTTTCAGACCTTGAAGAGGGCGGAAACCGTGCAGGACTTCTCAGAAGATTGACACAGATGAAGGAAGACGGTGTTAGTGATCGATCTGCCTCGCCATATCAGACTCAGTAAACCTTTATATGATGCAAATATGGCAGCAAAGAATTGCAAATAACGGTATTCCACTATTTTGCAGCCGCTCCATGAATGTCGCCGAGGCTCTTAGAAAAAGCGATGAAAAATATGAGGATATGAGTAGAGTTTTGCACCGGTAAATTCGGTGTGGAAAATAGGAGATAAGAAAATGAGAGATTATTTTACTGTTACACTGGGAATGCTCTGTGCGGCTTCAATTATAGGTTGCGGCGTAAAAGGCAGATATAATAGATACTCAGGAAACCTATAGCTACATGAGAGTACCGTTACTAAAAAGGCAGAGAAATAAAATTAGAAACAATGAATCTGCACCTATAACAGGTGGATGAGAATAACATAATAATTTCTGACGGAACGGATAATGCAAATGCTATGTCAGCTTTTGAAAAAGGCCAAGAAGATTTGGATGGATACAGATATGATGTAGTGGCGGTACTTGGTTCTGCAGATTGTTGCCGGAACAAATTATTTATATCTTTTGCAGGCGAAATGGTAATTACGGATGCCAAGCCGGGTATGTATTTTAAAAGGTATATGAGGACTTGGAAGGAAATGTTGAAATTACACGGCCTTGGAGCTCTGGAAGGACAGAAGGCTGGGGACACAAATGATGCAAATCCTTATGTGGATGAGAATGAAGAGGCTCAGGCTGCTTTTGATAAGCGCTTGAAGAGCGACAGGAGCGTGAGTATAAAGCCGATTGCATATACTAGGCATAGCGATAATTCATATGCAGTGCTTTAAAGATAACCATTGTTTCGGTAGAGACCTACGACAAGCCTTTCGGTTGTGTGTATATAACTGCTCAGCAAAGCGGAGCAATGATCGATAATATATAATGATGTTTGATTTAGATTTGAGGCTGTTTCGAATAATTCAAAATATATTAGGGAAATATGGATTTCAGTTGCAAAAGAGATGATTGCGCTTTAATACTATTTTGGCAAGGAACTGGCATCATATGAGACATGTGATAGATGGTTTCTGATGAAGATTTTAGAAGAGTGGATTTTTGATACAGAAAGCGGGAAGTTGTTTTTGTAATGGAGAATGAAAAAGGAAGTCGGGTTTGCACTTTTTCTTTACTTCTTTCTACATTCTTAGGCAGAGCTGGAACATATCTTGAGGATCTTTTTGTACTGCCGGGTTTAGAGGGATATGGCAAGGCTTTTATTAAAGAAACTGGCCTACATCGCTGTGAGAGAGGCTGTGGCAGACTTGAGTGGTGGTGCCTTAACTGGAACAAGCTGAAGCATGGACTTCTACCTATCTTCGGTGCCGAGCCGATGTCGGACTCGATACGCATACAGGATAACCGGAGATACATTAAGGAGGATGGCGGAAGCGTAAAAATATAATTGATACAGTATGATAAGTTGAATGAGACTGGTACACTTTGTGTAGTAGTCTATTTTATATTTTAATTCATAATATTTAATGATATAATATTGAATTTTGTATTATATAAGATAATATATTATATATCTTACATGACTTATATTTCTAAATTTTCTTACATTCTAAAATCAAACAATATTAATCTGATGGAATAGATAGTAATTTTTAATTTTTGGTATAATAGGGAGGAGACATGAGAGAAAAGATGTAACTCAAAATATGTTGGAAAATTATAATGATGTTTTTGCAGATGTTTTTAAATGTACTTTTATTTGACGGTAATATGATAGTTGATGAGGTAACCCATGATGCTCACCAATGAGTATGCTGAAAGTGGACGGAAGAGTCAGAACTCAGGACAGAGATGTTGCAAAATATTGGAATAAAAGTAAAATAAATATGGCATTTTTGGGATTGGAAAATCAAACAGCCCTGATAAGCTAATGCCATTTAGAGTCTTTTTGGATATGACGGTGCAGAGTATGTAAAACAAAAGCAGGAGGAAAACAGGGAATGAAATAAAATATCCTGTAATTACTTTTTAGTATATATCTTGGATTTGACAGAAAGTGAATATCCCAAAAACAGCTTTTTGAAATACTTGACATAGAAGAAAATATAAAACCTTATGTTAATGATTTCAAGATAAATCTTTGAGATAGCATATTTAGATAGAGAAAAGATAGACTTATTTAAAAAGTGATTTTTAAAATATTGGCTGACTACCTGTACCAAATGAGAGTAAATGAGGGACTATGTACCCTGATAAAACTGTAATTGATCGATAGTAGAAGAATTGTTAATGTTGATGGCTGCAATGACCGGAGACGGAAGATTTGAGAAACTATAAATGATTTGAACGGAAAGGAGAGTGACTATATTTTGAAAGTACTTGATAGAGTAGAGGCAAAAGAGCATTGAAAAGGAATTGAAAAAGGATATTGAAAAAGGGCGGATATAATAAGCAAGCTGAATGAAATATTGGTAAGGGAAGGGGATTTGGAAAAATTCTTAAAGCTAATACCAATAAGGAATACAGAAATGAATTACTTAAAAAGTATAATTTGATGGATGCTTTTAAAAAGCTGAGTTTATATGGAACTTGAACAGGGTACTGTAAAATCTGATTTTGCAGTACCTTTTTATTTTAAAATTATATAGGCAAAAATCAGTGGTACAGGCACTATTTGACTACTTTTACATAGTATTTACAACTTTTTTTGTTATATAAGTAAATTAAACTATTGTATAAAAATAAAGGAGGAACGTGATAAAAATATAGAACTGAATGGTGGTATATTGTTTAAAAATAATGATTTTTGAGGGAAAGGATATGAAAAGAAATATTTTGAGATGCTTTATGGCATATATTTTAAGCATATTACTGTTAAGTAATAACTTGAAAAGTGTTTGCAAGTACTTTGACAAAACGGGATAGAGATAACATCAGAAACCGAAGAAAGAAGTGATACCGTTATTTCCAAAGGCAACGGATTCAAATGCAAAAGAGATAGAATTTACGTATTTTGGACCTTCTACGTCTACAATTACAAAATACTGTAAATGATGATGCAGATAGATGGAGAAATAATTTTAAAATCAACAACATATAAAAGACGGAGTATAAATAAAAAGGTGGAAAGTTCAGTGTCTTCCGATCACTACTGACGGAATTAGTTTCTATTATACAAAAATGAGATCGAGTAAAGAAAATTTTTATTCTTGAGGCGGATGTAAGATTGATTATGAATCGAAACCTGACGGACGGAGGATTTGCACTGATGGTAAGGGACTCTATAGGGTGAAAAAGAGATCCGGCAAGTTTCGGAATCAAATTTGGTATCTATAGGTGCAACACAACTTCCTCAGGAGAACTCAATTCTACAAGTCCAAGTAAAAGATATGCTTGGAGTGAGGGCATACACAGGTATTGATAATAAGATCAAAGCCTAATCCTGATACATTTAAAGTTTTACAGATTAGGATTTGACAAGGACAGGGGCAAAGGTAAGCAGTGGAGATGCTTACAGAGTCAGGTTGGAGAAAAAATTCTTCAAGCTATGTTGTATATCAGCTTGCTATGGACGGCTCTGAGCTTTATAAGTATGAAATTCCTATACAGGCAAAGGATATTCGTCAAACAGTATAAGCGGATATGAAGAGTTAAAATGACCCTATGAATGTACAGGATGCGTTTTGCATATGTAGGATTTTTGCTGTTGCAAGAGGTATGAATGTCACATATTCAACTATAAAAATTTGAAAAGAGTGAGTTTGATGCAAATGATTGGAGACCTCAAGAAAGCAGATATATAGATCACAGGCTAAGATTACAAGTCCTGATACTGCGGCAGAGAAAAATTATACACTGGTATTTAAAGCCAATGCAAACGGATCGGCTAAAATTTATCAGGATAATGTACTTAAAGACAGCGTGAAGTAGACATAATGAGGAACTTAAGAAAGATTATGATTTATCATCAGGTAAAAAACTTCAGTGTTGAGTTTTACTCCGGGAAAGCAGGTTATGAACCTGAACCTTTTTGTAAAAGCTTAAATCTTATGAAACTGTTACATTAAAATAAAAAGTGTATCATTAAGGACTATAGGAAAAAGACTCTTATATTTATGTATCAAATACAGGCTTGGATGAAAAATGACGGTTCAGGGTATGATAATGCGATAAGTTTGGAGTCTGCAATAAAGTATGCGAAGCCGGGGCAGACAATATTATTGAAAGCCTGAAGTTTATGATATGTCAAATAAGTCTCTAATTGTACAAAAAGGAAGAAACGGAAGAAGATAATCCTATAAGAATACAGGGAGACAGTGGTTTTTGCAACATTAGACTTTAAGAGAAGCGGCAAGGGATTCAGTCTTGGAGAGATTATTGGGAACTTAAGCAGTTTAATATTACGAAATACTGCAGACGGATATAAAGGACTTGGAATCTCGGGAAGCCATAATATAGCGGAAAGGTTAAATTTGTTTAATAACGGAACAACCGGACTGCAGATTTCAGGGAGCAGCGAAGATTCTAAAGATAAATGGCCGAGTTACAACTATATTTTAAACTGTACGTCAATGAATAATGCCGATTCGGCTATGGAAGATGCTGACGGATTTGCAGCTAAGATCACATCAGGAGTAGGTAATGTTTTTGACGGTTGTATTGCGGCATATAATGCTGATGACGGCTGGGATCTGTTTGCCAAAAGTGGCAACCGGGTCTATAGGAGATGTAACCATAAAAACAGTGTGAGCTATAGAAACGGATATATACTGATAAAGAACGGCGGTAATAAAAAGAACTTTGAATTTGCACCGGGGACAGTGGATGAGTACGGAAATGTATCGTTTGAAAAGCCTAATATAATGTTGGATGCCGGAAACGGTAACGGATTTAAAATGGGCGGATCAAATGTATATGGTGCACATAAACTTGATAATTCAATTTCATATGAAAAATAAAGCAAAGGAATTGATTCAAATTCGGATTCGAATATAAAAGATTTCAAATTCAACATCATATAATAACGGAAGTTATAATGTGGCTCTGTATACAAGTGATAAAACATTAAAAACAGAGTTCAGTGCTAAAGGTATATTGTCATTTAGAAAGGGAACAAATATGGGAGGCAGCTTTCTTTACAAAAGCCAACATAGTTCTGATGTAATGGACGGAACAACTTTTTATTGGAATAAAGATGAGAATATTTCAAAAATACTGCTTCAAAAGTAATTACCGTGGATGAAAATGATTTTAATAACCTTGATACTGAAAGATGATCGAAGCGAAACGAAAGACGGAAAAAATCGATATGAACGGGCTTTTGCTCTTAAAACCTGAAGCTAAAGAAAACTTTCTTCAGGTGCAGGAGGTAGAGCCTTTGAGGAAGAGATTATTCCTGATAATTCGAGATAAAACCGGTAATGCAAATGACGAAAAAGCGAAAAATGAATTACCAAACGATGGCAGGCAGGGATAATAATTCAGTTGAAAAACCTTATCCTGAAGTATGACTCAAACAGAGTATCCGATAATGAAAGAATAATCCGGCATCAGATGATAGTAGAGTTGTTATACAAAGAACTCAAACAGCAAGATGAAAAAACGCAGAGTCAAGTTCATCAGCCGGAAGCTCTTTTAAGGGATCTGAAAGTATTTCCATAATAGCTTTTTACAGGATGGAAAAACAGAAACGTAAACGGTCACAAATGTTTGGAAATATGTGGAAAACGGAAAGAATGTAACATCTCAGTGGGCATACATATTTAATCCATATACAAATAGAAATGCATGGTTTAAGTTTGATAAAGACGGAATTATGGAGACAGGGATGGATTAATGAAAACGGAATAAATTATTATCTTAGTGAGATTTCAGACGGATCTCTGGGAGAGTGGATTAAAAATAGTATATAAAACTTTATAATTGATTAAAGGGCTGTAGTAATCGAAAATGACTACTACAGTCTTTATCTTTATGCTATTATTTCAGCCCTGCTTCCGCCGGTTTTGTCCTTTTTAACAATAATTTGTTTATCGATTTTTTTGCTTTAGTTCACCACATGGGAGATGATGCCGATAAACTTATTGCTGCTTGCAAGTGAGCAAGGGCATTCATTGCCTGAGCAGGAGTCTTCATCAAGTGGGCAGATCCCTCATCAATAAACATGGTATCAAGTTGAATACCTCCGGCTGAGGATTGAATCTCATCAGAGAGTCCAAGTGCTAAAGCCAAAAGACGCTTTAAATGATTCACCGCCTGAGAGTGATTTTACACTTCTGCTTAGTACCGTTGTGAGTGGTCTATTACATCAAGGTCAAGACCGCTTTGACCAACTCTTACTAGAGCTTCTTCTCTTCGAATAAGGTCATATTGTCCGCCGGTCATTATCATAAGCCTCGTGTTTGGCTCTTGAGATTATTCTGTCAAAAATAATGCATTTGAATATATGTTTCAAGCATTATCTTTATCCTTTTCAGTGATATTACCGTTTGCAGTATCTGACAAAGACCTTTACCCAGTATATTTTTCAATATCTATAAGCTCTGAAGATTTCAGCTTTATATTGTCTGGTTTGACTTATTATTTACTATTCGCTATGAATAGATTCCTTGTTTTTCTAAAGCTGAATTTCTGTTTGATTCAAGTTCATTTAGCTTGATTTTTCAGCTTCAGGTCAACTTCCTACTTGCCCTTTCCATTTGCTTTAGAGTACATCATTCCTTTACAACTGCAGGCAGATTTTCACTGCATTCATTTTAAACTCTTTGTGGCCCTAGATCTATATCTTTTTGATTTTCAAATTTATATCTTTCATTTTTTGAATTTCCTTGGATGCTTCAAGTTTTGAAGAGAATACCAGCTTTTCTTTTAAATCAATGATTCTTGAATTTGAGTGATTTATTCTCAGATTCAAAAGTACTTATAGTATTGTTTATATCATATACTGTTTTTGTAACTCATCCTTCTTTGTGCACGTAACTGAGAAGTTTATTTTTCAATAGCATCTTTTTCTGGAGCTGTTTTTCGTTGCTATCTTCCGATATTTTCTTCAAGTTCCTTTTATAATAGTCTTAAAGCTCATATTTTTGATCCTTTGTAATATCGGTGGCATTGTTCATATCGATATCTCCAAAGTAACTCTTTAATTGAGTGTACTGTGGTATCTATTTCTTTTTCATCAAACACTTTAAAGTTCCTACTTTCTGACTGACTATAGTTTGCTTCATCATTTGCATTTTTGAAAGCTTTGGACTGAAGAATATCAAGTTCATCTTTTTGGCACTTGTGTGGGTTTGATTGCCTTTTTGTGGGATGTGAGTGAGCCACATACGGACAAAGAGCATATTATCGACTAAAGGTTTTCTGCCAAAGTCTGCCTGAGAATCAAGGTAAAGATTGTTTTACTCTAAATGATGCAGATCAAGCTCACTTGCCATGAGCTTTTTTCTGTTCATATATTTTCTTCGGCTGCTTTATAATCTGCAGCGATTTTTCAGGTCTTCCATACTCTTTAACAGAGTCTTCAAGCTTTGAAAGACTTTCAAATGTATGATCTTTTTTGATTTTCAAATAAAATCTTTTTGTTCACCGGATTTTTGCAGAGCTTTTGCTTCCTCAGTTAAGCGTTCTATTTCAACTTGAAATCCTCAATATCTTTAAGAGTTTTTACATGAGTGCTGCTTTATTTTTTTAATATTTAAAAGCATTGCCTTTTTAATTTGGATTCTTTTGATCAGCTCATCATAGTCAAGTAGTTGATGCCTGTATGGTAGCAGAATGCTTTTGGTAAGTTTCTTTCCTGAACAGACGTTTTTCTGTTTCTTCTTCAATGCATTAGTAAGAAGATTTCTCTTCAGTCAACTTTGAAAATCAGGCTCATTTTGCTCAAATGCTGACTTGGCTTTTCAGACTCTTCTCCACGTTCAATGTTTATCTTTTAATACATCCAGTTGCTTTTCTATTTCAGTTATAGAATTGTCAGCGCTTTTTCTTCAGCTGCAGGTATCTTCAGCTATCAGTTTTTCAATGAGTAAGATACATTCATCTGTGAGGTAAATCACGTTTTTGCCTTTTGTAACATCAAGGGACAAAAGCGAAGAGTCAGAACAGCTTTATTCCGGCTATGTACTGAAATACTTTGCTTTGATTTTTGAACAATCGTTATCAAGTACAGATAATTCGGACTTTTAACCTGCTATTGTAAATCTGAATAAAGTTTTGTTTTAAAGATATGACTGAATATTTCAATTCTATCTTTGGTGAAGCGAAATCAGCTTTTAGAAAATCACCCTGTGCAATCATTGCTATTTGCCAGAAACTGATCTCTGTTAATACCTATGATATTATTTATAGCATTATCTACTTCTCTTGTCTTTGGTAATGAGAGCTTTTCATCAGGTAGAATAAGTTCTACAGCTGTCTGCTTTGTAAGTCCACTTCCTCGTTGTGCAGCTCTTTCATATTCAGGATTTCTTTTTATAGTGTATTCCTTTTCCCTTATAGTTAAAAGTGAGTGCAAACAAATGTCGGTGTGTTAATCATCGGCATATTTTGAGGCGGAACATGGAAACTTCTCTGTTAGTACCATGGGATCTCCATAAGTGCGTAGGTAATAGCATCAAATATAGTTGTTTTCCGGCATCCGGTATCTCCGGTTATAAGATAGAGTCCTCCTGTACCAAGCTTATCAAAAATCAAACTCCGTCTTTCAGCATAAGGTCCAAATGCTAGAAACGGTTACTTTTATCAGGTCTCATTATTTATTCCTCAAATATCTTCAATAATATTTTTCCATAAAAATCTTTTTGTATCATCACTTAAATGTTGACCGTTTCTTGACTCATAGAAAGATATCAAATAATTCAAGAGGTGACTTTTGATTCCATATCATTTATAAGATTAATCTCAGCACTGCTTCTGGTTCTTTGATTATCACTAATCAAGCTTCATTATATTTTTATAAACTACACGAAGTTTCTATTGATAACATCAAGTATATCATCTTCATCTAGTCAATGTGATATGAAGGTGAGTCGTTTTTAAAGTGCTGCCTTCATAAAAATCTTTTCAGCATAATATCATTATATTTACCTTTTATTTCCACCATATCACAGAAGCGAGTGTGAGAGGAATGAAATCAAGTTCTATATTTCCTTTTTCTTTTATATCAATGACGGTTATACTCTTAGTATCATTTTGCTTCAGAGAATGAGTACTTTGGCGGTGTACCATAATATCTTATCTCACTTTCACAGCTTTGCGAACGGTGAATATGTCCAAGTGCCACATAATCAAAGTCTTTGAAAACCTTGCAGTCACATTATCACTACCATAGACAGATATACTTCTGATTCTGTTCTTGAAGAGCCTGTAACAAACTGGTGAGTAACAAGGATATTTCTGGCATCAGTATCTATATTCATATTATTTATTACGATTGACATTGCATCTGTATATGAGAGATATTTCTTCATCAGAAAGATATCTTCTTACATGAACAGGCTTTATAAAAGGCAACATGTATATATTTGATCTTTCCAAAATCATCAGAAAGTTCAATTGGAGAAATATTGCCGTTATAAACCGGAGACGAGATGTATACCTGCTTTATCAAACAGTCTGGAACCAGATGAAATACGCTCGGCAGAATCATGATTGCCGCTTATTATAAAATACATTTCAGATTTCTCTGTGACGGTTTATAGAAAAAGTCATCAAAAAGCTCCACCGCCTCGGCAGGGAGGAATAGGCTTATCATAGATATCACCGGCAAGTATTATACCGCTTTGGTTGTTCCTCATCTATAATGTGAATGATTTTTATTTGAGGATATGGGTCTGGTCTTCGCATGGAAAATTCATTTACACGTTTTTCAGGGTGTAAATCGGATAGATGCATAAACTTGCATGAGCTGATTCCTTTCGCTTGTATGATTACGGATTTTATTCTTATAGCTAAAAACTACATAAAAATAAATAGTATAACTGAGTATAAAAATATATATGTTAATATTATAGCATAAGGAAGAAGGATAGTGAAAATTTTTGGACTATTTTCTTTGTTTTGCGTGCATTAAACTATAATATTTAAACGGGTAGTTGACTTTATAGAATTTTTGGATTTTTATGCACATGTAATGAACTTACTTATTCCTTTGATTATGATAATTTACGGACAGCGTTTTATGACCTCACAAAATAGCCAAAGTAAGTTTGCATACTCGGATACCTAGTACGTAATGTCTATGAAAAAAATGAAGAAACCTGGGAGTATGCAGAGATTTTTGGTAAGCTCTGGTTTAGATTTGGCATTGTATTGGGGTTAATAAGTATAATTCCATTGTTTTTTTGTTATCGGAAAGGACAAAGACACTATAGGTTGCAGGCCTGATAATATGCACTATGTTCAGATGAGCCGTAATGCTTATACCAGTTATTCCGACAGAAATATCACTTAGAAAAAGATTTGATAAAAATGGAAACAGAAAGGACAAAGATGAGAAAAATTAAGCTCTGCACTCTATGTTATATTGAGAGAGATGATAAATGCCTGATGCTACATAGAGTCAGTAAGAAAAATGATATAAATAAGGATAGAGTGGATCGGTGTGAGGCGGACATTTTTGAAGAACTGGAAAGTCCTGAAGATTGCCTTATCAGAGAGTAAGGGAAGAGACAGGGATATGAGACTGTTTGACTTTTGATTTTCGAGGTATCGTCACCTTTGTTTACGGCAAAAACAGGGTGAAGAAGTCATAGTATATGCACCTTTTTGTCGGGCAGAAATGTAGTGGGAGAGCCTATTGAATGTAATGAAGGTGTACTACAAAATGGATGAGATAAAAAAGTATTGAAATCTTAATCTCTGGGAAGGTGATAAAATCTTTCAAAAACTCTTGGAGAAGAGAAAGACTTTTTCTCATAAACTTGTATATAATGAAGATGAGATATTGAGCAGAGCTTATCTGGATGGAAAAATCAATGGATATACAATTACATGGATGAATTTTTATACAATATTGTATAATGAAATTAATTATTGGATTTGAGGGGGAATTATGGAAAAAGAAAAATTCGTATAAAAGGTGAAATATACTTATTACTGTCGGATTTTTCTTCGGACTGCAGCCTTTTTGCAAAAGATCATATATGCTCACGGTGGAGATGCATACAGTTTGCTTAGTACTTAGGTTTTTGATAAGCGGAACTATTTGCAGCTATTTATATGATGCTAATGGGACAAAGTATATGGCTGACTAAGGATGAGTTTATATCGGTATTTGTTCTGTCTGTTCCTGAAGTTATTATGTGTATGCTGTTATTTTATCATACAGTTATATCTCATCAGGTTTAGCGTCTACATTGCATTTTTCTTATCCAGCAGCTGTTATTTTACTTGAGTTATTGATTTTTAGAAAGAAAATAAGTAAGATAAAGCTGTTATGTTTATTATTCTGTGCAATGGGTATCAGCGTATTTTATCAACCTGACGGAAATATAAATATCTTGAGAATGGTTATGGCACTTGCCTCAGAGTGTAGGTTATGCCATATATATTATAGTGTTGACACATGGAAAAAGCAGGGTAAAGATACCTGTAATTAAAATGTCTGCATGACTTTCATTTTACTTGCAATAGAATTTCAATCGTAATACTTAGTATCAGGTAAGTTCAGATTTCAAATGGATGCAACAGCTATAGGGATGAGTGTATTTATGGCGGCTGTCATATCTACATTGGCACTGCTAGCATTTCAAATCAGAGCACCTATATTGCGGAGCTCAGACAGCACTTCTTAGCACTATAGAGCCTGTGAGCAGTATTTTTACTTGGGTAATATTCATGGAGAACATATGAGTCTGAGGATTTTTGTCAGTATATGCTTTTATACTGATGTCAATAGTGATTCAAATTAAAAGAAGAAAAGAATAGGATAGTGAAGGGAGTTTGTATGAAATTAGCAGTAGCATTACAGGGAAAAGAGCAGATCTTAATATAAGATTGAGGATTTGAAAGCCAGAGTGAACGAAATGTATTGGTACAGGAAGGTGAAAGCACCTACAGAGAATCTAAGTCTTTGAGAACTTGATGCCTGTATTGACAGACTTGGTATTTGATGGCAGCTATTAATAAAGACAAATTGTGAAACAATGGTTGACGGAAAGTCTATTACTGAATTGCTTGCCAGAAAGGACGCTCTTTGGTTTAAAGGCAAGTGCATACAGAGATACTGGTTTATGTAGGAAACAGTAATACGGACAGAGCAAGGGGTACTGAGATAAAGATACTTTCTGTAATAGATGTTAAAGCTTGGCAAAAAGACTGATGAGATAGCAAAAGAAATCAGACTTATAGATAATAAGATTCAGAAACAAACTGGACTACTGAACTTATAGAATAATATTTTTAGACGGTAGCATATTCAGGGCGAGTAAAAATGTAGCGTTTGCATACATATCGGAGCCTTGGGCAAGCATTTGTTTATAGTTATGCCCCGATAGTGTACAAGTGTATTGTTATCGATAACTGTATTACCGATTACTGACTGTTTGTGTGAGGGAGGAAGCGGGATTATGATAAAAACAATATCAGATTATTGTAAAGAAAAATTTTGGAACAAAAAGTGTACAGATTGGCACTGACTACAGGAGCCACCTGCTCCCAATCGTGACGGAAAGGTTGGGGTGGGTGGCTATAGTTCTAACTCTGAAAACAGGTTCAGGTGAGTGCAGTGAGTGCTGATGATATAAAGAGCAAATTGAAAAAAAGCAAAGACTTTTGATTTCTGCTAAAATTCCCGGGTTCAATAAAGGAAAAGTGATAGAAAAATATATTGCTTATTTTCAATCATTTTCAAATACTTACGATGATACAGAAGAGACTGATCGGTTTTGTTTTGAACAGGCGATACAAAAAGGGATGAAATAGTGCACTATCAATTGCTACAAGGCCGGATTAGCTTCAGTAAAGGAGATGTTTGAATTCTCTTGAGAGTTAAATAAGATTAAGCTCGGTTTGGATAGAGCTTGGACTACAGACTATAAATGAAAGATACAGCAAGGCATTTTAACAGAGATATACATCTGGATGTATTTGAAAAGAGACATATGATGAGCTGAAAGAAAAAGAAATTTTGAAGTAATTGTACATATGATTTCTTGGGTTTGCCGGGTGAAAATAAGAGGATATGTATGCAACGGCTAAGTATCTTTCTGAAAAAGATAGACGATAAAAGATACATGGGACTGCATATATTAAAAGGAACAAGACTTGCAAAAGAATATGAAAAATCACCCGTTTAAAATAATGAGCCTTGAAGAATATACAGAAAGTACTTATAAATTGTTTGAAAAATATTGCCGGAGAGTACAATCATACATAGAATGACCGGAGACGGAGATAAAGCTTATTGAACCTATGTGGGTGCGGATAAAAAGAGTGCTCAATTATATAAATAAAGAGATCAGAGAAGAATTTGTATAAGGCTTGCAAGAACATATGTTTTTGGTCTAAAATGAAATAAAGAAAACTTTTTAGAGGTATTATGTCTACTATATACGATAAATTAAATGATAAACAAAAACAGGCAGTGTTTACTACAGAAGGACCACTTTTTGCTTTTTGGCAGGGAGCAGGTTCAGAGAAAAACCGGTGTGCTTATGCATAGGATTGCATGTTTGATAGAGGAAAAACATGTAGATCCCTACAATATCATGGCAATCACATTTTACAAATAAAAGCCGCCAAGGAAATGAAAGGAAAGAATAGATAGCTTATAGGTGAGGGAAATTTTGTATGGGTAATGACATTTCACTCAAGCTGTGTAAGATTCCTTAGAAGATTTATAGATAAAAATTGGTTTTGACAACAGCTTTACAATATATGACAGTGATGATCAAAAGACTCTTATGAAAAAGATTTTTCAAAGAGAATGATATAAACACAAAAGTATACAAAGGAAAGAGCAGTACTTAACATTATTTCAAGTTGTAAGAATGAACTGATGTCACCTTCTGAATATATGAAAGTCTGCTATGGATTCATATGAAAAGGGTGTGGCTAGACTCTATGAGATATATCAAAGTACTCTAAAAAGAATAATGCCCTGGATTTTGACGATTTGATTTTGCAGAAGTGTGGAGCTTTTTCGAAAAAAATGTCCTGAAGTGCTTGAGTATTATCAGGACAGATTCAGATACATTATGGTGGATGAGTATCAGGATACCAATACAGCACAGTTTAGACTTATATTTGCTTGCACAAAAATACGTAAATATATGTGTGGTAGGTGATGATGACCAGGTATATATAAGTTTAGAGGTGCAAATATTGAGAAATATCCTAAGTTTTCGAGGATAGATTTGAAAATGTAAAGGTAATAAAGCTTGAACAAAACTATCGTTCTACGGAAATATCCTGGATGCGGCAAATGCTGTTATAAAAATAACAGAGGCAGAAAGGATAAAGAGCCTTTGGACAGAGGGAGAAAGCGGGAGAAAATATAGAACTCGCCAATTTCAAACTGCTAATGAAGAGGCTGACAATATAATAAAGGATATCAGAGACAGAGCAAGGGATAATTTCAGAGATTTTGCTGTACTCTACAGGACAAATGCACAGTCCAGACTTTTGGAAGAACGATGTGTAACTCTCGGTATTCCGTATCAACTTGTGGGAGGTGTAAACTTTCTATCAAGAAAAGAAATAAAAGATGTAGCTTGCTTATTTAAAGACTATTGCCAAACGGCAATGACGATACTGTTACTTAGAATAATCAATGTGCCGAAAAGAGGAATAGGAGCTACCACTATTGCAAAAGGTAGCTGAGTATGCCAATGAAAATAATATAAGTCTTTATGATGCCATGAGTATAAGCGAAATATCGGAGTAGATAGAGCAAGCGATAAAATCAAGAGTTTTATTACAATGATTGAGGAGTTTAGAGAGAAGGTAGCACAAAAGGCAAATATTGCAAATCTGATTGAAGAACTCTTGGATGAAACCGGATATATTGAAAGCCTCTACGATGAGGGTGAGAATTGAAGGAGAGAGCAGAGAAAAGAAAATATCGAGGAACTTATAAATAAGATCCGGTAGAATATGAGGACGGAGAACTTTCACTATTCCTTGAAGATGTATCTTTGGTTGCCGATATTGACAGGATGGATGAAAAATACCGACAGAATCACACTTATGACTTTACATGGTGCAAAGGGGCTTTGAGTTTGATACTGTATATCTTGCAGGTATGGAGGAAGGGTCTCTTTCCAAGTGCTATGAGTTCAAACTCAGAGAGGATTTGGAAGAAGAGAGACTTGCCTATGTAGGGTATTACAAGGGCAAAGAAAAAAATCTTATACTTACATCAGCAAAGCAAAGAATGGTAAATGGTGAGACAAGGTATTCTTTGATGTCCAGATTTGTGAGTGAAAATTCAGAGAGATTTTTAAATAAAACATGTTTTGACAGTGAAAAAGGTATACGAAAGAAAAGCAGTACTTTGGAGAGGGCATTGCCTTGGGAGACAAAAACTCCGGTAAATAATCAATTTTGAAAAACACTCTTAGTTTCGGAAAGCAGTTTAAGGTGGAAAGAGCACAGAGTCTTGATTATGCTGTAGGTGATACTGTAAAACATATAAAAGTTTGGAGTAGGGTAAAGTTCTTGAAATAGTTGACGGAGACAGAGATTTTTGAAGTCAAAGGTGAATTTTGAGAAAATTTGGAATTAAAAAGATGTATGCAGGGTTTGCCAAGTCTGGCTAAAAATATGATAAAATCAATTAATTGAGTAGTTAAGCATTTTATGCCTGACTTTTGTACACAAAATATATCTTTAAAAGAGAGGTATGGTTATGGATAAATTTAATAATTTAAGTTCTAGAATGGAAGAATTGGTTAATGCATCAAGACTTAACAGTCTTTTGGCAGAGAAGAAAGATGAGAAGAAGAAAAAAATACCATTATATGGGTTTTAGCTATTATCAGGTGCTATCGCTGCTGTAGCAGGTATTGCTTTTGCAGTATATAAATTCTTCACACCTGATTATCTTGAAGACTTTCGAAGAGACTTTGATGATGATTTTGACTATGACTTTGATGATGAACAGAAAGAATAAGAAATAAGATGATATGATGGCGACCCTATTTGAGGGTCGCTATATCTTTAATGAGGTGATAATGAAAAAAAGGCGATATCTTAAAGGGACAGATTACAGAAAAGTCATTTTCCCCGACAGCTGCATATATTGACTTTTGAAGGAGAAAAGTACTTATAAAGAAAGGTATCCTCGGGTCAAACAATAGAGTTTGCAGTTACAAAAAGAAAAGGAAAAGCTTGAAGGGGCAGAGTCTTAAATGTGATTGAAAAATCCTGCAATTAGAGGACAATGAAAATCCATGTATACATTATGAAAGGTATGTGGAGGCTGTACTTATCAGACTTTAAGCTATGAGAAATCAGCTTAAAGTTAAAAGGATGAAACAGCTTAGAGCACTTATGGAGGTGCTACAGATAAGGATTTTTGATTGGGAGGAGTTATTCCGTCACCAAAGTATCTGGCATACAGAAATAAGATGGAGTTTTCTTTCGGTGATGAAAGAAAAAAAGACGGTGATCTTGGCACTGGGTATGCATAAGAAGGAAGCCACTATGATATAGTAAATGTGTTTGGATGTAAGATAGTGGACAGTGATTTTTACAAGATACTTGAGCTGACTTTAAACTTTTTAAGGAGAAAAAGTATCATATTTTCATAAAAACAGCCATATAGGGTTTTTAAGACATTTACTTATCAGAAGAAGTGAGTACACAGGAGAAATACTTGTGTCTTTGGTTACTACAAAGCAGCTTTCGGTTTTGTAGAGGATCAAATCATGTGCCTGAGCCTTCTGTACTTGGAACTGCTGAAGAGTACTTATAAAGAGAATGGGCGGATTATATAAAAAGTCAGAGACTGATAAGGGAATATTAAACTGGCAGTATAGGGTGGGAATTTTACATACAAAAGAATGACTCATATGCTGATGCGGTATTAAATCAGGGGTACAACTCTTATTACATGGGTAAGGACTATATTACAGAAAAGATTAAACGGACTTGATTTTAAGATAACACCGTTCTCATTCTTTCAGACCAATTCTAAGGGAGCAGAGGTTTTATACAATGTTGCCGGGAAAATATCTTGGAGATACGAAGGGAAAGTCGGTATTTGATCTTTATTCAGGCACAGGTACTATTGCACAGCTTCTGGCATCTGAGTCTGAAAAAGTTTATAGCGTGGAGATAGTTGAAGAGGCTGTAGAAGCCGCCATAGAAAATGCCAAGAAAAACGGCCTTGATAACTGTGAGTTTATAGCCGGAGATGTATTAAAGGTGGTGGATACCTTGAGGATTTAATCCTGATATTATAATACTGGATCCGCCAAAGAGACGGAATCCATCCGAAAGGCATTACCAAAGATACTGGAATTCGGTGCCAAAGAAAATAGTGTATCATCTCTGCAAGCCTACATCCTTTGTGCGTGATCTAAAATGATGGAAAGCCGCAGGCTATAGAATGGAAAAATGCGTGGGAGTGAGACATGTTCCCAAACACAGTTAACTGTGAGGCGGTTGTTATGCTGTCGCGACCGTAGGGGAAGCGAGGCGTTAAACTCACCCTATGCAATAACAGTCCGTGACTGTCAGAGTGCGAAGCACGCAGACAGAACGAAAACAACGAACTGCGGAGGTGGTTGTTATGCTGTCAAAAGTTGCATCCTACTAAGTAAATAAAATTTAAAAAGTAAAGGCATACATTCAAAGGCCATCGTTAAAATGTAATCGGTAGCTTTGAGTAAGCCGTATTTTTGTGAGAAAAATCAACTAAGTAGATACAAGTCAAAGATACCAAGATTATCCGGAAACATTTTTTTGATATCTCAGAAAATAAGACTTGTCAAGGAGAACAATTGGTGATATGATCAACATATCATGATGTGAGGGGCTTTCATGAAGAGATTTAGTGAAAACTGCAAAAGATATTTAAAAAGCCTTTTTCAGTGGTGGTTCGCCTAGAGATATTAGATTTATTAAAAAACAGGGGAAGTATGTGCCTGTGTTTTATTGGAAAAAACTGGATTTAACGCAATCAGGCTTGTCATACCATATGAAAATATTGATAGAGTCAGGAATTGTTACAGCAAGAGAAGAAGGTAAGTGGGTTTACTACACTATATCTGAACAAGGAAGACAAAAATAATACAGATGTTTTTAGAATCTACAGCAAGAAATTAGTTACCCTTAAGGGTAACTAAAAAACGTTATTTACATCAAAAAAATTGATATATTAATAAAGTTTAATTCAAAAGAATTGAAGAAAGGGTGAAAAAAATGAAGAGAATGTCAATTTATGAACCCGGCTATGTGTTGTGATACAGGTGTTTGCGGAGTTAATGTGGATCCTGAACTCGTACGTATTTCAACAGTGATTAACAACTTGAAGAAAAAAATGGTATCACTATTGAAAGATACAATTTATCAAGTAAAGCCAATGGCATTTGTCAATAATAACAAGGTAAAAGAGGCTTTGGATAAAAATGGAACCGATAGTCTTCCATTAATTCTTGTGGACGAGGATATAGTCATAGAGGGCAGATATCCAAAGAATGAAGAAATAATGGAACTTTTACAAATCTCTAAAGATTATCTTGAAAGTAGTAAAGCAAAATGGCTGTTGTTCTTCAGGTGATGATTCTTGCTGTAGTGAAGATGAAGAACCGGATCAAGGGGTGCTGTGGAAATAACAGCTCTTGTTGCTAAGGGGAATTATGAAGAATTTAATCTTGCGGATATTAAATTAACCAAATATCTATTTTTTTCACAGGCAAGGGAGGTGTAGGTAAAACATCTACAGCTTGTGCAACAGCAGTGGCTTTAGCAGATGAAGGAAAGAAAGTACTGCTGATTAGTACAGACCCTGCTTCAAATCTTCAAGATGTTTTTGAAACAGAATTAGACGGTAAAGCAAAGCCAATTAAAGGAGTAGATAATTTAGAAGTAATCAATCTGGATCCATTGGAAGCGGCATATAACTATAAAGAAAGTGTTGTAGCACCTTTTAGAGAGTAAGTGCCTGATTCTGTTATTGAGAGTATGGAAGAACAGCTATCCGGATCTTGTACAGTGGAGATTGCTGCCTTTAATGAGTTTTCTAATTTCATTACAAATTCTAAGATCAATACAGACTATAACCATATTATATTTGATACAGCACCTACAGGTCATACCCTTAGAATGCTACAGCTTCCTTCTGCTTGGACTGATTTTATCAGCGAAAGTACCCATGGAGCATCCTGTTTAGGACAGCTTTCAGGATTAGAGTCTAAAAAAGAAACCTATAAAAAGGCGGTTGAAAATTTATCAGATAAGAGTTTAACAACTCTGGTATTAGTTACAAGGCCTGATAAAACACCACTTAATGAGGTAGCCAGAGCATCAAAGGAGCTATCTGAGATTGGAATAAAAAATCAAATATTAGTGATTAATGGTATCTTAGAAAATTATGATGATGACTTATCTGAAAGTATATTTAACAAACAAAAGTTAGCCCTTGAAAATATGCCGGATATGTTGACTGAGTTTGATACCTATACAATTGCCTTGAGATCATACAATATTACCGGAATCGACTCTATAAGAAATCTACTTAAGAAAGATCAAATAAATGAACAAAAAGTGGAAGTAGAAGGCAAACTCTTTAATTTAGATGATGTTGTTAGTGATCTTGTAAAAAATAATAGAAAAGTAATCTTTACTATGGGCAAGGGTGGTGTAGGAAAGACTACTATTGCATCTTCCGTTGCCCTCAAGCTAAGCAAACTTGGTAAAAAGGTACATCTGGCTGCAACAGATCCCGCTGACCATATCAAATTTATGATAGATAGTTCAAGTGGAATATCTATGAGTCATATTGATGAAAAAAAGAAGAATTAAAAAAATATCAAGATGAAATACTTGAAAATGCAAGAAAAACAATGAGTGAGGATGATGTAGCTTACATTGAGGAAGATTTAAGATCACCATGTACACAGGAAATAGCTGTATTTAGAGCTTTTGCAGAGCTCGTGGAAAAAGCAGACGATGAGATAGTGGTGATTGATACTGCTCCTACAGGTCATACCCTATTGTTGTTAGACTCAACTTTAAGTTATCATCAAGAAGTTCAAAGAACACAAGGACAGATACCTGAATCTGTAAAAAACTTGTTACCCAGATTAAGGGGAGAGGAAACAGAAGTATTAATCGTTAGCTTGGCGGAGGCTACCCCGTTTTATGAGGCATCTCGATTAGAAGAAGATCTAACAAGGGCATTCATTCATACCAATTGGTGGATTGTCAATTCATCCTTGTATAAAAGCAAATCCCGGTAACAAGATGTTATCTGCTAAAAGCGAATGAAGAAGTTAAGTGGATTAACAAGATATTAGATCATACTTCAGGAAAGCTAGCCGTTATTGAATGGACAAAAGAAGACCTTTGTGGTGATAAACTTTATCAGATATAAAAAGAAAAAATGATGAAGAGTTTATACAAACCATTAAAGAGATTGAAAATAAGGTTCAAAAAAATAATTGAGAAAGTTGAGGCGATTTAGGAATGAAGAAAAATTAATGGAATTGGTTTTTGAGAAAAATCTGACTTTTTGGGTGTTGATTTGTATGGTAATAGAGCATATTTATTGGGAAATATTTTTCCTTCTATTCCGGAATGGTTAGGAAAAATTTGAGTTCTATAACGTGTCTATACCAACAACAATTTTACTTTGGATAATGATTTATCCAATGATGTTGAAAAATTGATTTTAAGAGTATCAAAGACATAGGAAAAATCCTAAAAGGTCTATTTATTACATGGTTTGTGAATTGGATCATTAAGCCACTCAGCATGTATTTAATTTCTTCCTTATTTTTCTTTATTATTTATAAAGGGATTTATAAATAAGGAATTGGCATCAGAATATTTAGCAGGGGCGGTTTTTACTCGGAGCTGCACCATGTACAGCAATGGTATTTGTATGGAGCAAGTTAACAAGAGGTGATGGTGCTTATACCTTAGTACAGGTAGCTAGTAACGACTTAATTATTTTTGATTGCATATATACCGATTGTAAGCTTCTTATTAAAGGTTGGAAATATAAATATTCCATGGGGAACACTTTTTATTGTCCATTGTATTATTTATTGTTGTTCCTCTTGTTTTTAAGCATGGTAACGAGAAGTATAATCATTAAAAATAAAGGGGAGGACTACCTAAATGAAACCTTTATCCCTGCATTTGATAAATACACTATGATGGGATTATTGTTGACGTTGATTATAATATTTTCATTTCAAGGACAGAAGATATTGGATCAGCCACTAAATATTATCCTTATTGCAATTCCTTTGATCATTCAAACTTTGTTTATATTTGCAATAACATTTTTCATGGCATATTTAGCAAAGCTGCCATTTTCAATTGCAGCTCCCTGTGGCATGATTGGTGCATCAAACTTTTTTGAGCTTTCCGTTGCAGTTTCTATATCTTTATTTGGGTTATTATCAGGAGCAACGCTAACAACCGTAGTAGGTGTTCTGGTTGAGGTTCCTGTTATGTTAGCCTTGGTAAAGTTTGCCAATTCTATGGAAAATAAATTTAATCGTTGAATAGGACCTGAATCATAAACGTCATAGCCTACACATATTTCGCATGATTGGGCAGAGCACTATAGGTAAATCTGTTCCAAGACAGAAGAGAGATAAGTTAGAAGTTGTAGCTAAGTATAAGTATCGAGTTTTATTTTTGAGGAAAATATGGAGGTAGGGTATAAATGGATAATGGAGGACTAAAACGGTCACATTTTTTGTTGGAGAGAACGGAGTTGGAAAATCCACACTTAAAGGTTGTGGATACATTAGGTTTTAATCCGGATATTATAATACTCGATCCGTCAAGAGACGGAATACATCTGAGAGCATTACAAATCACTAATGTAAAATAGTGAAAAATAGTGTAAATTTAGTGGAAAAAAGAGCTGTATAAATATTTGAATTATTTGAGGAAAATATATTGAGTTTATAGTCTAAACAGGATATAAATGATTTGCATATATGAAGCTATTAACAACTGATGAGATAATGTTCTTCGATTCTTGATGAAACCAAGGGACTTGATGAAGAGATAACTGACAGAATGATTCTCAAGGAAGAGATGATTCCATATTCAAGTCTTGATAAAAGTAAAAACAATTCGGAAAGATAGAATATTTTAGATCAGGTATTCTCGTATTATATTTTAAAATATAACTGGGGTAATATCGGTTTTTAAGTTATCAATTTGGCAAACAATGATGAGATTGGACTTGATTGGTTAATAAATAGAAAATCTTGAATACAGTGATTATCATATTCTACAAAAGAAGGAATTATTATTATTGCAAACGGAGATCCATATACTATTTTACTTGAATACAGCTCCGGAAAGATATATGCCTTTACAAGTGATATGAGTTATGAAGAAAAATACAGATTGCTTTGGACTTTGAAGAACTGGTGAGAGCCATGGGAACAGGACAGTATGCGCTTTGGAAGAATAATGAAAAAGAGTTTATTGAACTGATGAGTAGTATGGTGGAAGAAGATGGACTTGTGTTTTGGAAAGATTACGCGGATTGTATTAGATAAATGTATAAAACAGGAATTTATCAGAAAAATGAGGAAGATAGTTGAAATGGAGGCGCTATAATAACATGAAGATTGAAGGGAACCAGAAAGAACTGGATGCAATGGTAGAATTTCATAAAAGGAAACCGTGTCGAGGGCTGAGACTGCAAGAAGAATTTGCAGCGGAATTTCGTAAGGAGTATAAAGACAAAGATCACTGTCCTTGCTCTGAAAGCCTGTCGTTATCACGGAAACTGTAAGGAATGTGTAGTAATCCACAGAGCGCATCAGGAACATGTTCCTAATTGTATGCGACCATTGATTAATAAAAATTGAAATTGATGTCAGAATTAACAGAGCATACCTTGGCAAAGTGAAAATAGAAGCTCCACATGAGATTTTAAGAAAATAGAATTTATATTATTGCGTAAAAATATAGGGATGTTTATGGTGAATATCCAAATATAGAAAGTCTACTAAAAGAGCTTAATATTTTTAGTCAGTACATAGAGATATAGAGCATAATCAACTATACTTGAATAAGAGTTATATTTGATTATAGAATTATGAAAAGAGACAGAAATATTACTAAAACAGGTCTTGCAGAAAAGGAGAAAGGTCCAATATTCTATATTGGATTGTATTAAATCATATAAGAACTTTATATGAAGAAAAAGTTAGTTGTAAAAATAAAATAGAGTTTATAAATGAGGTGGCAGAGGATTGCCTAAAGGATATGTCTGTAGAAGATAAAGAATACCTTATGGAGAATCCGGTTGCTATAGAGTCACCATTTTCATATTGTCTGTATATACGTAATAATTATATCCATAATAGAGACTTTTCTAATGTCTCATTTTTTTACACATGCGGATGATTTGTCTTCTGATATTATACAGAATGATTTTTCTAAGCTTCTTCCGATTATGGTATAGTAATCTTTTCGATTGAAACATTATATGATAATGAAGAGTTTGATATTATTACGAAAAAAGTATAAGGATAAATATGGTGAATATCCGGAAACTCTTGTGGAAAAGATATAAGACACATGCCTGCTTAGAGCCTGTATATTCCAGGGAAGAAAGAGTTTCTTTAATAATGAAGAGCTTGACAGGGAACTGGAAATTATAAAAAGAAACTATGACAATGCTTTTAGTCATAGTAAACAGTTTGATAAAAAGAGCTTAAAGGTATGCTTAGAAATTAGATATTATACTGAACATTTTGCAGAAAGGAGAAAAATCCTGTATTAAAAAGAATATGGGATTGTGGAGATATGAAAACTAATCGAAAATAAAATGGTGTTTGCATTTGATGGAACAAACAAATGTGTAGCAGAGGTTGAGGATGGAGAAATTCTGGTTTTCCGTACACATGATTTCACGCAGTAAGAATCACAAATGAAATTATGCAAAAAGAAGCTGGGATTATCATTTAATGATGCAGGTATGCTTATCAGTGCAGTTGGAGATTTGAGATTTTTGTCAGGTAGTGGATCCCGAGCGTACGGTTATGATGTGCATACCTAAAAACTATATTGAGTGAATTGTTTTAGATAAATATTATAAGAACTGCGGTTATCACACCGGATAATTTGTGAGGAAAAACTATGGCAATAGATGGAGTAAAGATAATAGACAGTGATGATGCCTATGATATTTATAACGATATTATAGAGCACTATAAAGACGGCACAGATGTAGATATTATCAAAAAAAGATTGGTTGAATGAGGAGAGTAATTTTTTTGTACAGACGAGCTTTATAAGGAAATATATTGGACAGCTCTTGCCTATGCACTTTGGAAGATAGGAAATCAGGATGAAAAATATAAAAAAATAAAGCCTTAGAAATTATATCAAAAGGACCAAGCAAACTATGGAACGAGATAGACGAAAAAGGCGATAAAAAGCAAGGCAAAAAGCTTTTAAATAAATTAGCTGAGCAGATTCAAAGTGAAAAATCTAAGACCGATTAAAAAAAGCCCAAGCCACGAAAAAAAGGCGAGAACCGTATTTTGAACTTGGAGATGTTATCTCAATAAAGTTTGAGCATGAATATGGCATTTGCTTTATTTCGGATCTGGAAGTAAGGCCGAGAAAGATAGAATATCATATAGCTTGTGCAAGAACCTTGCAAAATTCAGAACCGACTATAGATGATTTTATTAACAGCAGTATTGCTTATAAGAAAAATGAACACGGAGTTTGTACTTGAAACGGATTGCTGGTTTAATCATAAGGATCTGGGTGCGTTACTGCCATATTTAAGGAAAATAGGTAAGGTAAAACTAAAAACCTTACAGTTTGGGGAGTACTCTCGCCTGCTGATTCACTTGAGCATTTTTCATGATGATATTACGAATGAATCGGAACTATGGCCTTTTAAAAACAATTGAGATAAGCGAAATAATAGAAGAAATTTTAGAAAAATTAATATAGGGGTAATTTACAATGAACAAAAAGTATTATATAAAGCCTGAAGATATAAAAGAACTTTTTCACACAGATGGTCCGGATGGTTGTATAGCATCAGACAGAATAATGGTAGATGGTGAGAAGATTGGTTATATGTGCAGAGAATATGCAGATCATGACGGTGACAGCGGCTGGAGATTTACTGCAGGAGATGAGGATGAAGAATATATGTCAAATCCTGAAAATGCGGGAGTATATACTCTAAATGCCGTTGCCAATGTTGATATGGACATTATTCCTTTTTTGAACTCGCCTGTGGGAAGTGGATTTTTCAGGGATGAAAACGGAAAACTTGTAAAGGATGATTTTAATATAATTGCCAGACAGGAGATAGATGAGATTTTATATGAACATAATATTGCAGACTCCATGGATTATGAGAGAAGAGATCAGGAGGAGCTGGCAGAGATTTATGAGAATATAAAGGTCGTTCAGGAAAATTATGGTCTGTCTGACGATGAAGTGGAGGAAATGCTAAAAAGTATATTTTCAGATTATTGAGAATAATGTTTTAAATAAAAAACGTACCGAATCGGTACGTCTTTTTTTATTAGTAGCTTGAAAAGCTTATCTACATTTTGTATTATCACGATCTTTGTATTGGCATCTACGCCGTTTACAAGTTTTTTCATATAATCTTCAGGGATTCTGATACAACCTGCCGATGATGTATCAGTGTCAGTCTTTGTACAGTGGATAAAGATGGCTGAGCCCTTACCCGGTACGGCTTCTGTGTTGTAGTTCAGTGCCAAAGCATAGTTGTAGAAAGGATAAGCCGCCTTAAGGTCCTCGGCTGAAGCCCAGTCTTTCTTTACCTTGGAGGTATTTACCCAAGTGTTATAGTAGGCGCTGTTTGAGTCGTCAACCCAGTAGTCACCGTCGCCAATCTTTCTGTATTCAAGCAGGCTTCCCGGATTGTCCTTAAGTCCGAAGGCAAACATAGCATTGAATACGCCTTCAGGAGTCTTTTTATCTCCCTCACTCTTTTGGGTAGATATACCGTTGGTACCGGCGATACCGTTGACATACCAGTTTTTGGTCCATTTGCCGTCACTTGATTTGGTATAGTCATTTACGGTCACCTTATTCTTATTGTTCTTATGTCCGACAATAAGTATAATGTGATTTGCGGTTTTTGATACGGAAAGCTTTTCCACAGGTAAGGCGGCATAGGCACTTACACTTGTGCTTGCAAGCAGTGTGGACATTACAACGAATGCTGCACATATTTTTTTGATAAGTTTCATATTCTTCCATTCTTTCTTCAAAATTTAGTCTAAGTGTAATTTTATAATGCTTAAAGCGGCTTAGTCAACTGAAAAAGAAAAAATTAATATTTGTTTCAAAGAATGTAAAAAACAGATGCATATTTTACTGTAATGTGTTAACATACTAAAGTAAAAGGAGAGGTAATATATGTTAAATACTATAACTGACTTTTTGGGAAAGGTTGACAATTTCGTTTGGGGATTGCCGCTTATCATTTTGATTTTGGCAACAGGTGTATTTTTGACTGTAAGACTTAGAGGGTTGCAAATAATAAGATTTCCTCTTGCAATCAGATATATGTTTTCATCAGATGAGGAAGACGGAAACGGTGAAGTATCAAGCTTTGCAGCGCTTTGTACTGCACTTTCAGCTACGATAGGAACCGGAAATATTGTAGGTGTCGCAACGGCAATAGTTTCAGGCGGTCCCGGAGCATTGTTTTGGATGTGGATGGCTGCTATTGTAGGAACCGCAACAAAGTATGCGGAATGTCTGCTTGCGGTAAAGTACAGAGTTGTAGAAAAGGACGGACATATAATAGGCGGACCTTTTTACTATATTGAGAACGGAATGGGAAAGCAGTTTAGATGGCTTTGCAAAAGATTTTTTTGCCGTTTTTCGGTATAATGGTCGGACTCTTCGGTATAGGTACTTTTACACAGATAAACGGTATTACAAGTGCTGTAGGTAATTTTTTTGATGCTGACAGTGTACATTATATAAATCTGTTCGGAAGAGATTATTCTATTACAATTGTTATCTCAGGTATTATACTTACCGTATTTGTGGCACTTGTTCTGATTGGCGGATTAAAAAGAATATCAAATGTGGCGCAGGTGGTAGTTCCTTTTATGGCGATTGTATATGTTTTGGTTGTCCTTATTATACTTGGATTAAACATTACAAAGATACCTGCCGCATTGGTGGAGATAGTGGAGGGAGCATTCGGACTCAGAGCCTTTGGAGGCGGTATGTTCGGAGCTATGATCGTTGCTATGCAAAAGGGAATTGCAAGAGGTATTTTCTCAAATGAAGCCGGACTTGGAAGTGCGCCGATTGCAGCGGCTGCAGCACAGTCTAAGGAAGAAGTTCGTCAGGGACTTATCTCAATGCTCGGAACTTTTATAGATACCATTATTATATGTACAATGACAGGTCTTTCAATAGTTATTACAGGTGCATGGGACATGGGACTTGAAGGAGTGGCTGTCACTACAAAGGCATTTCAGATGGGATTACCTTTCCCTGATAAAGTAGCGGCTTTTATACTTATGATCTGTTTGGTATTCTTTGCTTTTACCACTATCTTAGGTTGGGATTATTATTCCGAGAAATGTCTTGAATATATAATAGGCAATAAGCCTAAGGCAATTACTGTATACAGATGGATTTATATTGCCTGTATTTTTATCGGACCTTATATGACCGTTCAGGCGGTTTGGACTATAGCCGATATATGTAACGGACTGATGGCAATACCGAATCTTATAGCTTTGATTGCGCTAAGCAAAGTAGTGGTCAGTGAGACGAATTCCTTCTTTGAAAGAGGTGTACATAAGCAAATTAAATAGTTTTTACAGCGGCGGCTAAGTGCTGCCGCTATAAAAACAGCTTGAAAGAAGTGTATATTTGTTGTATACTTTTTATGTTGTGGAAATTCAAATAGTAGTTCTCTTAGTTAAATGGATATAACGATAGCCTCCTAAGCTGTAATTGTGGGGTCTCGATTCCCGCAGGGAACATTTTTAGCGGTAATGGCTTGTGATAGATGCTTGTCATTATCGTTTTTTTGTTGTTTATAAAAAGTTTGATTTTTTTATTGAATAACTATTTATTATATGAGAAAAATAATAGCGAACAGTCAAGTTTAATCTTGATTATATAAGCAAAGATAAAAACGCAATGTACATTTATTGTGCTATAGCCGGTAGGTAGCCCGGCAGTCCTATAATTATATAGGGTAAGTAACCTGCCCCTCCGGGTTGTCCGTTCTTTGTAAAGAAATTGGAGGGATGGCAATGAATGATATAAATGTCAAGTTAACTGTGTTTTTTGAAAATCCGTTTTGGGTAGGTGTGTTTGAGCATGTTGAAAACAACTTTCTTATTGTATCAAAAGTAACTTTCGGTGCAGAGCCTAAGGGCTATGAGGTATTAGACTACATAATAAAAAATTACTACAGTTTGGTATTCAGCCCTGCTGTTGAAACAAAGATAAAGAAAGACAGAACAAATCCGAAGAAAGCTCAACGTGATGTAAGAAAGCAGATGCAAGTATCCGGTATAGGAACAAAATCGCAACTTGCATTAAAATCGCAACATGAACAGAATAAGAAGGAAAGTAAGGTAAGAAGGCGAGAAGAAAAAGAGGCGGATGAACTTAAGAGATTTTTTTATTAAAAACAGTATAAGAAAAAGAAAAAAACATAAGGGACATTAATATTAAGTACAAGTGTTTGTAGGTGAAAGCGGGTGTTTATATGTATGAAAATGAAAAGACTAAGCTTCAAAAAATAATTGATGACAGTAACAATATAGTGTTTTTCGGTGGAGCAGGAGTTTCTACCGAGAGCGGTATTCCGGATTTTCGAAGTGCGGACGGACTCTACCATCAAAAGTATAAGTACTCTCCCGAACAGGTGGTAAGTCACAGCTTCTTTATGAAATATCCTGAAGTCTTTTATGAGTTTTATAAGGATAAAATGATGTGCCTTGATGCAAAGCCGAATGCCGCACATAATAAACTAGCGGAGCTTGAACAGGTCGGGAAACTTAAGGCTGTGGTGACACAAAATATTGACGGATTACATCAGGCCGCAGGCAGTAAGATTGTGTATGAACTGCATGGAAGTATACATAGAAACTACTGTATGAAATGCGGCAAATTCTATGATGCAAAATATGTAAAGGATTCAAAAGGAATACCTTATTGCAGCTGTGGAGGTATGATAAAGCCTGATGTGGTACTGTATGAAGAAGGACTTGACGGGAATGTAATAAACTCTGCGATAAGAGCTATAGCAGCGGCAGATACACTTATTATAGGCGGAACGTCACTGGTGGTATATCCGGCGGCAGGTTTTATTGACTATTTTAGAGGAAAGCATCTTGTAGTAATAAATAAGTCGGATACCGCAAAGGCGGTGAATGCCGAGCTTTATGTGAATGCCCCTATCGGAGAGATAATGAGCGGGATAGAAGTATAATAAAGATAAAGGAGTCCTTATGGCAAGGGGGAGCAATCAAAAGTTCAAATTTACATATCTTATGAAGCTGATGGCTGAAAAGACTGATGACGAACACAGTCTGACTATGGCACAGATACTTGATGAACTTGACAGATATGGAGTAAGTGCCGAGAGAAAGAGTATCTATGAAGACTTTAAGGATATGGGTGAATTTGGTGTTGAAATATTAAAAGAGCAAAAAGGCAGAGAGACTTTTTACCATATAGCAGGCAGAGAGTTTGAACTGGCGGAGGTCAAGCTTTTAATAGATGCAGTGCAGTCTGCCAAGTTTATTACACAAAAGAAGTCAAAGATACTTATTGCGAAGGTGAAAAACTTTGTAAGTGAGCATCAGGCAAAGCAGTTGCAGAGACAGATTTTTATAAATGACCGTGTAAAGACTATGAATGAGAGTGTGTATTACAATGTGGACGATATACACACCGCAATCAATAAAAATAAAAAGATTAAATTCAAGTACTATAAATGGGATATTGATAAAAAACTGGTTGCAAGGCATGGAGGCAGCTTTTTTACAGTCAGTCCGTGGGCGCTGCTTTGGGATGATGAAAACTACTATATGGTTGCCTTTGACGACTGGGATCACAAAATAAAGCATTATCGTGTAGACAAGATGATGAACATATGTATATGTGAAGAGGAAAGAGCCGGCAAAGAAGAGTTTAAAAACTTTGATATGGCAAAGTACTCCAAGGCGACATTCGGTATGTATCACGGAGACAAGAAAAAGGTATGTATCAGATTTGCAAATCATATGTGCGGAGTATTTATAGACAGATTCGGAAAAGATATACTCTTTATGAAAGTTGATGAAGATTACAGCGAGTTGGTAGCGGACATCAATGTAAGCTTGCAGTTTTTCGGCTGGATTTTCAGCCTGGGAAAAGATGTGACTGTTATTTCACCTAAGGAAGTGGTGGATGAAATAAAGGAGTATACAAAGGAATTTTTGAAAAAATACGAGTAATATCTTTGAGGGTATTTTTAACGGACAGCTTAAATGATATATTTAGGCTATAAAAAATATTCGATAGGAGAAGATTATGGGAAAGGTTTATATCACATTGACAGGAACAAGGCACTACTTCGGAGATGATTTTTTAGAAAGGGGTATGAAGCTTGTATTGGAGAAGGAGCCTGACAACGAGTTTGACAAAGAAGCTATAAAGGTGCTTTGTGAGGGCATAGGCAAGATAGGTTATGTGGCTAACAGCCCGTATACTGTACTTGGAGAGTCTATGAGTGCCGGCAGGCTGTATGACAAGATAGGTGAGTGCGCAACTGTAAAGGTGGTCTTTAAGACTGAGAAAGGTGTTATTTGTAAGGTTTCAAAGAAGTCTTTGATTGATTACATATAGACAGCAGTTATATTTTAAACTATTTATATTAAGGAGTTTGTATGAGTCTTTTGGGTAATATTTTGTGGTTGATTTTCGGAGGCTTTTTAAGCGGTATTTCTTGGATACTTGCCGGATGCTTATGCTGTATTACCGTTATCGGTATACCTCTCGGGCTTCAGTGCTTTAAGTTTGCAGGTTTGGCATTTTGTCCTTTCGGCAAGCAGGTAATATATGGCGGGGGCGGATTCAGCTTTCTTGCAAATATCATTTGGCTGATTTTTATCGGTATAGAGATGGCGTTTGCTCATGCGGTTGTCGGGATATTGCTTTGCATTACGATAATAGGTATTCCTTTCGGCAAGCAGTTTTTCAAACTTGCAAAGCTGTCACTTATGCCTTTCGGTGCTACTGTAATATAGTTACAACATTCTTAAATTATTATTGACTAATTGAAAAAAAGCTATATTTGATATATCATTGAAGCAAAGAAATTAGTGAAAATAATGTATTGTTGTATATGGTAGACAACAACATTATATATTCAGGAGGTTAGTATGCCAATTAGTTTAAAAAAGGGACAAAAAGTAAGTCTTACAAAGGGTAATCCGGGTTTAAAGAATGTAGTGGTAGGTCTTGGATGGGACACAAACGCATATGATACAGGTTCGGATTTTGACCTTGATGCGGCAGCATTCTGCCTTACGGATTCAGGCAAGGTTGCAAGTCAGAATGATTTTGTATTCTTCGGTAATCTCAGTCACCCTTCAGGTGCCATAACTCACCTTGGAGATAACCTTACAGGTGCAGGTGACGGAGATGACGAGCAGATCAAGATTGATTTGTCAAAGGTTCCGGCTGAGATTACAAAGATTGCATTTACCGTTACTATCTACGAGGCTGAGGCGAGAAGACAGAACTTCGGTCAGGTTTCAAACGCATTTGTAAGAATTTTTGATGAGAATACAGGTGAAGAGCTTTTAAGATATGACCTTGGAGAGGACTTCTCAATAGAGACAGCCGTAGTATTCGGAGAGCTGTACAAAAACGGCGACGAGTGGAAGTTCAATGCCATAGGCAGCGGTTATCAGGGCGGACTTGCGGCACTTTGCAATATGTACGGCATTGATGCGGAATAAAGAAATATTGATACATTTTAGGATCGGCGCTTATGTGCCGATCCTTTTTTATAAAAATATTTTTTGTAACAAATAATACTGAAAAAAATTCTTCTTTAATAATATAATTAGGATATACTAACTTAGATGAGAAGGAGAAATGTATGAGTAAAATACTTGATTTAGATAAACCGGTTTATGAACTTGCAAAGGAGTATCCTGATTTTATTGATATATTTGCAAGTCTGGGATTTGCGGATATAAAAAATCCTGTGATGTTGAATTCTATGGGCAGAATTATTACAGTGAACAAGGGTTCAAAGATGAAAAAAAGATTCCGCTTGAGAAGATAAAAGAAGTCTTTGCAGAACACGGTTATGAGATAGAGGGAGACTCTAAAGAAAGTAAAGAGGAAGATACGCTAAAAGCAGCAAAAAAAGGTTCGGATTTGCCAAAGGATGATGCAAACAGTACCGAGCTTATAAAGCAATATCTTTTAAGACTTTCAAACGGTGAGTCACTTGAGTCCGTTCAAAAAAAGATTTTAAAGAAAGGTTTGAGTCTGTAGATTCAAGTGAGATAATGAAAGCCGAGCAGGAACTTATGGAGTCAGGAATGCCTTATCAGGAGGTACAAAAAAACTTTGTGATGTTCATTCGGCACTGTTTCATGGTTCTACTAAGAATGAGACAAGTGAGATAGAAAAGACATTGGACCTTGCAGGCGGTGCGGGGGCGGATACAAAGGAACTTGTAGATACTGTGGGGCATCCGCTTAATACTTTTACAAAAGAGAATAAGAATCTTGAAAATTATATAGATGAATTTGAAAAAAAGCTTGATAATAATACTGTAGACAGAGAACTTTTTGAAAAAGATAAGGGAACTTTCAATACATTATGCGAAAAAAAGGGAGATCTTTTTGTACCCGCTTTTTAAAGACGAAGTACAATGTCACAGGACCTGCCACCGTAATGTGGTCTGTGGATGATGAGATAAGGGACGAACTTGCAAGGCTGTTTGCCGTTGATAAAGAGGATGAGAAGTGGGTAGAAGATATAAAAGCTTTACTGACAAGAGCAAAGGAGATGATTTATAAGGAGGAAAAATATATTATTTCCTATCTGTGCGGCCAATTTTACAGGTGAAGACTGGATAAATATATATCTTGACAGTAAGGACTATGAAAAATTGTTTGGGTGTGGTGCCTGAAAGTTTTGAACTTGCAGAGAATTTGAAAAAGAGAGTTTGACGATATAGACGGTGAGATAGTTTTGCCGGGAGGACATTTTTACAAAAAGAGCAGCTTATTGCAATGCTTAATACCATGCCTTTTTGAGATTACATTTGTGGATGAGAACGATATAAACCGATTCTTTAACGAAAAATGATGCTCCGAAAGCATTTAAAAAGGCCTCTTATGGCTATTGACAGAGATGTGTATTCATGTCATCCGCCGAAGATTGAACCTATGGTAAGAGAAATCATCGGCAGCTTCAAATCGGGAACACAGGATGAGGTATCTGTATGGTTGAATAAAAACGGCAAGGATATGCTTATAAAGTACATGGCGGTGAGAGATAAGAACGGGAAATACCTTGGAACTATGGAGATAGTACAGGATATGGATTTTGCAAGAAAGCATTTTGAAGAAGAAGCATAAAAATTTGGGGCCTATGAATAATCATAAGCCCTTTTTCTATGCGATAATATTTGTAAGTCCGCTCTGTATAAAGGAGTTTGTAAGTACAGCCAGCTCGTGAGGAGACATCTCAAATTCGCTGTCAACCCATCTGACAAGTAGACCTACAGTTCCCGATATGATAAAATCATAGTACAATTCAAAGTACGGCATATTCTTTTGCTTGATAAATGCTTTATACTTATTAAACACACATACACGAAGTTTACTTCTCAGCTCACTTGAAAAGCTTGCCTCCAAATCCTCATGTAGAAATATCTTTGACATATCTTTGTTCTTATATATGAATAAAAACAGTGCCTCAATAAAAGGAACAAGATTGTCGGTATCCGGAGCTATAGAGGTAAGAATACTTTCAAAATCCTTTAAAAGATCTTTTTGAATGTTGTCAAGCAGATCGTATACATCCTTATAGTGCAGATAAAAGGTTCCGCGGTTTATATCCGCCATCTGAGCCAACTCTTTTACCGTGATGTTTTGGACTTTTTTAGTCTCAAGCAAGGTGCTGAGACATTTTCTAAGCTGTGCTCTGGTTTTTCGTACTCGTCTGTCCAGTGTTTGTTCGTTCATAATCCCTCCAAAATATATTGTACAATTAAATTTGATATTTATAAACAGATAATAAAATATCGTTGTTTAAAGTACTGATATCATTTAATTAACTATTGTACATAAATGTACTTAAAAAGTATAATCACTTCCATAGAAAAAAAGCAATAGTAAAATAGAGGCGGTTAGGATGAATAAGAAGAATATTAAAAGAAATATATTAAAGAAGACTAAAATGGGAGTTGCGGTTTCACAGATTGTTTTGATGACATCTTTGAATATGTTATCGGGTTTTGCCGGTGCACCGCAGGTAACTGTTGATGAAACGGTATATACAAACTTGGATTATTATGGTACAAGGAAGGATTTGAGCATTGTAAAGGGAGTCAGCTTAAACGGTTATACCGATTTCAGTGACTACGGAGATTACAGCAATGTTATAAATATGACTTCAGACAACGCACCGAAAATTGATGCAAATCAGGTGAGCTTTTCATCACTTGACAGTTCTAAAAAGTTTTACTATGAGGTCACTCCGAAATCAAACGATTTGGAACTTCCTTGGAATTTTGATGTATCATATAAGTTAAACGGTGTTCCTACAAAGGCTGAGAACTTGGCAGGCGCAGCAGGTATGGTTGAGATAAATATAAGCGCAAAGCCTGTAAAGACAAAGTCCGATTATTTAAACAACAATATGATTCTTATGCTTGGAACGGATGTGGATATGACAAAGAATCTAAGCGTGGAAGCTCCGGGAGCTCAGATACAGAGTTTGGGTAAGAATACGGTAGTTTTGTTTATGGCATTTCCGGGAGAGGAAAAAGATTTTACTATAAGAATAGGAAGTGACAGCTTTGAGAGTGCAGGTGTTATGATGGCAATGGTTCCTGCAACTATGGATTCACTTGATAAGATAAAAGAGATAAATGATGCGAAGGACGATATAAAGGACTCTGTAAATGCCATATATAACAGCAGCAATGCACTGCTTGATGTGATGAACTCTATGGGAGGCGGACTTAAAGGCTTGAACGGAGGATTAAAGGAGCTGCAGTCGGCAAGGGCTACTATACATTCATATGGAGACAGCTTAACGGGACAGACCGATACGGCTATACAAAACCTTAATTCGCTTGCAAATACAACATCACAGATGGTACCGCATCTTGTGACATCAAAGAATGCCCTGAACGACTTTAATAAAGATATAAATAAGATAGATAAGGGAGTAAGTGATTTAAAGCCGGTGCTTTATGATTTGACGGACAGTATGGGAGAGGTGGACAGCTCTATAAGCCATATAGGCTATCTTTTGAATCAGGCAAAAACAGCCGAGGCGGCAGCTTCCATGAATGATTTGAGTGACAAGCTGATACTTTCAAAGAAAAAAGCGCAGCAGTTGCAGCAGATGATAGACGGAAGCGGAGTGCTTGCCACAGCATCAAATGCTGCAGGAAATATCAATATTTACTCTATGGACCAAAGTTTGAGACAACTCTACGGAGGACTTGCAGGTGCGAATATGATATCAAGTGCAAGCGGAAATACTGCAGAAAGTCTGTACTACAGCTCACTTCAAAGTGCGGTGGCTTCCACAAGTGCAATGTATCAGGGTCTTGGGTAAAAATGCTTGGTGAAACAAATGCATATATAGATGCCGTAAATGCCCTGAATTGCAAAAGGACGGTGTAAATGCTGTAAAAAAATATAAATGATTCCATACTTACAGGTAAGGATCTGGCTAACAATACTACAGATATGATTGATGACATACAGGTCACAACTCTAAATCTGACAGAGATTATTGATGATATGAATGCTCTTAACAAGACTGTAAATTCATATCATGACAGTACATTGTCGGCTGTTGATACGGCAAACAATATAATAAACTCTGTAGATACCAATATAAATGTGGCGGCCGATACACTAAATACAATCAACAATATGTATAAAAATTCAAAGGATACTTTGAATGCAGGCACAAAGGACAGCCTTAGTGCAAGTATGGAGATTGTAAATAAGTCATTGGATGCGCTGAAAGTTACAGGTACTATAAAGCAGTCAAATGACACTTTAAAGTCTGTTTGGGATGAAAAGGTTGACGAACTTGAAAATGACAGCAATATTTTTAAAGATTGATACCGAGGCGACAAAGACCTCATTTACATCCGATAAAAAAATCCTGAGCCGAACTCAGTACAGGTTGTACTAAGAACACAGGAGATAAAAAGGGTGACAGTGACGCTGTAGTGGATTTGGAAAATGAAGATGACAATATGACACCTATAAAAAGAATCGGAAATATATTCAAGAAGCTTTTTGATTTTTATAAGATCTTTTTGTATCAGGTAAATAAGATTTAAGAACTGCCGTTTTAACGATTGAAAAAAATTGTTGAAACGGCATTTTTTAATAAAAAAATTATTTTAAGTAGAGTTGAAAGTATAGTATAATGCATTTGTGATTGTAGCTTTTTACAATCTTAGAGAATGATGATGAATAAGGATTTTTATGAAAACTAAAAATTTTAGATATATTATATTTGTGTTTATTTTTCTGTTGGCGGTGACGGGCTTTTTATTGTATTCATTTTTGAGAAAAAATAAAGGTAGTGCGGATACGGACGATGTTGCAAAAAGCGATGCCAATATACCGAGGCTTTACAATGTACTTGGAGATTATTATATAAACAAGATGTACGGTTACAGTGACGAGATGGATACAATGGCAAGTGACAATGTTTTTATCACTTGTACTTGATGATTTCAGTATCAAATTTAGGATAGTAGATGCAAATATTTCCGAAATAGAGGATTATGATTACAGTATCAGAACATTTGATACAAATGAACTTGTAGAAAGCGGAGATAAAAAGAAGGTGGACGGTGATATACTTGATTTGCACCTTTCAAGCTTGATGGAAGAGAATATGAGTATTTCTTACAATTAAGATTGTATACAAAAACAAATACATTCAATTACTATACAAGAATAATAAGAAGCAATACGGATTTTGCAAAAAGCTTATAGATATGGCAAATACATTTTCAAATAATAACTTTGACAGCAACAATGCCAGAGAAAAATACGGTGTATTTGGAGAGTGACGGTACAGGTAATGCAAGAGGGCTTGAGTATGTTACACTAAAGTCAGACTATGAGATGATGAGCTATAACGGTATGAAGCTTACCCCGTCAGAGAAAGAAGTGAAACTTATAAATTACAATGGAAAGATAGGAGAGATACATTTTGGTTTCACTGCGGATGCAGACGGAAAAAGCTATAATATAGAAGAGAATTTTTATCTGTAGGCAGGCGCGCAAAGACTGTATATGCTTGACTATACAAGGACTATGAATCAAAGACTGCCAAAAAATCTTGAGTATGCCAAAAAGCTTGATTTGGGTGTAGGAAATAAGGCTTCCAATATTATCTCAAATAAGAGCGGTGAAAAAATTGCATTCCTTGCAGATAACAAGTTGTTTTTGTCGGATAATAAAGAAGGAAAGCTTGAGTTAGCTTATACGGCAGGTAATAATGACAGTATATTGCCGCTTAAGTTTGGAGACGGACTGTATTTTTTAAGCTACGGTTACAATGTGGACGATGCTCATATCGGTGATGTCGGCGTGAGTCTGTTAAAGTATTCGGAGGATAAAAAGGTTTCAAAGCTGGCATTTGTAAAGGTTGATGTGGATGCGGCAAGCCTGAAAGAGTCTGTAAATGAATTGGCTTTTTTAAGTGACAGCGGTATGCTTTATCTGAAACTTCTTGATAAGGTGGTAGGTCTGGACATAGGCTCGGGAAACTATGTTACGGTTGCAGAGAATCTTGAAAACGGAAAGTATTCAATATGTCAGGATAAAAGTCTGATTTCGTGGAATGTCGGAGACGGACTTAATATCTACAACTTTGCTACCGGAGAGAACAAGCAGCTTGACAATGCGAATGAGGTAATGTTACCGATAGGATATATAGGCAGTGATCTGGTTGTGGCTATTGAAGCACAGAATGTTTCAAGTACAATAAACGGAAAGTCTACCGGAAGTATTTTTGAAAAGGTAAGTATATACACAATCTTTTTGGAGTTGCAAAGGAGTATACTTATGACAACAGATATATTGACAATATAAATGTATCCGGAAAATCGTGTGCATATAGATCTTTATCAGTATGACGGCACAAACTTTACAAGAGCCGGAGAAGATACTATTATAAGTAATAAGTCTATAACAAATGACACCAGAGTATCATCGTATACCGATAACTTCAGATGTAAAAACTATGTTGTAGACACTACAAAGTATATAGATAGTGAAGTTTCTTATGCAAAGGAACTTTCTGTAAACAGCAATAATGTTTTGTACAATATAGAGCTGAACAGGGCGTATTTGCAGAAAATGTACTATGTATATATAAATTCCAAGCTTACAGGTATATATGATGAGCCGGCAAAGGCTATAGAGGATGCATACAATGATATGGGATTTGTCAGAAGAAACGGAATAATGGTATATGTGAGAGCTATGGTGGATACTTCGGCGCATACAAATTTTGACGTGTCAAAGGCGGCCGATTATGTGAACTATTGGGAGAATGACAAGCTTACAAGATTCCAAGGTATAACACTTAAAGAAGCTATGTATTTTGTGACAACAAAGAAGCCGGTATTTACATTTACCGCAATAAATAATCCTGTAATTATAATTGCATATGACTCTAAAACTGTCGCAGTATATGATATAAATACGGCAAGTGTACAGAAAATAGATATAAATGAGGCGCAAAGTATATTCAATAATACGCAAAATGACTTTTTCTTGTTTCTTTACCTTTAGTATGTAATGTGATAAAATTACTATCGTAATAAAAAGAAAGAAACAGATTAAGATTTTTGTAACTTATTGGTCAAAGTTTTTAAAAAAATTGTATTGTTTTATATAGAGGAGAAAAATGGCTCAGTATATAATGAACGGCGGAAGCCCATTGGTAGGAGAAGTTGCTAGAGGCGGTGCAAAGAATGCGGCGCTTGGTATCTTGGCAGCAGCCATAATGACAGACGAAGATGTTTATATAGATAATTTACCTGATGTGAAGGATATCAATGTAATGCTTGAGGCAATCAAGGCTATCGGTGCAAGCGTTGACAGACTTGACAGACACAGTGTCAAAATCAATGCATCAAGTGTGAAGGATGTTTTGGTAGATGATGAGTTTATAAGAAGAATCAGAGCTTCATACTATTTTATAGGTGCACTTTTGGGTAAATATAAGAGCGCGGAAGTGGCTCTTCCCGGAGGTTGTAACATCGGATCAAGACCTATAGACCTTCATCTTAAGGGATTTAAGGCATTGGGCGCTGAGATAGAGATTGAGTCAGGCAGAGTGAAGGCTCATGCCATAGATTTGGTGGCATCGGATATTTACCTTGATACCGTGTCTGTAGGTGCTACTATAAATATCATGATGGCGGCATCACTGGCGGAGGGCAAGACAGTTATAGAAAATGCGGCTAAGGAACCGCATATTGTTGATGTGGCTAATTTCTCAAACAGTATGGGTGCGGATATAAAGGTGCAGGAACGGATGTTATAAGGATAAAAGGGTGTAAAAAGCTTTGCACGGAAGCAGATACCTATAATTCGGATCAGATAGAGGCAGGTACTTTTATGTGTGCCGCGGCCATCACAAAGGGAGATATTACAGTTAAGAATGTTATACCGAAACATATGGAAGCCATAAGTGCAAAGCTTATGGAGATGGGATGTGAAGTTGTAGAGTTTGATGATGCGATAAGAGTTATTGCAAAGAACAATCAAAAGTCTACAAATATCAAGACATTGCCATATCCGGGATTCCCTACAGATATGCAACCGCAGATAACTACCGCGCTGGCACTTGCAAGCGGCAGCAGTCTTGTAGTGAGAGCATTTTTGAAAACAGATTCAAATATGTGGATGAGCTTGCAAGAATGGGTACAAATATAAAAGTAGAGGGTAATACCGCTATGGTTATCGGTGTGAGCAAATTGAGGGGGGCAGCGCTAAAGGCTCCTGATTTGCGTGCAGGTGCGGCACTTGTATTGGCAGGTCTTGCTGCGGAAGGACAGACTACTGTAGACGATATTAAGTATATAAAAAGAGGTTATGAGGACTTTGAAGGCAAGCTTGCATCACTTGGTGCCGATATAAAGGAAGTGGACAGTGAAGTTGAAGAAAGTTCAATATAAAGGTTGTATAAGAATGTTTTGCGGACGGTGTAGCTGTCCGCAATTTTTATATAATACTGGATATGAGAGGGATTTTGTGAACAATCATATGAAAAAGAGGATTTATTATATATTTGTAAGGCAGAGATTGGTATAACAATGACAATGTCATTTGCTTTAAAAGGTATCATATCCGGGAAAAGAGATAAACTTTGATTTTTGCGGTTACAGTGAGGGATGAGGTGTTATCAGGTTTAGGCTATCTTTATTGAAAAGGATAATAAGGATTTTGAGAGACTTGATAATACAGCAAGGGGATATTATAAAGAAAACATAAAGACGAAGATATAAATATTAAAAACTCAGTGATATTTATTTTGATAAGAGTGAATGTTATGATTAGCTTTGGAATGGGTTGTTATGCGGGGGAATCTAAGACTGGTAAGCTGTATTTGATCGTTAAATTTGATGAGGAGTTTCATGCCGATAAAGATATAGTATATGAGGTGTATTAGAGGATATGTAGTCGTTTGATAATAAATATATTTGATATAGATAAGGAAGCTAAGGGATGATATGCTGAAAAAGCCGATAAATACAAGAGTTTCCACGGTATAGGTTTTTGAAAATAAAATAGATTTTTGATAAAAATAAATGCTTGACATTATTCGCTTGGTGCGATATTATAATGAGGCAGTTACGAGAGGTATCGAAGTGGGTCATAACAGGCGGTCTGAAAACCGTTTGTCCGCAGGGCGCGTGGGTTCAGATCCACCCTCCGCTTGCTCTGCCTAAAGGCGAAAAAGTAAACAGAAGAAGGATAACTCGCAGCCAAACAGAAAGTACCCAAGTGGTTGAAGGGCTCCCTGGAAGAGGTGAGGCTGTTAATAGCGGTGCGAGGTTCAAATCCCTCCTTCTGCGTT